>Ga0210384_10000419_pt1 | contig 65183 bp, 54 predicted proteins | sample IncBWH2MmetaG_FD_160574 | JGI IMG/M metagenome (GOLD analysis project Ga0210384, IMG submission 160574) | Forest soil microbial communities from Barre Woods Harvard Forest LTER site, Petersham, Massachusetts, United States - Inc-BW-H-2-M | ecosystem: Environmental > Terrestrial > Soil >... | reverse complement strand
CTGGATATTACGCTATACCGCGACGACCTTTCCAAAGTTGCGCCACAGGCGGTGCTGCGTTCGTCGGACATTCCCTTTGGCGTCGATGATATGAACCTGGTGCTGGTGGACGACGTGTTGTACACGGGCCGTACGATTCGCGCGGCGATGAACGGAATTTTTGACCTTGGGCGGCCCAAGCGCGTGTCACTGTGCGTGCTGATCGAACGCGGGCACCGGGAAATGCCCATCGAGGCGCAGTACACCGGCCGCAGCGTGCAAACCAGCGATACGGAGATTATCGAAGTGCGCTTGCGCGAAATCGACAAGGAAGAGCGCGTCGTGCTTGTGGACCGCGTGGAGTAACCCGGTTTGGTAATTCGAATTGGTTCGTTTATGATCTGAGAAGGGACATTGACTCAGCGCTTTCGCGACCTGCTCGCTCTTGAACCGCTCTCCGCGGACGAACTTACATTTCTTCTCGATCAAAGCAAACCATTTCAGGAAATCCAGCGCCATCCATTGAAAAAACTGGCTACGCTGCGCGGCAAGACGGTCGCGCTGGCGTTCTTCGAAAATTCCACGCGCACGCGCATCAGCTTTGGCACCGCGGCTTCCCGGCTGGGCGCAGACACCATGAATCTTCAGGCGGAAGCCTCCAGCTTGAAGAAGGGCGAGTCGCTGCTCGACACCGTGCACACTTTGGACGCCATGAAGCCGGACTGCCTGGTGATGCGGCACGCCGCTTCAGGCGCGGCGGATTTCGTGGCGCAGCATCTCGACATTCCGGTCATCAATGCAGGGGACGGCACGCACGAGCATCCTTCACAGGGTTTGCTGGATGCGCTGACGATTCGCGACCGGCTGGGCGCAATCGAGAATCTGAACGTCACGATTCTGGGCGATTTGCAACATAGCCGCGTGGCGCGTTCGAACATTCATCTGCTCGGCAAGTTCGGATGCAAGTTCACGCTCTGCGGGCCGGCCATGTGGGTTCCGCCGGAACTGGAAAAAATCGGAGCGCCGGGCGTGGCCATCCGGCGCGTGTTTCGAATCGAAGAAGCGCTCGAAGGCGCGGACGTGGTGCTCGTCCTTCGCGTGCAGACGGAGCGGCAGTTCGAACCGTCGATTTCTTCGGAAGATTATGTTCTTGGGTATCAGCTGAACTCCGAGCGCTTGCGACGGGCCAAGCCCAACGCGCTGGTGCTGCATCCCGGCCCGATGAATCGCGGGATCGAAATCACGCCGGAAATTGCCGACGGCCCCCAGTCTTGCATCCTCGAGCAGGTGACCAACGGAATCGCCGTTCGAATGGCACTGCTGTTCCTGCTCATCTCCGGCGCACCCGAGGATGGCGAGCATCCCATGGCAGAGGCAGCCCCGGCCAAGAATCGCCGCTCCACCGATCAAAAGGACCCCTCGCATGCTGCTCGTTAAGAATGGCCGCGTCCTGGATCCCGCGTCAAAGACAGACGCGGCGATGGACATTCTCCTCGACGGAGAAAAGATAAAAGAGGTGGGGCCAGCGGGAAAAATCACGGCACAGCAAAATATAGAAGTTTTTGATGCGGCGGGACTGATCGTCGCTCCGGGTTTTATCGATCTCCACGCGCATCTTCGCGAGCCAGGACAAGAATCTTCCGAAACGATTGAAACCGGGACTCGTGCGGCGGCGCGCGGAGGATTTACGGCCGTCTGCTGCATGCCCAACACGAAACCCGTTAACGATAATGCATCGGTGACGCGCTTCATGCTGGACCGCGCCAAAGTTGCGGGCAGCGTTCGCGTGTGGCCCATCGGGGCAGCGTCGGTGGGGAGCAAGGGCGAAGCCATCGCGGAAATCGCGGCGATGAAGGAAGCGGGGATTGTCGCCGTCTCCGATGATGGAAAACCGATCGCCACGGCGAAGCTGGCAAGGCAAGTGATGGACTACTGCCGGTCGCTGGAACTTCCGGTGATCGAGCATGCGGAAGATGTTTCGCTGGCGGCCGGAGCGGTGATGCGCGAGGGCGTGACCTCTTCGCGGCTGGGCTTGCGCGGGATGCCTGCTGCGGCGGAATCAGTTTGTGTTGCACGCGACGTACAGCTCGCGGAACTTGCGGGCGCGCGGCTGCACATCGCGCATTTATCAGCAAAGGCTTCGCTCGAACAAGTTCGCTGGGCAAAGTCGCGCGGATTGCACGTCAGTTGCGAAGTTACCCCTCATCATTTCACGCTAATCGATGAAGATGTGACGTACGATTCACGCTTCAAGATGAATCCGCCACTCGCGGCACGCGAAGACCGTGAAGCGCTAATCGTGGGGCTTGCCGACGGCACGGTCGACGCGATTGCCACGGACCACGCGCCGCATGAGCCAGCGCTAAAGGATGTGGAGTTCGATAAAGCGCCGTTCGGAATCCTGGGGTTCGAAACGGCAATCGCGCTGGCGCTGGAACAACTGGTGCACAGCGGCCGCATTTCGCTGATGCGGATGGTCGAGCTTTTTACCACCGGGCCTGCGCGAGTCCTTGCAATGGAGCGCAAGATCGCCGCCGGACAGGCGGGCGACCTGACCATTTTCACGACCGATCAATCGTGGACCTACAAGGTGAAGAAATCCGCCAGCAAGTCCCGCAACTCGCCGTTCGATGGGCGGGTCTTTAAAGGCGGAGCGATGGCCACGATCGTCGCCGGCCGTATCGTCCATCGGGTTCAGTAATCCCTCATGCGTTATATTCTGCAGCACTGCGGCGCAGTAGCCGTCAGGTGCATCAGTGCGTGGTGGGTTCGGCGGCGGGATGCATGCCGTGCTGCGGGACTTCGTGGATGCCGCGGGCTGGCGGCTCGATTTTCTGTCGGAAGAAATGGTCGAGCGGCAGGCGGCCTTTGCCGATGGCATAGGCTTTCTCGATCGCTTTTGTTACGTAGACTTTGGAAAGCGTGGCGGCTTCGAGCAATCCGCGGCCAGCGGCTAACTGCGCGGTCAGAGCGGAAGACAAGGTGCATCCCGTTCCGTGAAGATGATCTTCGTTGGCCTTCTCACCCGCGAGCGCGAACAGCTCTGTGCCGTCGAAAAGCACATCGGTGGCGCGCTCCATGTGGCCGCCTTTGACGATGACCGCGCGCGCGCCCATCTCGACGAGCTTCCGCGCGGCCGCTTCCATGTCGGCGACGTCTTTGATGGTCAGGCCCGTCAAGATTTCCGCCTCCGGCACATTGGGGGTGATGACGCTGGCGCGCTTCAGCAGTTCCGTTGCGACAAACTTGATGCCACCGGCATCGAGGAGCTCCGTGCCGCTCGAGGACTTCATTACCGGGTCGTGCACCACGTGCGTAAATTTGTGCGCATCCAGGAATTCAGCGACCACCACGGCGTTTCCGCGGTTGCCGAGCATGCCGATCTTCACCGCGGCGATCTCGCAATCCTTGGCCAGCACCTCGAGCTGCTCGCGCAATTCCGCGCTCGGCGTGTTGTGCACGGTTTCGACGCCCTGGGTGTTCTGCACGGTGAGCGAGGTGATGGCGGCGACCCCATAGCAGCCGTGCGCGGCAAACGTTTTCAAATCGGCGGCGGTGCCGGCGCCGCAAGAAGGATCAAATCCTGCAATCGTCAGCAGAATGGGCGGCGCTGGGTGGCCGTGTCCGTTCGTGGTCATCGTTTTTTCTTGCTCCAACGACGAAAATAGCCGGTCGCGTCAGCGAGACGGACCGGCAACTGCGAATGTACGCGTGTCGGTTGTTCGGCGCAACAGAAAATTTCAGCTAGGCAACTCTCGGGGAGAGGAATTAAATCTCTGTCTGATTGAGGGTAGTTGCAGATAAACGAAAAAGATTGCGCTGAGAGTGCAAATGCCGGTTCCGAGCACGGTCCACCAAGTTTCACGGATGAGAAGATAGAGAATTCCGACCAGAAAAAAGAGGATCATCGAGATATAAGCTAATTTCCTGCCCCGATTCTTCAATCTCCAAAGATCAAGCCCTGCAATGTACGAAATCCAGGCTAGGGTTAGAAAACTGACTACAGCAAGAAGCACGAACAGGCATAGCCAGAGGGTGCCCAAGGGGTCCTTCGCAAAGGACGGCGGCTCATTAATTGTGTAGATGTTGAAGAAAAACTTTCCCATTAAAACGATAAGACCCGGGGAGCCAGCAAACGCAAGCAGACTCAGTATTGTCACTCCAATCGGCCGGGTTCGAAAGTCGATTGGCACGGCTTTAGTCTACGATTCCCCCATCAGGGGAACAAGCCACGGACCAGGGTAGCTTCGGCGACGCGGCCGACGGCGAGGACCATGGCGCCGGCGCGGGGCGGAACGTGGTGCTTGCGCATGGTGTCCACCATTTCATGGAAGGCGCGCACCATGATCTTTTGCAGGCGCGCGTTGACTTCGTCGACGTCCCACATAAGCCCTTCCTGGTTCTGGACCCATTCGAAGTAACTGACGGTGACGCCGCCAGCGTTGGCAAGAATGTCCGGCAGCACAGTGATGCCGCGGCGCGCGAGAATTTCATCGGCATGCGGCGTCGTGGGACCGTTGGCAGCTTCAGCAACAATTCGCGCCTTGATGGCTTCAGCGTTGTGGAGCGTGATGACATTTTCCAGGGCCGCTGGGACCAAAATGTCGCACTTCATGGTCAGCAGCTCGTCATTGGTGATGCGCGAAGCCCCGGGCATTCCGACGACGGTGCCGGAGCGCTCCTTGTAGCGGATGGCTTTGATGGGATCGATGCCGCGGGAATTGGTGACGCCGCCGCGCGTGTCGCTGAGGGCGACGATTTTCGCTTTCTTCTCCGCGAACAAGCGAGCGGCGGTGGCGCCGGCGTTGCCAAATCCTTGAATCGCCACGGTCGCCCCTCGGAGCGAAATCTTTTTCAGCTTGCACGCTTCTTCCACCACATAGAGCAAGCCACGTGCTGTGGCTTCACCGCGTCCTTCCGAGCCACCAATGGAGAGCGGCTTGCCGGTGACCACGCCATGCGCGGAATGGCCGATAGTCATGGCGTAGGTATCCATGATCCATGCCATGGTCTGCGCGTCGGTATAAACGTCCGGCGCAGGAATATCCATGGACGGCCCGATGATCGGCAAAATCTCGCTGGCATAGCGCCGCGTCATGCGCTCGAGCTCGCTTTTGGACATGCGCTTGGGGTCGCAGATCACACCGCCCTTGGCGCCGCCAAACGGGACGTTGACAGTGGCGGTCTTCCAGGTCATCCAAGCCGCAAGCGCCTTCACTTCATCAAGCGTCACGTTGGGGTGATACCGGATGCCACCCTTGCCGGGTCCCCGCGAGACGTTGTGTTGCACGCGGTAGCCGGTGAACACCTTGACCTGGCCGTTGTCCATCTTGGTCGGCAGCGAAACTTCCAGGATGCGCTTGGGTGTGCGCAAAATCTGCCGCAGGCCGGGATCGAGCTTCAAGAATTCCGCCGCCATGTCAAACTGGATCTGCGCGATGCGGAAAGGGTTGAGGTCTTCGCGAGGAGCGATGCGCGGCACCATGGGCGGGGCGCCAATCTGTCTTGTTGGAGTTGTGGGCTTTGCGACCGTGGCCATTGGCGTCGGTCCTTTCGTCTAGTCGATTTGTCTAAGAATGCTTTAACGCACTTGGCCCAATTGCAGAACTCCTTGCAGCAAAAGAGTTTCTATCCGTTCGCCGCCATTTTTTGCACGCTTACAGCGAACTTGTCGCGGCAAGCGGTAGAGCAAAAATGCATGAGCTCGCCCTCTGCGCGAAACGGGATGGAGAGCGTCTCATCAATGTGCACGCCGCACACAGGGTCGCGGACAAGCCGGCGAGCCACTTCGGCCGTTTGCGCCGTGCCGGTAGTATCCGTGGATTGCTGCGTGGCGGCCGCGGCGTCGCGAAGAAGCCAGGCCACGAAGCGGCGCAAAAGCCACATGCTCCAGGAAACAATCAGCAACCAAGACAAGAATCGTGCAACGCGAGCAAAAAAGTTCGTCATTCAGTGTTTGGCAGGCCGTCTGTTACAGAATAACCCCAACAGAGGCCTACGAAGGGAGTGTATGCAAGGCGAAAAGGGCCCGTCAAACGAAAAGGTGTGATTTCAAGAGGTTGCGAGGCGAATTATGCTCTTCCTTTTGGGGCGAAGAAGGCTTAATTGCTGTTTAAGCCATGCAATTGCAATAAGTTACAGCGAAAAGGGCGGTCTTAAAGCGCCAAGGATCGGTTAAGTACAGAATCGCTCCTAATGGCACCCCGCCAACTACACCGCTGCCGGAATGCGATCGATTCCCATGTAGGGACGCAGGACTTCAGGGATCAGAATCGAGCCATCGGCTTGCTGATAATTTTCGACGACGGCGATCCAGGTGCGGCCAACAGCCAAGCCGGAGCCGTTCAAGGTGTGAACGAAGTCGCTCTTGCCTGCGCCTTTGGGCTTGTAACGGATGGAAGCGCGGCGCGCTTGAAAGGCTTCGCAATTCGAACAAGAAGAGATTTCGCGAAATTCATTGCTGGCGGGGAGCCAGACTTCGATGTCGTATGTTTTTGCGGAGGCAAAGCCCATGTCGCCGGTGCAAAGCAGCACGGTGCGAAAGTGCAGCCCCAATTCCTGGAGAATGGTTTCCGCATTTCGCGTGAGTGCTTCATGCTCCTCGTAACTTTTTTCCGGATGCGTGAACTTGAAAAGCTCCACTTTTTGAAATTGATGCTGGCGAAGGATGCCGCGCGTATCTTTTCCGGCGGCGCCGGCTTCGGAGCGAAAGCAGGAGGTCCAAGCGGTGACGCGAATCGGCAGTTGATCTTCGGGAATTGTTTCGTCGCGATAAAGATTGTGCAGTTCGACTTCGGACGTGGGCGTGAGCCAGAAATCAGTGTTCTCGACTTTGAAAAGATCGGCGGCGAATTTCGGCAACTGGCCAGAACCCATAAGCGAAGCGCTGTTTACCAGGAAGGGTGGAAGGATTTCCGTGTAACCGTGTTCGCGCGTGTGCACGTCGAGAAAAAAGTTCGCGAGGGCGCGCTCGAGACGGGCTCCCCAGCCTCTGTAGACGGCAAACCGGGCGCCGGTAATTTTCGTCGCAGCAGGGAGATCCAAGATTCCGGCGCGTTCGCCGACTTCCCAGTGAGGCTTCGGCGTGAAATCCAATTTAGGCGGCGTGCCCCAGCGGCGGATTTCCACGTTGTCCGAGGCGCTCGCTCCAACGGGCACGGATGAATGAGGAACATTGGGAATGGTCAGCAACAATTCGCGTTGCGTTACGTCCAGCTCCGCGACGCGTTCATCGGACTTTTTGATGAGCTCGGAGACCTGCTTCATTTCGGCAATCAGTGAATCGGCGTTCTGCTTTTCTTTCTTGAGCCGCGCGATTTCATCGCTGGCTTTGTTGCGCTGCGCTTTGCGCTGTTCGTTAGCGGTGATGAGCGCGCGGCGCTCCTTATCCAAGGTGCGGAAACCATCCAAATCGAGCGCCATGTTGCGGTTCTTCGCCATTTCGGCAAAGACGTCCAGGTGGTCGCGGAAGTAATTGAGGTCATGCATGGAGGTAGAAGGATACCGCAATCCGGAAGGCGCTTGTAGCGCGCGGTTGCGGCTGGCGGTCCGTAAAACGGCGAATCTTATTTCGCGCGCGGCACTTCGCTCATCAATTGATGAATGTTGTCTTCGGAGTCGTAGAATGCCGCCATCCAAAGATCGTACGTGGGCATCGGAGCAATGAGGCGCGGCGGCGCAAAAACCTTCGCGCCCAGCTCGACGAGGCGCTGGTACGCGGCGTTCAGATCGGGAACGCGGAAGTAGAGGATGGAACTGGGATGATCGAACTGCGGCGTTTCCGCGGGGCCGAGCATCAGGCGCACGCCGCCGCAGTCAAAGAAAGCCAGGTTGGGCGCGGTGAAAAGCAGCGGCAGACCCAGCACATCGCGATAGAATGCCGTGGCGCGCGGCAGGTCGTGGACGATGATGGAGATCTGGCCTATGTTCTGGATGCCAAGTTTTGCGGGCGTGGCGCTCATTTTTGTTCCCCTCCAGGAGCAGATTAGTTAGCATAGCTAACTAAAGTGTATGGCCGATGTCAAGTCAAAATATTTGTCCGGAGGAAAGGCCTTCGAGACGGCTGACCGGCTGCACTCCGCGGCCATCCACCTGCTCCGCCGGCTGCGCGTGCGCGACCGCGAAAGCGGAGTAGGTCCGGCACAGCTCTCTGCGCTCTCCGTCCTGGTTCTCGGAGGAGGCCCACGCTCGCTTGGCGAGCTCGCCGAAGCGGAGCAAGTCCGCGCGCCAACCATGAGCCGAATCGTGGCCGGTCTGGAGCGCGCCGGTTTGGTGCGCCGCCGGAAAACGGAAGACGGGCGGCGCATGCGTCTGGAGGCTACCGCCAAGGGGACGAAAATCCTGCAGGAAGGGCGCAAGCGGCGGGTCGAATCGCTGGCTAACGCGCTGGCCGCGCTTTCTGAGGTGGAGCGGCAGAAGCTGGAAGAACTGGTGGAACTTCTTCAGCAGGTCATTCCCAAACTCTAGGTCTAAACTCCAGGCTCAAGTTTGAGGCTAAGCTTTGGATTTCCTGGGTTCCCTAATTCGAACCAAGCGCGAAGACACTTCAGCAACCAGTTCGATTTCCACGCACGCACCCAGCGGAATTTGCGCCACGCCGAAGGCGCTGCGGGCGTGCGGGCCCTTTTTGCCGAAGACCTCGACGAGCAATTCGGAGGCGCCGTTGGCGACGAGATGCTGTTCGGAGAATGTGGGTGCGCTGTTCACCAAAACGAGCAGCTTGACGACGCGGGAGATCTTATTGAGGTCGCCGAGAGCGGCATGCAAGGTGGCCATGAGTTCGATGGCGATGCCGCGAGCCGCTTCCTTGCCTTCCGCAGTCGGGATCCTGTCGCCAAGCTTGCCAACCCAGGGTTTGCCGTCTTTCTTGGCGATGTGGCCGGAGACGAAAAGGAGATTGCCGGAGCGCACGACGGGAACGAAAGCGGCGACCGGCGGCTCGACAGCCGGAAGAGTAATGTTCAAGGCCTTCAAGCGTTCGTAGACAGACATGACAGCTCCTTAACTTTATTTCGCGATGGTTTGTGCTTCAAGTTTTGCTGCGTCAAAGTTTACGGCAGTGGTATTTCCGCCGCAGACGAGAACACCAACGCGTTCGCCGGACTGTGGCTGGTAGCGCCGCGATAGAATGGCGGCAAAGGCTGCGGCCCCGCCAGGTTCCGCGACGACCCGCAGGGTTCTCCAGAGCGCTTCCTGGGCCTCAAGTATGGCCGCGTCGGAAACAAGAAGCACCTTGTCTATATTTTTCTGCGCGATCGGGAACATCAATTGGCCCACTTGTTTCGGTGCCAAGGAGTCGGCGGCAATTCCTCCGGCCGGACTGTCAACCGGATGACCGGCTTTGAGCGCATACGTGAGCGTTGGAGCGGCTTCCGGCTCGACACCGATAATCTTCACGCGTCCGGCATACCACGAGGCAACGCCGCCGATCAGGCCGCCCCCGCCAACAGCAACAAGCAGGGTGTCCAGATTCGGGAACTGCTCCTCGAATTCCAGACCGACGGTGCCCTGGCCGAGCAGCGTTTCCACTTGATCATAGGCGTGGATTCGCAGCGCGCCGGATTCGGCGGTCCAGGCTTCGCTGACAGCCAGGGCATTGGCGTAGCGCTCGCCGGTTATCACCAGATCCGCACCGTAGTTTCGAATGCGCTCCATTTTTTCGGGTGAACAGATCGTGGGCACGAAAATCCTCGCCGGTATGCCGAGCTTCATAGCGGCAAAGGCGACGGCAACGCCGTGATTTCCGCCGGAAGCGGCCACGACCCCCGCGGCCGGAATGGTGCGCGACAGTAGATTGTTAAAGGCCCCGCGGGCCTTAAACGACCCGGAATGCTGCAAGCATTCCAGCTTGAAGACCAGGCGGATAGAATCCAGACCGAAATCGGCGCCGGACGCTTCCAGGATGGGCGTGCGGCGGACATGCGGACGAATGACTTGATAAGCGGCGGCAATGCGTTCGCGGATGATTTGTGTTTCGGACACTGTGCGTATCCCCCAGTGGCAAGGGCCACAGGCCTTGCGCTTGCCTAGCTGCGGAGCGACAATTCCGTTTCACGCCCGCGCTGCTTGTGCTATTGTACTTAGGGACTTGGCTAATTGTCTATATGAAAATGGAACCGGCATTGCGCGCCCTGGCCAACGACCGCCGCCTGCAAATCCTCGAATGGCTCAAGCACCCGCGAGAGCACTTCCGGCCCCAGGTCGACGGGGACCTGGTCGACGACGGCGTTTGCGGCGTCCTGATCGCCGAAAAACTGGGCGTGAGCCAGCCCACCGCCAGCGAACACATGAAGATCCTGTTGCAGGCCGGGCTGGTGCGCGCCAAGCGCATCAAACAATGGACGTTTTACAAGCGCGATGAAGCCAAAATCAAGAAAGTGAAGCAAACCATCGTAGAGCGCGTCTGAGACCCAAGGTACTTCCGTACCAAAAAAGCGCGTCTGGCGGGGAGCGGGAAGTACTGGACAGAATGAACCCGGCGAGCTATCGACGGAACACCGGGCTGCAGCCAAACTGAACTCGTAGTCGTAAGTACCCTCCATCCCCACGCCCGAGCGGCCGCTCCCCCCAGCGGCCGCTCACTTTTTTGGGTCACAAGAGAGCCCTGGTTCCACGAACCAGGGCGACTCGCGGGTACTTTTGGCTAACCACCACATGAGGTTTGGCCCGGAACGGGCTTGGGAAATAGAAAAGGGGGCTGGTGCAAGCCCCCTTTTTCTCAATTGACGCCCCAAAACCGGTCACCGAGTCGAGGTTCGGTTCCGGCCACCCCGGGAAGCCAATCTTTTAAGTTGCAGAGTAAGAGAGCAAACCGCATGCCAGCGATGGATCCCCGGGGACGAGCCACCAAGTTGATTGAAAGCACGGCGGTTAGCTAGGGGCTCGCCTGGCAATCGACAATGTTACGTCTTCTAAGTCTACAAAATCCCACAGAATGGAAGTGGCACTCTCCATTCTTTGGGAGCGTCACTCGACCTGATGCTATAGAAAGTTGATTTGATCGTCCGCATTCGGGACGACGAGGAAAGAAAGAATATCGTTATTGTGATTTTCAGAGAGAGAGTTCGCATTTCAGCCGGTATCCGGAGACTCCAGAGAGAAATCCGATGCGTCGGATGGCACAGAATCAGACTCGATCGCTAGCCCATCGCGAGGGAGCGCTGGTAACGCCGCCAAAGCAAACGCACAGGGATAAACAGAAGGGCCAGCCAGAGCAGGATCGCGGGGCCAGACTCGGCAAGAAAAAGAACGAGGGCTAGGAGGCTCTCGAAGGCGCCCCGGAATCCATTGACGGAGGCGTTGCGCAGTTGCGTCGCCACCGAGGGCGCGGGCGAGCTGAGCTGCGCTTTGTACTCCTCGGCAAGCTTCAGGTCGATGGTGGCAAAGTCCACGCGATGTTCCAACGTCTGCTGCTCCGCTTCCATCTGCTCGATCTCGCCACGAACGCGGGCAGATTCCTTTTCTACCTCAAGAATATCCTTGATCTTGCTTCCAGGTTGCTGAAGCACATTGTGAAGGCGCACCTCGGTATTGCGGGAATTCTTCAGCCGCGCCAGCAAGTCGACGTGCTGCTGCGTGACTTCTTCACCCGCTTGCGATTCCTGAACAACTCGACCGAGTTTTTTCAGCTCTGCAAGGCAGGCGTCAAGTTGCCCGGCGGGCACGCGGAGCGAGGCAACAACCATGCCTGCCGAACCGGGCTCAGCGGTCGCCGAGAGCTGTGCGACGTAGCCTTTATGTTGCGCAATGACGTGATCCATACCTTCTCGCGCTTCGTCGAGTTTTCCGACCATGAGCTTCACCTCTGCACGGCGAGCGATCATGGGTGCTACATCAGCAAGGGATCGATTAGTCCCTTCTGTTTCCGTCGAGCGCGAGCGTTGTTCTTGTTGTTTCTCCGGAGGATCACCTCCGAGAAGTTCTCCGCCGTTATACCGAATCGCTCCGGTTTCGTCCGTGGAAAAATGCCGCTGGCCGCCATTACCCGGCTGTATGGGATCGGCGTTAATTGTATAGCCCCCTCTGCTGGTACTGCGGACGAACGGCAAGGGCTGATAAGTGAACTGATATCCAGATTTCTTGCCGCCCGCGAGCGCCGGGTCGATGAGGTCAGCGGCATCCTCGGTGGCGATGCCACTCGAAGGCGGTCCAAAGCTCCTAAGTGAAGAAGGATAATGTCCGTAGGTGCTGGAATAGGTGGCTGCGGCAGTGTGGAGAGTTCGGAGCGACCCAACAGCGCTGGCCTCGTTCGCCGCCATTCTCGAGCGCATCAGATTTGGAACGGTGATGGCAAAGAGCAGTAGCAGGGCTGCAATGGACGCAGCTACTCCAAATAGAACCCTCACAGGTGAAGCGTGGCGTGGCTTCAAGACGCTGCCCCCAAGGGTCATTGGCTTTGTAGGGTTCTCCATCGCGGCTGCCTTGACTCGTTTGGTGAGTTTTTCGGAAACCTCTTCGACCTGCCAATCAGTCATCTGATGCGACAAACCTCGGAGATCCGCGGCTACGGTGGAACATTCAGCACATTGGTCGATGTGTGCGGAGACCGATTGCGCGCGCTCAGCAGAAAGTTCGCCATCGAGCAAGGCCATGACTTCTTCGGGAGCGACGGGATGCGTACTGGTGCTCATGCGCGTTCCCCTTTCTGAGAGTTGCTCTGTGCGGCGTCGTTCGTCGAGGATTCGCCAGGCGGCTCGAGCAAATTGCGCAACGCGGTGCGGGCACGGAAGAGGCGGGAGCGAACGGTGTTCGGCGGAAGCTGCAGAAGGTCGGCAATTTCGGCATAGCTCAACTCTTCGAATTCGCGGAGGAGAAGGATTTCGCGGTCCATGGGCTCAAGCTTCTCGACCGCGCGACGGACCCATAGGCCGGACTCAGTGGCATCCCGCTTGGAGGGATCGGGCAGGGAATTTGGATGGCCAAGGAAAGTGGCGCGAAAGGCGGCTTTGCGCCGATGGGCGCGAAGGATCTTGAAGCCAACGGCGTAGAGATAAGTCCGGAAAAGGGCACGTGGTTCGTATCGGGAAGCGGCGCGGAGTAGTGCGACGAACGTTTCCTGCGTCAATTCCTCGGCATGAGTGGGCTCAGCGAGACGGCGGCGAAAGAATCCGTAGAGCTTTTGATTGTAGCGCGAGAAGAGTTCGGTAAAGGCCTCCGAGGAACCCTTGGAAAACGCCAGCATCAATTGCTCGTCGCTCGTGGAGGATGCTGCCGCGTCGTTGTCCGCAGAGCTCGCTGGATTTGTGGGCGTCTCGTTCATGACCGTTCGGGGAAGTGCCTCCGAGTTTAGAACGAGCGCGAACAATGCGTCTTGCATGGTGAGCCGCATGGATCCTTCACTAAGTGTAATGTCGCGAGGCGGCCAAAAGTTCCCTGAAGAGCTGAAAAATAACGCAGAGACGCAGAGCAGCGCTGAGCAGAACTAGCTAGGAGCCGATGGAAGACCGCAGAGCGTTGGCCAGGGACCGGCTGAAGCGCTGGACGTCGGCGTCGTGTTCGGCTTCGACCATGACGCGCGCGAGCTGCTCGGTGCCGGAGTAGCGGAGGACCACGCGGCCGTTTTCGCCGAGAGCGGATTGGGCCTCGGCGAGGGCGCGGGAAACTTCCGGCAGCGTGTCCAGAGGCGGTTTCGAACGGACCTTCACGTTGACGATGAGCTGGGGGTAGTCCTTGAGGCCCTCGACGAGGGTTTCGATTTTACCGTGCATGGAAACGAGCGAGGCGATTTTGACCGCGGTGAGCAAACCGTCTCCCGCCGGGCTGTCGTCGAGAAAAATGATGTGGCCGGACTGCTCGCCACCCAAGACATTTCCGCTGCGCAGCATTTCTTCGAGGACGTAGCGATCGCCCACGTTGGCGCGGGCGAGAACGATGCTTTCGCGCGCAAGGACACGCTCCAGGCCGAGATTGGACATAGAAGTGGCGACCACACGATTGCCCTTGAGCCTGTTTTCCTTTTTGAGAAAGCGCGCCGCCGCAAGCAACACGCCGTCGCCATTCACGATTTTCCCCGTTTCGCAGACAAACAGCGCGCGATCCGCGTCACCATCAAACGCCACGCCGAGACGAGCCTTTTCCGCAACGACCCGTTTTTGCAGGCCCTCCAGATAAAGCGAGCCGCAGCCCGCGTTGATGTTGCGCCCATCGGGCGAGACGCCCATGGCCACGACGTCAGCGCCCAGTGAGCGAAAAAGTTCCGGCCCCAGTTTGCAGGCGGCACCATTGGCGCAGTCGAGAACGATTCGAAAGCCGCCAAGCTTTGAGCCGGGAATCACGCGGCTGCGAAGAAACTCTAGGTATTCCGCGTGGAGCGATTCATCCGCGGCAAGCCGAGGCAAATTTTTCGGCGGCGCGTCTCCACGATGTTTGAGGATGTCCCCTTCGAGCGCTTCTTCGGCAGCATCCGGAAACTTCATCCCCGCATGAGAGAAAAGTTTTACGCCGTTGTCCTGGAAAGGATTGTGTGAAGCGGAGATGACCACGCCGGCCTGAAAATCATTTTGCCGCACCAGGCAGGCCACGCCGGGAGTGGTGATTACTCCAGCGAAGGCTACCGTGCCGCCGGCTTGCGCGAGTCCCGCGGCCAATAGAGCGGCGATGTGCGGGCCGGATTCACGCGTGTCCATGCCAATCAGGACATGGGCTTTGCCATGTTCGCGCTTGAGATAGGCGCCAAGCGAACGGCCAGTGGCAAAAAGGGTAGCGTCATCGAGAGGCGGAACGCCCGGGACGCCGCGAATGCCATCAGTTCCAAAGAGCTCTTTGGCCATGGAGAAAGAGAGCCACACTCGAATGCGAATTCAGGGCGGCCGGGTTACCGGTGGACGACCTTGAGAAAGTCTAACACACGGCAAATCCGCGGCTTTTCGGCCCAATCGGAGAGATGCCCATTGCATCAAGTAGCAGAAACCAGGCAAACGCGTGGTCGTATCGAAATCTTCCGGGATCGAAACCTCGGCATAGGACACCATCGACAGTTTGCGTGAATATGTTAACGTGGAGCACCGGAGTTGCTCGTGCCCGAGACGCAATCGCCACCATCCGTCGTTCGCTTCACCAGCTCAAACTTCAGCATGCGCGTGTTAGCCGCGGCGATTATTTTGCTGTTCTTCTATTACGCGGCGGGCGTGGTCATTACGCTGCTGCTTTCCATTCTGTTGGCATACTTCCTCGACCCGGCGGTGGAATTCCTCGAAAAGATGCGAGTGCCGCGGACTATCGGCGCAATGGTCATGGTGCTGATCCTGATTGCTGTGCTGATCGCCGCAGGTTATGGACTGTGGACGCGTACGGCGGACTTCGCGTCGAATTGGCCGCGCTACAGCGGCGTCTTGCGTACCGCCGCCGGCGCCATCAATAACAAGATCAAGGGAATCGAGGGGCAAGTTTCGCAGATCGCTCCGGAGCAGAGTACAGCGCCCGCGGCGCCGGTTCCGGAAACCAGCATCGTGCGCACGCTGATCATGCGCGGCATCGGCTCCCTGTACGCGCTGGTTCTGGAAGCGACGTTTATGCCTTTCCTCGTGTTTTTTATGCTGGCCGGAAAGCGCGAAGTGTGGCACGGAACGTTGCAACTTTTTCCCGCGTCGCGGCGCACGCAGGTGAAGGAAACGCTGGAGGACTTGCGGGAAGTTTTGCGCGACTACCTGGTGGGCATGTGCCTCGTGACCCTCGTGGTGATCGCCGCAAGCAGCCTCTTTTTCTGGATGCTGGACCTCGAATATCCCATTCTGACGGGCATGGTTTCCGGATTGCTGAACATGGTGCCGTACATTGGCGCGGTGATGGCCTGGCTGCCGGCGTTCATGATCGCGCTGACCAAATGGAAAACTCTTGGCCCGTTCGTTGGGATTGCCATTGGGCTCCTCTCGATTCACATAATCGCGTTGAATTTTATTGCACCGCAACTGGTAGGCCGGCGCGTGCGATTGAACGCCGTGGCCATCACCATAGCGCTGCTTTTCTGGGGCTGGGTGTGGGGCGGAATGGGGCTGCTGCTGGCGATTCCCATCACTGCCGCGCTGCGGGTCATCTGCGATCACACGGAATCATGGAAACCGATCGGGCGCTGGCTGAGCGCCTGAAACGGCGAAGTGCCTGCCGTACGTCTCTCTGACTGCATGACAATTCCGGAATCGGGGAAAATCGAATGAGAGTACTGTGGGGCGGTATTGTCGCGGTTTTCGTCCTTATGCTTCTAGTTGCGCCGGAAGCGCGTGCGTGGGGATGCAAAGGGCATCAGACGGTAGCGCTGATCGCGGAAAAACACTTGACGCCAGAAGCCCGGCAAATGGTGGAGACGCTGCTCAAGAACAATCCCATTGATCCAAAAGTGAAACGCTACTGCGGAGACGCGGTGCATGACGCGATGGCGGACTCCTCGACCTGGCCCGATGACGTGCGCAACGACAGAAAGAATGGGCCCTGGCACTACATCGATATTCCGCGAGGGGCGCAACGTGGGCCTCTGCAAGCCTATTGCGGAGAGGAAGGCTGCGTCACGCGTTCAATTGTGGAACAAGCAGCAATTTTGAAAGACAAAAATGTTGACGCCTCGAAGCGCGCCGATGCACTGCGCTACGTCATCCACTTCGTCGGCGACCTGCACCAGCCGCTGCACTCTACAACTAATGCCGACGAAGGCGGAAACTGCGCGCCGGTGAAATATTTTCGACGCCAGCCGCGGGAAAGGGGCCACGGTTATTCGCCGAACCTGCATGCATTGTGGGACACCGCTATTCCCGAGCGTGATATGGAAGGCGCGGAGCCGCCGGAATATGCGGACACCCTGGACGCGGCATTTGCCGCGGAAATCGAAAACTGGCAGAAAGCGGGAATCCACGTGGAAGACTGGGGCTGGGAAAGCCACGAACGGGCGGAAAAAAACGTCTACGAACCGCTGACCCCCCAAATTGCTATCGAACCGCAGGTAACCGTGCACAGCTGCACGGACGATAACAATATCGGCGCACGATTGCTGGCCTTGCACCTGGCCGCCGGTGCGGCGTATCAGGAACAGGCTGCCCCGGTAGTCGAAGAACAAATTGCCAAAGCGGGAGTACGCCTGGCGATGATCCTCAATGACGCGGCAAAGACGACGCCGTAGGCGAAGGCGTTGCCGCAGTGGACGGCGGATTCTGCAGTCTTGGAGAAACCACCCCTAGAGATTTGATGAAGCTGACGAGTTGCCAGCGCTGCGGCTCGGGCAGCTTCGACCACACCGGCATTCCGCGGCGCACCACTCCGTTGGTCAGGATCCAGAAGATTGCTCCAGGCTCGGAGTTCTGGACTTCCGGCGCGAGCAGACTCGGGCCTTTCCTTCCGCCTTCCCCGGCGTCGCCGTGACATTCCGAACAATGTTGTTCGAATAGGACCGAGCCCGCCGCAACGGCATCGGGATCTTTTTCCAGCGGATTGCGTTTCGCGCGCGCTTTGTCCGGCGCTTTGGCAATCTCCGCGTAGACCAACGCGTCTTTCTTGTATTTGTAGCGAGGTTCCTTCTCTTGCGTCCCGTAAGCCAGAGAAACACCGAGAAAAACTCCCATGGCGATTAGCGCTGCGATGCAGGTCTTCACTTATGGCCTCCAAACAAACGGCTGACCATCGAACCAAAGCCGGTGATTTCCCGCGAGAGCCCCCAGCGCAACAAAAAGCGGTGGCTGTTGTCGTTCAATCCAAAGCCCGCAGAGAGCCGCAACGTCCAGTCTGACGGGAGATTCCAGGCGACAACCGGGGCGAAGTAGTGCGAAGTCTCATGCAGACCGAAGCTGTGGCGATCGCCCAGGCCACCGTACATCTCGACGCCGGCGATAAAGTTCTGCCGGCAGAAGCTGCAGCGCGTGGCGGAAGCTTTGAGGGCCAGGGGACGGCTGGCGCCCAAGGCGTAGCCAAATTCCCAGGGTGAGTTCGAGAGATCCTTTGCCGCGAGAGTGTTTTCCGTGAAATTCCAGCCCTTGAACGTACTGGAAAGGATGAGTTTCAATTCCACTTCATTAATGTGCTCCTTGCGGGCTTCCGCATTGGGCGCGAGGAAATCCGCTTCGACGTCGTGCCCCTCTCCTTCCTTGAGAATCTTGTCGGCGCCGCTTTTGTGCTCGTATTCGACATAAAGAACCGGGTTGATGAAATGCTCACGCTTAAGGGGGCGAAAGCGGTTTTCCCAGCGAAAGCCCGTAAAAATAGTGCTGTCCTTGAACGTGGTCTGTCCATCCAGATAGAACTCCGTGGTCCACCAGGCGGTAGCTCCGTATTCGAACTCCATCCAGAAGGCATGAAAGTCATTGCCGGAGCGCTGCGTGCCATAAGTGGAGAAATACTCGATTTCGAGGTTGCCAGGTTCTTCGAGATAGTGATCATAGGCAACAATGTAAGGGCTCTCCTGAGCGTGGGCCGAATGAGAAAGCAAGCAAGAAATCAGGGACAAGAGCATGATGCCGGGAAAACCGAACCGAAGACAGAAAGCCAAGATTCCTCCTTGCAAATGATTTGCAATTGCCAAAGCAGACTAACTTAGTCCTATATTGAATGCAACTCATTTTCATCTGAGTTGCGAATTGGTTTCAACTGATTCGCAAGCCCGTTGACTCCCGCCGAAGAGCGCGCCATCCTTTGCGCAACCGTCCAATCGCTGGAACTGGTATTGAGGAGGCAAACGTGGACTCCGCGCGACTCGTTCTCGCCGTGATGGACGAATCCTACGAGAAAAAGACCTGGCATGGACCGAATCTGAAACAATCCCTGAAGGGTGTGACCGCCGGGCAGGCTGCGTGGCGGCCGGGCCGCGGCCGTCATAACATCTGGGAAGTGGCGTTGCACGCAGCGTATTGGAAATATGCGCTGCGCCGAAGAATTGAAGGTGGAAAACGCGGCTCCTTTACGCTCAAAGGCAGCAATTTCTTCGCTCGGCCCGAACAGGGCAAATTAAACGAAGCAGCGTGGTCTGCGGATAAGCGCCTCCTCGATCGCGAGCACCGGGCCTTGCGCGCCGCCGTCGTGCGACTGCTGCGTACTCCGCGCGCGCGGAAATTCTTGTCGCAGCTTTATGGGATTGCATTCCACGATATCTATCACGCGGGCCAAATCCGGCTGATTCGGCGGCTCCAAGAGGGCTGATTACCTCTTTGGTTTACGGATAGCATGAACGAGAGACTTGATGTCTTGCGCGTCTTGGAACAGGCGAATGGCGGCGATCCCCGCGGCCCCGGCTGCAAGGCAGGAAGCAGCGTTTTCGAGAGTGACTCCACCGATCGCGAGCACGGGCAAAGAAACCGAGCGGCAAACCTCGGCAAGACGCGCCACTCCCTGAGGAGCACCATAAGCGGCTTTCGAGGGCGTGGCAAAGACCGGACCGAAGAAAATGTAGTCCGCTTCTTCTCTTTCGGCAGCCTTCGCCGCCTCCAGCGAATGACAGGAAACACCGATCAGGAAATCCTTGCCAGGTCCACGGGAGACCGCCAGGCGTCTCGCTTCCGTGACCGGCAAACTATGCTCACCGAGATGCACTCCGCCGGCGTCTTCCGAGACGGCGATGTCCAGACGGTCGTTGATGAGGATACGTGCCGAGTTTGCTTCTCCGGCGGCAGCCTTCGCGGCACGTCGCAGAGCCCCTTTCGTTAAGGCCGCGCAGTCCTTTCCAGATAGGTCCTTCTCGCGAATCTGAATCCAATCGATGCCTGCGGCCGCAGCCGTTTCGATCCTGTGCAGAAGCGTTTCGGAACCATTGCCGGGATTCTCCGCATGCAGGGTGCGGCGGTCCGTTACGTAGCAAAGGATCGCTTCGCCGCGCGAACTATTGAGGCGGGACACGACTAGCACTCGGGCGCGACCCAATCCAGCCGACGGCCAGAAGAATATCCAGCACGCCAATACCGCTTACCGCGCCGCGAAAAATCGGATGGAGGACGACGTGAATGAGCGAAGGAAAATGGATGAGAAAATAGTTCGTCTCCCAATATGCCGACCATGGGAGATAAAGAAGTATCGCGCCCATTTCGAACGCGAGAACTACTTGTAGTGCCTTGTAAACCCGGCTCATCGATGAATGGAATCCGTCCTGTCAGGAGAGGAACAGGGTCAGCGGGCAGGTTTCTGAAGAGCAGCGATGCGCTCGGCCACGTCACGGTAGTCGATGTTCATCGCGTAGACCTGGGAAAAGCTCTTTAGCGCCGCATCCAGTTCGCCCGCCGTCTCCTGCGCCACGCCCAAATCATACCGCAAGGCGAGCGTGCTTTCCGGATCATTACCGGGAGTCTTCAGGGCGCGTTCATACCAGATCGCGGCGATCCCCGGCTGGCCCTTTTCCATGAAGGCCAGTCCGAGCAACGTGCAGCACTGCATGACGTACGGGAACGCGCGGCCGCGCTCGGTGGCTTTGGCGACCTTTTGAAATTCGCTGATGGCTTCCTCGAGCAGGCCCATCTCCCGGAAAGCGATTCCCAGGTTGTAGTGGGTTTCGAGATCTTCTTCCTCGGCCCCCATCTCGCCGAGTTCCGCGCGGAAGTCGTCGAACACTTCCTTGAGCGGGCCGGAGGCGGTCGGAGAGATCGGAGCAGCATCTTTCTTGGCGGGCGACTGTTGAGCCGATGGCGTCGTGCCCGAAAAGCCCGGCGAAAGCTTGTCCATTCCAAGCCCATCGATCTCGTTGGCCAGATCGGCAAGGAACTGATCGGAAGCGAAACCGCTGCCCGCCGGCGGGGCAGGAGCAGCATTTTGGGCGACCGGTTCGGGAGGCGCGACCGGAGTTTCGGGCGGCTTCTGATCGTAGGCCGGGACGAGAGGCTCGGGGTCCAGCACAAGCTCATATTCCTGCGCGAGCTCAAATTCATCTGCACTGGGCTCCGCAGGTTTCTGCGGAATCGGGGGAGCCGGAATTTCCTTGTCTTTTTTCGCGGGGGGAGTGCTTGCCTTTACCTCGGCCGGAGGAACCGGCTCCAGCGGGATCGCTGGGGCCTCTGGTGAAAGATCGAACGCTTCAACCGTCGCATCGTCCGTAGGAACGGTGGCGGTCTCCTCTCCAATCTGGAACTCTTCGATGGAAGCTGGTTCTTTGTGCCGTTCGGAAACACCGGCCGGTGCCTCAACCGCTGCTTCGCCCTTAGCTGACTCGTCAAGAAGCGTATCCCATTCCTCGGACAAATCGACTTCCTGCACTTCATCCTTGGCTTCCGGTGCTGGTGGCGCAGCGCTGACTTCAACCGGTTCGGGTTTCGCTTTTTCCACGGCAGCAGCGGGCTCGTGAGCAGGCTCCGCGGAAACTTCAGGTATCGCGATTTCGGGAAGCTCTTCGATGGGAGACACGGCCTTAGCCTCGGGTGTCCCAGGGGCAGCGATCGCCAGATCCTCATCCGAAAGGCCGGCAGCACGCTGGAAGCGCCGGCGCAATTCACCAAAGCGTTCGGCGCTGCGCGTATCGCGAGTTTCGGTATGGATCTTTTCGAGTTGTGCGGCGAGTTCCGCAGTGCGGCGGTCGTCACCGGCGCCGAGTACAAAGTCGAGCAGTTTTTCGAGTGTCGGCGTGTGGCGTGGCGCGCGGCGAAGAATCGCTTCGAGCAATCCAATCGCTTTCTGGGTCAAGCCGTAGCTGGCAAAGAGGTCGACGTCGGTGAGCGATTGCGCGATAAACTTCTGCGTCTCATCATCGAGCACAGGCTCCGTGGACACCATCGAAGGCTTGGCGGGAGTTTCAGGAGCGGCCTCCTCCTCCGTGGGACGAAGCTTGGGGGCAGGCGGCATCGAAATCTCGGCCTGCAAGTTTTCCTCAGGAACTTCGGGCGCTTCTTCCGGCGCCAGCAGTCCCATCTTGCGCAATACGCCGTTGAGCTTGCGCTTGGCGGAATCACTTTCCGGTTCCTTGTCGACGAGTTGTTCAAAAATCTGTTTCGCGCGATCCAGCTGATTGCCGGCGGCCAGGGCATCGCCGAGGTGCGCGAGCGCGTCGGGCATGCGGAAGGAATCGCTGGTGCGCCCGTAAAGTTCGACGAGCCATTCCAGCGGCTCGATCTCCCCGGGCATGCTCGCTGCGAGCTCGTTGAGTAGTTTACCGATGACCTCATGCTCGCCCGCGTCGATCATGGGCAAGCGCACTTTCTCCAGAATGGTCATGGCCTTTTCGCCCTGGCCAGATCCCACGAGTGATTCCACGACTTTCTGCATCGGTCCAAAATTCTTTTCGTCCGCCTCGAAGACGCGGACCGCTAGGTCCGTGGCCTTATCCCAATTCGAGTTCTTGGTATAAAGATCGAGGAGGAGTTCGGTCTGCTCTCCGCCCTTCTCGAGATCGGGAACGTTCTCGAGGAGCTCTGCGGCCTTGGCCAGGTTCCCCTGCGAAGAGTAGGAACGCGCCTTGACGATAATGGCTGGGAGATTATTGGGCTCCAGCTTAAGGGCCTTGTCCGCGAGTTTCTCGCTCTCCGCCTGGTCCCCGCGCGCAAGGGCACGCTGTGAGGCGGAAATGTAAGCGTCCATGGCCTCTTTGGTCTGGCCCATGGCTTGATAGAGATCAGCCAGCCGAATCTGAATGCGGAGATTGTCAGGCTCGGCCAGCAGAAGCTTCTTCAGCAGGCTTACCGCTTCCGGCTGCCGGTTGTTCTTCAGGTGAATTTCCGCAAGCTGAAGGAAGAGCGGCCGGGCCTCGCTCATTACGCCTTGCTGCACATACAGGTCGGCCAACTTTTCGAGGGGCCGAATCTCTTCCGGAGCTAGCTTAGCGATGCGCTTGTAGACCGCGATGGCCTTGGTCAGAAAACCATCCCCGACGAAAATCTGCGCGAGGCGTTCGAAATAGTCGATGGCCTGGAAGGTTTCGCCCTGGCGGATGTACAGCTCGCCGATAGTCATCAGCGTGACTTGGTCGCGCGGCTCAAACTTCAAGATTTGCTGGTACTCTGCGATAGCCTGAACAACCTTGCCCTGGTTCAGCAGCTTTTGTGCGGCTTCGACGTTTTTGCTCTTGTTATAAGCCATGCTCGTACACGGACAATTCTCCCCCTGGAGTCTGCCCCAGACGTTCTCCTCGGTTTGCTGCGGTGGCTAGACGAGCCGCAACGCTACTTCGTAACGCTAACAGGGAGGAAAAAGGCAAGTCAATGAACGCAGAGTCTAGTGTGAGCAGGCAGTTATCCCCGTCCTTACTAGGACATTCGATAGCGAACACCGGGCGAACACGCGGAGGAACTGCTTTTCCCGTTGCCTCCAGTAACTCATGGCCCTACGGAACGGTGCGGCCCGCAGAAAATGATACCATCCGGGATTGTCCGCAAGCGGACAGGAAAGGCGGGTGCTCTGTGGACGTAGGTTTATCCCGTCGTCATTTTCTCTCCACACTCGGCGGAACTGCCGCTAGCTCGCTCCTTTCACGTGGCGCTACGCGAGCCATCGCTTTTCCACTCTTGAAAAGCCGCTTCAAGCTTTCGGTTATCACCGATGAGATCTCTCAGGATCTGGGTCACGCCATCGAAATTGCCTCCCAGGAGTTTAGCTTGGGGTTCGTCGAGTTGCGCACCATGTGGAACAAGAACATCATCAACCTCGACGAAAAAGAAATCGCGGAAACGCAGAAGCTCTTACAAAAACATGCTCTCCTGGTGACGGACATCGCCAGCCCGCTCTTCAAGACCGATTGTCCGGGGGCTCCCAAATCAAAATTCAGCCCGGCAAAGCCCGAGTTTGGCGCCGATTTTCCCTTTGAAAAGCAGGGCGAAGTGCTGGAGCGTGCCGTTGCCGCGGCCAAAGCGGTAGGGACCGATCGCATCCGCTGCTTCGACTTCTGGCGGGTGGAGGATCAGGAACCTTTTCGGGCCGCCATGAACGACATCCTTCGAAAGGCCGCCGAGGACGCCGCCAAGGTGAAGATGACCCTGCTCCTGGAGAACGAAATGTCCTGCAACACCGCGACCGGCTTGGAAGCCGCGCGCACTTTGCACGCCGTGCAGTCGCCTAACTTTCAGTTGAACTGGGACCCCGGCAACGCCGCGTATCGTGGCGAAATTGCTTTTCCCGATGGATTTCAGAAAATTCCGATGGAACGCATGGGCCACATGCATTGCAAAGATGTAGTGCGCAAACCCGACGGTACCTATGAATGGGCCGCCATGGGCCGCGGACTCATTGATTATGTCGGCCAGTTTCGCGCCTTAGTCCAAGGTGGTTATCGCGGAACCGTGAGTCTCGAAACACACTGGCATGGAGCAGGCTCGCCGGAAGAATCCTCCCGTCAAAGCTTCGCTGGAATGAAGGAACAACTGGGCAAGGCCGGTGCACTCTGACAAGAAAAAAATAGCGGCGCGCAGCTCTGAATGCAGGCGCGGGCGAACCTCGAGGATCAATAGCTAGAATTCCAGTGGCAGTGGACTTTGCGTTGCGCCCGTCGCCCAGCATCCGGCCTCTCGCACAGGCGCAAAAGAGTAGCGGTGAAGCGGCGTAGGACCATGCACACGCAGCGCTTCCAGGTGGTCGGGCGTACCGTAGCCTTTGTGGCGCGCCAGTCCGTACTGCGGGTACACCGCATCCCACTCTTCCATGCGCGCGTCGCGATGCGTCTTCGCAAGGATGGAAGCCGCGGCGATGGAAACGCTGCGTGCGTCGCCCTTGATGAGCGACTTTTGTTCGATCAGAACATCCAGTTGCATGGCGTCAATCAGTAGGTAATCGGGCGAGGTCGTGAGTTGTTGCAATGCCGCGGTCATCGCCTGACGGCTGGCTTGATAAATATTCCACGCATCAATCCTCTGCGCGTCCACTTCAGCCACCGCCCAAGCCAGGGCATGTAACTTGATCCGTGCGGCCAGTTCCGTGCGCCGCTCAGAAGGCAATTTTTTCGAATCGTCGAGGCCGACGATCCGCCGCTTCGGATTGAGAATCACCGCGGCCGCAACCACCGGGCCAAACAACGCGCCGCGGCCGGCTTCATCGATGCCGGCGATGCGCGTCCAGCCCATTTGGCGCGCCGCTCGCTCGAAACGGGAGGAGCAGAGTCGGCTCATTTCGTGGCGATTCTAGCACGCGGAAGAGCGCGCGACTCATGACTAATCGCGTGTGTCCTGTGAAAATCATCACCGTGTAGAAATTGGAGTTTCCCACTTCACTCGTAGCGCAAAGCAATTACGGGATCGACTCGCGTCGCCCGGCGTGCCGGCAGGAGGCACGCGACAAATCCCGCGGTGGAAAGAAGTAAAGCGCCCGCGATAAATGTCAAAATATCGGTGGGCCGCACTCCAAACAACAAACTAGAAAGAAAGGGTGTGAGCTGCAGTGCGAGAACGAATCCTGCCAGAAGGCCCAGCGCGATTGGAAACATGCTCTGGCGCAAGACCAGCCCGAAGAGTTGGCGCGGCGCCGCGCCCAGCGCGGTTCGAACGCCAATCTCCCGCATCCGCTCCAAAACGGAATACATCGTAACCGCGTAAATCCCAATGCAAGCTAGCAGCAATGCGATCCCGCCCATGACTCCCGCCAGCAAAGTCACGAACCGCGTTTGCCGGCGGGCCGATTCCACGTACTCCGTCATCGGTTGTACGTGATAGATGGGCAGGTCCTTGTCGAGCGCGGCGACTTGCTGGCGAATGAGCGGCAACAGAGTTTGTGTGCTGGCACTGGACTTCAGAGTGACCGCCATGTGCGCGCGAACCGCCTGCGGATACAGCAGGTAAACCTGCCCGCGCACTTGATCCGTCAACGTGTGATATTGCAGGTGTCTCACCACGCCGATCACTTGCGCGGTGTCACGCACAAAATTTCCGTTCTCGATGTTGATCAGCTTTCCGGTCGCGTCCTGCCCGGCCCACGTTTCTTGCGCCACGGTGTCATCAATAATGGCCAGCTTGAGATTCTCCGCGACATCGTGATCGTCGAAATCGCGCCCCGACAAAAAAGTGACTCCCATGCTCTTGAAGTAGCCGGGAAGACTCGAGCGGAAATCCGCCATCGTTGTATTCTGCTCCTGTTTCGAAGCGCTTTCGCGCCAATAAAAGCCGTACCAGTTCGGAAGTGTGTCGTCGAACGGCAAGTGGGAGATCACTCCAGCCGCTTCCACGCCGGGTATTTGCGCTAGATTATCTTTGAGCTTCCGGAAGAATTGCACGGCTGCGCCGTCTGTTTGATACTTCACCGGCGCCACAGAAATCCGAAACGTGAGCACATTGGCGGCCTCAAACCCGGGTCTTACTTGCAGCAGCCGTACAAACGTTCGCAGCATCAAGCCTGCGCCGATCAGCAGAACGAAGCCCAGTGCCACTTCGGAGATGACCAGCAGATTCCGTTGCCGCCGTCCGCTTCGGGTCCCCGTCTGCCGGTTGTTCTTCAGGGAGTGGGCGAGATCCAATTTCCTTGTGCCCAGCGCCGGCGCGAGTCCAAACAGCGCGCCGACCACAATGGCCACGGCGAAGGTAAAGACAAAGACCGGCGCATTCATCTGAATCGCGGCGAACCGCTCCATCTCTTTGGGCTGCATGGCTAACACCAGCTTTAACGCGCACCAGCCAAAGCCCAGCGCCGCCACACCGCCACAGCACGACAGCAGAATGCTTTCCGTCAGCAACTGCCGGATCAAACGGCCCCGTCCGGCACCCAAGGCTGTTCGCAGGGCCATTTCAAGAGACCGCTCATTCGCTCGCACCAGCAAGAGGTTGGCGACATTCACGCACGCGATAAGTAGCACCAGTCCGGCTCCGCCGAAAAGCGCCAGAAGCGCCGGCTTGATGTTTCGAACCACGTCTCCTTGCAGCGGCACAATCTGAAGAGTGAGTGGAGGGTCGGCAAAAGCGGCGTACTCACTGCGAATCTGTCCGGCGAGCCTGTCCATCTCCTGCTGCGCCTGCGCAATGGTCACGCCGCTGCGCAGCCGGCCAATCACGCGCAGATAACTTTGATCTGCGGGATCGCTTGCCAGATTCGAACGAAACGGCACATACGCATCCATCTCCGACGGAACGCTCGAGCCCTCGGGGAAGATGATTCTGAATCCCGGCGGCATTACTCCGACGATGGTCACGGACTGCCCGTTCAGGCGAACGGTCTTGCCGATCCACTGCGGATCCGCACCAAACCTGCGCCGCCACAAGCCATCGCTGATAATCACCACACGCGGTGCACCCGGTCCCTGCTCTCCCGCTTCAAAGAGTCGTCCAGCCTGCGGAGTCGTCCCCAGAATTCCAAAAAAGTTGGCCGTCACCATCCCGAGCCTCACCTGCTCGGGTTCGCCTTCCCCAGTCAACGCTCCGCTTTGCGCCCAAATGGCGCCCAAGTCCTCGAACAACCGGCTTCGCTGCTGGAGAGTCGCAAGCTCAGGACCCGACGCGGGCGCGCGCCCTTCGTTCCCAAGCGTCGACCACACAATGGCAAGCCGCTCCGCCTTCGGAAACGGTAAACTCTGCAGCAGAACCGAATGAACCGCGGTGAAAATGGCAGTGTTCGCGCCAATCCCAATCGCCAAAGTAAGAATCGCAACCAGAGTAAAGCCCGGCCGCTTGCCCAACGACCGCAGCGCAAACCGCACATCCTGCATAAGGCTATCCACTAGGGGCAGGCCACGCTGCTCGCGGTACAGTTCTTTGGCTTGTTCAACTCCGCCAAACTCACGCCGGGCGGCGCGGCGCGCTTGCTCGGGCATCATGCCGCGCCGGATGTTTTCCGCAGCAAGCAGCTCCAGGTGGGCGCTCATTTCCTCTTCCAGTTGACGATCCGATCGAGACTTCTCGCATAGCCCGAGCAGTCGCGCAAGATAAGTGCGCAGGTTGTGCATCGTATTCTCCTATTCGTGCCGAAGCGCAACCAGCGGATCGACGCGTGTCGCACGACGCGCCGGCACGTAACTGGCAGCCAGCGCCACGCCGACCAACAACGCAGCAGCCCCGGCCAGCGTCAGTGGATCCGAAGCGCTCACGTTATATAGCAAACCTTGCATCAGCTGGGTGAGAGCCAGGGCCACCGCCAGTCCGGCCGCGATGCCCAAAAACGCGAGGAGCGTGCCGCGCCGGAGGATCAAGCCGCGGATGTCCCCCGGCTGCGCGCCAATCGCCATGCGGATGCCGATCTCATTCCGTCGCTGGCTGACCGAATACGCAAGTGTGGCGTACAGTCCGAGTGACGCCAGCACAAGCACCACGGAGGCCAGAAAGAGCAACGAGAAGAGCGTGAGACGCTTTGGACCAAAAGAATCGGCCACCATCTGATTCATGGTGTCCACGTCATAGATGGGCTGCTCGACGTCGATGCCTGCAATTGCACTGCGGATTGCCGCGGTCAAGGTGGCGGGTTCCACGCGGCTTTTGACTACGGCATTCATGATTCGCGGCGGATTCGCCTGCTGGTCAAGAGGCACGTACAATTCCGCGCGCACCGGCGCATCGATCTCACGAATTTGCTTCACGTCGGATACCACGCCCACGATCGTCAACGGCGCATCGTCGGTCGAGAGGCTGGCGAACGCCTCGCGCCTCCCGTATTGCGCGCCGAGCCGGATGCGTTGGCCAATTGCATCTCCCGCGGGCCAATACTGGCGCGCCATCGCTCGGTTGATAACGGCTGCGCGGGGAGCGTTTGCGCCATCCTGCTCGGAGAAAGTCCGGCCCTTGACTAACCGCACTCCCATGGAACCAAAATAGCCGGGACTCACAATCCGGAAAATTGCATTTTCCGGACCTCGCGCGTCTCCAGCTGTGCGCCCCTCGATGGTGAAATCCCTGGAGAACAAGTCCGAGGTGCGATCGCCCAGGGGCCGTCCCGATGCAACCCCGGCGCTTTCCGCACCCGGCAGCGCCTCCATGGCGCGAACGGCACGATCGAAAAACGAAGCAATCTGCCTTACACCCTGGTACTTCGGATCCGGCAACCCAATCTCAAAACTCAACACATGCTCGGGACGAAACCCCAGGTCGATATTCTCCAGGCGCCGGTAACTTTGCGCCATCAGCGCCGCACCCGCCACCACCACCATGGACAAAGCAATCTCCGCGACGACAAGCACGCTTCGCATTGAACGCCCGCCGCGCTCGCCGCTCATCCTCATCCCGCCTTCGCAGATCGTTTCCGCAAAGTTTTGCCGGCCAGCGTGAAGCGCGGGAGCCAAACCAAATAGGATGCCCGTCACCCCGGCGATCCCGCACGCCACGCCCAATGCGGCGCCGTTCACCCGAATCAACTCCGGTTCCGTGGTCAGCCACAAATGCGGAATCAGGTGCACCAGCAGCGGCAGGCACCCCTTCGCGATGACAATTCCAAATGCCCCGCCGGTGAATGACAGAAGCAAACTCTCCGTCAGCATCTGCCGCAGAATGCGGCCGCGAGTGGCTCCCAGCACGGCCCGCAAGGCAATTTCCCGCATGCGCGAGGTTGCCCGCGCCAGCAGCAGGATCGCCACATTCGCGCAAACAACCAGCAGCAACAAACCCACCGCGCCCGTGAGCACCTGAAAAGCGGGCTTGACGCCTCCGAGCACCAGTTCCTCGATATTCCAGGCGCTCAAATTCCAATCACGGTATTCCGGCGTGGCCGTCCCGTACTGCTGCTCGAGCTGTTTCGAAAGCGTCTGCAGCCGCACGTTGGCTTGTTGCTCGCTTACGCCTTCTCGCAGCACTCCAATAATCCAGTTTTGCCGGTCTGCTCGGTTGGTGTCCGCCCAATTGAGCTGCAGCGGAATCCAAACCTCGCCTCCCCACAGACCGAAGCGCGGTGCCATTACTCCAATAATGGTGTACGGACTGGAATTGAGCCGGATAACCTGCCCGCAAATGTTGCGGTCGCCGGCAAACTTGCTCTGCCATAGCTCGTAGCTCCGGACCACTACTGGGGCTCCCCCGGGGCGGTCCTCATCTTCCCGAAATAGGCGGCCCAGAATCGGCCTCACGTGCGTCATGGTGATGGCGTTGGCGGTGACATGCGTTCCGAGAATTCGCTCCGGAAACTCGCCGTAGCCCAGATTGAAAGTGTCACCGTGTATTGCCCCGACGTTCTCGAAAAGTTCTGTGAGCTCCTTCACCTCGCGAATCTCGGGAACGGAAAGATAGTTGACGAATCGCTTTTGCCCGGGCAAATACGCGCGTACCGCTTCCCACCGCCGGACTACTGGGTAGGTCTGTTCGGCGGTGTGGAACAGGCAGGCATCGATCAGGCTGTAGGCCGCCGTTCCACACCCAATGCCTATCGCCAGGATGGTCACGATCAATAGCGAGTGTGCCGGTGTCTTCGCCAGCATGCGCAGGCCATAGCGCACGTCCTGGACGAGCGTCTCCAGAAATGGCAAGCTGCGCTGCTCGCGGTACTCCTCTTTAGTCTGCTCGACCCCGCCGAACTCGCGCCGCGCGGCATGCCGTGCTTCCTCCGGATTCATGCCGCGCCGAACGTTCTCTTCGGTGAGCATCTCCAGATGCGATCGAACTTCAGAATCAAAATCGCCTTCCGCATGCCGTTTCCGGAAAAAGGCCAACAAGCGCGAAGCCAATACACGCAACCAATCCATCTCATGCTCCTTCGGCGCCTCGGAGAAGGCGCGCCATCAGAGCCGTCATGCGTTCCCAGCTTTCCGTTTCCGAAAGTAGTTGCCTGCGTCCCGCGCGTGTCAGCGAATAGAACTTCGCCTTGCGATTGTTCTCCGAGGCGCCCCACTTGGAGGAGATCCAGCCGCGCTGCTCCAGCCGCAAGAGCGCTGGATAGAGCGTGCCCTGGTTGAGCTTGAGCAAATCTTCCGAAACTTGCTGAATTCGTTGGGCAATTCCGTAACCGTGCAGCGGCCCCAGGGCCTCCAGAGTCTTAAGAACGATGAGATCCAGGGTGCCCTGCAGTACTTCCCCGCGCGGAGGCGCCATGTTTTCTCCTTTAGATAAACAACAGGAGCTTATGATTCGTCCTGTTGAATGTCAACAGGAACGAACGCTCTCTTAGACGCGCGCCTCGCCGTTTTGTTTCCCGATTTCTTCCCGCCCTTGGCGGACTCCGAAGCCCCTCGCCCCCGTCTTTCGATTGACTGGCCTTCTTCGCGCATGGCAGCATACGCCTGCCAAACGCAATGCCATCGGCTAACTCTGACGCTTTCTATCCTCAAGGAGCACACCGGCCATGACAACGAACCGTCGCGCGTTCTTGCCCGCAAAGTATTCTCGTTCCAGGGCGCTCGCTTCGCCCTTCTGCAGTCGCGGTTTTTTCCTGCTGCTTGGGCTGCTCCTCGGTCTTTGCTTGTCTCCCGCAACATCCGCGCAAACTCGCCACATCGAACTCAGCGACTTCGCAAAAATCACTTCGGTTTCCGACCCGCAGATCTCCCCCGACGGAAAATCCATCGTGTTTGTCGTCTCACGCCCGAATTTGGAGCAGGACCGCGGTGATCGTGAACTCGTCCAGATGGATATCGCCTCGGGCGCGCAACACAGCCTGACTTACGACCGTAAAGGCGTGGGCTCGCCGCGCTGGTCACCGAATGGCGACCGCCTGGCCTTCGTGGCCGTCGATGGAACCGGCAAAGATGCGAAGCCGCAAGTTTTTGTTCTGCCCCTGACCGGCGGCGAAGCCCGAAAGCTTACCGAAGCGCCTAACGGGATCGAACAGTTTGCATGGCGCCCTAATGGGCAGGACATTGCCTATGTTGCTTCGGACGAGCCCGAAAATAAGAAGGAAATCGAAAAGCATCACGACGCGTTCGAAGTCGGTGATAACGACTTCCTCGCAACACAAGCCGCTCTCCCCTCTCACATCTGGATTCTTCCGGCGGCGGGCGGAAAAGCCAAGCGCCTCACCTCGGGCGCATGGAGCCTCCCTAAGAGCGCGCCTCCAAGTTCGCCGGCTTCTCCCATTTCCTGGTCGCCGGACGGCAAGTGGCTGCTGTTCACGCGACAGGAGCATCCCCATCAGGGCGATGCGGACTTAACGACGCTGCAAGTCCTGAACGTTGATACCGGCGAAGTCCGCAAGCTCACCAAGCATGAAAAATTCGAAAGCTTCGCGGAGTTTTCTCCCGACGGCTCACATGTTGCTTATTGGTATCCGCGCGACGGCGATCCCAACAACGAAAATGAAATCTTCGTCACCCAGACAACGGGCGGCGATGGCACGGACACCACGCGCGCTATCGATCGCTGTCTCCTGCGCGTTATCTGGATGCCCGATGGTAATTCTCTTCTCGTCGGCGGCCATGATGGAACGACCACCTCGCTCTGGCTACAGCCGCTGAACGGCGCCGCGAAAAAGCTGGCGCTGGGCGATATCAGCCCTGCATGGGGATTCTGGGTAGACGCCTTCGTCGGCCGCAAAGGCGATATCGCCTTCACCGGCAGTACTCCATCGCACCCTTCCGAGCTTTACTACATGACTTCGGCAAACGACACGCCAAAGCGCCTCACAAATTTCAACAATGAAATCGCCTCCCTCACGCTCGGAAAATCCGAACGATTCGAATGGAAAGGCCCCGACAATTTCCAGGAAGACGGTGTGCTCGTCTACCCGCCCGATTTTCAGAAGGACAAAAAATACCCATTGGTCCTCATCATTCACGGCGGCCCGCAGGCCTCCACCACGACGCAGTTCAGTCTCCTTCCCCAGCTCATGGCCACCCACGGCTACGTGGTCTTCGAACCGAACTACCGCGGCAGCGACAACCTCGGCAACGCCTATCAGCGCGCCATCTGGAACGACGCCGGCGACGGCCCGGGCCGAGACGTCATCGCCGGTATTGACGCCCTCAAAAAGCTCGGCTTCATCGACGATTCGAAAATCGCCGTTACCGGCTGGTCCTACGGCGGCTACATGACTTCCTGGCTAATCGGCCACTATCAAATCTGGAAGGCCGCGGTCGCCGGCGCTCCGGTAACCGATCAGTATGACGAGTACAACCTTTCGGATGGCAACGTAGGCGACCGCTACGGCTTCAAAGGCTCGCCCTACGTCGGGGACAATCTCAAGGACTATCGCGCGCAATCTCCCATCACCTACTCTTCGCGGATGAAAACACCAACGCTCATCCTCCACGACACCGGCGACGCTCGCGTCACCGTCACCCAGGGCTACGCTCTCTATCACGCCCTCAAGGACAACGGCGTCCCCGTAAAGTTCATCGCCTTCCCCGTCCCCGGCCACTTTCCGGGCGACCCTGTGCGCGCGATGGATTGTTTCCACTATTGGATCGATTGGGTGGACAAATATCTGAAGTAGGCATCATCCATTTCTAGCTTGGGGCCGTCAGAGAGATAAACTCAGGCGGAACCGTGACTTTAATCCATGGGAGAAAACCCAATGCGCTCACAGCTGTACTCGTTTCTTCTCCGGTCTTGCTCATGCATCGTTTCTACGTTGGCAATGCTCGCCGCGGTTCCTTCATCATCAGCCCAGGGTTTCTCCAGCGCCGACCTCTCCCAGCTACGCTCCGTCGGCAGCGTCGAGCTCTCTCCCGACGGCCACCGCATCGCCTACACCATTGTGATGCGCGACCGCCCCGGCCGCCCTTACGGCCAATTGTGGATCATGGATCTTGGCTCTCAGAAGTCTGCTCGCGTCGGCGGTGAAAAAGATGCCGCCGGCAGCCCACTCTGGTCCGCCGATGGCAAGTGGCTGGCCTTTCAGGGAAGTGTGAACGGAAACTCCGGACTGTTCATCGCTCGACCCGACGGTTCAGACGTAACCTCTCTTGCATCCACCAACGGCACCAACAGTCCGCTCCCCGGTGCGGGCAAAGAGTTCACCTGGTCCCCTGACGGCAAACAGCTCGCTTTTATTTCCTCGACTCCCGGCAAGGAAGCCGCCGAAGTCGCTGGCGATCCCAAGGTCATCACCCGGTATCTCTACAAGCCCGACGCCGGCGAAGGGATGACCCGCTTCAACGATAACCAGCGTCTGCACATCTTCACCGTCGATGTAGCCACAAAACAAATCCATCAGCTCACCCAAGGCGAAACCGATGAACATTCCATCGACTGGTCTCCCGACGGCGCAGAAATTCTTTTCGCTTCGAATCGCGAGCCCAATCAGGACGAGTTCTTCAACTACGACATTTTTGCTTTGAAAATCTCGGACAGCAGCATTCGCCGACTCACGGCCACGGAATACAACGAGTACGAGCCGCTCTGGTCTCCCGACGGCAAGCACATCGTCTATCGCGGGACACGTCGCGGCGTTACCGACCGCGAAACCACCATGGAAGACACGCACGTCTGGACCATGAACGCCGACGGCAGCGATCGCCGCGAAATCGGCGCGGTCATCGACAATCGCCAGGGCGCTCCGCGATGGGCGCCCGACGGCCACTCCGTCTGCTTCACCGTGCAGGAACGCGGCAGCATCCATCTCGTGCGTCTCCCAATCGCCGGCGGCAAGCCGGAAACACTGGTGAAAGACACAGGAAGCGTCTCCAGCTGGTCCCTCGCCAAAGACGGCACACTAGCCTACAGCTTCGCGTCACCGCGCGATTCGAACGAGCTCTATCTCAAAACCGGTGATGGCGCCCACAAACTTACTGACCTGAACGCATCTCCCTTCGCCGGAAAGCAAATCGCTGAAGTCGAATCCTTCACCTTCGTCAGCAACGACAATAAATTCGAAGTCGAAGCCTTCCTCACCAAGCCGCTCGGCGTGACCGCCACCTCCAGGCATCCGCTCATCGTCAACATTCACGGCGGCCCGCACAGCCAGAACGGTCCCGCCTTCAACATCAAAAATCAGGTGTACGCCGCGCACGGCTACGCCGTTTTAAACGTGAACTTTCGCGGCTCCACCGGCTACGGCCAGAAATTCGCCGACGCCGTCTTCGGTGATCAAAACGGAAACGAAGGCCAGGATGTTTTGTATGGCGTCAGCGCCGCCGTCCGCCGCTACCTGTGGATCGATCGCGAGCGCATGGGCATCGAGGGCGTCAGCTACGGCGGCCAATTGACCGAATGGCTCATCACCCAGACCAACGAGTTCAAGGCCGCCATTCCCACCGCTGGTATCGTGAATCTCGTAAGCTACAACTACATGACCTATTACAACCAGTATGAAGAAATGGAATTCGGCCAGTTCCTGCACCAGGGCAACCTGTTGGATGTCGCCTGGGAGCGCTCCGCGCTGAAGCATGTGGCCGCCGCGCACACGCCAACGCTGATCCTCCACGGCGAAAATGACAACGACGTCCCCATCGCCGAAGCCGAGCAATTCTTCATCGCCCTCAAAGACGTCGGCACCGAAACTGTTTTCGTCCGCTACCCCCGCGAAGGCCACGGCCTCAGCGAAACCAGGCACGTCATCGATTCCATCGACCGCTCCATCGCCTGGTACGAAAAACATTTTCCCAAGCCCGGCGCCGAATCCATCACTAACGTCCAACCCTGACCGATGTGGCGAAAAGCCACGGCCACAATTTCTGGTGGTGCGTCAGTTTCGGAATTCCCACTAGTCGGGAGTTAACTCTGGAAGGTGAACTACCATTTGACAAGACGTTACGATCCTACTTGTCCAAAACAAATGTCAGCAACGACTTATTGATCTTGATCCTGCGGTTGTGGTATTCCACGAAACCCAGTTTTCTAAATTTGTTCATGAAAAAATTCACCCGAGAGCGCGTACTGCCGATTATTTCCGAGAGTGTCTCTTGGGAAACAATGGGCAGTTCGTCGTCCGGCTGGTGCTGCACTTTTCCATAGCGCCCGAGCACGAGTAGCGCTCGGGCGAGCCGTTTCTCGGACGAATTGAAGAGCTGATCGATCAGAGCTTCCTCGACTCGATTCTTATGACTGAGGATATATGCGACAAAGGAGTCTGATAACTTGTCCTGGGTACGCAACATCTGCAGCAGTTCGTTCTTGTCGATAGCAAGAAGGGTGGTCGGCGTAATGGCAGTGGCCGTGCCCAGTCGGACCGACTGACCCGCCATGCACCCCTCTCCAAGAAAATCGGTCGGGCCAAGCATCGCGACCACAGCCACCTTTCCCGTCGCGCTAACCACGGAGAATTTTACGTTACCCTTTTGGATGTACATCACGCTCTTGGCCGCGTCACCTTGACTGTAAATCTGCTCGTCTTTCCGAAATTCAGCAACTTTTCTTGCTATTCCCGACGTATCGAGAAAGGCCTGCGGCTCGTGCGATTCCGACTTGGATTTCTTGGCTTTCATAAAGCAACGGAAATGGCCAACTGCAAGTAAATTCAGTTCTTTGTCCTTTTCTGTGTGTCCTCGAGCGGCAGGAAACAGAGGATCTGCTGCTTCAATTGCGCATCTACTTCGTCTGCGATGGTCACCACGTCCGGAAGCAGCTTGCTGAATATCACACGACGCTCATTCCTGTGCAGCGTCGAAAAAATGCACACCTGCAGGATTCGGGATTCATCCACGACCATGGCGGCGGTGTAGCCCTGCTTGAGTCGCAGCTTTCCGTGATGACTTGCAGCGGCCGAAACGGGTGCTTTCGATCCTTTGTCGAGACGCAGCCTGGCAATCACGTCATGGAGCAGTCTTGGAAGATGGCCCGTGCGTTCTTCGAAATTCAACGGGATGCGGATTAAGTCGGGTTCTTTCTCCACAAGCTTGAGCCACTCACGAATCGTAGGGTCGAGTTCCTGTTCGAGAATGTCGGCCACGCACTCTGTCCCTGCAGAAGCAGGAAACGACTCGCTGCCCACCCCCGGTGAAGCTGTAGTTCTCGTCATGGGAACCTCTTCTTACGCACACTGAGTATTCCACTCCGGCAGCGGCACCGCTGTTCAATAAGACATACATTTCCAATAAGATAGGGACGCCTTTATCAGCAACACTTACAGAAAAACAGGGGGGATAGGCACGGACAATCGCCCATAAAAACAAAAAAGCCCCGGAATTCCGGGGCTCTCTTCAAGACTTGTCTGGAATGGCAGAACGCGCCGTCTACGCCTGGGGCTCGCTCCCTGCAACCGCCACGGCCGCCACTTCCTCGCGGTCCGCTCGCTTGATGCGCGCGGCCTTGCCCTTCAAATCGCGCAGGTAGTACAGCCGTGCCCGGCGAACCTTGCCTTTGCCAACCACTTCAATCGAGCTGATTGTCGGCGAATGCAGCGGGAAAATGCGCTCGATCCCCACGCCAAAGCTCACGCGCCGCACCGTAAACGTCGCGCTGGACGCCCGGCCCTTCTTCGAAATCACCACGCCTTCAAACGCCTGCAGGCGCTCTTTCACCTTCTCGCCTTCGCCTTCCTGGAGGCGTACGTTGACGCGCACGGTATCGCCCGCGCGAAACTCAGGGAGGTCTTTGCGCAGTTGCGCATCGTGTAATTTACGTATAACCGGATTCATGTTCCTGTATCCTTCTAGACCCACTCAGGCAGGGCCAGCTCTTCAAGACAAACAACAATTATAGCCAAATGTTCAAAATTTACCTAGCCCAATCAAAACGAATAACTAGGCTTTGACTTCGCCTGCTCCCGCGCGTTATGAATTGTCAGCGCCGGTTTCCCCTGGTGAAACGCCGCGGCAGCGCATGCGTCTTGCAGCTTAGGAGCTTGAAAAATGAGCCTCGACAAGCAGATTGCAGTGAACGTCAAGCAAGCCGTTCCATTCTTCCATGTGTCCAACATGGAAGAGTCGCTCCGTTACTACGTGGATGGTCTGGGCTTTGGGATCCGATGGAAATGGATCGATGAAGGCAAACTCCGCTGGTGCTGGCTGGAGAACGGCGGAGCGGCCCTGATGCTCCAGGAGTTCCGGAAAGAAGGCCTTAATTCCTGGCAGCCCGCCTGCAAAGTAGGAGAGGGCGTATCCATCTGCTTCATGTGCGAAGACGCGTTGGCGATCTATCACGACGCGACTGCACGCGGAATTAAAGTTACAAAAATTCCGTTTGTCGGAAACAGGCTGTGGGTCGTTTCTTTTTCGGATCCGGATGGCTATCGAATCGATTTCGAAAGCCCCACGGATGTCCCCGAGGAAACAGAGTACTCACCGCAAAACAAATAATCAGCAAATTGGCGTTTGTCTAGGTCCGGGCCGGTACGGTGGTAGTTCGCCGAATCACACCTTTCGCGAAGCGTTCCATTTCCTCGAGTTGCGGGCTGAATTGCAGCAGGACCAGGTCTACGCCAGCCGCCTCGAATTGCGCGATTCGTTCGGCGACCTGTTCCGCCGTGCCAACCAGGCCGGAACGCAAACCGCGATTTGAAACCGAATAGTCTTCGAGCGAAACGCGCTGCTCGAGCTGCGTTCCCGCCAGCCATTGCTGGTAGTTCGCGTAGCCCGCCGCGGACTGGTGCACATCGGTGATGCGCCGCACCTCGTCCTGGGCTTCGCGTTCCGTTTCTCGAACCACCGCGTAACCCGCCACGCCGAATTTCATCGGCGGCAATTTATGTTTCGCGCGGCGCTCGCTCAAATCCGCGATTTTCTTCCCCACGGTTTCCGGCGGATCGCCGTGCATCAGGTAGGCGTCGCACTTTTCGGCGATCAACTCCTTCGCCGCGGGGGATTCGCCGCCCGCATAAATCGTGGGCCGCGGCTTGGCCACCGGTTTCGGCTCCAGGACGTTGTCGTCCACGCGGTAATACTTTCCCGAGTACGAAAAATGATCTTGCTTCCAGACGCCGTCCACAACGTCGAGCCACTCGGTAGTCCGCGCGTAGCGGTCGTCGTGTTGCTCGAACGACACGCCGTATTTCCTGGCTTCGTCCGACCACCACGAAGAGACCACGTTCAGCGTCAGCCGCCCGTTGCTGATGTGATCGATGTTTGCGGCCTGCTTTGCCAAGAGAGCCGGCAAGTGAAACGTCGGCCGCACCGCCACCATCAGTTCGATCCGCTCCGTCACCGCTGCCAGCGCCGCTGCCGTGGACCACGCGTCGAGCGAAGGCGCTTCCACTCCCTTGATGTCGTTGAGATTGAGCTCCGCGATCAGCGTCAGGTCGAAGCCGATCTGCTCGCTGCGCTGGGCGAGTTTTTTTACGTACGCCCAGCTGGTCTCCATGTTTTCGTTTTCCACGTTGCGCAGCCACCCGCCGAAAACGGGCATCCAATAGCCAAATCTCATCGCGGGCCTCCGCTCGCAACTACTCGTTCCGTACGGCTCGCTTCGTGCTTCTGCGCTTCCCCAATCAAAAAATCCGCTAGCCGCGAGTATGGATTGAAACCAATCACACGCACCGGATCAGCGACGAAATTAGAAAGCGCATTCACGTCGTAATAAAGCTGCCGCCCCGTGCGCTCATCCATCACGTACTCGATGCCGCCCACTTCGACGCCTGCGAGTTCGACAATCCGCTCGACATCTTCAATCACCTTTCGCGGCGGCGCGTAGCCTTCCACTTTCATCCCGCTCTTCGGCGCATCCACCGGGCAAGCGATGCGCGTCAGTTCTTCTCCGCGCGTGTTCTGACAAATGTCCGCGGGACACAAGTTGTAACTCTCCCCGGTGATGTGAATCTGAATCGCATAGAGAAATTTTCCGCCAAGCACTTCCACGCGCGTGATGATCCCGTCCCGCGCCGTAAACGCTTCCTGCACCAGTGCGGTCGAATCAATCCCAAAATAAAGCCGGTTCGCTTCCACCGCCGCGCGCAATTCCGCCGCCGCATTGAATCTCTCGATCCCCGCGCCGCTCCCGCCGATATTCGGCTTGATCACCACCGGATATCCAATGGCTTCCGCCGCCGCGAGCGCCTGCGAAGGATGATTAATCACCCACGCCTTCGGGTACGGCAAACCCAGCTTCTCAAGATTTGCAAGTTGCAGTGCTTTGGAAATTTCGTGATTAAAGCAGCGGTAGCCGTTCACCACGCGCACGCCTTTGCCTTCGAGATGCGCGAGGTAGTTCAGCGCATAAAAGATTCCGTGCCCGAGTCCGCGCTGCCACGCCGAAGGGCTCATGCGATTGAACAGCAGCGAGTATTCCAGTTCCGGCGAAGCCACATCGTAATTGTGGTGCCGCGCGTCAATCTTCAGCCAGGGCACGCCGCGCTCATCCATCTGCTGAAAGAGCGGCCGGAACCAGTCGGGATGCTCGTAATAAATCGCGATCGGCTTTTCCAGCCCGCCGCCATTTCCATGGATCTTGTTGTTCATGAATCCTCGCCTAAATCGGTTCGATGAAAATGCGTTTCTCAAACAGGGGCTGATCTAGAGATGCACTGGAGCCACCCACGGCATAAACATGAACCTCGAGAACCTACATCTTATTCCCTTACCAGCAGATCAGGGCGATTCCGCCGGGTCTTCTCGGCGGCCGCGGCCAGCCGCCACTTCGTCACTTCGGCGTGGTTGCCCCCAATCAGCACTTCCGGAACCCCCCAGCCTCGGTATTCCGCCGGCCGCGTGTAATGCGGAAAATCCAGCGCCACTCCGCTCGTGGTTCGGGGCTCGAGACTTACGTTGATGTGCGCGTCGCCGCTGAACGACTCGTTTTGTGACGATGCTTCATTCCCAAGCGCTCCGGGCAAGAGTCTTGTGACCGCATCCACAATCATCATGGCCGGAAGCTCGCCCCCACTCAGCACGAAATCGCCGATGGATATTTCCTCCGTCGCCAAATGCTCCGCCACGCGCTCGTCAACGCCTTCATACCTTCCGCAAATGAAAATGATGCGCTCCAACTGCGCGAAACGCCGTGCCGTTTCCTGACGAAACAGTTTCCCCGCGGCGGACATCAGCACGATCGCCGTTTTCGAATCCGTCGCGCCCCGCTTACCCGCTTCCCCCACACTGCGTCCAAGCAGCGATTCCACCGCTTCAAACAACGGCTCCGGCTTCAGCACCATGCCTTCGCCGCCGCCGAACGGGCGGTCATCCACGGTGCGGTGCCGGTCCCTGGTGAACACCCGCAGATCCTGGACATTCACTTCAATCAGACTGGTTTCCAGAGCGCGCCGCACGATTCCATAGTTGAGCGGTCCGGCAAAGAATTCCGGGAAAATGGTAATCAGGTCGAAGCGCATGCCCAATCAGTTTAACCAATTGGTAGTCGGGCCGCTATTCTGGCCTCTTCAGGCTTCTGTCACTAAAACTGTTCGCGACCCTCCGAGCCTTGCCTCTCCCGCTCTTGGTCCGTTTTCTGTCCCTTTGGACAGCTTGCCAACCTTTTCTCGGCCTTATAACCTCTTGTTCTAGAAGAAGTTGTACGCGGGTGGGGCCGTATTACCGAGGAGCCTCGAACATCAGAGGCAAACCGTTTCCGGAGGCAAGCACCATGATGTTCGCAGGCCGAATCTTCCCTATCTACTGCTGCACGGCCATCGTTCTCTTCTTGGGCGGCTGCGGAGCCTACGGTGGAGGAGAAGGAAACCCCGGTGGCGGCGCAGCACCTGCCGCACCGGCGGGACTTGCGGCAACGGGCGCCAACGCGCAAGTGAATCTGACCTGGAACGCCAGCTCCGGTGCCACCGGCTACTACGTAAAACGCTCGACGACGTCCGGCGCCGAAGCGCAGATCGCCACGCCTTCCACAAATTCTTATTCCGACAGCGCCGTAACCAACGGCACGAAATATTTTTACGCCGTCTCCGCTTACAACACCTACGGCCAGAGCGGCAATTCTTCCGAGGTCAGCGCCACTCCTGCGCTCCCTGTCCCGGCCGCACCCACCGGATTGGTCGCCACTGCCGGCAATGCGCAAGTCATGCTTGTCTGGACTGCTAGCACCGGCGCAACTAGTTACGACGTGAAGCGCTCAACCACAAATGGGAGCGGCTATCAAACTGTCAGCTCTCCCACCACGTCGAGCTTCACCAATAGCGGCCTGACCAACGGAACGATCTACTATTACGTTGTCACCGCCGTCAATTCTTCGGGAGAAAGCAGCGCGTCCGCGCAGGCCAGCGCCACTCCCGCCGCTGCACCACAGCCTCCGGCCGCTCCAACCGGTTTGACCGCCACGGCAGGCAACGCACAAGTCAGTTTGACGTGGACCGCGAGCGCCGGCGCGACTAGCTACCACGTCAAGCGCTCGACTACGAACGGTTCTGGCTACACGCAAATCGCCGCTCCCACAGTGGCAAATTTCCTCGACACGACGGTGACCAACGGCACGGCCTACTTCTACGTGGCTTCAGCTCTCAATGCCGCCGGCGAAAGCGCCAACTCATCTCAAGCGACAGCGACACCTGCAAACGTCGCCGCCGATGTGACAATCACCGTCGATCCCACGAAAACAAAATCGATTTCTCCCTACATCTACGGCACGAATTTTTATTCGGGAAATACCTCACCTCAGCCCAACTTCACCTTGGATCGCGATGGCGGCAATCGCTGGACCGCTTACAATTGGGAGACCAACGCTTCGAACGCCGGCAGCGATTATCTGTACGAAAATGACGCCTATCTAAGCGGCAGCAATCTTCCTGCCGAAGCGGTCCGCGGCTTCATCGCGGCGGATCAAGGAGCGGGCCTGGCTAGCCTTGTGACCTTCCAGCTTCAAGGCTATGTGTCTGCCGATGAGAGCGGCCCGGTAGCCACGCCTTTCCCCAATTTGTCGCGGTTCAAGCAGGTCATCGAAAAAAAGAGCACCAAGGATGCCACGCCGTTCACGCTGAGTCCTCCCACCAGCGATGCCTACGTTTACATGGACGAATTTGCCTGGGCGCTCGATCAGAAGTTCTCCGGCCAGGGAATTTTCGGCGCCACCCCCACGCATCCGACGTTCATCAGCCTGGACAATGAGCCGGACCTTTGGAATTCCACGCATGCGGAGGTCCAGGGATCGACGAACATTTCCTCGAGCAATTACATCGCGAAGACCGTGACGCTCACCGAGGCCCTAAAGGATCAATTCCCCAACGCCGTCATCTTTGGGCCGGTGAACTATGGATTTGAGGGCATCTACAGTTGGCAGGGAGATGCAACTCTGAGCCCCACACCTAATGGGGCGAACTGGTTCGCGGACAAATACCTTGCGGGAGTAAAGACCGCTTCGAATTCCTATGGGAAACCCATTGTGGACGTTTACGACTTCCATTGGTATTCGGAAGCTACGGATGGCACCACGAGGGTCATCAATCTGACCGGGTCCACACTCACGGATGCCCAAGTGCAAGCGATCGTGCAAAGTCCGCGCAGCTTGTGGGATCCGACTTATACCGAGAATTCCTGGATCATCAGCGTGCTGGGCGGCCCCATTAACATTCTAGGGCGGCTACAGGCAAAGATCGCGGCCAACAACCCGGGAATGAAACTCTCGATCACGGAATATGAGAACGGAGGCTTCAACCACATCGCGGGGACTATCGCGCAGGCGGACAACCTCGGCATCTTCGGCGCGCAGGGCCTGTATGCCGCGTGCTTCTGGCCTCCGAACGGGACATATTCCTACGCGCTCGCGGGCTTCCGCGCGTTTCGTGGATTCGACGGAGCCAGTGCCAGTTTCGGCGACACTTCGCTTCAGGCGACTTCGAGCGCGGTACAGAATGTGGTTGTTTACGCGAGCTCGGACAGCACGACGCCGGGCCGGATCGTCTTCGTGGCCATCAATCGTTCGAGCGCCGCCAAAGTCACGGCCATCACCGGCCAGGCGCTATCGGGCACGGCGCATCTCTACCAGATGACCGCAGCCTCCGCTCAGGGGCAGAGTCCTGTGCAACCGGTCTCGATTGGAACGATGGTCGTGAGTGGCACTTCGATGACCATCACGCTTCCGGCCTACAGCGTCACGACTATCGACATCCGATAGGGCCAGACTGAAAAGCGGCGGCAAGCCGCCTCACTCCAAAGTAACCGCGCCGAATTCAGGAATCGGATCGATTCAGCTCGCGCAAACCGTCGGGCAAAATCACATCAATGCGCCGCGCGTTGGTATCAATCTTTGTACAAATATCCAGTGCCAGGGGAATCAGGATTTCGCCTCGCGAAGTCTCCACTTCCAAAAGGGGAGTGCCGGGGAATTCTTCTCCGGGAATCTGCACATCACGCACGGTGCCGAGCAACGACGGTGCTTCACCAAGAGAACACGGTGAAGAAGCAACAACCGAAGCCGAAGCCGGATTCTCAAACACTGAGCAGCCAATCAAGTCTGACACGAAATACTGACCCGCGGGAAGCGTGACACGCTGTTCGAACGGCAACAGCACTTCCAGCCCACGATACTTCTCAGCTTCTGAGATGGAATTTACGCCTTCGAAATGAAAAACTGCCTGCCCGCGATGGTTCTGGCTCAGCCAGCAGGATTTCACTGCGATCGAACGCGGCTCGATCTTGCCGCCCGCTTGGCCGACAAAAACTTCCTTCAGTTTTGTGAGCCGTTCCGGAAAATCGGTGAGCAGTTCCGCGGCAACTTCGCCCTTGTTCCCGCGCGCCCGCAGAATGCGCGCCACCAGCAACCATCGTGGAGTTTCAGCGCTCAAGGTAAAATAAGACCGAAATGTTTCTTCAATGAGGAGTATGACCGCAAAGAAGTCAATCTTCGAGGATTTCCAGCGTGTAGCGTTTCCGCTGCTTCAAGCCCGCCGCGCCCAGCAGCGTTCGAATGGCTTTGGCCGTCCGCCCCTGCCGCCCAATCACCTTGCCCAAATCCTGCGGATGGACTTGTAGCTCCAGCACGGTGACCTGCGCACCCTCGCCCGATTTCACCTTCACATCGTCGGGATGATCCACGAGGGCGCGGGCAATCGTTTCGACCAGCTCTTTCATTGGCACCTGGGATAGGAGCCCCGGCCACGCCGGGGCCCGCAAATCTTAGGAAGGCGTTACGGCGATTTTCTGACCCTTGAGGAAACTGCGCACGGTGTCGCTTGGTTGCGCGCCCTGCCCCAGCCAATACTTGATGCGCTCGGCATCCAGCTTGATCTCCGCCGGCTTCTTCAGCGGATCGTACGTGCCCACCGCTTCCTTCACGCGGCCGTCCCGCGGCCGGGTCCGCTCAATCACCACCACGCGGTAAAAAGGCTTCTTCTTCTTGCCAATCCTTGCCAAACGAATCGTTAACACTAAGTCAGTCCTCCTGAACCCATCTATTCTAGCCTGTGGTCGCGTCCCGCGGCAACGGCGGAGTGCGCCTATCCCGCGGGAGCGTCTTTGGCGGCCGATGCCCGGCAACGCTACAGTAAGCTTGCTTGACAGCCACCTAGCATTTCCATAGGCTATCCCTAGGACATCCCTATGGCTACTCTTTATGTCGAAAACGTCCCCGATGATCTCTATGAAGCCCTCCGCAAGCGGGCTCGCGCCCAGCGCCGCTCCATCGCCGCCGAGGTTCTGGTGCTCCTTGAGCAAAATATCCCCACCAAGAGAACACGGAAGGCCCGGCGAGACTTTCTCAAGAGACTTGAAGAATTGCGTTTTATGCCGTCCCCTTCGCCAGGGCGGTTCCCCTCGACGGAGGAAATGATCCGTGAGGACCGCGAGCGTTGAGCGTCTTTGTCGTGGATGCGAGCGTAGCCGCCAAATGGGTACTGCCGGGGGCGGGCGAGCCGTTTCGCGACGAGGCTTTACGTCTTCTTAAACAGTGGCTTGACGGCAAGGTCCAGCTGATTGTCCCGGATTTTTTCTGGGTGGAATTGACCAATGTCCTTTGGAAGGCCGTGCGTCGCGGCCGCTGCACTAAGGACACTCCGGTAGCAGCGCTGGCCACACTGCTGGACTACCAGATTCCGACCGTTCCCTCGTTGAATCTGCTAAACCTGGCACTTCAGAAAGGTGTCCAGCACGGGCAGAGCGTTTACGACAGCCTCTATGTTGTTGTTGCTGTAGAAGCGGCGGCTCAATTGGTCACCGCGGACGAAAAATTGGCGAATACACTGGCCCCGCGTCTACCGGTGACCTGGCTGAGCGCAATCTGAAGGATTTGATGGACGCAGGAGGGCAACTATCGCAGACGGTTTAATCCGTTGAAGGCCGCTGCCTTGTAACATTCCGCCAGCGTCGGGTAGTTGAAGACGGTGTTCACGAAATAGGTGATCTTGCCTTTGAGCAGGAAGACTGCCTGGCCGATGTGCAACAGCTCGGCCGCGTCCTCACCGAAGATGTGCACGCCCAGGAGTTCCAACGTTTCGCGATGAAAGAGCAGCTTTAACCGCCCATCCGTGTGGCCGCTGATTTGGCCGCGCGCGATTTCCCGGTAGTAGGCCACGCCCACTTCGTACGGTACATCCGCATCGGTGAGTTGCTCTTCGGTTTTTCCGATAAACGAGATTTGCGGAATCGTGTAGATCCCGTAGGGGTAGCCCGCAGGATCGGTGTGTACATCCAAATCAAACGCGCGGGCCGCCGCGATTCGCCCTTGCTCCATGGACACTGACGCCAGGCTGGGGAAACCAATCACGTCGCCCACGGCGAAAATGTTCGCCTTGGCCGTACGGTAATTTTCGTCCACCTTGATGCGGCCGCGTTCGTCCGACTCCACTCCCGCCGCAGCCAGATTCAGCCCATCCACGTTTCCGGACCTGCCCACGGCATAGAGCAGCGCATCGGCAATGATGCGTTTTTTGCTGACTAGATTCGCCGCCACTTTTCCGTCGATCAGCTCCTCGACGCTTTCGACTTCTTCGCTCAGCCGCAGCGTGGCGCGCTGGTCGCGCATGTGATAGGTCAGCGCTTCCACCATTTCCGTGTCGGCGAATTCCAAAAGCCGCGGGCGTTTCTCCACGATAATCACACGCACGCCCAGCGTTGCGAACATACACGCGTATTCGACCCCGATCACGCCGCCGCCTACCACGATCAGCGTCTTCGGCAGCTGCGGCATGGTCAGGATCTGATCGCTGCTGATGATGTTCCGACCGTTGAGAGGTACCTTCGGATTGGTCGCCGGCTTGGTCCCCGTGGCAATCACAATGTACTTGGCTTCGAATTCCCCGTAGCTGTTGCTGTTTTCCACGCGAATGTGATTCGCGTCGATGAACTTCCCCATGCCGTGAATGAGCTCCACACCGTTGCGCTTCAATTGGTCCTGGATGACTCCCACTTCATTTTCCACAACATGCTGGACCCGGTAGTTCAGGTCCGCCATGGTGATGCTTTCCTTGCCGGTGTAATTTGTGCCGTAAAAGCTTTTGTCGTAGAAGCCGGAAAGATGCAGCACTGCTTCGCGCATGGTCTTGCTGGGGATGGTCCCGGTGCTGATGCACGCGCCGCCAACCGCGATTTGCCTTTCAATAATGGCGGCTCGCTTTCCTGCTTTCGCGCCTTGGATCGCCGCGCGCTGCCCGCCCGGCCCGGATCCAATCACGATCAAATCATACGGCTGCATTCGATGAGTCCTGCCCTGTCGGATCGCCCTCGCCGTTTGTAGCTCCGGCCGGAACGTCCTTGGGAGTATAAACGACCCTGGACCTGGGCAGGACTGCACTGCGCTGAGGATCGTTTGTGCCGGCGGCCAGCCGCATCAGATGGTCCTGGGCGGAGAATCCGTGGCCGTTTCGGGCCGCACGCGGATAGGAGTAAGTCCCATCGGAGCTCAGAATGCGCGCTTTCCGGGTATCTCCCAGATAGGAAGATAGGATTTCCGTGCACACGCGTTCGCAGTGTTGCGGATCTTTCAGCGGAAAGAGCACCTCTACGCGTTCGTAGAGATTCCGCGGCATCCAATCGGCACTGCCAAGAAAGACTTCGGGCTTGCCGTTGTTCTCAAAATAAAAAATCCGGCTATGTTCCAGGAAACGCCCTACGATGCTGCGCACGCGAATGCGGCTGCTGACACCCCGCAGCCCGGGGACCAGCGTGCATTGGCCGCGCACGATCAGATCGATTTCTACTCCCGCCTGCGAAGCGCGGTATAGGGCTTGAATCACCGGCGGATCGACAATGGCGTTCACTTTCACGATGATGCGCGCGTTTCGTCCGCGCCGCGCATGCCGCGTTTCGCGATCAATCAGCGAAATGCACGTTTTGGCCATGTCCCTAGGCGCGACGAGGAGCGGCTTGTAGTGCGGCTGCTCGGAATACGCGGTCAGGTAGTTGAAGACGTCGTGGACCGCGGAGGTGATCCCATCGTTGCGAGTCAGCAGACTCAGGTCGGTGTAATAACGCGCCGTGGACGGATTGTAATTGCCTGTTCCCAGATGCGCGTACCGCCGGATTTTTCCGTCGGGATCCTGGCGCACGACGAGCGCCAGCTTCGCGTGGGTCTTTAGCCCCACCAGACCGTGGAACACTTGCACTCCAGCGTCTTCAAAGCTCCGCGCCCAGCGGATGTTGGTGGCCTCATCGAAGCTGGCCTTCAGCTCCACCACCACGGTGACTTCTTTTTTGTCCGCGGCTTCCAGCAGCGCGCGGGCGATCGGTGAATCGGAATTGGTGCGGTACAGCGTTTGCTTGATCGAAAGCACGCGCGGATCGTGCGCCGCGGTTTGCAGGAAATTCACCACTCCATCGTACGATTCGTATGGGTGATGCATCAGGACGTCCTGACGGCGGATGGATTCGAACATGGAGTCGGCGTCGTGGCCCACGTGGACCTGGCGCGGCACAAACGGAGGATATTTCAGTTCCGGCCGCGCGGTCTCTTCGTAGAGATGGAAAAGCCGCTGCAGATTGACCGGGCCGTTCGCGCGGAAGACAAGCGATTCGTCGAGTTCGAACGTGGAGACCAGGCGTTCCACGATGTCGGGGTGCGCGGCGGCATCGATTTCCAGGCGCACGGCGTTTCCTTTGCGGCGATGGGCGACTTGCGAATCGACCGCGTCGAGCAGGCTACGCGCTTCCTCTTCCTCAAGGTACAGATTGCTGTTTCGAGTGATGCGAAATGGCGCGGATGCCAGAATCTCGAACCCGCGGTAGAGCTTCGCCGTGAACGCAGAGATGATCTCCTGCAGGGCAACGTAATCGATGCTTCCGCTTTCTCCGGGCACGCGCAGGAGCCGTGGCAGCGCGCGTGGCACCGTTACGACTCCGAAATACGGCTTGTCGCTTCCGCCTCTTCGTCGGCGTAGGAGAAATGCAACGCAAAGGGCCTTGTTCAATACGTGGGGAAAAGGGTGCGACGGGTCAACCGTGACCGGCGTGAGCATGGGGGAGACGCGCCGCTCATAGAAGGTCTTTGCCGCCTGGCTGGCTTTCGAATCGAGCTGGCTCATCAACAACACGCGAATCGATTGTTTTGCGAGCGCGGGGAGTAGCTCCTCGTTCCAGCACTTGTACTGGTCCTGCACGAACTCGTGCATCGCAGCCGATACTTTCTCGAGTTCTTGCTCGGCGGTCAGACCATCCGGCCCCACCTCGCGTGACCCGTGTTCGATGCGCTGCAGGAAGCTCGATACACGCACCTCGACGAATTCGTCGAGATTGTTCGCGGTGATGGCTAGAAATTTCACGCGCTCCAGGAGCGGATTTCCCGGATCGCGAGCTTCCTCCAGCACGCGACGGTTGAACTCCAGCCACTGCACATGGCGGTTGAGGTAGTAACGCGGGTCGTCGAGCGCGATTCTTTTCATGGGCATGTCTCGGGGATGCAAAGTGATAGCGCAGCTGTGTTACAGGAAGATGAATGAAAGGCTTGGATGATATGCTGCGACCTGTTCGAAGGAGTCCGGATGGCGCGAAAGCTTATCATCGCAATGGTCGTGCTGGTTGCTTCTGCAATTGGAACTGATGCACAAGCGCCGGAAATGGCTATTGAGAAACAAATCGACGCCGTTTTCTCCGGCGTGACGTTCCCGGACGCGCCTGGATTGGCCGTGCTCGTTCGAATGAATGGTCAAACCGTTTTCGAACGTGGCTACGGCGTGCGCGAGTTCCGCTCGAAAGCCAAGATTGACGAACACACGAATTTCCGCCTCGCTTCCTTCACCAAGCAATTCACCGCCATGGCCATCATGCTGCTGGTGCACGACGGAAAACTCCGCTACGACGAGACGCTCGCCGAACTCTTCCCCGATTTTCCCGCTTACGGTAAAACCATCACCGTTCGAAACCTGCTGAATCACACCTCCGGCCTGCCAGACTACGAAGACTTGATGGACGCCGCGGAAAAAGCCAAAGACCCGCTTTGGTCACCGGAAAAACAAATTCAGGACGCCGAAGTCTTGGAACTATTGAAGAAGGAAAAGAGCGGAAAGTTTGCGCCGGGCACCAGCTGGTCCTACAGCAATTCCGGCTACGTCATGCTCGGCCTTATCGTCGCGAAAGCTTCAGGAAAACCGTACGCCGAGTTTCTGAGGGAACGGATTTTCGCGCCGCTTATGATGAATCAGACAATCGTCTATCAAAAAGGGAAGAACGAAGTTACGAATCGCGCCTTCGGCCACTCCAAAGAAGATGGCGTGTTCAAAGGGACCGACCAAAGCTCCACTTCAGCGACGCTCGGCGATGGCGGCGTCTATGCGAATCTCGAAGATCTCGTGAAATGGGACGACGCTCTACGCAATCACAGGCTGCTCAGGGAAAAAGAATTTCAGCCCGCGCTAGCGCCTGTGAAACTCAACGACGGCTCCGAACCGCACTGGCCGCTCGAACTAAACGACGACAATCTCCATCCCGGCAAGCCCGTCTCCTACGGCTTCGGCTGGTTCCTCGACCCTTACGAGGGACACCAGCGCATGTGGCATACCGGTAGCACGATGGGATTTCGCACCATGATCGAACGCTTCACCGAAGCCGGCAGCTTGACGGTCATCATTCTTTCCAACCGCACCGATCTCGATCCGGAAAAGCTCGCGCTGAACGTCGCGAGTTACTACCCCCCACTGAAGTAATCAGCTTCGCTTCAAGAAAGTCCGGAGAATTTGCCGAGGCCCTTGGCCTTCATGCGCGCGGCCATCCCACCATACTGCTTCATCATCGTGCGCATTTGCAGGTATTGCTTCAATACGGTGTTGACGTCCTGCACCGTCGTCCCGCTACCCTTGGCGATGCGCTTGCGCCGCTTGCCATCGATCACGTTGTGGTCGCGCCGCTCTTGGTTGGTCATGGAATTGATGATCGCTTCGACGCGCGTCAGCTGGCCCTCATCGACCTTCGCATCTTTCGGAAGGTTTTGCAGCGGCCCCATCTTCGGCAGCATGTCCACGATTTTCTCGAGCGGCCCCATCTTTCGAATCTGCTTCAGCTGATCCCGGAAATCTTCCAGCGTGAACTCTTCCTTGCGCAGCCTGCGTTCCAGGTCAGCAGCCGCTTTTTTGTCAACCGTCTGCTCCACGCGTTCTATCAGCGACATCAGGTCGCCCATCCCAAGCACGCGCGAAACGATGCGCTCCGGATAAAATCCTTCCAGCGCGTCGTATTTTTCGCCAAGCCCGACGAACTTTACCGGTGCGCCCGTCACTTTTCCGATGCTCAAAGCCGCGCCTCCGCGCGCATCGCCATCCAGCTTCGTGAGAATCACTCCGGTAAGCCCAAGCCGCTTGTGAAATTCCCCCGCCGACCGCACTGCGTCTTGCCCGATCATCGAATCCGCAATGAACAGCATCTCGCTGGGCTGCAGCTCTTTCTTCAGCATGCTCAGCTCATTCATCAAATCGTCGTCAATGTGCAAACGCCCCGCCGTGTCCACCAGCACCACATCGCTGGCCGAAAGTTTCGCTTCCTTGATCGCGCCTTTCACGATTTCCAGCGGCTTGTCCGTACCCGTGCCCGGCCACAGCGCCGTCCCCACCGCTTTCGCCACTTGCGCCAGCTGCTCGCGCGCCGCGGGGCGATACACGTCCGTCGAAACCACCAGCGGCCGGTGCCCATGCTGCGTAAGCCACTTCGCAAGTTTTCCAGTGGTGGTGGTTTTGCCGGAACCCTGCAGCCCGACAATCATCCACACCGAAGGCGGCCGCGAAGCGAAATTCGGCTTGGCGTGCTTCCCCAGCATCGCCGCCAGCTCGTCGCGCACCACCTTGACGACCTGCTGGTCCGGCGAAAGCTGCAGCATCACCTCACTGCCGATGGCCTTCGCGCGAATGTTGGCCAGCAGTTCATCGGCCACTCCCACGTTGACGTCGCCTTCCAGCAGCGCCTCGCGAATTTCCCCCAGCGCCCCGTCAATGTGCTCTTCGGTGAGCTTTCCCTGCCCGCGCAAGTTCTTGAACGTGCGCTGCAGCTTCTCTGTCAGGTTCTCAAACATGGTTCGTGCAATTTCTCCGCAACTATCCTCCTTAAGGATAGCAGGGGGAAGCAATCGTGGGTATCGCCGGCGCCGTTCACCCGGCAAAGGGCTCAGGGGGCTTCTTCGGTGATCGCCATGGACTGAAGAGACGCGGCAGCTTGCTGTAGCTCCTCCGGGGACGATGCGAAAATCTCGATGGTCAGCAAGTAATCCTCGGAAAGGGTCTGCACGTAGCTCTGGTAGACGCGGGCCCCGCCGGAAGTCCGCTCGAAATCGGCGCGCAGAAACTGATGCTTGTTCACCGCATATTCGGAAGGCGGTGCGTTGAGTTTCAGCCCCGAAGCGGCGGCCATGTGGTCCATCATTTGCTGAAAAGTGTCGAGGCGAAGCGAATCCATGCGCGATGGCGTCGCAGAAATGCGCAGCGATGGCAAGCCCAGGCGCTGTCCGTCCCCGTCTCCTCTTCGAGACGCATAGAAAACGATCTTGGGAACGGAAAATCGCAGCGAGTCCGCTAGCTCCGGATGTTGCTGGAGAATCGCGGCTTTCGCTCCCGCTTCCGAGCGGTCATTCAAGGCATGCAGCGATTCGGGTTTGGCGGCAATCCAGCCTCGCGGAAATTCGTACGACATGCTCAGCGCATCATTCTTGTAAACATTTCCAGAAATGCTGCTCGCTTCGATCCCAAAGAGCGGCGCCGCGGAGTCTCCCGCGGGCCTTCCTCCCTCGCTGCTAGAAGCCGGCGCGCCGGATGCGCTCGCTTTGGGTGCGGCTGGAGTTTCGACCGCGGCTGCAGCTGCAGCGGCAAGCTTGGGATCGGAATCCTTCTTTAGATACTTGTTGATGGCATCTTCCAGTTCAAGCTCCGTCATCGGACTCTCACCCGACTGACGAAACCGGATCACTCCGTCCTTGTCCATCACCACAAATGTGGGGAACGACTCAACTTTGAAGGCATGGAGAACATTTCCCGGCAAATCGATGTATTGGGACCACTCCATGTGCTCCGCCTTGATGAACGTTTTCCACACATCTTCATCATCATCGGAACTGACGCTCACCAATTGAAATGGCTTCCCAGCGTATTTCTTGTTTAAATTCCGGAGCGCGGGAACGGAGGCGCGGCACGGTGGGCACCACGTGCCCCAAAAATCCATCAGCACCACTTTGCCTCGCAGCGAAGCATTCGAAACGTCCTGCTTCTGTTCGCTGGTGAACGAAAAATCCGGCGCGAAGGGCGCCCTCGCGCGCAAGGGGTTCGCCACCATTCGCCGCGCTTCCGCCACCGTTTCCGCTTCCGCTCTGGGCATGGAAAGAAACGTGTTCAACTCCGCGATCCCCTCCGGGTCGCGCTCCTGCTTCAGCAGAACGAATCCCAGGTCGTAGTGGACGAGACCATTCGTAGGATTCAATGCCAGGGCCTGGCGGATCTCCTCTTCCGCTTCCTTTAGTTTCTTGTCCGTGGGTTTTCCGGCCATTTGCGAAAGCAAGGTGGCACGTAAAAGGTGGGCTTGAGTAGCGACGGCCTTGTCGTCGCCGGCCACTTTCTCCGCTTTCTTCGCGTCGTCCAGCGCGGACGAAAAGTCACCGAGCTTACGTTCCACTCCCGCAAGCTTCAGATACGTCTGCGCCGAATTGTGATGTGCGAGCTTGTCCGCTTTGTGATACGCGTCGAGTGCCAGCTCATATTTCCGTTTTGACTGGTAGAAATCACCCTGCGAGAGTGCCTGGGACACGGGATCCGAAGATTCTTGGGCGACGAGTAGTGTGGCGCAAAGAAGGCCGAGGAGCAGGGAGAAGGGGGCGCGACGCACGGCTAAACCTCCAAATGAAAGAGGGACTGTGAAATTGCGGACGACTATACCACCGTTGTACGTGCCGCGAGAGTTTCTAGATCGGGCGAGGACTGTCAGGCTTCTTGTGAGCCAACCGCGCGAACGTCAACCTCAGAGGAACTTTAGCAGCGCGTCGGTCGTCCCCGTGGGGTTCTCCTCCAGGATCCAATGTCCGGTGTCCTTCAGCACGACGACCGTCACATCCGTGGCGACCACTTTCATCTGCTGCCCGAGCACTTCTCCCAGGGACTTTTCGCCGCCAATCGACAGCACCGGTATGTTCAATTTGGTCTGCGAAAGCTGCGCAAAATCCTTCGCCGTTTGCGGGAACGAAGCAAAGTACGACCAGCCGGCTTTCATCCGCCCTGGGCGCGCATAAGCCTCGGTGTAAGCTTTCCGGTCAGCTTCCGAAAGGGAGCGCGTCTTGTCCGCGGCGAATTCATTCCAGTAATAATCGAAGTACATGCGCTCCCGCCCGCGAACTAACGCCGCGGGCGTTTCCCCATGGAACCGGAAATGCCACAGGCCCGGGTTGTTATACACCGCATCCCCTCCCTCAACACCGGGGAGAAACGCATCCATCACCACCAGTTTCTCCACCTCTGCGGGAAACTGCGCGGCATACGCATAAGCAACCATCAAGCCGATGTCGTGCCCAACGACGCGCGCTTTCTCCACACCAAGCGACCGTGCCAGCGCATGGATCCGCATCGCCGCGGTTTTCATGTCCAACCCGTCCGCCGGTATCGAAGACTCTCCAATCCCCGGCAGGTCCGGTGCAATCACCGTAAATTTCTCGCCAAGCTGCGGCAAGATGGGCGTCCACATCCGCGAAGTCTCGGCATATCCATGCAGCAGGATCAACGCGGGCCCATGTCCGCCCGTCGTGTAATGCAGCTTCACACCGGCAACCTCCGCAGTGCGCGAAACGAAGGAGTTGTCTGCCGCATTTGCAGTAAGGGCCGCCGAAAATGTCGCGGAGAGGAAAAGCAGGCCGGGCGCAACTACGCGCGGAAGCAAGTTTGCAAAGCGATTCATGGAGAGCTCCTGAACTGAACGACAGATTATACGCGAATAGAAGCGCTGGGACTTTAGGGGCCGCCGGCGCCGATAGTACGTCGAGAGATTGCTTTTGAACGGCCGGGATCGCTGCAAATAGAAAATGCGTTAAAAGGTCACGCGAAAACCGATTTGCGCGGCGAAGGGAATGCCCACCGTCGTCCCCGGCCCGAAGAAATCTCCCAGCGCGCCCGCGGGGAAGAGCAACTGGTTCCCGCTGGTCACCGGACGATTTCGCGTGCACGCCGGCGGATTCAGGCAGACCGAAGTAACGTTGGAAACGTCATTCACCGGTGTTGGTAAGGCGCTGATGTCCGGGATGTAGTTGTTGCCGGGGTTGCTGCGATTGAACAAATTGAAGAATTCCACAAATGGGGAAACGCTCCAGCGCTCGTTGATCTTGAAAGGGCGGCTTACGCGCATGTCCATTTGCACATACGGCGTGCCGCGGAATTCATCGAGCGAAGTCTCCGTGCCGTTGATGACCGCGCGATTGCCGGTCGCGGGCGTTGTCAGCGTGATGGGCCGCGCGCTTTCCGCCTGGAATAGCCAGGAAACTTCCACTCCAGCGGGCGCATGAACCGTTCCAATCAGAACGGCTCGATGGCGTACATCTTCGCCCGACGGCCCATAGTCTCCCTTCGCGAAAGGATGGAACGGATCGCAAACGCCATTGACGTAATCGAAAAGCTCGCCAATCTGGCAGCCCCACGTTTTCGCGCTGGAGAGCGTGTAGTTAGCGACGAGATTCAGGCGCTTCGCCACGTTTCCCTGCAAATGGAACATCAGCGCTTTGTAGCTCGAGCGGTTGTCCGCCCGGAAAATCGAGACGTTCGTGTAGTCGTAGCGCCGGTAGCCATGCATGCCGGTTTCGAGCGTGTAGTCGGCACTCAGCGTCCAATCGGCATTGAAGGCGTGCTGGATTCCCGCCGTCGCGTGCAGCGCGTAAGGAGTCGTGTAGTTCGGATCGATCAGCGACGGCGGACTGGTCCCGTTCAACAAGTTGCCTTGGTTCACGGCGACGAGCGCTTCCACCCATCCGTTTTGCGCCAGGTCCGCATAGTAGAGTCCGGCGCCGCCGCGCAAAACCGTCTTTCCGGAATCATCCAGCGCGTACGCCACGCCCAGCCGAGGCGCGAACGCTTTACGATAGTCGTGCGGGATTCCGGTAATGATTCCGTTGCCGGCAAGGGCGGGATTCACGCTTTGATTCCGCCCGGAGGCAGTGAAGAGCCCATACGTCGTGTCGTAGCGCAATCCAAGGTTAATTGTTAGACGCCGCGTCGCGCGCCAGGAATCTTCCGCGTAGAGGCCAAGCCGCTGAATGTTTTGAGAAAAGCTGCCGTCGCTTGCGCCGATGTCCTCGCTTCCCGCGGCAAGGTCGGCGGTGAACTGCGCCTGTTTGTTCAAATAGAAGGAAGGATCGTTGGGAAAAGTGACGATAGTCTCGGCGTTTGCCGCAAGCGCACCACTGAGCACGGGCTCGTGAATAAAGTTCACTCCGAAGCGCATCGCGTGCGGGCCGGCGGTGTGGCTCAGGTCATAGCGGAACTGATACTTTTCCTGATTGCGCAGAATCGGAAACGCCGTAATCGCAGTGACGAATTGCTGGTCTCCGAAAGTCTCGGATCCGGAAATCGTGCTGGTCGTGGTGCTGAAGGGAAACGCCAGCGCGAAACCCAGATTCGAATTGCGAGCTTGCGTCAGGTGCAAGGCGCTCGCGCTGAAAACGAACGAACCCACCCACGACGGGCTGAACGTGAACTGATTGCTGAGCACCAAATTCAGATAATTGTTATGCGTGGTCGCGCCGGTGGAAGGAAGCGTTGCTTGCTGCACCAAGCCGTTGTGCGTCGTGTACGTATCAAAAGACATGCGCAGAAACCAGTTGGAACGCTGCGATTGCGCCCAGTCGAAGCGAAGCAGGCCGAGGTAGTCGCGGAAAGGAACCGGAGCATTGTTCGGCACGGGAATGGAATTCACCGTCGTTCCATTCACGTCGATCAGACCCTGCTGCGCAAGCTGCGAAAGCGCGTTGAATTCCGTAAGGCTGTTCGGGCTATAGGCGATGCTGGCGTTTTCGTGCACGTATTCCAGGGAACCGAACACCCAGAGTTTGTCTTTGACGATCGGGCCGCCAATGGTTCCCACGTAATTTTGGCGCGAGAACGGCTGCTTCGGGTCGGGCGCGGGATTGTCGATCGGAAAGCGCGCGTTGAGCGAAGCGTCGCGCTCGTAAAATGCTTCGTCGCCATGCCATTCGTTCGTGCCATGCTTGGTGGTGATAACGATGGCGGCAGCTGTCGTGCGGCCGACATCCGCGTTTTCCTGCGCGGTGGCCACGGCAAATTCCTGAATCACTTCGGGCGAGTAGTTCTGCAGGAATCCACCGATCCAGTCGTCTGAATTGTCTCCGCCGTCCACCGAAAGGTCGTTGTTCAGTCCGGAGCTGCCCCCGGTCGAAACCGCGGTGATGCGCGCTTTTGTCGGATCGGAAGGCTCCAGAGGTTCTGTTCCCGGAGCGAGATACGCAATGTTGGCAAAGCTGCGCGCCGCGAGCGGAATCGTGTCCAGATCCCGTGAAGTGATCACCGTCTGATGCACCGCGCTAGCCGTGTCGATCGGTTGTGTGGTGATCGAGGATGCCTGGCCTTGCACGGTCACCGTCTGCTGGACGGCTAGCGGCCTCAGCGTTACGGCCAGTTCCTGCACGGAGCTGATGACCACCTTCACTTCGGCGCTAGCTTCCGTGAAGCCCGTTGCGTTCACTCGGGCGTGATACCTCCCCGGCAAGAGATCGTCTATTCGAAATTCTCCCCGGGAATCGCTCGGAGTTTCGCGCTCGATTGACGATTCGAACGCTTGCACCACGATTTTCGCTCCGGCCACGCGCCCGCCGTTCGAATCCTGCACTGTCCCGCGGAGCGATCCGCGCGGGTTCTGCGCCAGAAGGGCAAGCGGCAGGAGTGAGAAAAGTAAGAACGCATAAAGTGCAGTCTTGCGGAAAGCGCGGCATCGCTGGAGAAAACCATTTTTCATGGCGAGGGATAGCCTAAGGAAAGCGGCGCTCTACTACCACAGGTCGTAGACGCAGGCCTGCCAACAAGGGATCGAATTCCCATGCTTGTGGTTCTGGCCTGAGTTTAGTGGAGGAAAAGCTCCAGCAATCGATGTACGGACGAGAGTGTTGCGGGCAACAGCATCAGCGCGGCAACAGAAGCGCTCAATAAGAGAAATGACGCTCCAGTAACAAATCTCTTCCAAGGAAGCGATTCGAATCGCGCGGGTTCCAGGCTCAGCAAACGATCGACTCTGGCGGAAAGATCCTGGTCGGCCGCGACGAGTGAAGTATGAAGAAACGAAAGCTGCGGCCCGGCACCCATTCGCGCCACGCGCAGCAAAGCTTCCGCGAGCGAAAGCGCGCGTCGCGCGTCTCCTTGCACCGCTTCGTCATCGGCCGCCCATTCCGAGAACTTGCTCCATTCACGATCGAGCGAAGACAAACTGCTGACGAACGGAATGGCATCCGGGACCAGGAGGAGCAGCAATCGCTTCAAATTGTCCCGCGAGCCGCAGTGAGCCTTCTCATGCCGCAAAGCCACGGCAAGCTGCTCGGCGGAAAGTGAGCGGAGCACGCCTTCGGAAATCATCAGTCGTGGCCGGTAGACTCCGGCGACCGCCAGCAATGGAACATTATTCTCAACAATCACAGCGTTCGAATCTTCTGTAGTCAGGCGGTCTTCGTGCCCCTCTTTTAGCCATGCCCGGTTGTAGCGATTCGAAACGGCGACAGCTCGCACAGCTCGCCCAATGGAGAGTGCGCAAACCAGCGCGCCAAAAAGAGCAAATGTCAGGAAAACCCAGCCCACGCGTTCCGCAGTTGCTTGCGGCTCCAGCCACAAATAGCTGGGGATGCACAGTCCGAGTACCGCGCTGAGGCCCAGCGCAAACGGCAGCAACCGCACGCCCAGCAAGAAATGCGAAGCACTCCGCGGCCGCATCTTCTCAGCAACTCGAATCGCCGCCTTGGAAACAAACTTCACCGCGAAACTCAGCAGCGCATTCACAAAGAAGAAAGTAGCGGAGCAAATACAGAAGAGTCGCAACGCGTAGGAAACGTTCATGGCTGGCTCCGGCGAAATAGTTCTTTGCGCTTCGAGCGGATTTTTTTCTCCAACTCATCCAGTAGCACCGCGTCGTGCTCGCCCACCGCTTCCAGAAAAGAAGAAAGCAGCAATTCACGCGAAGGATGCGGCCCGTCCAAAAATCCCGCGACAATATTTCCCGCGCGCAGCCGTTCCCACTCCGCGTACGTGAATCGCGTCGAATAAATAAATGCGCGATCCGGCATGCGCCGCTCCAGCAGCCCCTTTTTATACAACCGGTCCAGCGTGGTCATCACCGTGGTGTACGCCAGCGGTCGTTCCAGATGCTGGACCACGTCGCGAACGTTACTCTCGCCGCGCGACCACAGAATTTCCATCAGCTCAAGCTCTAGCCGGCCGAGAGCGTCTGGCAGAGCGTTCTCGCTGCGATTCGAGCGGCGGCTTTTTAGGAAGCGGATCATCGATGCAATCTCACAATTCGCGCACAGTAAATGGCACCGCGCATTCTACGCCTATGCGCTGCGGAAATCCCAATTTCCTCGTGCGCAAAAAAAACCGGACCGCGCTGCGATTTCAAATCGCAGCGCGGTCCGGTTCTAGGCAACTTCTGTTTAAGACCCGAAGCAGAAAAGAGGAAGGCCAACACCCGTTTGTTCTGAGACGTGCGGCAGGCCGTGGAGGTTACAGCCTCGCCATCGGCACTAGGCAAAGATAAGTGGCTTAATTACAATAGGTTACGAGAAAAAGGGGCGGGCCTTGCGGCCCGCCCCTCGTGTTGATTGTGTGCGCTCTTGCCGGAGGATTTTATCGACGCTGCCTTATCGTTACGGCTTTGGGGCCCAGGCGGAGGCGATCAGGTCGTGATCGAAGGCCGGGGGCACCTGTTTAAAGCAAGCGTAGCGATAGAGCGCGGCGTTGAATACGCCTTGCACGGCGGACATGAACACCGAGAGCATCAGGAAGTAGAGAATCATGATTGCCAGGCCGAAGAGCAGGCCTTTTGCGCCACCCAGGAACGTGGCGGCGATCACCAGGCCGATGCCGGGCAACATGAGCAGCATGGAGACCAAGCTGAGGCTGAAGCCTCCGATGACTTTTTCGCCCCACGTGTCGCGGAAGAGTTTCGAGGAACGCTTCACGGCGTCGATCGGGGTGAGGTCCTCGAAAGCGAGCACGGGAACGACGAAGTAACAGGCCAGCGTCCAGGCAATGCCGATGATGCGCATGATGAGGCGGCCGATGAGGCCGAGGCGCTCTTCGAGCGTGCGAAGAATCATGCCGACGGTGGCGGCGACGAGGGCCCACTGAAGAATGGTGCCTTTGCGCGCCCAAGCCAGCTCGATGCCGTCGCGGAAGGTCCAAGTGCCGCCCATCAAACGGCTATTGGCGACGCCAACGAGCGCGACGTTGAAGAACACGATGACGAAATAGTTGGCGACGTACAGGGTGAACATGCCGAACAGGAAAACCGGCGACTGATTCGGATTGAAGTGCTCGCCGGCGGCGGCCGCGGAAGCCATGGCCGGCAGGATGGCGAGCGTGCCACCGGTGGCGATGACGGCCGTGACGATCAGGCAGGCAACCGCCGAAATTACCGGGAAGAGCATCAGTTGCTTGTCGGAACGGAGAATGGCAAAGCTCTGCTGAACGAGCTGCCAACTGCGAGAAAACTTACCCATCACACCCTCCCACACAGAATGAACGTACGGAATGGTGACCCGAAGAAAGTTTGTCCGAGAGACAGGTTCGCTCCAATAGTACATCGGATGCACGTCCTTCGGACAGGTGACTGGTGGGACAAAGGACCGTTTGCATGTTGGAAGGTTTGAAGGTTGAAGGTTGGGAGGGTGGCAGCGGAGGGCGACGCGTTCCCCTCGAGGCTCGGGGCGAGCCAAAATGGGAATTGTTGGGTGACACCCCGGCAGTTTTGAGAAAGAGTGTGGAAGCGCTTGATTGGAAAAGAGTTGTGCAACACTCTTGATGCAAAAAACGACAAAAGAGTGCAGAAGAGCGAGCGTACCCCCCACACCCCGGGGCATTTGTATGGTTATCAAACGAAAGGGGTTGTGGGAGGGGGCATTTGTAAGAATGTGAGTGGTAAGGACTTAGAGCGAGGACCGTTGAACGCATGCTAGTTAGAAGGTCCCGCAGAAGCATCCGGGATACAAACGCCGCATTTGAAGGTTGATAGGTTAAGGACGGAGAGGTTGGGAGTTGAGAGGGCAGGCCGGAACAATCGGATTGTTGGGTGAGGATCACGAGCTATGGTAGCGTAGATTCATTAGAGTGTCAAGTATTTCTTTAGTATGATTATTGCGCGAAGGGCGGATTGCTTCGAATGGGTGGGTAAGCGGAAGAAAACAAAGGGGTAGAGTTCGCTGGGGGACCGCAGATGTGAGGAAGGGGAACTACATGCGCACATTCAACACCGGGAACGGCCGGGTTCGGAATTGTAGACGTCGAAGACCGTCAGCAACTTGGTGATCTGCAGGACTTCCTGGAACTTGCTGCCGAGGTGGCAGAGGCGGAGAGAGGCGCCCTGCGACTTCACGCTGTGATGCGCGGCGACGAGCGTGCCCAAGCCGGCGCTGTCGATAAACGTGATGTTGTCCATGTTCAGGACGATTTTCTTTTTCCCCTCGGCGATCAGGGCTTTCACTTTTTCGCGCAAGGCATTGCTTTCCTCGCCAAGCACAATGCGGCCGTCCAGCGCCACCACGGCCACGCCATCCACTTCGCGGTTCGTCATCTTTAAGGCCACGTTTGTTTCCTCCACATGGGAAAGTAGTCTCGCCGCATGCAACACCGGAACAGCCAAGCGTATCAAGAACGGTCCACACTGGATATGTGATTTCTGCGGGTGGCAAAGTCAATAGCCTCCGAGTATTTGGTTGATAGCGGGCCAGCGAGAGTGGGCACGACCCATTCGGCTAGTTGCATCGTGCCCTTACAAAATCGGAGGCGGCGCGGGGTGGATTCTGTTCTACGCTAGACGAGGGCAATTGGGGATTCCGGTGGTCGTTTGGGAGATGAGAACGTGAGAAAAAGTTTTGTAGGTACGGCGATATTGCTGATCGTTACGAGTTTGGCAGGGGCCGACTCTACGGCGGGGCAGCAGGGGAGCATGAGCGACGAAGGCGGGCGGGTGATGGCGCTGGAAAATGCTTGGAATCATGCGCTGGAGGCGAAAGACACGAAGGCGCTGGACATGCTGCTGGCGAATACGTTTGTATCGGTAGACATTGATGGAAGCATTGCGTCGCGGAGCGAATTTCTGGCGAGCATCAAGTCGGCGGACTATCAACCGTCGCAAGCAGTGACGGAGCAAAGCACGGTGCAGGTGTACGGGGATGCGGCGGTGGTCGTGGGAGTGTTTCGCATCAAGGGGACGGAGAAAGGCAAGCCGTACGTGCACCGCGAACGGTTTGTGGATACGTGGATCAAGCTGCGTGGAACGTGGCAGTGTGTGGCGACGACGAGCACGTTGATTACGGGGAAATGAGGGGAAAAGGGAAAGTAGAAAGGAAAAAAGAAAACTAGAAACTAGAAGGCAGAAAGTAGAAAGCGGAAAGGTCAAAGTCCCCACACGGCGGAGAAGAAAAGGACAATTCAAAGACCGCACCCTTAAAATCGAAGGGTGCGGCACCCCCCCCCGAGAAGAAAAGTCAAAATCCCCATACGCAAGTACGGCGTATGGGGCACCCGCCGGAGAAGAAAAGGAAGAAAGCAAAATCAAAGGCAAGAGTGGCGACATAAAGTCGCCGCTACAAACCCAGGAGAGGCCGGGCTTAAGCCCGGCGCCTACAAACCGTAAGGGCAAAGCGAGAGAAGCACCGGTCTGAAGACCGGCCACTACAAAGGCCACTACAAGTGCGCGTCGAACCAGGCTAGGGTGCGGCGGGTACGGTCCCGACAAGGCCGGGATCTTCGATCGTCAGCGCACTTAGTGCAGGTGGGCATCAAACCACTTTAGCGTGCGCAATGTTCGATCGCGCAGGTGGGCGGGGTTGACGAAATGGTGGCCTTCGTGTTCGTAGACGACGAGCTGGGTTTCGACGCCGAGGGTTTTGAGGGCGTGCCAGAATTCGTAGGATTGCGGGGTGGGGCATTCGCCGTCGCTGTCGCCGACGAGGATGAGCGTGGGAGTTTTGGCGTTTTTGATGAAGGTGATGGGGGAGCTTTTGGCGTAGACCTCGGGGTCGTCGTAAACGGATTTGCCGAAGAAGGGGATCATCCACTGATCGATTTTGTTTTCGCCGTAGTAGCTCTGGAGATTGGCGAGGCCGGCGCCGGCCATGGCGGCTTTGAAGCGGCTGGTTTGCGTGACGCCCCACATGGTCATGTAGCCGCCGTAGCTCCAGCCAGTGAGGCCGAGGCGAGCGGGGTCGATGGGAGCGGAGCGGAGAGCTTCGTCGACGCCGGCGAGGACGTCGCGAAAATCGCCATAGCCGAAATCGCGGACGTTGGCGCGGGTGAAGGCTTCACCCTGGCCGAAGCTGCCGCGAGGATTGGGTTGGAAAACGAAATAGCCGGAGGCGGCTAGAGCGATGGCGAAATCTCCTGCGCGCGGCCATTCCGACTGGACTGCGGCGCCGGGGCCGCCGTGGACTTCAACGATCATGGGATATTTTTTGGCGGGATCGAAATTGCGCGGGTAGATGAGCCAGCCTTGCATGTCGTAGGCGTCATTTTTCCAGTGGAGAGATTTGGCTTCGCCCCAGGCGGGTTTTACAGCGGCGGCGTTGCGATGGGTGACCTGGCGCCAATAGCCGATGGGGCCGGCCCAGATTTCGGGGGGATCGCCGAGCGAGCTGCGGATGATGGCGGAAGTTTTTCCGTCGTGCGCTAGAGAAAGATTGGTGCCCCAAAGGCCGGCGGAGACTTGTTCCTGGCCGCGCCAGAGCGTATCGATGCGGTTGGTAGTGGGATCGACGGTGGCAACGGCGGCATCACCTTCGATGGTTTCGCCGAAGACGATTTTTCCTTCGGGAGTCCAGGCGAGGGAGTTCGCAGTGGCTTTCATTTCGGGCGTGAGGTTGGTGGGTTCGCCGCCGGTTGCGGGAATGGTGAAGATGTCGCCGCCGACGGAGGGTTCATCGCTCATGAGGCCGGCGATGAAGGCGATTTTTTTGCCGTCGGGGGACCACGCGGGATTGGCGATTTGGAGAGGCGGTTTGTAAATGGACTTCGTCGGGCCAACAAGTCCGGCGCTGACGGTGTAGAGCTGGGCGATATACCAGTTGTTATCGCCATTGCCTTCCGCGGCGATTGCGGCCAAGCGGGTGCTGTCGGGCGACCAGTCGAATTCGTAGACGTACAGGTCGGGGGGAGAGATTTGGCGGAATTGGCCGGAGGCGAGATCGATGACGGCGAGGCGCTGTTCGAAGAAGGCGTCCTTGATTTCGCCGGTTTCGGGCGTTTCGGCGACGAGCGGGCCGGCGGCGCGGGTGGCGTTTTCGGTGAAGAGGACGGCGATGGACTTGGCGTCGGGGGACCAGCGCGGGGTGGCGAGGAGGCCTTTGACGCTGGTGAGGCGGCGAATTGAGCCGTGGTCGGCCAAATCCTTGACGTAGAGCTGCAATTGACCCGGTTTGACGGCATCCGACAGGAACGCTAGCTTCGTACTGTCGGGAGACCAAGCAACCGAACCTTCCGCCCGCGGAAGGTACTTAATGTTTTCACGTGTTCCACCCACGGCAGTGCTTACACGGGTGGGTCCTTCGCTGGACTGCAATCCAATGAGGTAGATCGCGGTGTTGCCGTCGGGGGCGCCGTCTTTGCCGACTAGAGTTTCGACCCAGGCGATTTTTTTGCCGTCGGGGGAGATGGCGGTTTGTTCGAAGCGATGCGTAGTGAAAAGCGTATTCATGACTTCGTCGAGAGGAGTGGCGGGTGCGGCGGGCGCGGGCTTCTTGGCGGTTTTCTGTTGGGCGCCGGCGGGAATCCACGAGGAGATAGAAAACGCGAGGATACAAGCGACGAACAATTTCAAAACGTGCATGCGTTCTGACCTTTCGAAGCGAACTGGTGCGCGGCAAAGATAAACCGAGAGGCTCTTTGCTGCAAGCAAAGAGCGGCGGCTGATGGAAAGTGGATTGGCGATTCGAAAGTTGATTGTTGCGGCGGGGGTTCGCGCGTAGAATTCGCGCAGCTTGATTTGCGGAGGTGTGCATGTTCGATCGTCGCGGATTTTTGTCGTCAGTTGCTGGGCTTGCTGGGACGGCGGGAGCGTTGAGCCTGGCGCGGGAGTGGCCGGGGCTGTTCGAACAGGAAGCGCCGAAGATGCCGGACAGCGCGCTGTACGGTTCGAATGAAGAGGAATACTGGGCGGAGCGGCGCAAGCAATTCGT
>Ga0210384_10000418_pt1 | contig 65230 bp, 52 predicted proteins | sample IncBWH2MmetaG_FD_160574 | JGI IMG/M metagenome (GOLD analysis project Ga0210384, IMG submission 160574) | Forest soil microbial communities from Barre Woods Harvard Forest LTER site, Petersham, Massachusetts, United States - Inc-BW-H-2-M | ecosystem: Environmental > Terrestrial > Soil >... | reverse complement strand
CATCGAAAACCTCGATATGCAGCAGGTCTCCAGCTCCGATGGGTGTGTCCACCGGGTGGGCCCGCGCGAGGTCCGCCAACTTCTGAATTTTTTCGTTTGTTTGCTGCGGAGTCTCGAGCTTTTCCTGGCCGTAAGCAGCCCGCGCCCCCCAAAGGGAAACCAGCAGGATGACTACAAGACATGCCCTCAGCCAGTCCGAGATCCCACGGACCGTAATTCCCATTCGAAAGATAACCACGCGAACACTATGGCCCAGTCAGCGCGCCGGTGTCAATCGCCAGCTTTAGACAATCATTCGAATCAAAAGCGAAATCTCCCTCAAAACCAGCCCACGAGCGTAAGAAAGGTGCAAGCAGGCGAATCAGAGGAGAACTCGAGGCCCGCGAGTCCCCAGTCCCTCAACGCCGAAGCGAGCGACCGCACATTGGGGGAGGTTGAAGCGGTGTCGCCGCTACTTGAACGGTTTCTCGGCAAGGATTTGACACTGCGCGCCGATGGGCAGTTGGAGCAAAGTTTTTCAGCGGGCCGCAACGCTTTGAGGAGCTGCGGGAAAGCTTGTCGGTCAACGGAACAACCAAAGCATCTGCCGCGTGTACTAGTGCGCGCCTGGCCCTAGCCTCCTGCGCTGCAGCTCCATTCCTCAAGACTGATCCATAGCCCGAATCATTCGCGTCCTTACTTCTCCATTTCCAGCCCTTCAGCCGGCCACTTCGCTGGTCGCGTTAACAGGCGCGCGTTCGCGGTGCCTCCGCCCGGACGATTCTGATGGCAACGCGGGCGAGCTGGCCAGATACGCCTGGAGCAAGAAGAGCAGTGCGTTCGACGGGATGTGCAGGTTGAAATCCACGAAACTGTGGAGTAGCAATCCGCTCACGGCCGTGATTGCGCCGGCGTGCATCGCGCGAGAAAAATGCCCCTGCTCCATCTCGAAATTCCTACGCGCCTCGCGAAACAAAATCCAGAGGAAGGCCGCACAACATAAACCGCCGAGAATTCCGGCATCCGCCAGCAATTCGACATAGTCGTTGTGAGCATGATCCACCACCCTGCCGTCGTAGCCCGTCTCGTAGCGCGGATAAACCGTTACCAGAGTCCCCCACCCGCTGCCAACGATGGGATGATCCAGAAAGACGTGGAAGGCGCCGCGAAACATCGCCGCACGCCGCCCGATCGACACATCTCCTGAGCGCACAGTCGAGAACCGCTCGATGGCCTTCCCCGCCCCCATCCAGACGATCAGGGCGACGGCCGCGAGCCCCACGATCGCGAGGGCAGCGATCCGTGGCCCTTCCGGCCGCTTACGACTTCGCGCCAGCAGTACCAGCACTCCCAATTCGAAAGCCAGGCTTAGAATCCCCCCGCGCGAAGCCGAAAGAATCAGCGCCCCCAGTGGTACGACCGTCAGCAAGGCGACCATCGAAAAAGCGTCGCTGCGCAATCCGCGGAAAACCAGCAACGCCAATCCCACGGGAAGTACGAGCTCCACAAATCCTGCAAAGTGGTTGCGATTCACATAAGGGCCAAACGGGTCGCCGCCCACGGTGAGCTCTCGGAACCAGTAGATTTTCCCCTCGGCTGTGAAATGCTGAATGATTCCCAGCAGAGACACGCCAAATCCCAGGAAAACCAGAAACCATGCCAACATCACCAGATCGCCTCGTTCGCGAAATGCCTGCGCCGTAAGAAAAAACACGATAAAGAAGGAAACCAGCTTTAGCAATTCCGCACGCGTCAGGTAGGGGTTCACGGTTAAATGGAAGACGAGTTGAGCCACTCCCACGGCGACAAGACACACGAGCGGCCCATTCAGCGCACTCCACCGGATTTTCAGCGTCGGGTCCCGATAGATCAGCACCGCCCAAATCACCAGCAGGACCGCCGCGCCCATTTCCACTAGCGACTCGGACCAGGGTTCCACCGCGCCGTGCGCCAGCACCGCGAATGCGAATATCAGGCACAGTCCCCCGCGAATGATTCTCATTGCGGTGGTTTTCCTGATTCCGCGCTCGCGGGCGTCAGGGACACGTCTGCGATCCAAACTGTTCCACTGAGTTTGTTCTCAAAAAGCCGGCTTGGATTGCGATGCAGACGCAGCAGCAGGAAATGCGTTGCGGCGCTGGTGGTCACCTCACCTTCTATATTCATCCAAGGATGCGTGCCCGTGAGGTTTTCAGTGACCAGGCTGGCTCCGGAGGGGTGGTTAGGATCAGTGAGAGTGAACTGCAACCCGCTTTCGGTCGTGATGGCTTCGGTGCGCATGGTCGCACGGAAATGGTAACGGCGGCCTGGCACGACCGGGACGAACTGTGATGGTTCATTCAAAGAGATGTTGCTCCCGCCGCCAAATTCCAGCCGGAGTGAGCGCGCGCCATGATCCGGCGGCCCAGCGTCAAAATCAATTGCCCCACCGGGTTGCGCCATCCACCTCCAGTCGAGCCCGCCATTCGTGAAATCCTGCACGAACTTCCCGTTCCATATCTGAGAATTGCCCGGCGGCTCTTCGCGCGGGAGCCCTGCGGCGCCCAGCGCTTCGCGCCACACACGTCGAGCGTCTTCGGCGCGGTCCTCGAGAATCAGATCATCCAGAAAAGGAAATGAGCGCGGGAGCTCGAAAGATTTTCCCAGCCCCAGCAGTCGTTGCCACACCGCCAGTCCCGCGCTGGCCTGGTGATTGGCGGCAAAAAAATCCAGTGCCTGGAAATAAGCGTTCACGTTCGGGGGGAGCACTTGATCGAGAAGTAGCTGGACCTCGTGATTCGATCGCCAGGTGCGAGAAATCGCGAGTGGCAGCAACGTCGCGTCGGTGGTCACCGCTCTTTGAATCTGCGAGAACCCTTCAGCATACTGTTCCTGGCGAAGAAGAAAATTTCCGTAGTTCCAGGCAACTTCGGCCGACGCAGGATAAACTTTCCGGGCTTGTTCGAATGCGTTGCGCGCCAGAGCAGGATTGCCGGTGTCTTCATACGCGCTCGCCAAATCCAGCCAGTAATGCGCGGCGAGCGGATTGCGCTCGACCGCTCGTTGATAATCCGCGAGCGCACCGACAGGATCTGGATCAGCCAGGTCCCACTGGCGCCGATGACCGACGCGGTCCCAGGCCGCGGCGTTGCCTGGCTCGAGCGCAGCTCCGCGCTCCATCACGTCCAGGCGATCTGAATGTAGGCGAGAGTCCGCTAGCCAGAGGCGCGCAGCCTGAAAGGAAATCAGCGCCGCGAGTGCCGCGGACACCAGCAGCAGCGCCCGGCGTTGACTTGCGGTCTGGAGTGAAATCTGCACGCTTCGCTAATCTGCACCGGGGGTGCTCTTTTCCGCAAGTGTAAATTCCATTTTCCCGGAAGGGCGTGGCGGCAATCCCTAAGCGCACGCGCCGCAAAGTAAAACAATCGGGGGAGGTTGATGGAGTGCTTGAGCCCGACGTTATTTTGCTTTGCCCAGCGGTAAACAATTGCGGCGCTCAAGCGGCGATTGCTTTCCGTAGGGCTGAGGACTGTTTTCGAAAAGTCCTCGAAGTACGTTTTCTCGTAATCAAATTCGATCAGCTGAATCACCCAGTGCTGCTTATATCGGACCTCCAAGCCGCCACCGAGCGCCCATCCTTTGGCGACGCTGGTGAACGTGGTTTGCGGGAATCCCCCCTCCGCCGGAATATTCAGAATTTCCCCGCCCGCGCCGTACAGAAAATGGCCGTATGGAATCAGTCTATGGCGATGTCCGAGGGGATAAAAACGCGGGCCGATCATCAATGTGTAAATGCTAGTTTTCCCGTTCACGCCTTGATTCTTAAACGTGCCGGTAGCGTCTGCCATAAAGCTCAGCCAGTGTTTCCAATTGTAAACAAGCGTCCCATTCGCCCCGTTCATGCTGAAGCGCGGCGCGTTCGGTGGATAGAATGAGCGGTACGTGTAGCCCGCGCCCAGCTCCCATTTCGGCGTGTACTGTTCCGGCTTCTCCACCTGGGGGGGTTCTTCCGGCTTCGCCTCTTGCTTCGTTTCCTGTTTTGGCGCCTCCTGCTTTTTCTCTGGTTCCTTCTGCGCCTCCGGGACGGTTGAGTCCTGCGCCCGGGCGGGCGGTCCGAATGCTATAAGTATGGCAAGAAGTCCCAGCAGCTTTTGCATCCGCAACTTCCTCCTCTGATCGTCCAACCGGCCGCCTTCGCCTGTTGACGCGCCATGCGCACAACAGAGTCTCCTGTACCGTGCGGGCGTGCAAGAGTAAACCGAAATCCGTTGAGATGAAAGCAGCGGGCGAGCGGGATGCCCGCCGGTCCTGAACTAAACGTTGCATGCTCGAAGCTGAAGGGTAGAAGACATGTCCAACGGGACCGGAGAAATCCCGGCCCGTGTTCCGCTGTTGGCAGCGAAGCACGGCGGAGTTCTCGGAGTTGCCTGGTCACCTCGCGCCTGTGTGGAGCTTCCAAGAAAGCTTCGTGGTAGGAAACCTCTGCCTGCTTTGCTGCCTACAACCCCGCCAGCGCGACGGTCATCCCAATCACTTCATGCGGGGTGTGATTTCGGCAAGCGCTCATTGGGCGGCGTGTCGGCGAAAATGTCTGCAACCAGATGCTGCTCCCGGACGTTGAATAATGGAACTTTGTACGCCACAATGCGGAATCATCAGATTCCCATCAAATAGAGTGTTGAGAGGGTGCGAGTGAAGGCATATTCGATTTTGCTCCTGACCATTGCCCTAGCGGCGCAAGTGGGCTTGGAAGCGTGCGGGAGTGGGGGTAGCAGCAGCACTACCGCCACGGTGACAATGTTGACGCTGGCGCCCTCGCAGATCACCGTTTCCCCCAATTCCACCTCCGAAGTGAGCGCGACTCCGAAGCTTTCGAACAACTCCATCGCCACAACGACCGTGATCACTTGGATCGTTAATGGGGTGGCGGGCGGCAACCTTTCGCTCGGCACAATCGCCCCTTCTACGGCGAACCAGTTGGTGGGAATCTATACCGCGCCCAAGGTTGTTCCAGACACTAACATCGTCATCACAGCCACCACGCCTCAAGATCCAACGAATACAGCCGACACTACCGTGATCACCTCGAACGCTGTGACCGTGTCTTTCTCGGGTGCATTAGGCTTGATCGTCAGCCCCTCGGGGGAGTCGGTTCCCGCCGGAAGCAGTTTTCAGTTCTCCGCAACGTTGAACAATCTGCCAGACCCCAATGCCACATGGACGGTTACCCCCAATTCCCCGCCGAATGGAGCGGACATCGGGATGATCGGTTTTAATAGCGGGCTGTACCAAGCGCCGCTCGCTCCACCGCCCGGACAGACAGTAACCATCACTGCCAAGGATGGCGGATCGACAGCAACCGCCGTGGCCACCATCACCTTTTCAGACGCGTCGCTCCAGGGGCCGTTTGCATTTGGCTACGCCGGAGGCGCCGGCGCGAATTTCATTTCCGTGGCGGGAAGTTTCGTGGCGGATGGGCAGGGCACGATCATTGGCGGCGTCGAAGACATCCACAATTTCTCCACCGGAGTCTCAGTCCAGGTTCCCATCCAAAGCGGCAATTACCTGGTAAGCCCCGACGGGCGCACGCGAATGTCGCTCAACAATGGCGGACAGGCGGGGAGCAATTTGCAATTCACGCTCATCTCGACTCAGCACGCGCTGGTGATCCGCTTCGACCAGAACGCCGTCGCCAGCGGGACGATTGACCAGCAAAACCTGGACGCGCTCACCAACTCTAATTCAGTCCTGCAAGGGCCTTACGTAATTGGTGTAGCGGGCGAAGACGCTTCCCAGAACACCATGGGAGTTGCGGGAACTTTCACCGCCAGCGGCACAACCCCGGGGATGATTTTGTCGCCCCGCTCGACTTTCGATATCAATGACGGCGGGACGGTGACAACTCCCACCAGCGTGCCTTCTTCCAGCGTCTCGATCTCCGGTACCTACGGTTTTGACTCGGCCTTTCCCGGCACCGGTCGCGGCACCATTTCGCTCACGCTTACGTCCCATTTGAGCACTAACAATTCGAATCCCACACGGCAACTCCAATTCGCATTCTATGCGGTGGACGGCACTCACCTCCACGTCATCGAAATTGACAATAATGCGTTGCTTGCCGGCGACGTTTTCTCTGAGCCGACGAACCCCGGTCTGGCGGCAGCGAACTATGCTTTTACCACTAACGGCTCATCCACCACCGGAGCTTACGCCGCAGGCGGCGTCTTCCAGTCGGACGGTGCCGATCATATTACCGGCGGGGATTTCGACAGCAATAACGCGGGGACGCCCGGCGCGAACACCATGCTCGGGTCCTGTTCCTATACCGTTGCTGCGACAGGACGGATTGATTTGCAATTGTTCGCTGGCGCTGGCGCTTGCCCGGGCGGCGCGAATGCAAATACTTCTGAATTTGCCGTATACCAGACAACACAGGGCTCTTTTCTGATGTTGGAGATTGATGCCAACGCGATTTCGAGCGGCGCGGTTTTCCAACAGGCCCCTTCACCAGCGGCCGCTGCAGGCAGCTTTGCTCTGGATATCTCGAGTCAAGGAACGGCGCAAAACATCGCCGGCGCAATCCCACAGGACGCCGTGGGGCATTTGACACTGGCGGGAGCGAGCGGAGTCGCGGGAACCATCGATATCAATAATTTCAATGCTGTGTTCCGGCAAGATCCTCTCGGTACGGGCAGCATGATCGGCATGCCAGATACCGTCGGCCGTGGGACCGCTACTTTGAATGCCGCGAACCCGACCGCGACCTTCAATCTGATTTTCTACATTATTGATGGCAACCGCACTCTGCTCCTCGATCAGGACAAGACCCGCGTCGGCACCGGCTTCCTCGCCAGACAATTCTGACGCCTCTTGCGATCTCCCCAGGCCGTCTAAGGGGCCTCGATCTTCGGCAGTTCCTCGCGAAGGCTGCATCCACTGGCGCCATTCTTCATCATCTGCTCGACCAGACTCAAGATTCGGGCAGCAGCCTGCTTCGGGCCGACGCCTCGGGCGTGAATGTTTGAAATGAGATTCCGTTCGGCGTCGGTGTGATTTGTCCGTGGGCGGTAAGCCATATATGCAGACAAGCTTTCTTGAGTTGTCAGCCCGGGACGCTCGCCAATCAAAAGGATCCCGGCTTGCGGCTGAAGAAGTTCTCCGATTTCATTCAGAATTCCCACGCGGCAATGGCGGATCGCGAACACTTGGCCGGCGGTCCATCCGCGCGTCGCCGCGCCTTCATAGAGCAGGGGCAGGAGCAGCGGAACCTGCGCTGCAATGGCGGTCACAGAGAGCCCATCGCCAATGGCGATCTGAAGATGATTGGTCGCGGGGCAACGCCGGAGAATCTCCGCCCGAGATGCGGCGCTGAACCTCCGGCCCAAATCCGGTCGCAGAAGGTACTCGTCCTTCGAGGTCGCTTGCGTCGAAACCTCGAACAGTTTCCAGTCCTCAACGAATGCAGCGGGAAAGTCGCGCACAAGGTCGAGTTCTAGTTGAACCGCGTCTCGCGCCGCCGCGTGCGCCTCACGCAATTCCAATTGTGTGCTCGTGCGGTACGCCGCTCCGGCGCGGCCCACTAGAAGACGTGCTGGCGTCCGTGCCTGCACCCGCCCGACGAACTCGGGCCATTCCGATTTCTGCTGCAAGGAATCAGCAGCCGGGCCGGCTGGTGCATGTCGTTTTCCCTTCATTCAGCCGCTCGCTTCCAGTGAGGACTCGAGTCCGTGCATCAATTCCCGCCGTGTGGCGGCATCGAGCAGCGCTGGTTCCTGCCCGCGATAGATTCCCCTCTGCTCCAACCAAGCCAGAAACTCAGGGGCGGGGCGCAGTTGAAAAATTCTTCGCACCGCCAAGGCGTCGTGGTAGCTAGTGGATTGATAATTCAGCATCACGTCGTCCCCGCATGGAACTCCCATGAAATAGTTACATCCCGCCGCCCCCAGCAGCATCAAGAGGTTGTCCGTGGAGTTCTGATCCGCCGCTGCATGATTCGTGTAACAAACGTCGCAGCCCATCGGCAGCCCCAGCAATTTGCCCATGAAATGATCTTCCAATCCCGCGCGAATGATTTGCCGTTCGTCATACAAATACTCCGGGCCGATGAATCCCACCACGCTGTTCACAAGAAATGGCTCGAACACGCGCGCGACGCCATAAGCTCGCGCTTCCAGAGTCAATTGATCCACTCCGTGATGCGCCTCGGCAGAAAGGGCGCTGCCCTGGCCTGTCTCGAAATACATCACGTTGTCGCCCCTCCATGCCACGTCGCGCTTGGTGTGATGATCCTGAATCCGTTCCCGACCCTCGCGCAGCATCGCAAGTGTGATGCCGAAGCTTCTGTTCGCAGCTTCGGTGCCGGCGACCGATTGAAACAGCAGGTCCACCGGCGCTCCCTGATCCAAAGCGGCAAGTTGCGTCGAGATGTGCGCCAGGCAGCAAGTTTGCGTCGGAACACCGAACGTATCCACCAGCCGCGCCAGTCCGCCGAGAATCGCATTGGTCCTCTCCACGCTATCCGTCGCCGGATTCACTCCGATCACCGCATCGCCGCAACCATACAAGAGTCCCTCGAAAGCAGACAGCAGGATGCCGCCCAGATCGTCCGCAGGATGATTTGGTTGAACTCGGATTCCCAGCACGCCGCGCTCGCCCATGGTGTTCCGGCAGCGTGTCACGTTGCGGATTTTCGAAGCCGCAAGCACCAGGTCTTTGTTGCTCATGATCTTCGCAAGCGCCGCCGCAATTTCCGGGATCACTCCGCGCTGAAGCTCTTTCAGTTCCGCTTCGGTGGTTGCATCGTCCAGGATGAATTCGCGGAATTCGCCCACAGTCGAGGTCTGGATGCTCTCGAAACCCTTGCGGTCAAAATTGTCGAGGATTAGCCGGCTCACTTCGTCGGTGTCCGGGTCAATCAAGGGTTGGTTGACGATTTGAGCCAGCGACAAATCGGCTAGCTGGCGCTTCGCCGCGATGCGTTCGAGCTCGCTGTGCGCCGCAATTCCCGCCAGTTGGTCCCCGGATTTCTCCTCGTTCGCTTTCGCGAAGAGCTCGCGCAGGTCGGAGAAAACGAATCGCTCGGACATCGGATCGGCCTAATCGAATGCCATGACGCGCTTCGATTGGAAGCTACCATCATTACCCGCCGAGGGGAAGCGTCGCGGGGGCAGAAGCCAGAGACGGAAGCCCTTGCATTTCGATTCAGGCCGCTTGCAAAGCGTTCGATCATCCGAGCCGTGAGGGAGGGTACTCTGCGAAATTCCACGTCGCCGCCAGAAATACAAAGCTACCGAATATGAATTAGGATAGATAAGGCTTGCCACTGATTTGTGATTTGGTTTGTCATATCTTCCCCTCTTGTTGACAGAGGCCGGGCGGGAAATAAACGTTCCACATACAGGGATGCTTTCTCGAGTGACTGGTCTTGCCTGTGGAAGCGCCGGCACACTCAGCGGCGGTAGCGTTGAAGGAGCTGCTGGTATCGCGGGTCAGACCGGAGATTAGCGAAGTAGGGGCTTGCATCAATGGCAGCGAAATCCCGGAACCCTAACTTGAGGGCTGTTGCCATCGTGGTGAGGGCTTTTTCTCTTTCATTCTTCGCAGAATAGACCGCACTTAGGTAATACTGATCCATCGCCGTCTTTCCTGGGTCTGTCCTCTTCATCAGGTAGGCGACGGCCTGATCATAACTCCCCTGAGCCAAGGATAGCTGAGCCATTCCCAGGTTGGCGTAGTCGTCATTGCTCCCCACTTCTTTCGCATGTTCGAAGGCGGAGGCGGCATCAGAGTAGCGTCCTTGAAGCAGGAGCGCGCGCCCAAGATGATATTGGGCGGCCGCCGAAGATGGCTGGAGGCGAATCGCCTCGCGTGCTGCTTTTTCTGACTCAAGCGGGTCCGGGGGTAGTTGATAAGCCAGAGCCCAGCTCAACATATCCCAGGCCAACGGGTTCTCAGGCTCCAATCGTGCAGCCTCGCGGAATTCGGCCACCGCACGGAGGTAGTCAAACCGCAAGGCGTAGGATTGACCAAGCGCCACATGGGCCTCGGCAAGCTGGGGATCGGCGGCAATTGCGCGCCGGGCGAATTCCTCCGAGCGCTGGAGATGAGAGGGATTGGAATCGAGATCGCGATAGTAGAGGCCTTCTACATGAGAAAGCCCTGCCAAAGCAGGAGCGTAGTTGGGGTCGAATTTCAGAGCTTGTTCGAAGCTTTTACGTGCGGCTTCAAATTTTTCGGGTGTTTCTACCAAAAGCAGGCCGCGGCCCACCAGGAAAGCCTCATACGCTTGAGGGTTTTGCGTGTACCTTTGTCGCACAGCTTTCTGCTCTTGCGGGCTCAAGTGCAGATTGAGCGCTTGTGCGATCTTCAAGGCAGTTTGCTCCTGCAAAGAAAACACGTCTTTCATCTCTCCTACAAAATCGTCTGCCCACACTTGAAATCCCGTGGCCGAATCAATCAGATGGACGTTGATGCGCACTTGATTGGACGCTTTTCGCACGCTGCCTTCCAGGAGATAACGTACGCCCAGTCGGCGGCCCGCTTCTGCTGCGCTCAAGTCCGACGTCTTCGTCGCGGCGACGGAGGAGTGTGAAGCCACATCAATACCCTGAATCTTTGATAACTTGGTGGTGATCTCGTCTGTCATCCCATCGCTAAAGTACTTGCTGTCCGGGTCCGTGCTCAGGTTTTCCAATGGGAGGACGGCGATGGAAGGTTTCGCCGCCGCCGGCACGGACTGTTGTGCCGATTTTCTCTCGTACCAAATCAGGCCCGTGATCATGAGGATCACCAGGAGTACCGCCGCGGCCGGAAGCATCACCCTCCGGGCAAGCGGTTGCTTGCTCGCCGCTCGTTCAACTCCTGTCGCGGTTCGCCCGGACTCTGTCTCCCGTTTCAGCCGCTTCAAATCCGCACGCAATTCTGTGGCGGACTGGTAACGCAATCGCCGATCTTTCTCCAGCGCTTTTTCAACGATGCGCGCGAATTCCGCGGGCACAGTGGGGTTCAAGCGCAGCAGCGGCGCTGGCGCGCGATTCAAGATGCCGTCGAAGATCACTCCGGAAGTCGTTCCCGGATAAGCCACAACTCCCGTGGCCATTTCGTAGAGCACCACTCCCAGCGAGAACAAATCCGTGCGTGCGTCGAGCTCTTCACCGCGAACCTGCTCGGGCGACATGTACGCGACTGTGCCCACCGCCGTGCCCGGGCTGGTGAGCAATTCCTCGGCAGTGGTTGATCCGACCGTCCTGCCTGCGGCCTCGCCAACTGCCTGTCGCGCGGGGGCGAGTTTCGCCAGGCCGAAATCAAGTACCTTCACGTGCCCGCGGATGGTGACAAATAAATTTGCCGGCTTGATGTCGCGATGCACGATGCCGCTCGAATGCGCGGCGTCGAGCGCCTCCGCAATCTGCACGCCCCCGTCCAGCAACGCCTCGTTTTCCAGCGGATGGCCGGAGATGCGATGTTTCAGTGTCATACCATCCAGAAATTCCATGGCAATGAAATGCTGGCCTTGGAACTCATCAATTTCGTAGATGGTGCAAATGTTGGGGTGGTTCAACGCGGAAGCCGCCCGCGCCTCGCGTTGAAATCGTTCCAGCGCGGCGTGATCGCGTTCCATCTCTTTAGGCAGAAATTTCAGCGCGACAAACCGGCCGAGTCTGGTGTCTTCGGCCTTGTAAACCACACCCATCCCGCCGCCGCCCAGCTTTTCGACTACGCGATAGTGCGAGATGGTTTGACCGATCATGTATCAGGCGAGATCTTTGGCGACGCATATTAGGCCGCGTCCCGAAGCAAGTCAACGATTCAAGCTGGTGAGGTTGCCGAGCGAAATAACTTTACGGCTAGGCTTTTGCCGGTGCGGAGACGCCGACAGATTGAACTTCCGGCGGCGGCATTACCGGCGCCGTCTCCGGCAGAGGTGCTTCGATTTCCCATTCGCAACCTTCTTTAATGCAGGACCGGAAATTTCCATGCTTGGTATGCTTTTCGACGATGAACGGCGCACCGCACTTCGGACAAGGCTCGTTGATCGGTTCGTGCGGCGTGGTGAAATCGCAATCGGGATACCGGCTGCAGCCGTAGAAAATTCGACCGCGCCCGCGGCCCTTCGCGGTCCCACGGCGCACAAACTCCCCTTCGTTGCACTTCGGGCATTTGATCCCGAGTGTGATCGGCCGCGTGTATTTGCATTTCGGATAATTCTTGCAGCCAATGAACTCGCCGAACCGTCCGTGCCGGCGCAGCAATTGCTCGCCGCAAGTTGGGCATTTTTCTTCCAGCAGCACGTCGGGCTGCATAGCCTTTCGCGTTCCACTGGCCAGCCGCCGCGTCGTTTTGCAATCCGGATAGCCCGTGCAAGCGAGGAATGTGCCGAAGCGCCCGCGCTTGATGGCCATTTCCTTGCCGCAATTGTCGCAATACTCGGTCTTCGCCTCGCCTTCCTCGTCCGCGTGACCGGGCTCGGCCAGATCGCGAATGAAGTCGCACTCCGGATAGCGCGAGCAGCCCAGGAAAAATCCGTGACGGCTGATGCGCTCAAGCAGTTCGCCCTGCCCGCATTTCTCGCACTTTTGTCCGGTGGGGATGCCCGCCTTGTACGATTCCATCGCATCAGCGGCTTTGCCGAGGTCCACTTCAAACCGGTCCCAGAATTCCTGGACTGCGGTGCGCCAGGAAAGCTTGCCTTCCTCGATTTCGTCGAGCTCGTCCTCCATGCGCGCCGTAAAGCCCACATCAAAAATATCCTCGAACGCTTTCACCAGCAGCGCGCTCACTTTTTCTCCCAGCAGCGTGGGTGTGAAGCGGCCTTGCTCCTTGGTCACGTACTCGCGCTCGACGATTGTCGAAATGATCGCGGCGTAGGTGGAAGGACGGCCGATCCCCTTCTCTTCCAGATCCTTCACCAGAGTGGCTTCGGTATATCGCGGTGGCGGTTCCGTAAAATGTTGTTCCGGGCGGATTTTTTCGAGGCGGAGTTTCTCGCCCTCGTTCACGCGCGGCAATGTCCTGCTCTCGGCGTCCTCGGCATCCTCCTTCTCTTCCTCTTCCTTCACCGCTTGGTACGCAGCCAGGTAGCCGTCGAATTTCTGCACCGAACCTGTCGCGCGGAAAGTGTAGTCGCCTGCCGCCACATCAATCGTGGTCTGGTCAAACACTGCGGGCACCATCTGCGAAGCCACGAAGCGCTGCCAAATCATCTGGTAAAGCTTGAACATATCGTCGTCGAGATAGCGCCTGACAGATTCAGGGGTCCGCGCCACATCCGTCGGACGAATTGCTTCGTGCGCTTCCTGCGCGTCCTTCTTCGATTTGTAGAAGTTCGGCTTCTCCGGAAGGTATTTTTCGCCGTAACTCGCGCCGATGTGCTCGCGCACCTGTGCCAGAGCATCATTCGAGACTTTCACCGAATCCGTGCGCATGTAAGTGATCAGCGCGACGGCACCCTCGGAACCCAGTTCCACGCCCTCATACAGCCGCTGCGCCAACATCATGGTGCGCTTGGCCGTGAACCGCAGGCGGTTGTACCCAGCTTGCTGGAGCTTGGACGTAGTGAACGGCGGGGGAGCGAACCGGCGCTTTTCTTTCTGCGCCACGCTCGCCACTTGCCACACAGCGCGCTCGACCGCCGCGAGGACGCGTTGCGCCTCAGCCTCGTTCGAGACCTCGATGTCCTCACCCTTGTACTTGATCAGCTTGGCCTCAAAGGCCGGAGGTTCGCCCGCGGCTAGCAGGGCGTGAATGGTCCAATATTCTTTGGGAACGAACGCGCGTATTTCCAGCTCGCGCTCCACAATCAGCCGTAGGGCCACCGTCTGCACGCGCCCAGCGGAGAGTCCGCGCCGAACCTTGTCCCAGAGAATCGGCGAAATCTTGTAACCCACCAAGCGGTCGAGCACCCGGCGCGCCTGTTGCGCATCCACCAAATTCTCGTTCACCTGTGTGGGATGCTCGAAGGCAGCCTTGATCGCCTTCTGTGTGATTTCGTTGAACATCACCCGATAAATCTTCGGTGCCGAGGCCTTCACCGCTTTTTCCTGCTTCTTCTCCGGCTTGGGTGCGGATTTCTCTCCATCGCCGTTGATCTGTTCAGCCGCCGCAGCCAAGTTTGCATACTTTCGCGGCTTCCCGAGGATCTCCGCCAAGTGCGCGCAGATCGCTTCGCCTTCGCGGTCCGGGTCGCCGGCCAGATAGACGGCCTCAGCGTTGTGAGCAGCTTTCTGCAGATCTCCGATTACCTTGTACTTGCTTGGAATTACTTCATAGGTTGGCTCGAAGATATTCTCTGAGGTCACCACGATCTGCTTCACAGGCTTTTTCTCTGCAGCCTTACTTTTCCCCTTGCCCTTACCCTTGCGCTTCTTCTTTCCGTTCTCCTGGCCGGGCAGAAGGATACCGATCGTCTTCTTCGGTAGATCCATTACGTGACCGTAAGAGGCCTTCACGAGATAGTTCCGGCCGAGATACTTGTTGATGGTTTTCGCCTTCGCCGGCGATTCCACGATTACCAGTGATCTTGCCATTCTTCCCTTTTTTCCCTCTTGCGACGTTTACCGCAAAAATACCATTTCCGGGATCGGCACGTCCTCGGCCCATCAGACACCTTGCCGGTCGCCCGTACCATCCTACGCCTGCTCTGCCCGTCTTGATTACAACAGGACTTTCCGGAATTGCTTCCCAGACAACTGACGTACCACGCCTTGGAGCCCCAGGTCAAATAAGACCGCCAGCGCCTGTGGAGTTATTAGCCCGGAAAGCTCCCCAATTCGTCTACCTGGCGCGATTCATATATGCTCAACAACTCACACACCGGGCGCTCTGTCGGTGCCCGATCCTGCTCCCCCTGCGTGGCACGCTCTGCCGACGATAGCTCGCTCGACAGCCCAGAGCTCGGCACAGACTGGGGTCGGCAGCCCTTCCACACATCTTCCCGGTCAGTCGCCAGCTGAGTACCCTGCTTGGTCAGCTGCTTGGGACCGAAGTGCGAAGGCTCTGTCGCGTTGGCCGGAACGCTAGAAACTTCGCGCGCAAATTCCATCGCGAGCCGCGCGGTGATCAATGATCCCCTATATGGCGCTCCCTCGACCAGAGCCGTTCCCAGCGTCACTCCCGCAATAATCTGGTTGCCTATCGGAAGATTCTGCGGCACAGGAAGCGTCCGAATCGGAAAGCAGCTGATGACGGGCCTCGCTGGTCCAACTCCGCAAAAGTCCGCTTACGCCGTTCAGGATAAACCAACTGGCAATCACCAGGTCCGGCTCGACCAAATCCCTTCCCAGCTTCAGAGCCATTTGATTCCCCTAGGAGGTCGTACGACGCGCTCCCAGGTTCGAAATTATACTCCGGCTCAGAAGTTCAACGTTTCCGGACACATACAGCTAAGCGGGCGGATCATAGTCTCCCGCAGCAGCCGCGGATGCTCCGGCAGGTCCGAAATCCGCAGTCGGCAACCGGCCGCTTGCGTCATGCACAGTTCCTTGGCCGCGCCGCCAAGCGGCGGTCGCGTGTGAATCGCCTGCGGCACCGCTCGAGGCAGTTGCCGCGCCTCGAGCGCCGTCAAAAACGCCCAGAGTATCGCCAGCGGGCCATCAAAGTCCTCAAGTAATATCCCCGCCATTCGACCGCCCAGAGCAAACGTCAACGCAGCGCCAAACATGCCAAGTATTTGCTGGAGGCCATCGAAAGGCAGGTCTATGGCCAGCCTACGCACACACCTTCCATGTTGTCAAGTTAGCAGAATTACGCATATGGTTATCATCGAGCATTCCTTGGACTTCAATCGCCGCGAAATAGTAGAATTCCCGGCAGGCGTCCGGGAACATCTGTGACCATTCAATTGCTCGCGGGTTCACTATCCAGCCGGCTCCTCGGGTCCTTGTACCCGCTTACAGCAAGCCGGAAGGAGACCCGAACAAGCGGACTATGAATCCTAGCTACTCCAGATTCTGCGAAGTTCGCTTCTTCGGCTCACTCGACGGCCTTCGCGCCCTCAGTATCATCGGCGTAATCTGGTTTCATTCCTGGTGGAGCACCCCCTACTATGCGACGCTCACAACCATCCCACTGCTCCGTCAAGGCGAGTGGGGAGTTCACATTTTTTTCGTGATCAGCGGTTTCTTGATCACCACTCTCCTGCTCCGCGAGCAAAAGCGCTCCGGCTCCATCTCCATTCGTGACTTTTACGTTCGCCGCTCGCTCCGCATTTGGCCTCTGTACTACGCCACGGTTGCCATCTACGTCGTGATCATGCTTACTTTCCAGCGCAACACTGATCGATCTCACACTTTCTTCCACTATCTCCCCGGCTTCCTCACCTACACATATACTTGGTACATCACCCCCAACTGGCCGACCGGCCCGTTCAATCTTGCCTGGACGCTCGCGACCGAGGAGCAGTTCTACGCCTTCTGGCCGCTGGTCCTCCGTTTCTTTCGAGGCATGTGGTCTTCGATGGTTATCATGGGAGTCATCGCGTTGCGCCTCGCCACGGGTTCTGGCTGGACAAGAGGCATTCTGCCGCCTGAATCGCTCCCGGCCCGAATAGTCCTCAGCGCAGCTATTCCCATATGTCTGGGTGTGCTGCTGGCCCAGGCCCTCGATTCCGAGCGCGGCTTCCGGTGGTTGTCCGCGGTCCTCGCTCGCAAATGGTCAGCGCCCGCCGCCCTCGCGTTGCTTGCGCTCTGTCTGATTCCCGCGCATCCACCCGTGCTGGCAGCATGGCTCGCCACCAGCGCGCTCATAGGCGCGTGCGTGATCCGCGAAGATAACGGTCTTGCCGCTATCCTGAAACTGCGCCCGATGGCCTGGATTGGTGTGTTGAGCTACGGAATGTATCTACTCAATTCCCTGTGCGTGCATGCCACGCTATTTGTGTCCGGTAAAATTGGAGTTCCTCATCCGCTTTTCATCTTTCCCTGCGCGCTAGCGTTGACCGTTGCCGTCGCGTTTCTAAGCTACCGCTACTTCGAAACTCCTTTTCTCGATCTCAAAAAGCGTTTCGCGCATGTTCGTCCTGACCCCGCCGCGCATCCTACCCCCGGAATCGCCGGCCCTGCCAGCAATCTGCCCGTTCATCCCTAACTCAAACCATTCCGCGGCACCGCTTCAGCTGGTAGGAAGGGCATACATCACACGCCCGTGGCGCAGCGTGTAATGAACTTTTGAAAAATTCGCCGTGTCCTGCGCGGGATCAGCATCGAGAACCACCAGGTCCGCCTCCATGCCCACGGCGATTCGCCCGCGCTTGCTCGCTTCTCCGAACCGCTCTGCAGGCGCCGTCGTCAGCGTTGCCAGAATTTGCATTGGCGTCAGGCCGGCGCGCGCCATCAACTCATACTCCTTGGCCGGACTGTAATCGCTCAGATAGCCGACGTCGGTGCCGAACAGGATTTGGCCCCCCGCGCGCTGGTAGTCCACGACTTCCTCCAGGATGTCCTGGATATTGTCGTCGCCTGCGAAAAGCATCAAGGTGGGAATCAGTGCCATATTCGCCGCCTTCATGCGCGTGAGATAGGAAGCGTCCCAACCACGCAGATCTTCAATCGCGTGCGCCAGCACATCCACTTGCGCCGCCAGCGCCACTTTCAGCCCCTCCACGTTCGAAGGATGTGTGAAGACCAATCGGCCGCGCCGGTGCGCTTCTGCGGCCGCTGCGCTGGCCACATCCACGGCCATTGGTTTCACTTTCCCGCGCCCCACCCAAGAACCGGTAAACAGCTTGATGATCTCCGCACCGCCGTCCAGATTACTGTCTACCACTTTCACGGCCGCTTCCGGTGTTGCCGGTTGCGCGAAAAATTTCAGAATTTCTGGTGGTACGCGCTCGCGCAGGTAATAGGGGACTCCCTCCGGCGGATAGAGCGGCCCGCCCGCACTCAGGATGCGCGGCCCCGCCACTTCGCCTGATTCGATGCGCTTGCCAATCGTGAGCGTGTTCTGCAACATCGAGCCCAGATCGACCGCCGTCGTCACGCCGTAGCGACCCAGCATGTCATTCAAATGCCGCTCCAACTCCGCCGCTGGCTGATGCGCCGGGTCGTCCCATTTCCCAGGCTCGAAGTGCACATGGCTGTTCTGAAACCCCGCAGTCACCACCAGTCCTTTGCAATCCATCGTCTTCGCGCCCGGAGGGACTGCCACCTTCCCCAGGGCGCCTATCGCCGCAATTTTTCCGCCGTGCATCACCACCACACCATTCGCAATGGGGGCGTCCGTTGGCGACGCGTAAATCCTCGCGCCTACGAGCGCCAGCGTTTCATCCGCCGCTTCCACCGTGGGCGTCCGCGGCGCAGAAAAAATCATCCAGAACACCGCGACCAGCACGCACGCCACTTGCACTGGCCCAAGCCACCGGTCAAGCTTCATCTCGCTCCCCTTGGTAATCGCATTTGTTTCGCAAGAATATACGAAATGAAGCACAAAAAGTTCATGCAGACAGAATTACGCGGCATCCACTCGTCTCTTAAATTGATTTCGTGAAGGTACGGCTTTAACCGTGCCGAGATATGGTGAAATGCTAGAGTGTAGCGTCCAAGATAGGGGTGCTGACCTGTACAGGCGTCCCTGAGGGGACTCTGGCTTACTTCGGACGCTCCAGCGCCCAAATCGTTTCCACCGCCAGCTCCAGCACATTCCCATCCGGATCGCGAAAATAAATGGCAGGCGGATTGTCTCCAAAAGCAAACTCCTGCTCGATCGCAACGCCATGCGCGCGCAGCCGCACTCGCCACGCCGGAAATTCCGATGCCTCAATCCGAAACGCCACATGCCCCGCCCCGCTAGTCCCGTGTGCCGGCAGCAGGCCGCCCTGCAATGTCAATTCAGCGCGGAACAGCAACAACACACTCGGCCCCGTTCCCACCTGCAACGCCGCCCCGCGCCTGCCCTCGAAGTATTTGTCCTCGATTAAGCGCAGCCCCAGCACATCGCGGTAAAATTTCACCGCGCGATCCAGGTCATTGATGTACAGCGAAGTTTCCAGCACTCCATGCAAATGGCTCATAGGCTGTAAATCTTAACCTCGCAACCCGCCGATTCAAACTCGTGCTGGACACCTGGCCGATTGCTTCATCAAATGTCCCGGCGACCATTGGGAGGGTGGCGATGAAAGCACCGCATGAAATGAATGCCGCGGGAACTAAGCTCGAGCGTTTGTACGCGGAGTGGCTGCTGGCTACGGCGATTATTGTCTTGGGTCCGATCCGCGCTCAAGCGCAATCCGAACCGGCGCACACTCCCAAGCCGGTCGGGCCACCGTTAGCTATCACCGTCCCAGAAAATCCCACGGCATTCAAAGCCGACGGCAAGTGGCACCTCGTATACGAACTCCACGTCACGAACTTCGGCAGATGGGATTGCCGGCTCACGCGCGTCGAAGTGCGTACGGATGATGCCCCACCAAAACCACTCGCACTCTTCGCCGATGCCGCGCTCAGCGGTATGATGTTTCATCCTGGCTTCGAGGGCGGCGAGAAGGCGCTCGAAACATCCAGGACCACGATCGTCGCTCCTGGAATGTTGGCGGTCGTGTACATGTGGGTGACGCTAGATAAAATCGAAGAGACGCCTGCGAAAATCCGCCATCGCATGGTCATGAAGATTGGCGATTATCCCGAAGCCATCACGCTTGAAGGCGTTCCCACCACGGTCAATAAAGGGCCAGTCGTGGTTATCTCTCCACCTCTCCGCGGTGAAAATTGGCTCGCCGGCAACGGTCCCTCCAACACTTCCGTTCATCGCCGCGCTCTCATCCCCATCCATGGCCGCGCCTACATTTCTCAGCGCTACGCCATCGATTGGGTCCAGCTTTATCCCGACGGAAAAACCTTCCACGGCGATTCGAAGGACAACCGCAACTACCGCGCCTACGGCAGAGAAATCCATGCAGTTGCCGATGGCGTCACTACCGATACCAAAGACGGCATCCAGCAGAATATCCCCAACGAAAAGCCCGCAGTGCCCATCACGCTTGAAACCGTCGGGGGCAATCACGTCATCATGCAGATCGGCGACGGCGTCTTCGCCTTCTACGCCCACATGCAACCCGGCTCCGTAGGTGTCAAAGTCGGCGACAAGGTCCACCGTGGCGACGTGCTCGGCCTTCTCGGCAATTCCGGAAATTCCTCCGAGCCGCATCTTCACTTCCAAATCTGCAACGCCAATTCCGAACTCGGCTCCGAAGGTCTTCCCTACGCCTTCGCCTCCTTCGACTTTCTCGGCAGCGGCTGGACCTGGAAGTCCGCCGACTCGCCTGAGCTCCCCACCAAGCGCGAGGTGGAGATGCCGGTCGAAAACGAGGTGGTCAGATTTTTGCAGTAACGGAGCTGTCTCGCGGAGATGGAAGCGGAAAGAGGGCCTGGATCACCGAGTTGAATCTCTAGGGACCGGGGAAAATTGCATGATCCCGGCGTAAACGACTGACCGGCGGGGGGGATCAGTCGGTTTGGCGCCGTTCACCGTCGCAGTTTTCCTTCTGTGGGACAAGCTCCATATAGTCCAAAACTGGCAAAGTACCGAACTGTGTGTCACTGTGAAGTGATGCCGAAGTTCAAGCGCTCATTGCCGGACGTGCTGCCAACTAGTCCGATGATATTGATCTGTCCCCGATGCAAGGCCCTGCCCGGTGAAGACTGCACTACAACTGAAGGCGGGTCTTCAGCTGTTCCCATTGCAAGAATCGAGGCAGCACTTCTAATAGACAAGTCGAGGAAAGGCAAGAGCCCGAAACAGAACTCCGCTATATGCGTCTTGCTGAGGGGGGTAAATGTAGCGTTCCTATGGCTGCTAACTGCTATAGAGTTCTGAACCTGCCGCCGTGGCCGGCGATCGATGCGATTAACTTAAAGCGAGCCGCCCGGCAACATCTTTCCCCTCACGATTCGAACGTCTCTCCGACCCCCAATCCCATTCTCTTTGCTCCCTTCCAGCCCGCAGCTTTTTGCCTCGCAGCTTCCGACTTCTGATCGTGGTTCAGACAAAACGGAAATCATTGTAACTTGCTCAAAACAAAAGGATCGTGTCCGATTCTAATCGCGGCTCTTTCGGGAGGGGCCCTCCAGGATTCACTGCCATTTTGCCCCTCGTCAACTGCCGGCCTGAAATGGCGCCCCACTCCGGTGTGTTACAATCGCTCTGAAAATGAGCAAGCTGCGCATCTCCATCGTTGAGTACCTCAACACCGCCCCACTCGTCTGGGGGTTTGCCGAGGGTCCGCTCGCAGGCAAGTATGACCTCTCCTTCACCGTACCGTCTCAATGCGCAGAGGCGTTGCGCCAAGGAGCCGCCGACATCGCCATAATCCCGGCGATCGAGTATCAACGCATCGAAAATGTCGTCGTGCTCCCCGGCATGGCCGTCGCAGCCAAAGGCGAAGTCCGCAGCATCCTGGTCGTAGGCAAGAAGCCTATCGAGATGGTGAAGAAAATCGCCCTCGATTCCAGCTCCCGCAGCTCGGCTGCACTGGTTCGCCTGCTCGCCAAAGACCTCTGGAAAATTCAGCCCGAATTTATCGAATCGACACCCGACCCCTCCGAGATGTTGAAGCGAGCCGACGCGGCTCTCGTGATCGGCGATCCCGCCTTGCGCGTCGCCCTGAAAATGGACGCGCTCGCCGGAAGATCGCCGAGCGGTGAGCAGTGCTGTCAGGGCGATCCGGACGATATGCCCGTGCCCGGTTTCGAAACAATTTTCGTTTATGATGTCGCCTATCAGTGGGAGGAAATGACCGGAAAGCCCTGCGTTCTGGCGATTTGGGCCGCGCGGCGCGACGCAATCACGCCGGAAATCGTGGCGGATTTTCAATCCTCGAAGCAATATGGCCTGGAGCGCGTCCGTGAAATTTCCGAAGCGGCTTCCGTCAAACTCGATTTGCCCCCGGGCGCGCTCGCGCGCTACCTGACCGACAACATCAATTTCGATCTCGACGAAGAGAATCTCGCGGGCCTGCGGCTGTTTTTTGAAAAAGCCGCCGCGGCCGGTTTGATTCCGCGGAATCGCGCGCTGGAATTCGCGGGCGCGGCTCTGGGCACTGCGGCCGGCGCCCCATCGCGGCGGTAAAGGAACTACTGGGAACTCGGAACCCGCAACGGTAAACTAGGGATGATGAATCTGACTTCCGAACAGGCGCTCGAGTTCTTCAACTCTGATGACTTGATCGGCATCGGCATGGCGGCCAATGAAGTCCGCCGCAAGAAAACCGATCCGCGCGTCGCCACCTATCAAATAGACCGCAACATCAACTACACGAATTTTTGTACTGAGTATTGTTCTTTCTGCGCGTTCTATCGCCCCATGGGAGCGAAGGACGGCTACATTCTCCCGCTCGAAACGATCTTCGAGAAAATCGAAGAGATGCTCCAGCTCGGTGGCACCGGCATCCTGCTGCAAGGCGGTTTGAACCCCGATTTGCAGCTCTCCTATTACGAGACTATGCTCAGCTCGATCAAAGCAAAATTTCCGCAGGTCCACTTGCATTGTTTCTCGGCCCCGGAAATTCTCTGCATCTCGGAAGTCTCCGGCCTTTCCGTCCGCGACACCATCGCGCGCCTGCGCGACGCGGGCCTGGATTCAATCCCGGGCGGCGGCGCGGAAATTCTGGACGACGAAATTCGCGCGCGCATCTCGCGCTTGAAGTGCAGGTCGGACGAGTGGGAAGATATGCACCGCGCCGCGCACTCGCTGGGAATGCGCACCACTGCCACGATGATGTTCGGTTGCGGCGAGGAATATCGCCACCGTGTGAACCACCTCGAGCGTATCCGCCGCATCCAGGAAGATACGGGCGGGTTCACCGCGTTCATCCCCTGGATTTTTGCGCCGGAAAATACGTCGCTGGGGAAGAGAGTTCCGGAAGCAACTGCTTTCGATTACCTGAAGACGCTCGCCATCAGCCGCTTGTATCTCGACAATTTCGATCACGTCCAGTCGAGCTGGCTCACCCCTGGAATCAAGATCTGCCAGGTGGGCCTGCAATTCGGCGCCGACGATGTCGGCAGCATTTTGATTGAAGAAAATGTGGTGTACGCCGCCGGCGTCCGCAACCGCACCAACGAAGAAGAGCTCCGCCGTATCATCACCGACGCCGGCTACATGCCCGCGCAGCGCGATACGCTCTACCGCTCCTACGCGCTGAAAAAGTCCCCTCCGGTCCTAACGAACGTGGCCGCAGGACCCGTTGCCGCAGCGAACGCTTAAGAAACCCTTCCCAATCCGTGCTGCGGTGAAAATCACAGCAAAAAATTCTGGCTCGTTCCCCGACGACGTCGAATAGATCTGCATCGGCCAGCGCCCTCGGGTCAAAGGGATCTCGCTTCACGCCCCCTTCGGGTAACCTGGATTGGTCTTCACTTCCTGAATCTGCGCCGTGTGCCGCAAGGAATGTCCGGCCATGAGCACCAGCACCTGATAGGCGTCCATGGTTCCAAAAGGAGTATCGGAAGAAGAGTGGGCGCGAAGCTCGTCGCTGGTGTCGCGAACGTAGGCGATATTGCGATCGCGGCGCTTCGTGAATTCAGCGATGGCGTCCGCAATCGTCGGCCACTGTCCTGTGGGACGGATCTGTTCGGGCGCCGCGGCTTTGTGCGACCGGTCTTGCACCATGGCAAAGATCTCGCGATCGCGTTCCGACGTGGAAGACGCGGCGCGCGGCTGCGAGGGCGTTTGCAGCATTTTCTGGGAACCCGCGAAAATAAAATCTTCAGCGAGGATGATGTGTTCGGCGCACTCCTTGATGGACCATTTTTCCGGCGCTGCTTTGTAATTCCATTGCGCATCGGTCAGTCCCTGGATGCTTCCGATAAAGGCCTGCTTCGATTTTCCGAGCTGGTCAATCAGGTAACTGCGTTCTTCGGGCGTTAGAGTCCCGCTCTGGGCAAAGAGTGCGGGCGAAAATAAAAGTGTGAGTGTGAGCGAGATCAGAATACCTGCTTTTTTCATGGTGCCTCCCTACTGGTACTCTACCTTTCCATGGGGTGCGGGGAAAATTTATTTTGCATCAGTTCAGTTCGCCCTGCGGGTTTTTGCAAGCTATTCTTTCGGAGGAAACTTGATATGGACCGTTACCTCTGCGCCTTCGGGGAGGTCAAGGGGCTCGACGGGTAGGAGCGCGCCTTTCACAAAACGTGCGCGTAGAGTAGTGGAGCGCACCGGCGTGGTGTCCTGATTTTCAGTTCTCGAGTTTCGACTTTCAAACTTGGGGATGCCGGCCTGGTCGAGTGCGAGATTGGCGATGGCGTCGGCTTCGCGATTCGATTCGCGCGGGACATGCTCAATGGCAAAGTATTCAAACTGGCGAGCGAGCTTCGAGGCTCGCTCGTGGAGCGGCTTCAGGTCCGCGCTCTTCACTTTGTAGCGGCCCTGCATCTGGCGAACGAGGAGCTCGGAATCGCTGCGAATGCGCAGCGCCCGAATTCCGCGACTCGCGGCGGAGTCGAGCGCGGCGAGCAGCGCGTAATATTCGGCGACATTATTTGTCTCGCGGCCGATATTCTTTCCTAGCTCGAGAACAATTTTTCCTGCCGGATCACGCAGCACGACGGCGTAAGAAGCTGGCCCGGGATTGCCTCGCGACGCCCCGTCAATATTCGCGATGGAAACCCCTGCGGGAGGCCCCGCCGGATGCGAATCGGAAAACAGGCGTGCGCTTCCCGGCGGCGAAATTCTCGGCGGGCGTTTCATGCGGTGGACCCGGCAAATGGGAGGCTCTTTGGGATGAGCAAGGCGGCCTTATTTTTCACTGGACGATGAAGCCGTGGCGGGTGCCTCGGTGGCGGACGCGGCGGCAGGCGCAACTACCGGCTCGATGTAATAGAGGATGCGGGTACAGGTCTCGCAGTGAAACATCTGCTCGCTGTCAGCGCGGCGCATCTCCTGAAACACATGCGGGCGGACGCGCATCCCGCAGGCCGTGCATTTCTCGTCGCGAACTTCGGCCAGCGAGACGCCGTGGTGTTTCTTTGCGATGCGCTCATAATGGTCGCGCATGTCCTCCGGAATCTCGGCCGCCAGGCGCTCGCGCTCGGCATTGAGTTCGGCAAACTCCTTTTCGGCCGCATCTTTTTCCGCTGTCAGTTTTGCGCGCTCGCCGCGGACGATTTCCTCGGTTTCCTTGAGCGTTTTTTCGGAGGATTTGATGCGACGGTCGTACTCCTCGCTGGCGACCATTTGCTCGAGAAGTCGATCTTCCGCTTTAGCGATTTCATCTTCGGCCATTTGCACTTCGTGCTGGAGCGCTTTGTAGGCTTCGTTCGTTTTGATTTGAGAGGTCTGGTCCTTGTACTTGCGGACTTTCTCCTTCCACTGCTCGACGTCGAGCTCGTATTTTTTGCGGTCTTTGATGGTCGCGAGTTGCGCGGCCTTGCCGTGGTCCACCTCGCCCCGAGCCGCGACAATGCGGGCATCGAGCTCAGCGATTTTCTTCGGAAAAGTGATGAGGCGCGCGCGAACGCCGTTCAATCGCAAATCAACACTTTGCACCAGCATTAAATTTTGGAGGACCTTAAGCACTGTGAGGCCATTCTAGCATATTGGGATCCGGGGCTCGTTCTACGCCCGAAAATCCTCACTGCACCGACAAAGAGGGCGCAGAGTAAAGATGAAAAAAGAGTTTCGCTCTGCGATCTCCTTGTTTCGGCAGTGAATTTTTTACAGATGCGCATGCAGAAACGCGATGGCGCGGCGCCAGGAATCAGCGTTTGCTTCGGCATCGGCGGGAGCAGTGCCGCCAAAGGAAAATCGCGCATTGCGCAGATGGCGGTTGCGCGATTGTCGCGCGGTGGTGGGGAGATAGGGATAGCGGAGCATGTGGCCGGCGCGCGGATAATTCTGATGCTCGACGGCATGAGGGAAGTGATGAAGAGCGAGGCGCGCAAGGATTGCTTCTGACATTTGTGTAGCGGGCCAGACGTGGTCATCACCGCCGGAGACAAGCAGGATCGGCCCGCGAATCTGTTCCACAGGAATTGCGGCGCGCTCGACAGCTTTTCGATTGCGCAATCCTGCGCGAAACAGATTGCGAAACATCACCGGGCGCCGCGCTACGGCGACTGGAAAGGCCGAACGCAGCATGAAGCTGCGGAGTGGAAGTGGCGCGAAAGGAACTGGTTCGCCGCGCCAGGTCCAACACGGAATACTTTCCCCCGTCGCTCTGTCGCGCCCTCCCGCGGCCCAGGTTACGCTACTCGGCGCGTAGGCGATAATCGCGCGAATCTGCGGAAATTTTGTCCCCAGCAGCAGTGCGAGTTCAGCGCCACGGGAGACGCCGAGCGCGCCGATGCGTTCCATATCCAATTCCGGATGCGAGGCGAGCCAGGCCAGCGCCGCTTCGAAATAATCGAGCGGGATGCGATGCAACCACGCGGGCAGTGGTTGAATTCCGAAGTAGGCGAGCGCCAGTGTGGCAAAGCCGTGCCGCGAAAGCATGGCAGCCTTATCGGTATCGAAGCCGCCGCCTGAACCACTCAGTACGACGGCTACCGGAAGCGGCCCGCGCCCGGGCGGAATAAACAGGCGGCCAACGCGGCCAGCCTCACGCGAGCTGCCGTTGCCCGTGAGATTGTCGCCGATGTGCAAATCACGCACCTCCGTACCCGGCGCGAGAAAGTTCCTGTCGAGTTCAGCCGAGCGCGCGATGGAGCCGTCCAGTTCGACCTCGAGCGCCACGCGATCTGGCGACGCGTCGTTTTTTGTATACGTGGATTGACCGTTCACGTGCGCGTTGTCGAGCCGCATGGACCACAGCAATCCCATGGGGGAATGGCCGTGGTAAGTCCCGCCGCCGGAATCCTGCGCAGCCGCGTCCACCACTCCGAATTCATCGGCGCAAAACTGCGCATGGGAGCACCATCGCCGGCCGTCGCCATCCTCCGCGGACGCGCGGAGGATCAACGCCTGGCGCGGGCGCAAGCCGCGGACGCGGATGCGAAGTTCCTCATCCACAAAAGCGGGATTCGGCGAAACATCAAAATAGATGTTGAGAGGTGTTGAAGCGCTGTGTGCGATGCGAGTCCTCTGAATTCTTTCAAGCGATTGGTTATAGCACATCTCGCGGCGGAGGCGACAAACGCTGAACAATGAGGTTGCAGCCACCAAGGGAAAAGGATTAAGGTCTGCTCCATCGGTTGCCCATCCAAGCGCTGATCGGCGGAACACGGGGGCGCAAAATTGCCGGCTCGATGGGAAACAATCCTCGCGCGTTGGCAGGCTGCGGGGCTGGTAGATGCCGCGCTTGCTGACCGCATCCGCACTTTCGAGTCGAGACAGGGGGATAGCCAGCGGCTGCGCTGGCCTGTAATTGTCGCCATCGCCATTGGTGGGCTGATGTTGGGCGCCGGCGTGTTGCTTTTCGTAGGGGCCCACTGGGATCGCCTCTCACCCGCTGAGCGCTTTTCAACTGTCCTCCTTCTTGTGGCTGTCTTTCATGTCGTCGGCGCGTTCGTGGAAGAAAGATTCTCCGCCCTGGCGACGGTCCTGCATGGAGTGGGCACGGCTTCACTCGGCGCCGGAATTTTCCTTGCAGCGCAAATCTTCAACCTGAACGAAGACTGGAGCAACGGAGTTCTACTTTGGGCTGCCGGAGCCACGGTCGGATTTATTTTGCGGCGCGACTGGGTGCAGGGCACCTTCATGGCCATCCTGTTTCCATTGTGGCTTGGGGGCAAGTGGACGATGAGTACGGGGACCAGTAGCGCAAGCGAGCGAGTTCTCGCTGAGGGCTCGCTTCTCCTCGCGATCACTTACTTGACCGCGCGCATGGCAGGCGACACGACGGCACTGCGGAGAGCGTTGACTTGGATCGGGGCGGTTGCATTTTTCCCTTGCGTGATCTTGGTGCTGGCCAGCAATGTAAATCTTTGGGGAAGAAATTATGGACTGACCTCGGGGCAGCGAATTCTTGGATGGACCGTTGCAATCATCGTGCCGCTGGCGCTGGCTTTTCTGTTACGGGGTGCGGCGGCCTGGGAGAATGTGGTGGCCTGCGCTTGGGCCCTGATTCTAGGAACGATGCACTATCGCGATTCAAAGTATTCAGGCGGTGCCTATGGCTACATGTACCATGAGATTGGCCCGTTTCTATGGTGTCTCGCCGGTGCGATTGGATTGATCGCCTGGGGATTGCGGGAAAACCGAAAAGAGCGAGTCAATCTAGGGCTCGCGGGCATCGGGCTGACGATTCTGTGGTTCTATTTTTCGAATGTCATGGACAAGCTGGGCCGTTCGGAAAGCCTGATTGCATCCGGAATCGTGTTCCTGTTGCTTGGGTGGTTGCTCGAGCGGGCGCGGCGGAAACTTGCCGAGCGGATGGCGGGGAGGATTCCATGATGCCGCTCTGGCGGGGAATCTTGCTGGCGGCCGTGCAGGTGGCAATGGTGCTGAGCCTCGGCGTGAAGCTATTGGCGGATCGCGCTCGGTATCCGCACGTATGGGCGGAGACCGTAGCGTATGATCCGGAAGCGATCATTCGGGGACGGTATTTGTCGCTGCGTCTCAGAGTGAAGGCTCTGGATGCCACGGATGAAAATGCCCCGGGATCTTTTGGAGCCGGGCGCACCGTGGGATCAATGCACGAAGTCCGCCTGGGGGTGGAGAACGAGGAGTTGGTGGCCCACGCGACTTCGGATTCTACCGGATTGTACGTTCTGAAAATGACCGCGCGGAACCAGGCGGAGCCGGCTTCGGTCTTGCAACACCCTGTCGAATTCTTCATCTCCGAACACGCAGAAGATCCCTCAAGGCCTCCCGCCGGTCAAGAGTTGTGGGTAGAAGTAACCGTGCCGCCCAAAGGTCCGCCACGCCCCATTCGTCTTGGAATCAAAAAGGGTGGTGTGTTGACACCACTCAGCCTCGATTAAGAATCTTTCTCTGAGATATCGCTCTGATCAGGGCGCAGGCCGGACTTCTAAGGTCTGATCCACGGCCCAATTGTTGCAACCTGGGCTGGTCGAGGCGGGACAGCGCGCGACAGCGCGAAATCCCTCGCCGGAAGTTTCAACTTCGTAGGTGTAGCCGTCGCGGCCGGCCTTCACCATGGTCAGCGCGCCGCCGGAATTAAGCTGGTCGAGCGAAGCGTAGGAGCCGTGCTCGGCCTGATAAGCGCGTTCGGCCTGCGCGATGGCGATCAAATCATTTTTTACGCCGACGACATTGATGGCCTGCGCGGGCGACCCTGTCCCGGCGGACTGCAGGTGCGAGAAATATAGTTTGTAGCTCAACGCGACGATCACGATCACAACCAGAAGGCCGACTACCCTACCCACGTGCATCTCTTCGCGCCGCCGATTTCCGTTTTCGCTGCCGACTCCAATACCACCAGGCACATTTTTCCGCGGGCAGACTTGGATTACGCGCCTGCGCGACGGCGGTGGAGAACACATCGAGGCAGCACGGATCTTGGCGGCGACCGCTGAGGCGGCTCAGTTTGTTGTAGAGCGATTCCGGTTTCGCATGCGCCAATTGCGCCACACTATGCACGCCGAGGGAATGGAGATTGCGAACGGTGGCAGGACCGACGGAAATCAGATCGAGCAATTCCCGGCTGCCATTTGGCGCGGGGCTGTGCAATTTTCTGCTCATCGAAACCCTCTCCTTTTTTACAAGAGCAGAGCTTACATCCGCGAGGCACCTGTCGCAAGTCTTGCCACAGGCAATCTTTTCCGGGCGGCGTGCGTCTAACTACAGTGCCCACGCAGCTCCGGGTCTGCGGGAGTTTGATTCGCAAGCTCGCTTTGTTTGACACCCGTGCGCAGCGTCTAGGATACTTGAAACTTCGCTTGCGGCTTCCGGCCAATACGCGCAGTTCATCCCCAAGAATGGGAGCAATGAAGCATGAAGAAATGGATACGGTCGAGTGTGGCCATATTATTTGCCGCAGGGATCGCGACACCCTTGCCAGCGCAGGAAAAATCACAGGAGATTCGCCCGCCGAAGCTTGAATTCACCAGGCACAAGCTCGCAAGCGGACTCGAGGTGATCCTGCTGGAAGAGCACGAAGTGCCGGTGATCAATCTGCAGGTGTGGTACCACGTGGGCGGGAAAGATGAGCGGCCCGGGCACACCGGATTCGCGCACCTATTCGAGCACCTGATGTTCAAGGGGTCCGCGCATGTGGGCGCGGATGAACACTCGCGGATCATCGAAGCCATCGGCGGCTTCGACAACGCCAGCACCTACGACGACTACACAAATTTCTTCGAGACTTTCCCAAGCAACTATCTGGAGCGCGTGATCTGGCTCGAGGCCGATCGCATGGGCAGTCTCAACGTGGACGAAGCCAATTTCAAATCCGAGCGCGAAGTGGTGAAGGAAGAGCTGCGGGTCCGTGTGGAGAATCAACCGTACGGCCATCTCGAAGAGGACCTGCGAGCTGCTGCGTTCACCGTTCACGGCTATCACCACACGCCGATCGGAAGCAAAGAGGATCTGGACCGGGCAACGCTCGAAGATGTCCGCGCTTTCTTCAATACTTTTTACAGACCCAACAACGCCACACTGATCATCGTCGGCGATTTCAATTCATCGCAAGCTCTCGGCTGGACCAAAAAATATTTTGAGGGTATCCCGGCATCGGCAGGACCGATTCCGCGACGCGATACGCCCGAGCCTCCACAGACCGAACAGCGCATCGTAAAGAAATCGTATTCGAACACGCCGCTACCCGCGGTGGTGATCGGCTATAAAGTTCCGGCGCGGTTCAGCCCGGACGCCTACCCGCTGGATCTGGCCTCGAACATTCTGGCAACGGGAGAGAGCAGCCGTCTGTATCAGACGTTGGTATATAAAGAGCAAATTGCGGTGCAGTCGGCGGGCTTCGGTAATTTTACGGAGGACCCCAACCTGTTCTGGGCTTACGCGATCATGAATCAAGGGCACACGGCCCAAGAAGGCGAGAAATCCGTGGTCGCGGTGCTCGACGAATTGAAAGCCGAACCCGTGGGAGCCAAGGAGCTCGAGAAGGCGAAAAACCAGGAGATATCCGGCTTCATTCTGGGGCGCAATACGGATGAGGAAAAGGCTGTCGCGCTGGGCTCCGCTGCCGTGGTGGGGAAAAATCCCGATTTGGTGAATACCGAGCTCGATCAGTATTTGAAAAACACGGCGGTGGACTTGCAGCGCGTGGCGAAGGAATATTTTGTGCCGCAGCACTCAACCGTGCTGATCGTGACGCCCGCAGCGCCTGCTCCATGAAAAGGCCGGGCACAGAAATTAATTCGAGGAGCAACGATGAAACGCGGAATTAAGCGGTGGGCCTTTCTTCTGGCGGCGATCGCGCTGACCCGAGTGGGCACTCCAGCCAGAGAATCGGCGCAAGAGCAGAAGCCGGCCTCGGCGGCGGCGCAGTCTAAACAGACGCAAGCAGATCAGAAGAACGGAACGGGAGCGGTTCCGCCGGGCGTGAAGCTGGTGCCGGAAATGCCGGCGCCGGGAGCTCCGAAGAAATTCCAGTTTCCGAAACCCGCTACGAAGACACTCGCAAACGGGCTGCGCGTTTTCGTGATTGCCGATCACAGCGAGCCGGCGGTTGCAGCGCGGCTGGTGATTCTCTCGGCAGGCACCATCGAAGATCCGGCGGCCATGCCGGGCGTCGCGCAGATGACGGCAGAAATGCTGACGCAGGGAACGGGAAAGCGGTCGGCCAAAGAAATTGCAGAGGTCATTGATTTTATCGGCGGCACGCTGAACGCTGCGGCGGGAAAAGATTCCACGACGGTAACGCTCGACGTAGTGAAGAAGGATTTGGATACCGGGCTTGATTTGATGTCGGATGTGGTGCTGCATCCCGCCTTTAGCGCGGAAGAACTGGATCGCCAGCGGCAGCAGCTGCTTTCGAATATGACGGTGCAATATTCCGATCCGGAATATCTGGCTTCGGTAGTGTTTGCGCGGACCGTGTATGGCGGCTCGCCGTACGGCTGGCCTGGTGAGGGAACCCCGGAGACGGTGAAAAAACTTCAGCGCGATCAACTCGCGAAGTTTCATGACGTGAACTACGCGCCGAATCAGGCGTTGCTTGGCTTTGCGGGTGACATCGCGCCGGAAGAAGCATTTGCAGTGGCCCAGAGGTTTTTCGGCGGTTGGCAAAAGGTGCGTGCGGCGGCGCCTGCGCCAGCGATGCCGCCGACGATGTCTGGCCAGCATATCTGGCTGGTAGACAAGCCGGACTCTGTGCAAACGCAGATTCGCATGGGTCGCATCGCCCTCCGTCGCGCCGATCCCGATTATGTTCCGCTGCAAGTGACCAACCGCATTTTCGGCGGCGGCTACAACAGCCGGTTGAACACGGAAGTCCGCGTCAACAAGGGACTGACGTATGGGGCGTTCTCTTCCGTGAGCGCGCATCGCTTTACCGGCGCGCTTTCGGTCGGGACCTACACGCGAACGGAAAAGACCGTCGAGGCTGCGAAGCTCGCTGGGGATCTGATCGAGAAGATGTCCACCGGCGAAGTGTCCCCGAAGGAGCTGGATTTTGCGCGCGATTATCTGGCGGGCGTATATCCGATTCAGTCGGAGACGGCCGAGCAGGTGACGGACCGCGTGCTGAGTGCCGCCGCGTTTGAATTGCCCGAGGATTTCAACAACACCTACCCGGAAAGAGTGCGCGGCGTGTCCCTTGGCGAAGTGCGAACCATGGGGCAGCGCTATTTTACGGAGAAGAATTTGGATATCGTCCTCGCCGGAAACGTGGGGGCGTTTCGCGATGATTTGAAGAAGCAATTTCCTGATGCGCAGATTGTGGAGATTCCCTTCGACCAGGTAGATTTGCTTGCACCGGACCTGCGAAAGCCGAAGGCTGCGTCTCTGGATGCGACGCCTGAATCGCTCGAGCAAGGCCAGGCAGTTCTGTTCGCCGCCGCGAACGCTGCGGGGGGCGAATCACTGGGAGACGTGACGGGACTGGCGTTGACCGAGACGGGAAACCTGAATACCCCAGACGGGGAAAAAAGTGTGAGCGTGAAATGGGTGGTTGCTTTCCCCGATCATTCGCATGGCGACGTCTGGCTGGGCGACCAGCACGTAGTTCAAATTTGCGACGGGAAATCCGCCTGGGTGCAGTATCCGGATCACTCGGCAGATGCCAGTTATGTTCTCAATGAATTCGAGCGCGGGCTTTCGCTCTTCGGCGGTGGCTGGGGATTTTACCGTCAAGTGCTGGCCGGGAAATTGTCGGGACATGCCATCGGAGAGGAAGAAATCGCGGGGAAGCAAACGGTCGGCGTTGCCGTGGAAGCGCCATTCGGGGCAATCAAATTGTACTTTGATCCTGCGACGCATCTGCTGGCCGCCGCGCGCTATCAATCGGCGCGGCAGCACGGATTCGTGGACAACGAGCAGCGCTGGAGCGATTACCGCACCGTGGATGGCCGCCAGTTCGCATTCTCGACGGTGATTTACCGCGACGGCGCGAAATTCGTAGAGTCCACCATCCGGGAAATCAACCTGAATCCCCAGTTGGATGATTCGCTATTCGCGATGCCGCAGGATGCATCTTCGAAATGATGGCTGCACGTTTACTTCACGTTCAGAATCACCTTCCCGATATTTTTGCGCTCGTGAATGAAACGGTGGGCTGCTGCGGCTTCGACCAGCGGAAACGATTTTCCGATCACGGGCTTGATTTTCCCCGCCGTGTACATGCGGAAAAGCTCGTCGAGCTCGCCGCGCAGAATACCGGCGCGCGATTGGAGCCGTCCGAGGTTCACGCCGAGGACGGCATGGTTGAGGGCCATCAGCTTCAGCGGATGGAAGCGCGGCGTCTGCATCAGCGCCCGCAGACTGCGGAGCCAGTTTCGTTTCCCGTCCGGGCCCGCCGCGGCCGAAAATCCGTACACCACCAGCCGGCCCGTCGGACCGAGGCAGCGCTCGCTATCTGCGAAGGATTTTCCGCCGATCGCGTCCATGGCCATTTCAATTCCATCCGGCGCGAATTTTCGCACCACATCCACGAAATTGTTTTTGGTGTAGTCAATGGCGTGGTCCACGCCAATCTTGCGCAGGTATTCCTGCTTTGCAGGTCCGGCGGTGCCGAAGATCACGAGACCCCGCGCCTTGGCCAGTTGCACGGCGGAAATTCCCACACCGCCCGCCGCGCCATGAATCAGAATTCGGTCGCCGGCCTGCAGATTGCCCATGGCAAACATGGAGTGGTAGGCCGTAAGGTAATTCACGGGGATCGCGGCGGCATCATCAAATGGCATCCCGGCGGGCAGACGATAGACCTGCGCTCTCGGCACAACTACCCACTCAGCGTAAGCGTTGGAATGGATGAGCGCGGCGACAGCGTCGCCCGCTTTCAGCGACTGGTTCTCGGCGGGCTTTCCCCCATCCGCACTCTTTTCCACCACGCCTGCGATTTCGAGACCCGGAACAAATGGCGGCTTAGGCGTGCCCGGATAAATACCCATACGCTGCAGCAGGTCCGCAAAATTTACGCCAACAGCTTTCACACGGATCAGTACTTCGCCGGCGTTGGGCTGAGGGTCGGGCACATCGCGTGACTCAAAAACTTCAGGCGGCCCGTACCGCCTTACGACCATCGCGCGCATCTAAATCTCCTCCTGCGACTCTGGAGCCGGCCGAGGCGGCCCAGTCAATTTGCTGGCGATTCGCGGGATCCACCGCTCGAGCGGAAACCCGTCCCCGGCTTTTCACTAGGGGTTCGAGGGCATCCTATCTTAAACTGTTGGACTTTGCCCGATGATGAAAACTGGACTGAGACATAGAAGCTTCCTTGCGGGGCTGCCCGTGCTGCTGGCGGCGTTCGCTGCGCTTGCTGCCGGGCCACCGGCGCAGGCTCCCACGCCCGAAGTGCTGACAGCCATGGAAGATGAAATCAGCCGCTCCATGGGGGCATACTCGAAATCGGATCCGCCCGCCTATTTCATCAGCCACACGATTGCCGACCGCGAATTTTCCGAAGTTTCCGGATCGAATGGCGCGCTGCTTTCGAGCAGCGACAATCACGCGCGATGGCTCGAAGTGCAATCCCGTGTGGGCAGCTACCAGCTCGATAACACACACAAATTGGGCGATCGGCCACCGAGCTGGACGAGTCCGGGTTCGACAAGCACGGTCGATGACGACATCCCTGTGCTGCGTCGCGAAATCTGGCGCGAGACGGACCGGCAATATCGCGCCGCCTCCGAAGCTTTGATCAAAGTGAAGACCAGCCAGCAGGTGCAGGTGCAAACGGCTGAAGGGGCCGCGCCCGATTTTTCACGCGAGGAGCCGCACACTTCCATCCGCTCGCGAGTCGAAATCCACGTGGATCGCAAGCCGTGGGAAGAACGCGTGCGCAAATACACCGCGGCATTCAGCAAATCGCCGGCGGTTCTGAATTCGATCGCAACTTTCACCGCGCTGGCCATGAATCAATATCAGGTGAACAGCGAAGGAACCAAGCTGGCCTTCGGCCAGGCGCACTACCGGCTGGAGCTGTTTGTGCAGAGTAAGGCTCCGGATGGGATGGACATCAACCGCTTCGCGAACTTCGACTGGCTGGAGCCCAAGGACGAGCCCAGCGACAAGGTCATCTTCGACCGCATCCAGATCATGATTCATGAGACCGAAGCGCTGGACAAAGCGCCGCTCGTGGACCCTTACGCCGGGCCCGCACTGCTTACGGGGCGCGCCGCCGCCGTTTTTTTCCACGAAGTTTTCGGCCACCGCGCCGAAGGATTCCGCCAGAAGGACATCAACGAAGGCCAGACATTCACCAGCAAGATCGGCGAAAAAATTCTTCCGGAGTTCCTCTCGATCAAAGACGATCCTACCGCGGCGCAGTTTGGCGGGCAGATGCTGCTGGGAAATTATGCATTCGACGACGAAGGAGTGCCCGGTCAGAGCGTGCAACTGGTGGATCACGGAATCTTGAAAGATTTTCTGATGTCGCGCTCTCCACTCGTCACTGTGCCGCGCTCGAATGGACATGGGCGCCGGCAACTTGGATACGTACCAGTGGCGCGCCAGGGAAATCTGATTGTATCGAGCACGCGAGTGGTGACGGATGCACAGCTGCGGTTGAAATTAATTGAGTTGATCAAGGCCCAGGGAAAGCCCTTTGGACTGCTGATTGACGATATTGCGGGTGGTTTCACCTTCACTGGGCGCGGTCAGCCGCAGGCCTTCCAGGTGCTTCCGCTGGTTGTTTACAAAGTTTTTCCCGATGGCCGTCCCGACCAGCTCGTTCGCGGCGTGGACATTGTCGGCACGCCGCTGGTCTCGCTTACAAAAATTGTGGCCACAGGCGACAAGCCCGATATTTTCAACGGCTATTGCGGCGCTGAATCCGGCTCGGTGCCGGTATCGGCCGTAGCTCCGGCCATCTTGATTTCCGAAATGGAAGTGCAGAAGAAGCAGACGGCCACGGACAAGCCACCAATCCTGCCGCCGCCGGGACACGATCCGGAATTAAAGGTGCAAAACCAGTGAGGAACCTGGCTGTAATCGCATCATTCGCCATGCTGGTATTTGCACCTGCGGCTGCGCCGGCGCACCCGAAAGACGCCCCGACCTCCGCGGCTGCACCCAGGTTTTCCATCGCGCAGGGACAGGGATCGGCTCCGGGTGACAACGATCAAACGCTGCGCGCCATGCACGACGAACTTGAGCGTTCCCGCGCCCGGCTGCAGCTTGCGGGCGTCGAAAAGCCCTTCTGCATCGAATACCGCTTGCTGGATCTGGATATTCGCACGGTGACCTCTACCTTCGGCACACTGGTAACGACCGGCACTTCGCGCGACCGCTTCATGAGCGTGGATGTGCGCCTGGGCGACTATCATCTGGACAGCTCGAATTTCATCAGCGAAGACGGCTTCCAGGGTTTTCTCGGCTCTACCGGTCAGGTAGGCATTGACGGCGATTACAATTCGCTGCGCCAGGATTTGTGGCTGGCCACGGACCAGGCTTACAAGGCGGCCGCGACGCAGATGTCGCTCAAGCAGGCTTTCCTGCGCAGTCTGACTAAGCCGCCCGAGATTGACGATTTTTCGCAGGCGCCGACGCTGGTAAAACTGGACCCCCGCGTACCGCCCGATTGGACCGCGCGCCACTGGGAAGACGAGGCGCGGACTGTGGGGACCGTGCTTCGGAATTTCCCGCAGTTGTACGGCTCGCGCGTGAACTACAACCTGATTTATGCCACCACTTATTTGATGAATAGCGAAGGTACCACGGTGCGCACTTCGCGCAGTCTCGCGGCCATTGAGGTAGCGCTGGATACGCAGGCGGATGACGGCATGCCGCTCCATAATTTTTATTCGCTGTACGTGGCGCGTCCAGCGGATTTACCGGCTCCCGCGACGGTGGGAAAAGCGGTGGCGCAAGCGGGCGCTGAACTGATGGAGCTTCGTGCCAGCCCTCTGGTCCCCGACTACACCGGCCCGGTGCTTTTCAACGCGAACGCGGCCGGCTCCGCGCTCGCGCAGATGCTGGCGCCATCGCTTTCCGGAGCGCGCCCGCCGCTTTCCATGATGCGCGCCTTCGATCAGATCGTCGAGCGCATGGGCGGGCGGAGCGAATGGTCTTCGCGCGTGGGCACCCGCGTGCTTCCGCCAAGCGCGACGTTGGTAGACGATCCAACACTCAAGGAATACCAAGGTCAGTGGTTGGCCGGAAATTATGATGTGGATGATGAAGGCGTGAAAGGGCAGCGCGTCTCGATCGTGGAGAATGGCATATTGAGAAATCAGCTGATGTCGCGGCGCCCAGGCCCGGATTTCCAAGCTTCCAATGGCCATGCGCGCTCCGCCAACTTGTCCACGCCGCAGCCGCTCAGCAGCAACCTCTTCTTGCAATCGAGCGAAGCTGTCCACGCCGCCGACCTGCGCAAGAAATTTTTGGATGCTTGCCGCGCCGACGGCCACGAATGGTGCCTCGAGGTAAAGCGTATGGACAATCCCGCGCTCTCCTCGGTTCGCCAGGAAGATTTTTCGGAATTTATCGGTGAGATTGCAGGGGGAATTGCGACCGGCGAGCGCATGCCCCTGCTTCTCTACCGCGTGTATGCGGCGGATGGGCGCGAGGAGTTGGTGCGCGGCGGCCGCATCGAGGGGCTTACTTTGCGTTCCATTCGAAATCTTCTCGGCATCGGCGACGACCTATCCGCGTTCCATTACATGCAAAATCCTGCCGGCGGATTTGCCGGCACGGCGCTCGGAGCGTTCGGTTCTGCAGAGGGCGGGATTCCCAGCACTGTGATTGCGCCCTCACTCTTATTCGAGGAAGTGGAAATTCGAGGCTTCCATGGCGAGCCGCGCCGCCTACCACTTGTTCCGGCGCCCTCGTTCAAGTAATCCCGCGCATAAATTCAAGCACCATATTTACAGCGTTAGATCTGCCTTACTGCCTGCGGCCAGAGATGGATCGTGCAGAGCGCAAATTCCGGTCGGGCTGGCCGCTTCGCGATCACGCCAGTGCCAGGCCCGCGGCACTTTGTCCGCTCGAGCGTCAGCGTATAATCCCTCAAACCATGGCAGAGTCACTCGGACTGGCCACTCGCGAAAAACGGTTGGCGGCCCTCGCTTCGGTAGGTTCCGCGGTGGTGCTGGTGTCGTTGAAAGTCTTTCTGGCCACGATTACCGGCAGTCTCGGCATCTTGTCCGAAGCGCTTCACTCCATTCTAGATTTCGTCGCCGCGATCATCACTTATCTCTCCGTCGTGGTGGCCGATAAGCCCGCCGACGCGGACCATCTCTACGGGCACGGAAAAGTGGAGAGCTTCTCCGCATTCGTGGAGACAGGTTTGCTGCTGCTGACGGCTGCCTACATCATCTGGGAAGCATTCCAGCGCCTCTTGTTCCACACGGCCCACATTCGTCCGAGCCTCACTGCCATCTTCATTCTCGCGCTGGGAATGGGTGTGGATTTTTTCCGGGCGCGCGCACTGACCCGCGTGGCGCGAAAATATCCGAGTGAAGCGCTCGAAGCGGATGCGCTGCATTTTTCGACGGACGTCTGGAGCACGCTGGTGGTGATCCTCGGAATCACCGGCGCGTGGGTAGGAATGAAACTGGGAATCGAGTGGCTGGGGACCCTCGATGCGATTGCAGCGCTAGGAGTCGCGGGCGTGATTATCTGGATCGGATCACGACTCGGAAAAAGAACCGTGGACGCGCTGTTGGATGTGGCGCCCAGCGGCTTGCGTGAACGGATTGCCAGCGCCGTGGAAGGGACCGAGGGCGTGCTGCACACAGAACGCGTTCGAGTGCGCCGTGCGGGCCAGCGCTATTTCGTTGACGTCACCATCAGCGTGCCGCGCACATCGAGCCTCGAACAGGCACATGCCGCCAGTGACGCAATTGAACGGCGCATCGGGCAAATCGTTCCGGCCGACGTGGTGGTCCACATGGAGCCGCGCGCCCGTAGCGACGAGGATCTATTCGAGAAAATCCGCGCCATTGCGCAGCGCCGCGGCCTAGCTGTGCATGAATTGTCCGCGCACCAGTTCGACGGGAGGCTGTTCATCGAACTGCATCTCGAAGTGAACGAGGGCGCCAGCCTGCGCGAAGCGCATCACATCGCAACCGAACTCGAAGAGGACATTCGGCGCGGGACGGATCCTCGCGCACGGATCAGTATCCACATCGAGCCGCTCGGTACGCGGATCGCAGGGGCGGAGGAAATGAAGGATCTCTCGCGCTCCGTGCAGAACTTTTTGAATTCACTTCCGTCGGAGTACCACGAATTGCTGAATTGCCACGACGTTCATGTCCGCAGCGTGGACCACAAAATCCTGGTGTCCTGCCATTGCGCGATGGATGGAAGCCTGTCCGTCACCGCGGTGCACGACATCACGGCCGCTCTGGAAGATCGCGTGAAAGAGCGCTTCCCGCAGATTTTTCGGCTCACCATTCATCCCGAGCCGGTCGAGGAAAGCTGACGCCGACCTGCGAATGGTTGTGCGGCGAGCGCGATCACGGCAGGGAAACACTCGAGGACATAGCGCGGCTCGGGCGTATCGACGAAATACACGATAAAGGCCGTGCGCACGAGAATAAATGAAATCAGTAGCGCCCACCCCGGCCGCCGACTCGCGAGCCACGCCCCCGCGAGCGCCAACGCGAGATAGAATAAGTTTACAGAAATTAGCATCAGCGTCACGACGAAGTCTTTGCGGTCGTCGCGCCATTCATCGCCGAGCGGCAGCAAGCGGCCCGAGTAGGGCAGCAATTCGACGCGCGGCGAGAACCACAACGTGAAAGAGCGGAGCAGCGGAATCGTGATGTAAGTGCGCAGCGGGTGTTGCCGGGCGCGCGCGTGAGAAATCTCGCGGAACTGGGTGTCGAGTTTCGGCCCGATCGTTAGTGATTCGTTGTACTGCTCCAGAACAACAGCGACGCGTTCTTTCTCCGACGGTGAGTCGAAGGCCGAAGCGGGAATATCTTCCAGCGGGATCTCTTCGGCGTTTGCTTTCCAGGCGACCAGATAGACGTCGCGGACGCGCCACAGCCATGTATTTGTCCAGGAAATAAAACCGAGCGGGGTGAATTCGCCGGGCAGTTCGCTGTAGCGCGGGGCAAGAAATTGGACATCGTGGAGGGTGCTCCAATTGCGTGCAGCCCAAGGGACCAGGGGCAACAGCAGGCCTACTCCCGTGAGCACACCCGCGCGGAGGAGTTCCGTCCAGTGGCTCGGGCGCCACCATCTGGCGATGAGAACCAAGCCCGCGGCCACGAGCAGCAAAGGGGTTTCGGGCCGCACCAGCGTGCCAAAGCCCAAAATGATTCCACCGAGAAACCAGTGGTTGATGAAGAGTGGCGCGCGCGTTTCGTCTTTTCCAACGCCGAGATCCGTTTGGCACAGTGCCAGGATCGCCAAACCGGTCAGAAAAGTGACTAGCACCTCCGTAAGTATCGCCGCCGAATAATTCGCCGTAAATGGGCAGAGCGCCGCGAGCCATAACGCCGCCAGCGCCACGCGCCGCCGGGAGGATTCCGGAGCGAGCCGCGCCGCGATCAGGGCGATGACGAAGCAGCCGGCAACGTCCAGGACCGCTTGCGCAACCATGGCCGCGCGCGGTGATTTTCCCGCAAACGTAAAAACGGCCGCAAGGAATGCAGGATACCCCGGCACGCGCATATCTACCGGCGTCAAAGTGCCGTTCACGGAAAATCCATAGACACCGTTCTTGAGCCAATTCCAGGCCAAATCGAGGTAGAATGGAGAATCGCCTGATTCTGTCACGGGAAATTTCAGGACAAAAAATAGTCGCAGTCCAAGCCCCGTCAGTACAGCCAGAGCGGCGTTTGTACGTATTCGAGCGGCAGCGGTCATGGACACCTATTCGACGGACGGCTAGCTTGGATTGTCCCAATGCCTGAACGCAAGCCAATTTTCTACGATGAGGACCGGCGTCGGTGGCGGCGAACCCGGCGGGTGCTGGAAATTACCGGCGGATTATTCACTCTGGTGCTCATCATTTTCCTGGTCAATGTCGCCCGCAAGCCGGAACTTCCCGACATTCTGAGCGCGGATACACACGGCGGCCTGCACGCAGTCCGCAACAAGCCGAAAGTGAAACCGGTCCGCCCGGGCCGCAAGCGAAAAGTGGCCGCGCTCGGGAAAATTCCCGAGAATTATGATCCGCTGCGCGCCGCATTTTACGTGAGCTGGGATCCCACCAGCCTCGCGTCGCTCCAGCAGCACTACCATGATATCGACGTGCTGATTCCGGAGGTTCTGCACTCCGTTGCCGCCGATGGCTCGCTTCACGTGGTCACGCCGGACGGGAAACTCCATCCTGTTCCCGCGGACGGGAAGCTCGAAATCGTGCCCGATCCTCGACTCGCTTCCTGGATCCAGTCAGCAGGGGTGGAAATGCCGGTATTCGCGCTGATGAACAATTCAGATGGAACGGAATTCCAGACCGCGAAACTCGCTCCGATGCTTGCCGACTCCGCGGCGCGCCATCGCTTGATTCAGACCACCGCGCAGTACGCCGTCGCGCAACACCACCCGGGAATCGTCCTCGATTTTGAAAGCATCCCCGAGGCCAGCCAGCAGAATTTCACGCGATTCATCAGCGAGCTTGCTGCGGCGCTTCACGCCGCCAATGTGAAGTTGATGGTTGCGCTCCCCGCCGCCGATTGGATCTACGATTACAAGTCCATCGGCCGGCAGTCCGACGCGATAATTCTGATGAATTACGATGAGCATTGGCAGACTTCCCCTCCCGGGCCGATCGCAGCGCAGGATTGGTTCGTTCAGAATATCGAAAACGTCCTAAAGCTGGTGCCGCCTGAAAAAATCGTTTTAGGCATTGCAAATTACGGTTACGACTGGCCTGCTCAGACCAAGAACAATCCACACCCGGCGGCCAAGGCGGTCACGTTTGAGGAAGCCATGGTGACGGCGGTGGAATCGGATACGCAGGTTGAATATGATCCTGACTCTCTGAATCCGCAATTCTCCTACGAAGATGAAAACAACGTGGTCCACGACCTCTGGCTACTCGATGCCATTACGGCCTACAACCAACTTCGCGCTGCGGAACGATTCGGGATCCAGGGCACCGTCCTCTGGCGCCTGGGCGAGGAAGATCCCTCCATGTGGCCGATCTGGGACGCTTCGAAACCGGATGATGCCACACGCGCCAAACTAGAGGTTATTCCTCCAGGGTACGACTTGATTCTGGAGGGCGATGGCGATATCTGGCGCATCACGGCAACGCCCCAAAATGGCCGGCGCACCTTTCAATTTGATCCCGACGCGAATCTTTTCACTGATGAAACCTTTCAGGCTTATCCACTCTCCTGGCGAATCCAGCAGATGGGCGCCGTTCCGAGAAAAATCGCACTCTCCTTTGACGACGGCCCCGATCCGGAGTGGACACCACAAATATTGGATGTGCTAAAACAGAAGCATGCGCCCGCGGCATTCTTTGTGATTGGACAATCGGCAAATCAGAATCCCTCGATCATCAAGCGTGAATACAATGAAGGCCATGAGGTCGCGAATCACACTTTCACACATCCGGAGTTCGATCTGATTTCCAGAGCCCAAGTGCAATTCGAACTAAACCTCACCGAATTGCTTCTGGAGAGCAGTCTCGGTATCAAGACTCTGCTTTTTCGCCCACCCTACGGAATCGACCATCAGCCTGAAACGGCCAGCGAAATCCAGATGCTGCCGATTCCGCAGTCCATGGGCTACATCATTGTGGGCGCCCGGATTGATCCGCACGACTGGGGCGAAGTAAATGGCGGAGCTCCACCGGCGGTTGGCACGATCGTGGAACGCGTGCTTGCAGACGCGCAAAAGAACAAGGGCAATATTGTCTTGATGCATGATGGTGGGGGCGACCGTAGCCACACACTGGCGGCTCTGCCGCAAATCATCGATGGGCTGCGCGCAAAGGGTTATGATTTTGTTTCTGTCTCCGCGCTGTTGGGCCAGACACGCGCGCAGGTGATGCAGCCGCTCAGCCAAAAGGAATGGCTGCTGGCGCGCGCCGATGCGTTCATGTTCGACGTGTATCGCTGGATGCGCGCGGGGATCGGGTTTATCTTTATGGCGGGAATTCTTCTGGTCAGCGGGCGCGCCCTCATCATTGGATTTCTCGCCCTGGCAGAAAAAGTCCGACCCGCCCCTGGCGCCCATCCTGAATATAAGCCTGACGTCTCCGTGCTGATTCCTGCGTTCAACGAGGAATCCGTGATCGTTGATACGGTGCGCGCCGCGCTGGCTTCCACGTACCCAAAGCTCGAGGTGCTCGTAGTGGACGATGGCTCCGCCGATCACACCGCCGAACTCGTCCGCGAGAATTTCAAAGGCAATTCTCGCGTCCGACTCTTGCTGCAATCGAACCGCGGCAAGCCCAGCGCGCTGAATCACGGACTCGCCGAGGCCACCGGAGAAATTGTGATCTCGATTGATGCGGATACAATTGTAGATCCCGACGCCATCCCGCTGCTGGTCCGCCATTTCGCCAACCCCAAAGTCGGCGCGGTGGCAGGAAACGTGAAAGTGATGAATCGTAATCGCTGGCTCACGCGTTGGCAGGCTCTCGAGTACATCACCAGCCAGAACCTCGAGAAGCGCGCGTTTGATCTGCTCAATTGCATTCCGGTGGTTCCCGGAGCCGTCGGCGCGTGGCGCACGGAACTGCTTCGCAGCCATGGCGGCTTTTCCGGTGATACGGTTGCGGAGGATACCGATCTGACGCTCACCATCCGCCGCGACGGCTGGAAGATTGCTTACGACGAGGACGCCATCGGCCGCACCGAAGTTCCCGACACGGTGCACGCCTTGATTCGTCAGCGATTCCGGTGGACTTTCGGCACGCTCCAGGCGGTGTGGAAACATCGCGATGCCGTCGGCAAACCACGCTATGGCACGCTCGGCTGGATCGCCATCCCCAATATTTTCCTGTTCCAAATTGTTCTTCCGCTGGTTTCACCCGTGATTGATCTGCTGTTCCTGCTGTCGCTCGCCTTGTGGGGGTTGGCGCAGCTTCGCATCGCTCATCTGCCTCAACTCTGGACGCTTCAGGATGTGGAACGCTCGCTGATTTTCTTTGCCATTTTCATGCTGATTGATTTGTTCACCTGTATCGTGGCCTTCGCGCTTGAGAAAAATGAGGACTGGACGCTGCTCGCCCCGCTGATCCTGCAGCGTTTTTATTACCGCCAGATGATGTATGTGGTGCTGTTCAGCGCGCTCAAGGAGGCGGTACAAGGCCGCCCCGTCGGTTGGCGCGGCGTCGAACCGCAAATGCCCGCGCCTGTCGCGCAGGCTTGAGACTGCTCCGGTTTGAAATTGACGGCCAGGCAAGGGCGGGAATATATTTCGTCCCCCCTTGTCGATCCGGATCATTCAACGTCGGCAATGCCGCCTGCAAGGAGAAGCTGTGAGAATCATACGGGTCGGGATACTTTTAGTGCATGCTCTGATGTGGACGGTAGTCATCGTTCCTAAGCATGCCATGGCGCAAAACGGTTCTAGTCAGTCGCTCCCCGATCAGCTTAGAGGCCAGTTCAAACTGGCGAAATTGGGGACGGATTCCACGGGCCTTCGAATCACCGAAGTGGGCACGGTGCTTGTCCTGCAGAAAGGGGGCGTGCTGGGCACCCCTCCGGTTTCTGCCGTGGTATGCCCGTCGGCTTATCAGGATGGAAATCTTCGCGGGCCCAATGGTTTTTGCAAGGCGATGATCGTCAACATTGCGCGATTCCTCGATACGGGCGAGAAAGTGTATCCGTTGAAGTTGGAAGTGAACGTGAAGAACGAGATCGTCTCGGTGACGTTCATCGAGTGTGATTCCTGCAATGGAGTCAATCAGCAGTCCTCCTTTAGAGGCCAGGTGGCTTTTCACTTCCCAAAGGGCTACCTGGAGACAGCCGACGCAAGCCAAGTGATGGACGTGATCAACCAAGTCCTCCCGGCCGACAACGATGGGGGCGATGCGCAGCAGCCTCAAGATCAACAGGGTCAGGACCAACCGCAGGCTGCCCAGCAGGAGCAGGCCCCGCCGCTGACGATCCAGGCCGGACAAACGATCGATGAGGTCGTCGCGGCGCTCGGCAAACCTGACAAACTCATCAATCTCGGCGCAAAACAGATCTACCTTTACAAGGATCTTAAGGTCACCTTCCTGAATGGAAAGGTTTCTGACGTACAGTAGCGCTGGAACTTGCCGCAGAAGTCTGTCTGGCCGCGCCGGCACGGAATTTCTTTGCGCGGCCCGCCAATGTTTGTTAGCATCAATTTATCAATGGGCTGCATCCTGAATTTTGGGAGCGGCACCGGAGGCCAAAATGAGTGTTGCACCGCGTGCGGGCAACGGGAAAGTTACCGTGCCCGACATTCTCTCCCGCAAGTCGCATTCTCTCGATGGTTCCTTTGAAACTAAACAGAAAATCACCTGCCTGACGGCGTACGACTATCCAACCGCTCGCGTGCTTGATGAGGCCGGAGTGGATATTTTGCTTGTCGGCGATTCACTCGCCATGGTCGTGTTGGGTTATGAAAACACGCTCCCGCTCACGGTCGATGAAATGCTGCATCACGTTCGCGCCGTTCGCCGCGGCACAAAACGCGCCCTGCTGGTGGCAGACATGCCCTACGGCAGCTTTCACGTTTCGATCGAGGATTCTGTGCGCAACGCTGTGCGCCTGGTGAAAGAAGGCGGTGCGGAAGCGGTGAAAATTGAGGGCGGAGAGCGCCGGCTCGAGCTGATCGCGCGTTTGGTGGAAGCGGAAATTCCTGTGATGGGCCACGTCGGCTTGACGCCGCAATCCATCAACGCGCTGGGCGGATTTCACGTTCAGGGCAAGACGAATGAAGCCGCGCGGCAACTGGAGCGCGACGCCCGCGCGGTGGAAGCTGCCGGAGCGTTTTCCATTGTGCTTGAGTCCGTGCCGCGCGAATTGGGGGCTCAGATCACGCAGAAACTCCATATCCCCACGATCGGCATCGGCGCTGGCCCCGATTGCGACGGCCAGGTGCTGGTGTTCCACGATTTCGCGGGACTTACGCTTGAGCACATGCCGAAATTTGCGCGAAAGTATGCCCATTGGGCCCTGGAACTTTCCCGCGCCACGGCGGAGTTTTGTGATGACGTCCGCGCCGGCCGATTCCCCTCGGACGCCGAGTCATATCACTCGCCGGCCGAATTGCGCGAACAGCTGCTCGCGCGCCAACGGTCCTGACTCAAGCGAATGCATCCTTCCCAGGATGGCCGGGCCATGCGGAGGAGGAGGACATAGGCATGAACGTGGAAGATTTCCGCCTTCTCTATGTTTACAATTCCTGGGCCAACCACCGCACGCTCGATGCCTGCGCCGCACTCCGAGAAGAACAATTCACCCGCGATCTGCGCTCGAGTTTCCGCTCCGTCCGCGACACGCTCGCCCACATCTGCGGGGTCGAATGGCTTTGGCTCGAACGCTGGCACGGTCGCTCGCACAACGCGCTGGCTCCGGCTTCAGAATTTCCGAATCTCGCAGCGCTCGATCGCCGCTGGAACGAGGTGGAACAAAATCTCGTTGATTACATCGCCTCACTCACGGCCGAAGACGTTCAGCGCACCATGCAGCACAAAACCACGCAGGGCGTGCAGCAAGAGGCTCCGCTCTGGCAGATGTTGCAGCATCTTGTGAATCACGGTACCTATCATCGCGGGCAGGTGGCCACGATGCTCCGCCAGTTGGGCGCAAAACCTATCTCGACCGATATGATTCTTTTCTACCGTGAACGCGCTTCAAAGGTCTCCGCCTGATGCGTGCGGTCCGGCACACAAATTCAGAATGGAGTTAATCCACACCGTCGCCTGGATGAAGCAAGTGGCGCGCCAGGCACGCGCCGAAGGCCGCATACTCGGATTCGTCCCCACCATGGGGGCGCTGCACGAAGGACATTTTTCGTTGGTACGCGCGGCCCGGCAGCAGTGCTCGCCAGTGGTGGTCTCTCTATTCGTGAATCCGAAGCAATTCGGCCCATCCGAAGATTTTCAAAAGTACCCGCGGACATGGGAAGCCGACCGCGCCGCACTTGAGAAACTAGGGGTGGATTACTTGTTCGCGCCGCCGCCGGAGGAGATGTATCCCCCGGGCTTCCGTACAGCTGTCGTGATCGAAGGCTTGAGCGACCCCCTGGAGGGTCGCTCGCGCCCGGGCCATTTTCGCGGCGTCGCCACTGTTGTTCTGAAGCTGTTTGAAATCGTCCAGCCGCGGTTCGCTTATCTCGGCCGGAAAGATGCCCAGCAGGTGCGCATCATCCAACAGATGGCGACCGATCTTGATCTCGACACGCAAATTGCCGTTTGCTCCATCGTGCGGGAGCCCGATGGCCTGGCGCTTTCATCGCGCAATGTATATTTGAAGGGCGCGGATCGCCAAGCCGCCACGGTGCTCTATTGCGCGCTCGATGCCGTCCGCCGCGAAATCGCCGCAGGTCAGCGCGACACCGCGCAATTGATGGTGGCTTTGCGAAGGGTAATCGAAAGCGAGCCGGGGGTGGTGGCAGATTATGCGGAAATCGTGGACGCGGAAACGCTTGAGCCGGTGCTCCGGTTGCGGCGAAATTGCTACGTCCTGCTCGCTGTATTTGTGGGTGGGACGCGCCTGATTGATAATGCGCTCATCGAACAGGACGGAGAGTCTTTCAGGGTGTCCCTCTAGCTCAGTCCTCTTCGATGGCGGTTAGAATTTCCGCCGCATGGCCCTTCGGCGTGACATTGTCCCAAATCTTGCGGATTTTCCCGTCCGGCCCAATCCAATAGGTCATGCGCACGATTCCCAGAAACGATTTTCCGAGAAAGCTCTTCATTCGGCGTGCGCCGTAGGCTTCCACGACCTGGAATTCCGTGTCCGCCAGCAAAGGAAAATTCAGTTTGTGCTTCACCTTGAATTTCGTCTGTGCTTCCACGGAATCGGCGCTGCATCCCAGGATGGCCGTATTTGCCGCTTCAAATTTTTTAATGGCGTCACGAAACTCGGACGCTTCGGTCGTTCAACCGGGTGTATTCGCTTTGGGGTAAAAATAAAGGACCAGATTTTCCCCGCGGTAATCCTTGAGCGAGATGGTCTGCCCCTCGTCGCCGGTCCCCTGGAAGTCCGGAGCCTTGTCACCTTCTTTGAGCATCAATTTTTCTCCGCGTGTGCTGGAGTGAGCGGCCTAGGATTCGCTCAGCACTTTTTTCAGAATCTCGTTGACGAGCTGTGGATTGGCCTGTCCGCGCGTTTCCTTCATCACCTGCCCTACAAAGAACTTAAACACACCTTCGCTGCCGGCCCGGTATTTTGCTACATTCTCGGGGCTCTTTGCGACGACGGCGCGCGCAACCCTTTCAATCGCACTCGAATCCGATATTTGCCCATATCCCTCGGCGGCGATTATTACAGAAGCCGTTTTCCCTCCGCTGAACATTTCCGCCAGAACCTTTTTTCCGCTCGCGGCGGTTATTTCTCCGCGCTCGACAGTGGCAAGCAATTCCGCAAACGCGGTGGGCGCCACGGGGCACACCGCAATGTCCTTTCCGGCGTTGTTCAGTAGGCGCAACAATTCGACCGAAATCCAGTTCGACGCCGCTCTTGCAGGCGCACCAGCGCGTATGGAGGCTTCGAAATAGTCGGCCAGGGCTCGTGTGGATGAAAGCACCCCTGCATCGTAGGCCGTGATGCCGTATTCATTCTGAAAGCGCGTGCGCTTCACATCCGGCAGCTCCGGCATTCCGCTGCGCACGTTGGCGACAAAAGATTCCGCTGTCGTCAGCGGCAACAGATCCGGGTCCGGAAAATACCGATAATCGTGCGCGAATTCTTTTGAGCGCATCGGTTCTGTTCGCCCGGCGGCCACGTCCCAGAGCCGCGTTTCCTGCGGAATTGTCCCACCGGATTCGAGCACTCCGATCTGTCGCTCGATTTCATATTCCAGCGCGTGCTGGAGGAACTTGAATGAGTTCAAGTTCTTCACTTCAGCTTTGGTCCCAAGCTTTTCCTCGCCACGCCGCCGCACGCTTACGTTCGCGTCGCAGCGCAGCGAGCCTTCTTCCATGTTGCAATCGCTGACGTCGGTGTACTCGAGAATCTGTTTCAGCGTATACAAGTATTCGTAGGCTTCTTGCGGCATTCGAAGATCCGGCTCCGACACGATTTCGATCAACGGCACACCGCACCGGTTGAAATCAATGTAGCTCCAGCGGTCAGAGTCCGGAAAACCTTCGTGCAGATTCTTCGCCGCGTCTTCTTCCATGTGCAGACGCGCGATTCCGACGCGTTTCGCCGCCCCCGCGACCTCAAACTCGATCTGCCCTCCGGTCGCAAGTGGCAGCTCATACATCGAAATCTGGTAGCCTTTCGGCAAATCCGGGTAGAAGTAATTCTTGCGTGCGAATACCGAGCGCTCATGAATTGCCGAGCGAAGCGCGAGCGACGCCCGCACCGCCAGTTCCACCGCCCGCCGGTTCAGCACCGGCAGCGCACCAGGCAGGCCCAGGCACACGGGACACACATTCGAATTCGGCGCGTCGCCAAATCGCGTCGAGCAGCCGCAGAACGCTTTCGTCCGCGTCTTCAGCTGCGCGTGGACCTCGAGCCCGATCACGGGTTCGTAGCGTGCCAACACTTCGAGCGCAATGCGCGGTGTTTCCATGGCAATCCGGCTCATTCTCAGCCTCTAGGGGAAACCGGGATTATATCATTCAGCCTCAAAACTCAAGGCATCAGAGCGCGGGGGAGCCGCTTCTGAACTGTCATTCCCACTATGCGCGGCGCGTAAACCTGTATGACGTGGGAGAAGCCACAATATTTTCCCGACCCAAGCGCCTGAGGCTTGAGCCCGGCCAGGCCCGGCCCCAGCCGAACATCTCCCCAATACCAATCCGAAATCCCATCAGAAATCTCCAACACAAGCCGGAAGCAAGCAAATCGCGCGACGCCAATTCCAGAAAGATACGGGCGGTGGGCGCCGGTAAATACATTGCATGCAGATTTACCACGGAAAAATCCGGCGTCTGCCTTGCAGTCCAGCAATCTGCTTGCTCCTTCAAAAAATCTGCTTCGAAGATTTTCAACCAGTCCTCATTCGCGGCCCCACACATATTTCACGCCCAGCCGGTAGTTTCTTCCCAGCGCCGGATATCCCACCGCGTCATGATATTTCCGGTCAAAGAGGTTTTGTACTTGCGTTGAGATCGTCAGCCCATATCGCAAAGGAACGCTGGCCGCGGTGTCCCACCGCACATAGCTCGGATTGCTAGTGATGCAAGGGCTTCCCGGCCCCGGCTGGCAGACGCCGTTGACAATGGTGCTGACGAAATCGCTGTCCGCTCGTCTTCCCACATAACTTCCCGAAAAATTGAAATTCACTCGCCGCGCGTGTGCATTCATCATCAAGAAAGCCGAATGTAGCGGTCTCTTGAATAGCCGGTTTCCCTCCTTCAGCGCAGGATCCGACGCGTTCGGCGCCTTCAGCACTTTCGAATCGTCGTAGGTGTACTGCCCGGAGAACAGGAGCCAGCGCGTAGCCTTGATCTCGAGTTTTGAAAACATCCCGTTGGCTCGCGCCAGGTTCGTGTTGAAGAAGCTTCCTCCAAAAGCCGGGCAATTCGGCAGCTTGGCCGTGAAATCAAAGCTGACGATATTGTGAAATTTGTTGAAGAACCCGGTCGCGGACAATCGAATCCGGTCTCCCATCAGGAGCTGTTCGAACCCTACATCCACCGTGCGGCTCTCCTCTGGCGCCAGTTGCGGACTGCAATCCGCCGGCAGCAACTGCGGCTCCGATATCCCCTTCCCATATGATGCGCGCAGCCTTGTGTCACCCCAGAGTCCCTGCCCGTAGCGCAGCGCGTAGGCCGCTCCCACGCGCGGAACGAGACGCGTGCCAAAAAACTGGTTCCCTTCTACTCGCCCTCCGGCGATCGCCGTCAACCGGTTCCCGAATTGGTAGTGCGACTCCAAATAGCCCGCTTGGTTCGTTCTCCCCCTCGCCCCCCCGTTTTCCACTTCGAAGTAGTAACCGCCAGTCACTCCGCCGTGCGGAAACAAATACGACATCTGCTCGTCCAGGCCGGCGCGATTGAATTTGCTTGTAAAAGGAGGCCCGAAGGCCGGCGTATCCTCGATCACCTCAGATCGGGTTTCGAATCCCATCAGATGGTTTTGCCAATTTGGCGCAATCGACTGGTCCCAGGTCAGCCCGGAGGAAAAATCGTGCAGAACGGTGTGTTGTCCGGCCTCGAAAATCGGCGGATCGAGCGCCGTCTGTCCCGGTTGTCCCGCATCGCTCGAATTGTTTCGCACCGTAAGGCGTAGCGTGTCCGTATTCGAAAATCGCCAGCCGAAGTTTCCCGAAAGCGTTGTATCACGGAAATAGTTGTCCGGCCCTTGCCCACTGCTCCCGAAATACGCTGCCGTCGCCGAGTAATCGAACGCGCCCAGCAGGCCACTCAGTTGGCCTCCGCCATGCCCCGTGCCGAATGTCCCGCCTTCGCCCTCCACCTCGAGCACCGGCGTGTTCGTCGTTCCACGGTGCGTGAATATCTGCATCACGCCCGACATCGCATCCGACCCGTAAAGTGCGCTCGTTGCTCCGTGTACCACTTCGATCTTGTCCACGCCGTCGAGCGTGAAATTCGAGAAATCAACGGGTGTACCTGGCAGGTTCGCGGGCACGCCGTCAATCAGCAATTTTGTATAATACGAATTCCCGCCATCCAAAAAAAACGAGGTGCTCCCGCCCATCGGTCCCAACTGCGAAAAGCTCGCACCTGGCAGCGATGCGAATACCGGCGTGAGCCAGATTTCCTGTCGTTCGTCGATTTCGCCGCGCGTGAGTATGTCCACTGGCAACACTGTCTCCTCTAGAGTGGTTGGCTCCGCCGTGCCGGTTACTACCACTTTCGAAGAGAGTGGCTCGAGCGTTAGTCGGACCTCCCACGTCCGTGTTTCGCCCGCCGCTAACACAAATTCCTGTTCGGTGAGAGTAAACGATGGATGCTTCACGGTCACGCGGTACCGCCCCGGCGATAGCACGAGCACGAATTTTCCGCCCGGCCCGCTCTGTGTGTTCGTTGCCTTCCTGCTCGAATCGAGAGCTACCGCGTTGATCTGAGCGCCCACAACAGCAGCGAGGCTTGGATCGCTCAAAATTCCGGTGATTGTTGGAGTCGTTTGCGCTGGCGTAAGAGCGGGGAATACAAGAAAAGTTCCGAACAGAATTCCGCCGACGATGGCCGGAAGATGTCGCAGTCTCATTTTTTCCTCCTCTCCCTCTCGCGCGGGAGTTGAAGGTTGTCCCGATGCGTATGCGGTGAGCGTACGAATCAGGATTGAGACTCCGCCGGTCTCCTGGCTTTGGCGGCATTGCCTCGAAACAAACGGGGCCTGTCCCTGTGAACTCGGAACAGCAGCGCGGTCTTCCCATCTGGGCGTTGCATCAAGAGGATGCAATGCTCAAGACAGTGGCGCGCGCCGAAAAATTCTCCGCCTTACAGTCGCGCGGCGGCGACGGCTTTTCACCGTCTTCCCGTGCGCGGAGTCTCTTGTGATTGTTTGCGGCGCGCGAGATGGCCTGCGCGCCGATTGCAAGAGCGGTCCGGATACTTGGCTCCGCCTCTGCGATGCGTCGAAAAACCCTCTGGGCCTCAGTGACTGCCGCGTAGAATCACGCGTGGGCGTCCCGTGGTCCGCATTTCTACTTCCAGCGGTGCAGCGAAAACTTCTTCGAGTAAATCGCGCTCGTAAACCTCCGCCGGCGTGCCGATCCGCAGACTCTTGCCTTTGTGGAGCAGCACGACGCGATCGGAAAATTCTGCCGCCAGGTTCAACTCGTGTGTCACCACGATCACCGTGTACCGATTCTCATCTGCCAGCCTCCGCAGACGTCGCAGCAATTCCACTTTCCCGCCGATGTCGAGGTGTTGCGTGGGTTCATCAAGAAGCAGCAGCGCCGGCTGTTGTGCCAGCGCGCGCGCCAGAATGACGCGTTGCTTTTCGCCGCCCGAGAGCCGGTCCATCCAGCGGTCTCGGAGCTCGTCTGCTCCTACTTGCGCGAGCGCATTTCCCGCGAGTAGGCAATCCTCTTCCGATTCGAATCGCAGCCGTCGCCCGTACGGATAGCGGCCCTGCAGCACGTATTCCCAAACCCGCAGTGGGAACAACAATTCGCTTTCCTGCTGCACCAACGCAATTCGCCTCGCGCGCACGCGCAAATCGAGATCACCCACTTCTTGGCCATCCACTTCGATGCGCCCGGAGAGCGGCTTCAGCACTCCGGCCAGCAATTTCAGGAGCGTGGATTTTCCGCTCGCATTCGGGCCCAAGATGGCCACCAGCTCGCGCTGCTGCGCTTCAAATGTTGTCGGCCCCAGCGTAAATTTCGGCGCGGAGCGATCCGTTGCCGCGTACGCATAGCTCGCCTGCTCCACCTTTAGTCGCAACCCCTGGTCCACAGCAAATGTCAAAGGGCGTTGCGTCCGTGTCGCTCCGTTTCCTGCCCCCGAGCTCATCGCACTCTCCGCCGCATCAGGTAGATGAAAACCGGCGCGCCTGCCAGCGCCGTCATCGCGCCCACCGGCAATTCCGTCGGCGACGCAACGGTGCGCGCCAGGGTGTCCGCCACCACGATGATGATCGCGCCGCCGACCGCAGAGGTCGGAATCAGCAGCCGGTAATCCGTGCCGAACAACATGCGCATGGCATGCGGCACCAGTAGCCCCACGTATCCGATTGCCCCGCCCACCGAAACTGCAAGGCCCGTGAGCACCGACGCCGCAAGGTATACCACCAGCTTTACACGGTTCACGTTGACGCCTAGATGCCGCGCTTCCTGCTCGCCCGTGAGAATCAAATTCAGGTCGGAAGAAGTGGTGTAAATCGAACCAATGGTGATGAGCAGCACAAAAAACAGCCACCCCAGATGGATCGAGGGCGGCGTGGCCAGGTCTCCCATCAGCCAGAACGCCATCCCGCGCTGGTCGCGGCCGCTCATCCTGGTCCCGAGAAACATGATGGCCGCCGACAAGAACGACGCGGAAATAATTCCCGCGAGCAGCAACGTAGCACTATCGAGTTGCCCGCCGCGCCGGCCGAGGAAATAGACCGCCGCGGTGGTAGCAGCCGCGCCTACGAACGCTCCCGCCTGAATAACTCCCACAATATGCGGCGCCACGGTCAGGCTCAGCATCGCTCCCAGCGCCGCGCCGCTCGATACTCCCAGCACATAGGGCTCCGCCAGCGGATTGCGCAGCAACGCTTGAAATCCGGCGCCAGCCGTCGCCAGGGCCGCTCCCACCATGACGCCTAGCGCGATGCGCGGGAGCCGCAATCCAAAAATCACCTGCCAGAATTCCTGGGGGATGTCGTCACGGCGGCCGAGGGCCTCACGAAAAAGCGTCGTCACGATATCGCGCAGCGAAATCGGATACGCGCCCGTGCGCAACGCAAACACGACGACCACAAACAGCACGCCAAAAAGCAGTGCGCAGATCGCCGTGATACGTCGCGGCGTCAGAGGGCGCATGAACAGGACTCCTTGCCAGGGAGGGCGGTTTGAAATCGCGCGTCATTTTCTATTTTCTCTTCTCCATTTTCGCTGTTCGATGTGAATGCATCCGGATGAAACACATGCGCCAACTCTTCGATTGCATCAATCAATCCCGGCGCCGGGCGGTCCACTCCATCGCCGACCACAGCTACGCGCCCAAGCTCTATGGCGCGCAGTTGCTTCCATCCAGGGCGTCCCTGCAGATCGGCAATTTCGGCTCCTTCCGCTTTCATATGGTCGCTCGTCAGTACAATATAATCTGGCTGCAGCCGCATCACTTCTTCCAGACCCACGCGAGGCCAATTCTGCTTGGAAAGAATGATGGACTCCGCCCCAGCCCAGCGCAGCGCGTCAGCGATAAACGTGTTTTGCCCAACCGTGATCAGCGGATCCTCCCACACCACGAAAAGAACGTGCACGGTAGGCAGATCCACCAGCCGCTTGTGGAGTGCCTCGAGCCGCGCGCGCAATTGCGCCACCATGGCGGTGCCGCGTTCGCCCGCGCCGGTCAGATCCGCGATTTGCGCGATCGATTCCAGCGTCCCGCTCACTGTGTGGGGATCGCTGGTGTACACGGCGTAGCCGAGCCCTCGCAGCGCGTCTACGGTTTCCTGGCGGTTGATCGAGGTGGTCGCCAGAATAAAATCGGGGTGCAATGCGACGATGGCCTCGAGGTTCGGACTGATCGGCGTGCCCACGTGCGGCTTCGTCCGCGCCGCTGGCGGCGTGTCACAGTTCTCCGTGTCGCCCGCGAGCCGCTCTCCCAACCCGAGCGCATAAATTGTCTCCGTAAGATCGGGCGCGAGCGTCACGATGCGCTTCACTTGCGCCGGAACCATCACGCGCCGCCCCGTTTCATCCGTGACCATTCTCCCCACAGCGTTTTTCACTGCGGTCTGGGCATGTGATTGCGCACCCCACAAAAACAGCGTGCCAATACCAACCGCAGCAGACATCCGCAGTCGCCCTGTTTGATGCAATCGCACCCCCCTTTCCGCATTTGGGCATCGGGGGGAAAGTTGCCCGTCCTCCCCTGCCACACCACCGTCCAGGCGGGCCCGCAAACGGCGGCTCGGTGAGTTGAGCCCTGACGGGCCGGGAGGTTCGAGTCGTCGTTCGCCGGAAGGGCTTCGCCGCTCTGCAGGTCTCTGTTTCGGCTTCACCGTCTTCTGAACCTGCACAGAACTCAGCCGGAACTGATTGGCTGGCGCAGTGCCGCCCGTGAGTCCGACGTTCTACGACTCGCTCTCACTGTTCGGGCCTTCCTCACTTCCGTCAGTACTACGCCCGATGCTGACTTCTGCTGCAGGATCAGCGTGAATTGCTTCACCCTCAGTCACAAATCCGAGACGTGCAGCAGATCTCCCGCGATAAGCTCGACCACCCTCGATACGCGACCCCCGGATTTACCACCAGCGTCCTTGATGGATACGGATTTCGCGGTCAGTTGCTCGCTCATCCGACGCCCTGGGCCTCAATTCCGATTCTTGTCCGTCAGCCCGTATCTTTGCTCGACGCTTCCTGCAGACCCCACCTCACGGCGACGCCCTTGGGCTTCGTTGCCCGTCACCTCCATCAGGTGGGGACGGAACTTTCACCCGCTAGCTGCCGAACATGCGCGGCGTACAACAAAAAAGCCTCGCGAATGGAGCGAGGCTTTTCGCCACACCCTCTCTCGCGAAGAGTGTCAGCTTCTACCAGCACGGGGACGTTCCTGACTTTCGGCTCGACGTCGCTTCCCATTCGACGCCAGCCGATCACAGTGGCGGGACCGTGGCCGATTTTCACGGCCTTCCAATCTGCCCGTGCCGGTTGAATGGTTCACGCCGAGTGTAAGCTGCGACTCGCGCAGTGTCAACAAACGAGGATTCGCCTAGCGGTTCTTCCATTTCGGTGCGCGCTTTTCCACCAACGCGCGCAAGCCTTCCTGCGAATCTTCCAGATCGGCGAGTTCGTTCAAGAAAACTTTCATCGAATTGCGCACGCCTTCGCGCAGCGGCAAGCCCATGCTGCCAATGATGGCTTTCTTCGCCATGGTCAGCACCGGCCCCGATTGCGCGGTCACCTTGGCGACGATTTCCTCAACTTTTTTCTGCAATTCATTTTCCGGCACGACCCAATTGACCAGCCCCAGCTCGTGCGCGCGCTCCGCCGTCATGGTCTCGCCCGTCAGCACTTGCTCGAGTGCGAGTTTTGGTCCCAGGATGTAAGGTAAAATCGCCGCTGCAAGCGGTGGAAAAATTCCCAGCTTGATTTCTGGTTGCGCAAAACGCGCCTTTGGCGTTGCGATCACCAGATCACCCAGCGCCGCCAGCTCTGCCCCTCCGCCGAACGCCGCGCCATTCACCACCACCAGCAGAGGCTTCGACGTATCCAGCATCGCGGAAAACGCCACGTGAAACGCGTCGAGCAATTGAAATACGCGGCGCTGTGTGTACTCGCCTACTTCAATCCCGCCGCAGAATGCTTTCGCCGCCGAATCCAGAAGAATCAGCTTCACACCGCTCTGCTCGCTCACCGCGTTGATCCCCGCGGCGACTTCCGCCAGCATGCGTTCGTTCAGAAGGTTATGTTCGGGGCGGTCGAGAGTCAGCCGGACCACCTCACCATCCACGCGGAATTTTACGAATTGAAACTCTTCCGGCCTGGGCGCGTGCGTCGCCAGTGTCCCAAGCACGTCCACTCCGCGCGTCTCTCTGGTTATTTGCATCGGATTTGCTCCCCGTGGCTTCGAGCAATCGAGCTTAGCCTGTTTCTGCTCCAGCGGTCACCAGCATTGCCGCGAGGTGCGCACAATCCGGCAAGACCCGTTCGATAACGTGCCTCCTGCCCTCCTGGACAGGTGCAGCAAGCCGAGCGCAGCGTCGCGGTTCAGGAGTTAATTAGAATGGGCGGTCTGGTGGCTTGCGGCATGATCAGGCGATTCGGAAGCCGTGGGCGCGGGAAACGGAGCTTTCTTCTGTCCCATTCCGATTAGCCATCTCTTCAGTGCCGCCGGCAACCAGGACTGGCGCACGGAGGGCACCGGCATCCCAATGAAAATCGAACCACGGGCATGCTTCCAGAGGGACCGGGGCATTGCCCGGACAGAGGACACACTGGGTCATAGTAAACAGGGCATTGCGAAGCGTGCTGAAGTGCTCGTTAAAGTTGCCTTCAGAATGTTTCATCACCAGCGAGATGGCGATCCATAGCAAACTGAGAGCGATAATCCCCGCCGGCCATTCGCCGTGGCCGACGACTGCCTGATCTGCCGTCAGGCCCACGGCATCCAGAATCCGGCGCGCCGACAAGACCGTCAGGCTATTTTCGATTCCCAGTTAAACACGCCGCCTGCGGAAGGGAGTGGAACGTGGCGGCTGCGGGCCTGATGCGCTTACTAGCGCGCATCATCCTTCTCAGTCCGCGCAGTTTCCGGTATTCTCATTCGCCTATGCTCGACTTGGCGTATGTACGGGGGCACTTGGACACCATCGAACAGATGGCGCGCGATCGCGGCATCACGCTGGACCTCGCTCCCTTTCGCACAATTGACGCGGAGCGGCGGCAGCTCATCACCGCGACCGATCATCTGAAAGCCGAGCGCAACAAAGCCAGCGATGAAATCGTTCGGCTCAAGAAGGCGGGGCAGGACGCTTCAGCGATTCTCGCCCGCATGAAAGATGTATCTGATGAGATTAAGCGCGCAGATGAGCGCATCAACGAGTTGGACGAGCAATTGCGGCAGTTTCTGCTGACGGTGCCGAATATTCCACATGCGAGCGTGCCATGCGGCAAGAGCGCGGCGGACAATGTGGAGGTGCGGCGCTGGGGCGCCCCGCCGAAGTTCGATTTCAAGCCACGGCCCCACTGGGAAATCGGCGAAACCGCGGGGATTCTGGATTTCGAAGCGGCAGTGAAAATGACCGGCGCGCGTTTCGCGGTGTACAAGGGGCTGGGCGCGCGGCTCGAGCGCGCTCTCGCGAATTTTTTTCTCGACGTGCACACACGGGAGCACGGCTACACGGAAATCCTGCCGCCCTTCCTTGTCAACACCGCTTCGCTAACCGGCGTTGGGCAGCTCCCGAAATTTGCGAATGAAATGTTTCACATCGAGGGCACTGACTTCTGGCTCACACCGACCGGCGAAGTCGAGCTGACCAGCCTGCATCGCGAAGAAACTCTTGACGCCGATGTACTACCGATTAAAGTCTGCGCCTGGACCGCATGCTTCCGCGCCGAAGCCGGCGCTGCGGGGAAAGACACGCGGGGCATCAAACGGCTGCACCAGTTTCAAAAAGTTGAGATGTTCAAATTCGCGCGCCCCGAGCAGAGCTACGATGAACTGGACTCGCTGGTCCGCAATGCGGAAACGATCCTGCAGCGCCTGGGGCTACCCTATCGCGTGATGCTGCTCTGCACCGCTGATATGGGGTTCGCCTCGGCGAAAACATTCGACATCGAAGTCTGGCTGCCTTCCGCAAATGAGTTCATGGAAATCTCTTCCTGCTCCAATTGCGAGGCTTTCCAGGCCCGCCGCGCCGGGATTCGTTTTAAGCCCCCGGGCGGAGCGAAACCGCAAAAATCCGAATTCCTGCACACCCTCAACGGCTCAGGCCTCGCTGTGGGTCGAACGTGGATTGCGATCGTGGAGAATTACCAGCAGCCGGACGGTTCCATCGTTATCCCCGAAGCGCTTCGCGCGTACATCGGCGTTGACCGTATTCCCGCGCCAACAGAATAAATCCGCCACACAGAATCAGAAGATTCGAGAACAGCAAGTCTTCCCGAGAATGCAAAATGTGGAGTTTGCATTTTCTGATTTCCCTTTTCTAAATTCAATTTTTCTGCGCGTTCGCTGAGAGCCGGTTGAACTACGTAGCTGGACCGACCAGGACCATCGGCCCCGTGGGGCGAGGCATGCCGCCGGCGGGCTCCAAAGTTACGGCGAATGCTTTCGCCGCGACGCCACCGGGCACCCTCGTCATCCAGTGGGCAGTATCGCTGGTGGCAGGATTGAAGACGCCCACGCTAACGGGAGTTCCTTCCTTCGGGACCACCCACAGTTGGTAGCTCTTGTCCTCCGGGGGCGGTTCGATCCAGCCCTCGTACATCAGCATGCCCATCTTTTCGTTGTACATCACCTTTACGGCGCCGTTGGCCATGCCGGGAATGGGTGCGAGCGATACGGTGACGGTGTCTCTTGCTTCAAGCAGATGCGCTACGCTGCGGGCATAGTCGAGCTGTTTCTGTTGGTCCTGCATGTTGGCGCGCAATTCCGCAAGCTGCCGATCGAGCCGTGCATTTTCCCTCCAGAGGAAGGATGCCGCAAGCGCGAGAGCCACAGCCACTGGCGCAAGCACCGCCGCCCACCAGCCTCGGAAGAATCCGCCGCCGCGCTCGGCTTCGACAGATGGCGAGATCAAGGCTCGACCGTCGGCCTTCGAGCGGATCTGGCTCATGAGCCGCTCTTTCACCGTAAGCGACGGTTCCACGCGCGGCGCGCCCCATGCGAGTGTTGCGATGCGCCCTTGCGCCTCGGCAAGCCTGCGCGAGCACGCGGCGCACTCCGCCACATGGGATTCGATCGCCCGCTTCTCCTCGCCTTCCAGCGCGCCGATTGCGTAGAGATCGAAATCCTCTTCTCGAGTTGGATGTCCGTTCATGCTGTTTCCGGTTGCAGATTTCGTTTCAATGTTTCGATCGCCGATCGTAAGCGCGTTTTGACCGTTCCCAGCGGATCTCCCGTTCGGGCTGCGATCTCGCTATGCGTCATGCCTTCAAAATACGCCAGCTCAACAGCCGCTCTCTGTTCTTTCGGCAATCCTTCCAGCGCGCCCTTCACGCGCCCCAGCAGTTGCTCCTGGGCCACCGCGCTCTCGAGGTTAAACGGCAGCACCACCGTGTTCTCCTGTAATTCTTCACCCTGGCTCGGGACTTGTCGGCGCAGCAAGGAAATCGCCCGGTTGCGTCCAATCACCACCAGCCACCCGGGCACAGAGCCGCGCGAGCGATCAAACTGTGCGGCCGTGCTCCAGAGTTGGTAGAAAATATCCTGCAAAATTTCTTCGGCTGCTTGCTTGTCACGCAGGATGCGGCAGAGCACCGACGACAGCAGTCGGCCGTAGCGGTCATAGAGCGCCGCTAGTGCTGCCTCGTCTTTCGCCACAATTCTCTCGATGAGCGCCGCATCTGAGGCCCTCATCTGTGCTCCCGTCCCTGAACTCACTTGGTTTAGGCAGCTCCATTAATTAGATACGCGTAGCGTGACATTCCGGATTGCACACAGACGCTCAGGAAGCGCGCTCCGCTTTTGGCAATTCTGACGCAGTGCGGGCAGCCTAGCTTGTTTGCCCTGCGACGGTCAACCCGCTTGTGCGGCCTGCGGTTGACCTTTCTAGAGCAAACCGATCCTGCTCCAATTCTGGCCCGGACTTTTCACTAAGCCGATTAGAATCAGTTTCTTATGGAGAGCTGCATGACACTTATCGCCAGCAGATGCCCCCAAGGTGCTGCTCGCATTTTCCACTCCCCCGGTGGTTTTCATTGACATCCTAGACGGCTTGGCTAAACTTCGACTCGCGCTAGACTTACGGCGTACCGGCATGTCCCGAAAATAACTTCAGCAGGCGGCGAAGGCAGCGCAGTTCTTGCCACGTCAGGAGGAAGGACAGATGGCCACCGTTGCCAAAGCGGCTCCCGCGCCCATACCGCGGATCGCGCCCCGCGAGGATCTGAATCCCTACCGCATCTCACAGATCCAGTTCGATATCGCGGCCGAATATCTAAAGCTCGATCCCGGCCTGCGTCAGATTCTTCGCACCCCCAAGCGCGTGCTCGAAGTGTCCGTCCCCACCAAGATGGACAATGGGCAGGTCAAAGTTTTCACCGGCTATCGCGTGCAGCACAATATCGCGCGCGGCCCGGCAAAGGGTGGCATCCGCTATCATCCCGCGGTCACGCTCGACGAAGTGAAAGCGCTCGCCACCTGGATGACCTGGAAGACCGCAACCGTGAACATTCCCTACGGCGGCGGTAAAGGTGGCGTCATCTGCGACCCGAAGCGCATGAGCAAGCCGGAACTCGAGCGCATGACGCGGCGGTATGCCTCGGAAATTTTCCCCATCATCGGGCCGGAGCAGGATATTCCCGCGCCCGACGTTTACACCGATTCGCAAACCATGGCATGGATCATGGACACTTATTCCATGACCAAAGGATATTCCTCGCTCGGCGTAGTCACGGGAAAACCACTTTCGATAGGCGGGTCCGAGGGACGCAACGAAGCGACAGCGCGCGGCTGCTTGTTCGTGACGGAAGAAGCGTGCCGCGTGAAGAAAATGTCGCTGCGTGGCGCAAGCGTGGCCATTCAGGGATTCGGCAACGCCGGTTCGCTCGCGGCAAAGCTCTTCGCCGAGAAAAAGGCGCGCGTGATCGCCATCAGCGATTCGCGCGGCGGCGTTTTCAATTCGCGCGGCATTGATCCGTTAAAAGCCATGCGTTACAAAGAGCGCTCCGGAACTGTAGTGGGCATGCCTGGAACGTCGCGCATCTCCAATGACGACCTGCTCACCATGAAATGCGACATTCTGATTCCGGCGGCGCTCGAGAACGTGATCACACTCAACAATGCCGATCAGATCAAAGCAAAGATCATCGCCGAAGCCGGCAACGGGCCTACCACCCCCCACGCGGACGAAGTCCTGGCCCGCAAAGGCATCATGGTGCTCCCCGATATTCTTGCCAATGCCGGCGGCGTAACCGTCAGCTATTTTGAATGGGTGCAGGATCTCCAGAGCTTCTTCTGGTCGGAAGCGGAAGTGAACGCCAAGCTGGAATCCGTGATGAAGCGCGCGTTCTTGGAAGTGCATGAGACTGCGCGCAAGCATCGAACGCACATGCGCACCGGCGCGTATTGCCTAGCGGTCGGGCGGGTCGCGGATGCCACGCTGGTGCGCGGCCTCTTCCCATAGCTTCCCCACTGGTAGAAGTCCGCTCGAGGGAAAAAACTTGAAGTGCCAGTTCTTCGTCGTCCGGCCGATTCTCTACGTTATTTTTTATGCGCTGGCCGGTACAGCCCTGTGTTTGCCGATTACGGAGGGTTCTGTCGCAATCCCCCAAAGTTCCGCAGGGAGCTTCCTCGATTTGAATGGCGCAAAGCTGCACTATGAAGAGTGTGGCACGGGACCAGAGGCCCTAGTTCTAATCCACGACGGAATCGCTCACTCCGCAGTGTGGGACGATGTTTGGGAAACATTCTGCAAGGAGTTCCACACCGTTCGATACGACCGACCGGGCTACGGACTCTCGGCGCCTGCCGTCCAGTGGCACACCGAGACGGAGGATCTGTTCGCGCTGCTGCGTTACATCAAAATCAAGCGCACCATACTGCTGGGCAGCTCTCATGGCGGAGCAATCGCGATTGATTTCACGCTCGAGCATCCGGCGATGGTCGAAGAGCTTGTGCTCGTGGGCGCAGTCGTTGATGGCTACGGCTTCTCGGACCACTTTCTGGATCGGACGGTGGCGAACCAGAAGCCCCTGGAAAAGAACGACGTGGCCGGCCTGATTGACAAATGGACGAACGACAACTACGTGCTCGCGCCGGATCACACGGCGGCTCGAGGAAAACTTCATGATCTTCTCACCGCCAGCCCGCAGGACCTCACCCATCAGGACATGGCGAGAGACACGCCCTCCGCCCTCCCTCGCCTCCGGGAAATCCGTGTGCCGACATTGATTCTCGTCGGCGATCGGGATATCCCGGACGTGCACGCACATGCAGGCGTGATTGAAACAGGAATTCCCAGCTCGCGGCGAGTGGTGATTCGTGACGCGGGGCATCTGATGTATCTTGAAAAGCCCCAAGAGTTCAGCGTCGTGGTGGTCCGCTTCCTTCAGGAAAATAGAAACTGAGATTCGTTGCGCTCCGGCCTGCCAAGGAAATTATTGTTGCGTTGTAGTGCGGAACGCGCGTACATTTTTGTTTGCCGGCGTGCCACGCGAAATGGGCGGCGCCGGCTTCGTTGTCTGCACGGCCTTGCGCGGAGGGCGTTGAAACTTGAGCGAACACACGAACCACACACCACCAATTCTTTTAACGATTGCCGGGTTTGATCCGTCGTGCGGTGCAGGCGTGGCCGCGGACTTGAAAACCTTTGCGGCTCACAATTGCTACGGAGTCGCGGCCATCACGGCTCTCACCGTGCAATCCACGCAGGGCGTGAAATCCGTGCATGCCACTCCCGCGGCGCAATTGCGCGCACAACTCGACGAACTAGCCGCCGACGTTATGATCGCCGCCGTGAAAATCGGGATGCTCGCGAATCGCGGCAATGCCGCCGCCGTTACCGAATTCCTCGACAAGCACAAATTTGCGCACGTGGTGCTCGATCCTGTTTTTCGCCCCACCGCCGGAAACGAAGACCTGCTCGACACAGGCGGATTGAAATTCGTGCGCGATGAACTGCTGAAGCGCGTTCGCGTGATCACGCCCAACATGCCTGAGGCGGAATTCCTGACCGGTACGGAGGTGAAAGACCTGAACTCGATGAAAGCTGCGGGACAGAAGTTGGTCGAAATGGGCGCGCGCGCCGTGGTTGTCACCGGCGGCCACATGGATAAACCGATTGACGTGCTTTGCGAAGGCAGCGAGGTGGAAACTTTCGGCGGCGACCACGTGAAGAGCCCGAACACGCATGGCTCGGGATGCACTTTCTCATCCGCGATCGCAGCGCAGCTTGCTTTAGGGTTGCAACTGCGCGAAGCCGTGATTCTCGCCAAGGCCTATGTCACCAAAGCCATCGAGAAGTCTTACCAAATCGGCAAAGGCGCCGGACCACTCAATCAGCTTTACCGCTTCCATCAGGAGCAGCCGTTGCGAGGCGTCCATGAAGTTCCGCAGCACGGCATGCACCCCGCCGCCGAGCCCGCCGCACACTAACCTGAGCGTTCGATCTCAACGAATCATCTAGAAGCTCGATTCAAATTCGCGAAAGCGCTTCTCGAGTTCCCACTGCTGCTTTGCTTTTTCGCTCGCCTGTAGAAATTCTGCGCACGAAGACGAGAGTCTTTCCGTGCCGAGCGCATTCCCACCGCATGCAGCGGCAGTGCGACCGAAAGTGTCCTGCTCGCGCCAAAGGCTGGCGCCAGCCAAAAAGCTGTGTTCCAGACTGGTGCGGACCATTTGCTTCAGGTCCACGTAGCCGAAGCCGTATGTCTGGACGGCGCGCTCGTACTCGTGCGTCAAATCAATGCGCGACACACCTTCATCGTCCGTCGAGAGCGCAACGGGTACGGCGGATTCCGATAGATGGGC
>Ga0210384_10000417_pt1 | contig 65289 bp, 55 predicted proteins | sample IncBWH2MmetaG_FD_160574 | JGI IMG/M metagenome (GOLD analysis project Ga0210384, IMG submission 160574) | Forest soil microbial communities from Barre Woods Harvard Forest LTER site, Petersham, Massachusetts, United States - Inc-BW-H-2-M | ecosystem: Environmental > Terrestrial > Soil >... | reverse complement strand
CTTTCGCCATTTCGGCGTAGAAAAGAACCTGCAGGAGCAGGTCGCCGAGTTCGCCCGCGAGTTCGGGCCAGTCGCGATTGTCGATCGCTTCCAGAACTTCGTAGGTTTCTTCGAGCGTGTAGGGCTTTATGGAATCGAACGTCTGTTCGCGGTCCCAGGGGCAGCCGCCGGGGGCGCGGAGGCGCTCCATAATGGCGACTGCTCGCTGGAAACGTTCTCCTGTGGTGGTCATTCGGCAACCAATGTAAATGACGGTGGAGGCAGGAGGCAATGCGCGGGAGCGCGATTGAAATGCCGTGATTTCGCAACTGAGTAGCGCGGGCGGGACGCCCCCGCGACAGCCGCCGGGACGGCGGCGCTACGTTACTTCCGGCACCATTTCTCGTGGAAGTGAGTTGGAATCGGCACTGGTTTGCCGTGGACTATCGTCACCTTTAACTTGTTGCCAGGGGTGGCGCACAATGAAAGCAGCTGGGCGTGTCGTTGCTCGGGCGCGACCGTGCCACAACACGACAATCTTGCATCTGATTTAAATACATGAGTTTAGCGATCAAGCCTCGACCGCCATTGGAAGGGCAGCACTTCCAGGTGGTGATTATCGGGGGCGGCATTAACGGCGTGGCCGTGGCGCGGGAGTGCGCCCGAGCCGGCAAGCGCACGCTGTTGGTCGAGCAAAACGACTTTGCCTCGGGAGTGACCAGCCGCTCGACCCGCATCATTCACGGCGGCCTGCGCTACCTGGAACATGGCGAACTCGGCCTGGTGCGCGAGTCGGTGCGGGAGCGCGAGCGGTTGCTGCGCGAGCGATCACATCTGGTGCATCCGGTGCACTTTCTGTTTCTGCTGAACGACCAGAGTCAACGCAGCGCCCTGAAAGTTCGCGCCGGGTTGTGGCTCTACCAGCGGTTGGCGGGAAGAAAATCCGCCGACCTGACCGAGATGGAGTTGAAGCGAGTGGAGCGCGCGCTGGACGCCGGCCACCGCTGGTCGATCTTCAACTATGAGGATGCGCAGTGCGAGTTTCCCGAACGCCTGGTAGCGGAGTGGATGATGGAAGCGGCCGAGGCGGGAGCCGTGGTTCGCAATCATTGTGAAGTGCTGGCGGTTGACGTGGCGCAGGGCCGGGCGCGGGGAGTGCTGCTGCGCGACCGCATTTCGGGAAAGGACGAGCGCGTCGATGCCAACTGGATCCTGAACTGTACCGGTCCCTGGGCCGACCGCATCTGCCAAAGATCGGCAGTGCGCACCAGCAAGCCCATGCTGGGCGGGGTGCGGGGATCGCATATTGTTCTGCCGAGTTTCTCGGGGGCGCCGAGCGCTGCGCTCTATAACGAGGCTGCGGACGGCCGTCCGGTTTTCGTTTTGCCGTGGAATGAGCAGGTGCTGGTAGGCACAACCGAAGTCGCGGACACAGGCGATCCGGGAAAGACTGCGCCTTCCAACGAAGAGATCGAATACCTGTTGCGCACCGTAGCCAAGTTATTTCCCAAGGCAAAGATTTCGGCGCACGACATCAAATACGCGTTTGCCGGAGTGCGTCCTCTGCCGAACTCGCCGGGGAATAAGGCCTCGGCGGTGACGCGGCGTCATTTCCTGCATGACCATACGGCGGACGGTGCGGCGCGGCTGATCTCGGTGATTGGCGGCAAATTGACCACGGCGGCTTCGCTGGCGCGGGAGTGTGCGCGCAAGATTGGTATCGCCGTAAAAGAACCGACCCTGCTCGCGATGGGGCCTGGAGGTTCGCTCGACCCCATGCTGGATCAGGAAGTTATCGAGATCGCGCGAGCCGGGTCAGTCAGCGAAGAAACGGCCCGCGGCATCATGGAGTGGCACGGCGATCGGGCCATGGACATCGCCCGGATGGCGTTGGTGAGTGCGGAACTGCGGGCGCCAGTCTGCCCGCATTCGTCGCACATTGTGGCCGAAGTCGTGGAGGCTTACCGTAAAGAGTTCGCGGTTACGCTGGGCGATGTGCTGCTGCGCCGGGTTCCGGTGGCGCTGGGCGCGTGCTGGTCGGAATCCTGCAGCCGCGAGGCGGCGCTGCGCATTGGCGCCGTGATGGGCTGGAACGACCAGGCTCTGGGATCGAATCTGGAATCGTTTGAAATGGAACGCTGCGCGTTTATGAAGCGGCCGTCGCGCGGGGCTCCCTCGTTGGAAGCGGCGGCGGACTAGACGGCGCGCCGAACTTCCAGAGCCACATCAAGCGTGAGACTCGCCGCCGGGCGCGCCCCCCACTTCGCTACGTTACCGCCTTCTTCTCGAACTGCCGCAGGCCGACTACCAGCAGTAGAACGTCAAAGAAAAACAGAGCACCGATCACCGCCGCAATCGGCAAATGCTGGAACTGGGGGACCAGCGAGGCGCGCAGTCCTTCGCTGGCATACACCAGCGGGTTGATGAGCACGGCTTTTTGCAGGATGGGAAACTTATTCAGGGCGCTCCACGGGAAGTACGTGCAGCCGAAGAAAATCATCGGGGTCATGACCATACTAAACATCAGCCCAATGTGCTGCTGATTGATGCTGCACCCCAACGCCAGCCCACCGCATGCGGAAAAGCCCGCTACGAGCAGAATGATCACAGCGAAGGTCAGCGGCGTGCCAATGCTGATTTCAACCCCGGGTCGAAGCACGAGCCACGCCAGCGGGATCACCACCAGCCCAGCCACCAGCGCCTGCAGCATTCCGGCAATGATTTTCTCGACCGCGATCCAGCTCACGCTGATGGGGGCGAGCAGGCGGTCTTCGATTTCGCGGGTCCATTGAAACTCAGCGATGAGCGGCATGGCCACCGCCCAGACTCCGGTGAAGGTCATGCTGATCGCGATGATGCCGGGGAGCAGAATGCTTTTGTACTCGCCACGGATATATCCGCTGCCTACCATCACCTTGCCGAAAATGAACACAAACAGCAAGGGCTGCAGGAAGGTCTGCATAAAGAGTTGCATCGCGTTACGCCGCGCAACGTGCGCGTCGCGGCCCAGCATCGCAAAGAAAGTTTTCCAGTTCAATCGCGCAGGCTCCTTCCGGTGTGGTGCAGGAAAAGGTTTTCCAGACTCGGCTCGGAAATGTGAACGTCCGACAACTCTGCGCCTGCGCTCGCCGCCACAGTCGCGATTTCGGGAATGAGCGAGCCGCCGCGGTCGGAATATACATCGACTCCGGTGCTATCAGCGGCGCGTACTTCGCGCACTCCGGCCAGCGACTGCAAACGCTGGAGCAGGTCCGCCGTCTGATTGCCGAAGCGCAGGCGCAGCACGAAGCCTCCGGGAATCGACGCCTTCAACTCCGCCGGCGTCCCCAGGGCAATCGCGTGGCCGTGGTCAATAATGGCGAGGCGCTGGCAGAGCGCGTCGGCCTCCTCCATATTGTGTGTAGTCAGCAGGACTGTCTTTCCGGCCTGGTGGTATTCGCGAATAATCTCCCACAACAGAATCCGAGTTTGCGGGTCGAGCCCGGCGCTGGGCTCGTCGAGAAACAGAACCTGCGGATCGTGCATCATGGCGCGAGCAATGGAGAGCCGCTGCATCATGCCGCCGGAAAAGCCGCGCACCATCTGGTTGCCGCGTTCGGCCAGCTTGAACTTTTCGAGCAATGCGTCGGCGCGCTCGTTTCTGAGCTTGGAACCGATTCCGAAGTAGGCCCCGTGGAACACCAGAATCTCGCGGGCGGTCAATGAAAAATCCAGGTTCGGACGCTGCGGCACAACCCCGATCAAGCGCTTGACTTCGGCCTGTTCCTTCCACACATCGTGGTCGCCGATCCAGGCCTGGCCCGAGGTTGGCCGCACGCGGGTGGTCAGGACTCCGACCGTGGTCGATTTGCCCGCGCCGTTTGGGCCCAGAAGACAGAAAATCTCGCCGGGAAAAATCTCGAGTGAAAGTCCGTCGAGGGCGGGGATCTGGGCCTTCGGCTGTTTCGATCCCTTGGCATCGCCGCGCGCGACAAAGCCTCCGCCGGCCCCTGCGGGTGGAGCGGAGTTATAGACCTTGCGCAGATCCTGAGTGCGTACGCCGACGGTCATACAGAGTAATCCCCGGTGACAGGCTGAAAGTTACGGAAGTATATCGCAGGTGCGAGGGCGCGGTTCGAATTCCTGCGAATCGGAGCAATGGCGCGTTCGAGAAGAACGCTTCGTATCAGGGCATCGCTTTGAGCGATGCCGCGACGGGCATAAGACGCAAACGGCTTCAGCCGCCGGGGCTTTCACGGCTATGGCCGCAGCGGCTAAAGCCGGGATTCGCTAGCAGGTTGATGCGGCATGCCTGAAGGCAATGCCCTGATACGAATCTCAATCGCAACGAATCTTGATCGCAAACGGTCAACCCGACCTGAACCAGATTGCCTTTGGCGTTACTGGTTACTAAAGATTGGTCAAGACCTTGCGTCATCTGGGAATGGGGGCCGGGCGAAACTACACTGTCGCGTGTGTGTCGGGATTTCCCGGTACAGGGGCGTAGTCGATGTTGATTCCCATCAAGCACGAGAATATGGAAGCCCGGCGCTGGCCGGTGATCACGCTCGCATTGATCGCCATCAATGTAGCGGTCTTTCTGTTCACCATGTCGGCCATCGACGATGAATCACCGCAGTTGGGCGAAATCAAGTCTCACATCCTGATTCTCGCTGCCTTGCATCCGGAACTCAAGATGCAACCGGAGGCGCAACAACTCGTCGACGGATTCAAGAAGAGCCATCCCGACCAGTGGGCGCACGTGCAGAGTCCGTATCGCGACATCATCAACGCCTATGACGCCAAGATCAAGCTGATGGAGGATACGTCGAAGCTGCAGGGCGAGATGGACTCGCTCACCACCCAGTTTGTGAGCCTGCAGAAGGTGTCGATTACCGAGCAGTATGCTTTCGTACCCGCACAGCCCACAGCTATCAGCTATCTGACGGCGAATTTCCTGCACGGCGGCTGGCTGCACTTGATTGGCAATATGTGGTTCCTGTGGCTGGCGGGATTTGTGCTGGAAGACGTGTGGGGGCGCTGGTTGTACTCGGTGTTCTATCTGATTGCAGGCGCGGCCGCTTTGCAGTTTTACGCCTGGTCGAATCCGGGGAGCATTACCCCGACGCTGGGCGCCTCAGGTGCGGTGGCGGCATTGATGGGCGCGTTTCTGGTGCGCTTCCCCAAGATGAAGATTGAGATGGCGTGGCTGTTTCTCTTCCGCTTGTATCGTTTCAAAGCGGCCGCTTACTGGCTGCTGCCGCTGTGGCTGTTCGGCGAAATCTTTTATGGATCGCTGTTCGGATCTTCGAGCGGGGTGGCGCACTGGGCGCACGTGGGCGGATTCCTGTTTGGCGCGGTGGCCGCCGTGGCGATCCAGCATTCGGGGATCGAACACAAAACCAACAAGGCGATCGAGGAAAAACTCGGCTGGTCGAATGATCAGGAACTCGAACAGGCCAGCGGCATGATGGAGCACGGTCAACTCGCCGAGGCGCTGCCGCTGTTGACGAACTATGTCGCCGTGAAGCCGAACTCGCTCGACGCCTGGAATATGCTGAAGCAGATTCACACCCGGCAGAACAACTCGAAAGATTATCTGGACGCGACGGTCAAGACCTGCGCCTTGCATCTGCGGGCACACCAAGTCGAGGCAGCGTTCCAGGACTATGCGGAGTTTGTCGATGGCGGCGGCAAGATGCCAGCCGCGACCTGGCTGGAACTCTGCAAAGGCGCCGAAGAATTACAGGAGTTTGATCGAGCTTTGTCTGAGTATCAGATGCTTGCCCACGCCCATCCCGGCGAACGCCAGGCGCTGACCGCGCAACTTAGCGCCGCGAGACTTTGCCTGAAGCGTCTGAATCGCCCACAGGACGCGCTGGCGCTCTACCAGACCGCGGCAGGGTCTCCTATTCCTCATCTCGACTGGGATCAGCATATCCAGGCCGGCATTAAGGAAGCGAAGGCCGCGATGTCCTCAGGAAACGCAGCCGCCGCCGGGGCCCAGTAAGAACTCAGGTCAACTCAAAATACAAAGCAGGCCCGACTGAAATGTCGGGCCTGTTCCCCAGAGTGCGAGACTGGAACTTATCGCACAAGTATCTGCCGCGGCGCTCTGCGGAGTCTCGATCTCACGCCTAACAAAACATACTGGTAGAATCTGTCCAAAATGGGCTCGCCGTTACGAAGATTGTGTTGCAAACGCAGAAAGGAATTAGCTGCCATGAAAAACATGCTCAAGGGCCTCTTGTGTCTCGTGCTCGCCCTCTCCTCGCTCGCCGCGCAGAATACTCAAGACAAAAACACTTCTTCCGGTGGCTTGCCGCCGCTGATCGACCGCGAGCTGATCTTCGGCAATCCCGAGATCGCGGGGGCGCAACTGTCCCCCGACGGAAAGTATCTGGCATTTCAAAAACCCTGGAAAGACACGCGCAACATCTATGTCAAGGGCGTGGACGAACCGTTCAGCGCGGCGCGGCTGCTCACTGCGGAAATCAAGCGTCCGATCCCCGGCTATTTCTGGAGCCGCGACAGCAAATTTATTCTGTACGTGAAAGACAACGACGGCGATGAAAACTACAACGTCTATGCCGTCGACCCGGCCGCCAAAGCGGCAGCGGGCGCGGATGCTCCCGCCTCCCGCGATCTGACCGGGCTCAAGGGCATTCGCGTGATGCTGGTGGATGTGCCCAAGAGCGATCCGGACGCGATCTATATCGGTTTGAACGACCGCGACAAAGCCTGGCATGACTTGTACAAACTGAAACTGTCGACCGGCGAAAAAACGCTGGTGCGCAAGAACACCGAGCGCATCACCGGCTGGGATTTCGATGTGCAGGGCAACCTGCGCCTGGCCGCCCGGTCCGCCGAGAACGGCGACACGGAAATTCTGCGCGTCGATTCCGACAAATTCACCAAGATTTATTCCTGTAACGTTTTTGAATCGTGCAACACCGTCCGCTTCCAGAAAGACGGCAAGCGGGCCTACATGGAGACCAACAAAGGCGCCGACATGGACCTGAGCGCCCTGGTGCTGTTCGATCCGGAAACCGGGAAGACGGAGATGGTGGAATCCGATCCGCTCAAGAAGGTGGATTTCGGCGGAGCCGTTTTCTCGGAAGCGACCGACCAGTTGGCGATGACCACCTATACGGACGACCGTCAGCGCCGTTATTTCCGGGACAAGAGTTTTGAGGCGGATTTCAGGTGGCTCAGCACCAAGTTGCCCGGCAAGGAAATCAGCCGCGGCTCGTCCACGCTGGACGAGCGGGTCTGGCTGGTCAGCGCCTCGAGCGATACCGAGCCGGGTGAGACCTACCTGTTCGACCGCAAGACCCACAAACTTGCTCTGCAGTATAAGGTCCGGGAGAAACTGCCCCGCGAATCGCTGGCGGAAATGACGCCGGTGCATTACAAATCGTCGGACGGGCTCGACATCCCGGCGTATCTGACTCTGCCCAAAGGCGTCTCAGGCAAGAATCTGCCGACCATCATTTTCCCGCACGGTGGGCCCTGGGGCCGTGACAACTGGGGCTACAACGGATACGCCCAGTTCTTTGCCAACCGCGGTTATGCCGTGCTCAGCATGAACTTCCGCGGTTCCACCGGATACGGCAAGAAGTTCCTCGATGCCGGAAACAAGGAATGGGGCCGCAAGATGCAGGACGACGTCACCTGGGGCGTGAAGTACCTGGTCGACGCAGGCATTGCCGATCCCAAGCGCGTGGGCATCTTCGGCGGCTCCTACGGCGGATACGCCACGCTGGCGGGCGTGACCTTTACTCCCGATCTATACACCGCGGCGGTGGAACTGTTTGGTCCGTCGAACCTGATCACGCTCATGGGATCGATCCCGCCCTACTGGGAATCTGTTCGCACGATGTTCTACCAGCGCATTGGCGATCCCACTACGCCGGAAGGCAAAGCGCTGCTGGTCGAGCGCTCTCCGCTCACCTCCGCCGGCAAAATCAAGACGCCGCTGATGATTGCCCAGGGCGCGAACGATCCGCGGGTGAACCACGCCGAGTCGGAGCAGATTGTGATCGCGCTGCGCGACCGCGGCTTCCCCGTGGAATACCTGCTGATTCCCGACGAAGGCCACGGCTTTGCTCGCCCGGTAAACAACATGGCCTCGGTGATGGCCACAGAGAAATTCTTCGCCGGATATCTGGGCGGGCGTTACCAGGATGGCGGAACGCCCGAAGTGGTGGCGCGCTTGAAGGAGGTCACGGTCGATCCCAAAACCGTCGTCCTGGCCAAGAAAGTGGACGCGGGTTCGGTCGGCGTCCCCAAGCTCGCCATGGACCTGCAACCTGGCGCGTACAAATATCAGGCGAAGATTGAAATGGGAACCCAGAAAATGTCGCTCAGCGTGGCGACCACCATCGCAGAGGAGGCTGGCGCGTGGACCGCAACCGACGTGATGGACACACCCCAGGGGACTGTGACCGTCGTATCCATTCTGGAAAAGGGGACGCTGATCTCACGCAAGCTCAACCTGAAACAGGGGCCGGTAGCGATCGACCTGAACTTCGCTGGTGACAAGGCGGTCGGCAACATGAACATGAATGGACAGGACAAGCCCATCTCGGTCGATCTGGGTGGACCGCTGTTCGCAGACGCCGCCGGAGCAAAACAATCCATCTCGTGCCTGCCGCTGGCCGAGGGCTACAGCACCACGTTCCGGAACTTTGATGTCGAAAAACAAAAAGTAAAGCTGATGCAGTTGAAGGTTTCCGGCGTCGACAAAGTGACAGTGCCGGCCGGCACGTTTGACACGTTCGTCGTGAACATCACTTCGGCCGATGGCGGCGACGACAAGGAAACGGTCTGGGTCGCCCGGGACTCGCACAAAGCGGTAAAAGAATCCGCAGTGCTGGCGTCGATGGGCGGCGCGGTCTTGACTCAGGAACTGCTGCCGTAAGCCCAGCTCGTTAGTTTGGAGCGAAGCACCCGCCGCGCGGTGGGTGCTTTTCTTTTGTCCGGTGAAGACCGTATTCCGAGGGGTCGCACGGTCCATTGGCGATGTGAACTTCTAGGCAGCCAGCGTCCGGCAGAGAAGGCTCGTATCGTCGGAGATGATGCCGTCGACGCCGTACTCTGCGAAACGCTTCATGTCCGCTGGATCGTTCACCGTCCAGACCAGGATTTTCTTCCCCGCTCCTTTTATTTTTCGGACCAGTTCCGAGTCAACCAGTTCCTGTTGGGGAATCACATACTCGACCGGGAGTTCATTCCAGAGGCGAAGCTGGGTCTTGGACTCACAAATCAGGCCGAGTGGAATCGTTGCATCCAGCGCATGCACCGACTTCAGCGCTCCGGGCTGGAAGGATGAAACCACGAATCCCCGGCGCGGCTTGTGCCGGAGGAACAGATCGAGCGTGATTCTCTCCAGGCCTTTGACCTTCAGTTCAATGTCGAGAAACGAATCGCGGTAGCGCTGAAGAACATCGCGCAACCGGGGCAGCTGTAAAACCTGCTTCGCAGTTGCGCGGGAAATCTCAAATCCGGCGGCCTTCGGGTCATGGCAGACCACCGCCTCTTCATCGGCCGTGCGGCGCACATCGAATTCGAAACCATCGCAGCCGTCGGCCAGGGCCTGGTCGAACGAGGCGATCGTGTTTTCCGGAATCGATTTGAGGGCACGGGCGCCCCGGTGGCCGAGAAGGAGAGGACGGCTCATATTCGGCAAGTCAGGCTGCAAATCAGCGGGTGCGAATTAGCTGGTGCAAATCAGTCTAGATCAAAATCGCGAATCGGCTTGCCAGTGTCGGGAGTCTCTTTCGCCTTCTTAATCGCCTCCTGAAACTTTTTCTCCAGGAGCGAGGAGGCGTTCTTCTGGGCTTCGACCGATTGCTGGAAGATCGATTCGCGGCGGCTGTCGTGCTCCCGCATGGATTTGACCGCTGCCTCCATGTCGCTGAAGGTCTTGGGCTTCACCGCCGCGGTGTGAGCGATAACGGCGCGAGTCTCCACGTCGATCTTCAGCAACGCGCTGCAGCAGGGGCAGGTCACTTCGAAATTAGGGGGCTGCTTCGCCATGTAAGCGAATCATACCGCAAAAGGGAGCTTACGCAGTAGCGCGTGGATCCCGGCAGCTGTGGGGGGGGCGCTTCGGGCTGCGGGGGCAAGATGCCCTCGCGACAGCCGCCAAGATGCCGGCGCTACTTGCCAGATTTGAGCATGATGATGTACGTACAAACGTTCCTGCAGGAACACTGTGGAAAACTTTCGCCCTGCGTTTTCAGTGCTTTAGCTTGATGGGGAAGACGTGGAACAGGGTCAGCATTTCCCAGCCCAACAGGAAGACTGACAGCAGCACCACCATCACGGCCATCAGTTCCCCAAAGCTCAGGCCACGGCGGGTCGGCTCCAGGCGCCGGGCCGCAAGACTGAGAATGTTCAAGGTAGCGAAGCCGAATACTACAGCCCACAGAATGTTGTAAACGTCCTCGCGCGACCCGCGGTAAAGCGCCGCCACGGCCACACCGAAGAGCACGGCTGCGCCCGCCCGCGCCGCCGGATAGAGCGTTAGCGCAATCCGCGTGGTGCGGGTAAAGCCAGCGACTAACGATACTGCAGCAGATATCGCCATAGCTTGAAAAAGGGCCCGAACACGACGGTCAGGCCGGGCCCGAGTATTGGATATTACATCTTTTCCCAGTGCGGTTCACGGCTCGGCCAAGCGGGGCAACCTTCTGGTCAAGAGGCGCGCTGCATGATGCTGCCTTGGGTAATATGGAGCGTTGGTTAAGAGGAGCGTTGGTTAATATAAATCATGGCCAAATGCCGTTTCATTTTCTTCGACGTGGGCAATACTCTGCTGTTTCCGAATCGCGGCCGCATACTGGCGCCGCTGCCGGTGGACCGTCAGCCGACGCTCGCGATGTGGCAGGCTTTGGAACGGCGCACGAAACAGGAATTCGATCAGGGCATGATCGCGGGCCAAGTCGATCACAGCTTCTGGTGGACGTTTTACACGCACCTGCTGCAGCAACTGGGTGTTCTGGACGTTGCTTTGCACGGCGTGCGCGATGCACTGATCGAGAACACGCAGAACTCGGCCAACTGGAACCAGATCTTGCCGGGCACGCGCGATGCGCTGGAACGTCTTCGGCAAGAATACGCGATTGCGGTGATCTCGAACGCCGACGGCAAGATCGACGCAGTGCTGCGGCGCTGCGGGATTGCGGACTGCTTTGCTAGCGTCACCGATTCCGGCAATGTTGGGCACGAGAAGCCGCATCCGGCGATCTTCGAAGCGGCGCTGCGCGCCATGAAGGCTCCCGCTGCCGAGAGTTTGTACGTGGGCGACGTGTACTCCATTGACTACGTCGGCGCGCGCAACGCGGGAATGCAAGCGGTGCTGTTCGATGTGGCGGGAGCGTACCGCGAGCGGGAATATCCACGAGTGGAATCGCTCGCGGGACTGGAAGACTGGCTCCAGCAGAAGTGAGGGGTCGCGGCGCAGCGGAGGGGCTACAACTCTAGAATCTGGTGGTCGTGGCAGTCGGGCTGGATGGCGTCGTGAAGCTGGTGCAGGAATTCGCGGCCGTAGCGCGCCAGGAAGTAGACGCCGCCGATGGCGCGCTCCTGCAGTCCTTTGTCGGGATAGAGCGCCTGACTTAGATTTTCCGAGTGGCGAGTGACGAGTTCGCTTTTTTGCGCTTCTGCTCGCGCCGCCTGGGATTGGAGGCGCTCGAGTTGATATTCAATTTTCGAGCGGGCCGTCTCTGCGGCATCGACCAGCGTGCGGTCGAGCTTGACCAGCTTCTCTTTGACGCTCGACAAGTGTGAATCCAGTGATTTTCTGGCGGAGTCGAAGGCAGTTTGCAGATCTTCAGGCAGTCCGCGCTCCGCAAGTTGACGGCGCAATGCCTCGGGCCCCGCGAACACATCCGGCACTGTAATTCCATGGCGCTCGATCAGGCGCTGGGTCTTCGGTTCGACGACGGTGGCCGAAAAACGCGGGACAATGGGCGTCACGCGGCCGAGAAGCGCTTCGAAGACCGCTCCGGCCTGCGCGAAGTAGGCGGTCTCGGCAGCGCCTCCGGTGTAAGCCAGCGTAGGCAAAAGATAATCCTCGACGATGGGGCGCAGCAGAACGTTTGGGCTGAATAGTTCTGGACTCGCACTGATGCGGGCGAGCAGCTCGGCTTGCGAAAGCTTCTCTGCCGTGGCGTCGGAGCCGATCAGAAATTCTGCAGTGCCGCCAGGCTCGCGCCGATGAATCGGCGTGCGAGCGCCTTGCTGCACGGTGAAGAGCAGCACCGACGACGAAGTGACTTTTACTTGCTGGTGGTAGCCTGCCGCCTCCAGTGCTTCACCTCGCGCCACGAGCGCGGCAGCGAGTTCAGCGGAGCGCTCGACGGCTGCGCGGTAAATCGGCGCGGCGACGCGGTCAAGTTCTGAGTCGGAAGCATCGAGCAGAATCACTCCCCACTCCGCAAAGATTTGAGCGTAGAGCCGGGCGAAGGCCGTGCCCAGAGTCTCGCCGGGACGGTAAGTGTCGCGCAGAAACCGCGCGGCCTCGGAATCGCCGAGCAACTTCGCGGCCTCTTCGACCAGAGGAAGTATCTCGTCACCCAGGCGCACGGCGCTGACGGGCGCTCCGGGAACATCATGACTCTGCGTGGTGAGTACCTGCAGAGCGCCGTCCGGGCCGGGGATGGAGACGTGATTCACCTCGGCCAGATCATGATCGTAAGTGGCCAGCCAGAAAACGGGGACGGCGTCGACTCCGGCTGCTGTGGCCTCTTCTGCGAGTTTGACGGCGGTGAGCGCTTTGTAGATGGCGAACATCGGTCCGCCGAAAAGCCCCACCTGCTGCCCGGTCACGACCGCTGCCGCACCGTCGCGCAGACGATCGAGATTGGCCAGCGTTTTAGGCGAGGCGTCCCAGGATTTGTTCTGGCGTTCCAGGATGGCGGCGACGCGCTCGCGGCGGGAGGAATCGTAGGAAATCTTTCCCGCTTCTTCTTTCAGCCATTCGTTGAAATTAGGCGACCTCGGATAAAACGGCTGGATATTGGGCTGGTAGGTCAGGAAGTCTGCGAACAGGCGCGTGGTGTGCGGGATTTGGGAGAACGGCAGGCAGTGCGCCTTCACTAAGAGTTCTCCTGACAACATCGCTGTGCTTGTGGCATGGCCGCTGGTTGGACGTATGAGATCATGTCAGGTCAACATCCTAGATCAGTATCGCAAGTCAACTGGCATTGTGGGAACAGAATCTGCGGAATCCGTGTCGTACTAGAGATGCCCGAGAAGGCTGCAAGATGCAAGATATGATAACGGCTGCGGGAAAATACGCTGACGAGGCTTCCCTCAGTGACTAAACAGTTTGCCGAAAAAATCGGTTCGGCCCGCTTAATCGTAGCGCTGAAAGCGCTGCGCCACCCAAAAGCGAGTTTTTCACCCCGATCGGATTGAGAGAAACATGTCGACGATGGCTCCGCTGAACATTGTTTTGCCGCTCACGCTGGAAGGTTCGGTGGTGCGTCTGGAACCGGTTCGCCGCGAGCACGCGGAACTCTTCTGGGAAATTGCGAAGAACGATCTCGACGACATTTTTCGCTGGATTCCTTACTCGATGAAAACCCCGGACGATTTCCGGCGGCTGATCGACAAGGCGTTTGAGGAGCAGGAGCGCGGGGAGTCGATAGTGTTTGCCACGGTCGAACGCGCGAGCGGGCGGGTGATCGGCAGCACGCGCTTCATGAATATCGACCGCATCAACCGCCGCGTGGAGATCGGGTCGACATGGATCGCGCCATCGTGGCAACGCACAGCCGTCAATACCGAGGCGAAGTACCTGATGCTGCGGCACGCGTTTGAAGTGTGGAAATGCATGCGGGTGGAACTTAAGACGGACGCGCTGAACCAGAAGTCGCGCAACGCGATTCTGCGCATTGGCGCGAAAGAGGAAGGCACGCTGCGCCGGCATCTCGTCACATGGACGGGACGAGTGCGGGATACGCTTTACTTCAGCATCCTCGATAGCGAGTGGCCAGAGGTGAAGACGAGACTGAAAGGCCGGCTGCCGCGGGACGCCGAGTCAAAGTGACTGGAGACGCCACTATTCCGTGGTTGCACTGCCCATGTCGGTCAGGACAAGCCGCAAATTTCCGGCATTGGTAGCGTAGGCAAGTCCGGTGGTGATGTCGATGGCACCGGCTCGGACGAGTTTTTCGATCTCACCGTCGAAGTGCTGCATTCCATCGGTGTCGCCATCGGTCATCGCTTCGAGAAGTGTTTTGCCATCCTGCTCGCCCTTTTCTATGTACTCGCGAGTGCGGAGCGTTGACTTAAGAATTTCCACGATCGCGACACGTCCATTGCCGTCTTTCCTTGGTATGAGGCGCTGGGAAATAATCGCCCGGAAACTCTTTCCCAATCGGTTGCGAATGGTGTCTTGTTCCCCCATCGGAAAAGCCCCGATGATTCGCTCCACAGTTTTGGAAGCGTCAATGGTGTGGAGAGTGGAGAGAACCAGATGGCCGGTCTCCGCCGCCTCCAGTGCGATTTCAATGGTTTCTTTGTCTCGCATTTCGCCGACGAGAATGACTTTGGGAGCCTGTCTTAGCGCGGCCCGCAGAGCGAGCGCAAAGCTGGGAGTGTCACTGTGCAGTTCACGCTGGTGAACGATCGAGCACTTGTGCCGATGCATGAACTCAATGGGATCTTCAATGGTCAAAATGTGAAAGGCGTGGCTCTCATTAATCCGATCCAGCACCGCGGCCAAGGTGGAGGACTTTCCCGATCCCGTAGGACCGGTTACCAGAACGATGCCATTCTGGAGGTCGGCGATTTCGGAGAGTTGCGGAGGCAGTTTCAGGTCAGCGAGAGTAGGAATGACCTGAGGGATTACGCGCATGACAACCGCGTGGCTTCCGCGCTGTTGAAATATGTTGACGCGAAACCGGCAGCGGCCCGGCAGACGATAAGAAATGTCACATGATCCCAGGTTCTGTAATGAGTCGGTGGCCTGTTTGTTGCCCTCAATGAGTTCATAGGCGATGCGGCGCGTGTCCTCGGGAGTTAACGGCAGCATGCCAGAGATTTTGACCGGAGTTAATTTGCCGGAGAGTTCCACCATGGGAAAGCTGCCCGGCGACAGAATCAGGTCGCTCACCCTGTTGGATACAGCCAGCATGGCCAGCAATACGGCCGGGGTCGGAATCGGCTTGGCTGCAAACACGACGGGAGTCGGGGCTTTCTTAGCCGCAGTTTCCACGCTGGATCCGTTTCTTAGTCTGAGCGCGATTTATTGTCTTGGTCGGCCTAGGGCGTGGTTGTGTTGCTGTGATTTTCAGTGGGAAGGCGAGGCGCTGTTGAGGCTAGGCCGACCCCGCGATTCTGTCCGAATTATCAAATCTCCCCGAGCATGACTCACGAAGGGGGAACCGGCAAGATAACGAAGGGCTCTTGTTATTATTTTTCATTCACTTAAGAACAGCGTGCGCGTCCTGTTTTGCTGTTTTTGCAGGGAGACGGTCATGAAAAGAAGTGACGAATCCCGGGACGAAAGAGCCGAAACGCACCATTACGCATCTAACTATGGGTGCTCGGGATAGGGTACGTTCGGGGTTTGACTTCCCCCGGCGCAGCCCCTAGTCTGGAAGAGGCTCTTCGGGCGTGGCCCAGAGCCTGATGTGTAGTTAGTTCTTTGAATGGCCATCCCACCAGTGGGGGCGTCACGGCTTCGACGGAGATGCTTGCGGCCAAGAGGCATGCCGGGGTGCACACACCCGTAATCGTGGGCAAAATGATAATTGCCAATCAACAGATGGCATACGCAGCCTAACTAGTTTAGGCAGCCGTCCGAGGAGGCTTCGCCCGTGGGCCTCCGAAGGACGTCACACAGCGGGCTGCTCTTCTCGTCTACGTCTGGGGCGCGAGGTTAAGATCACAGGCTAGCGGGACGCGTTTCTTGTCGGTTCTGAGCGCGGGCCGCGAACGTCCTGGGGTAATGCCCAGGGCATGAACTCGACTAAGCATGTAGTTCTCTTGACCAGTAACATTTTCGGACGCGGGTTCGACTCCCGCCGCCTCCACCAATATATTTTTTATTATCAATCGTTTACGGACACATTTTAATTTTCGTACAGTAGCATTCCGCGCAGGCGGGTCCCCCGCCGTTTTCTCTCCGGTTTCTCTTCTCGTCGGATTACGAACTGACCGATTATTCCTGGCAGAAATAGCTGGGAAAAATGGTTTTTCTCTTTACCATTCTTGGGCAGGATTTATGTAAGTTTCCTCTTTGCCGACTATCCGGGGGCTGGCCCACAGAAGCGCTAACGTAAGGCTGTGGCAAACGTTCCAGCACGGGCATTTAGCGGTACTGATTCGCACAACCGGTTGCACCGCTGCCGTGACAGCGAAATCTTCAAAGGGCGAGCTCGACGGCGATGGTGTCACCGACACTGAAGATGCGGTACAGCTCGCGATGTATATCCGGAAACGCTTGTGCCTAGATCTCGACCGTCTTGCCCAGGCCGGTTGGGCCGTCCGGCCCGCGATAGGTGACGTCGATCGACATGCCGGTAAATGTTCCGTCAGGTGTGAAGCTCTCGACCCAACCATTGACATCTTTCTTTTCGGCCAGTGCGTACGCTCTGCGAATGATCTGCTCGTTGTCCATCGGAAAGTCCTTTCTCTTCTGTCTTGGCAGGTTTAGTTGCGGGATGTACACGGCCGGTGAAACATCGGGACCAATCCGCCCACCGGAGTGTAGACATCGTTCGTTTCCTGATAGAAAAAATCCGGAAGCATGTGGTGATGCCTATCGATGGTGAGATTCAAGTTGGCCCATTTCATCGGGAAAGCTCCAAACCCCCGGGTTCACGCGGTCCTCGACGACGCACCGAGGATCATCCTCGCGGCTTTGCCAGCCACCATATGTGTCGGTGCATTGGTGGGGGCGGTAGTGATCCGTGGTATCACGGAAGAATCGGCGACCCGCAGGCCATGGATACCATGCACGCGAAGCTCAGGATCGACTACCGCGAACTCGTCGGTACCCATTTTGCATGTTCCGACGGAGTGGCCAAAGCTCGCAGAGGCGGTGCGGGCAAGGTCACGGATGTCATCGGTAGTTGCTTTTGGGCCCGGAATGATTTCGCTATCCCGAACAGCGTCAAAGGCGGTCTGCCGGCCAAGTTCGCGCGCTGCTTCAATGGCCTTCATGATTGCGGCAAGATCTTGATCCGTGCCCAGGTAGTTCCCATCCACGATCGCCGAATCCTGCCAGTTTGCACTCGCTAGCCGTACAGATCCTCTGCTTGTCGGCTGGACTAGGGCAGGGGCGATGGTAAAGGCATCGGCGGGCGGAGCGCCAAAGCGCGTGACACACTCTGGGGTTACAGCGGGGAGTTGTTCGAGGACGAGATTGATATCAGTCCCTTCCGAGGAGACGCCGCTTGAAAGATAAACTTCCGCTTCAACAGCGTTGCTGTCGACAGGGCGTTCTGGCATCTTTCCCTTGTATTTAAATACCACTCCAGAGACGAGAACATGGTCTTGAAGGTTTTGACCAACACCTGGGAGGTTCTCGACAACATCAATCCCGACCTTTTGAAGGGCTAAAGCATCGCCGATGCCTGACAGCATCAGAAGCTTTGAACTGTGCACGCCACCGGCGGCGACAATGACCTCTTTCGTTACAGAAATATCTCTAATATCGCCCGCCGTAAGCAGCTTGATTCCGACGCAACGTTTGTTCTTGAAATTTAGCTTGATCACATTGCTGTTCAGAATCAGGGTCAAATTCGGCCGAGAAAGGGCAGGACGGAGAAAAGCCTGCGCGGCGCTTACTCTCGTGCCATCGGCAGAAATGTTCATGTTGATATATCCGGCCCCGGGGAGTTGGGGTCCATTCACATCATCATGAATCGGTACACCCATTTGCCGGGCGGCTTCCAAGAAGGCAGGCGCCGTGGGATGAGGATCTCTCGGCCGTCGAATCGGAACTGGACCTCCCACACCTCTCCACTCATTCGCTCCACCTTCCCAATCTTCCTGACTCTTGAAAATAGGAAGAACATCCTTGAACGACCAGCCCTTGGCACCGTTCTTGGCCCAGCCATCGTAATCGCGCTGCAAGCCACGTGCCCAGACCATTGCGTTGATGCTTGTTCCGCCACCGAGTACATGACCGAGAGCCATGTTGAACTTCCGATTGTTCAACTGCGGAAGTGGAACGAGAGGGAGAGCGTAGTCGAGAGGACCGCCGACGTTGTAAAACCAGATGCTCGGGTTTGCGATGGTCGGCGCGTCGTCGGGTCCTCCCGATTCGACGACGAGGACCTCCGCGCCGGAAGCGGACAACTCCGCCGCGAGAACGCATCCGGCCGCACCCGCTCCCACCACGATAAAATCATATTGCCTTTCATGCGATACGTTGTTCATTTTCAAAATCTCCCACGCCTGAGCATTGACGCGTTCAACGCAGATTCAAAGAACCAGAAGAAATACTGGTGCTGTTCGGCAATAGTCCCCGGGCGCATCGGCGTTCGGAGGCCGATGCCTGCCGACTCTTAAACCAGCACTGCTCCATGCGGTAAGTTCACCTCCAGCCTCAGTGCCGAAAACGAGCACAACGAATCGTGTGACTTCACTCATGACTCATGTGCTCCTGTTGGTCTTGTCTCCGACAAGCTAGCCCTTGGCTCGCATTGATTGCATCAGGGCGGCAACGGATGTTCCTTCCAGTGCAAGTCCATAACCAAGCTCCCGCACGATACGCTCCTTCAGGGGCTGCATGAAGTGGATTCGCGTGTTGCGGCGTGTGACCTCGGGCACCTTTAAGTACTTCCGGGCCAATTCATGCGCGCGGATAAGCGCCTCGCCATTTGGCACTACTTCAGCAACCACTCCCCATTGGTGTGCAGCAGCAGCGGTCAGCGGCTGTGGATTCAGCAAGAACGCTTCGGCCCGGCCTGCTCCGGCGCGATAGCTCCACGCCGTAAAGATTCCGTCGCCTGGAACAATACCGCCGGCGAAATGGGGTGCATCGTGGAAGGTGACTGCTTCACTCGCCACAATGACATTGGCCAACAGGGCGTACTCGGAGTGCACATGGGCACGGCCTTCGACCGCCGCAATCATCGGCACCCGAATGTTAACGATGTTCTCCAGAATCTGAACACCCTCATCATGAACTTGGCTCAAAACACTTGGATCGGCAAAATTGCCGAAGGACCTAAAATCGATACTGGGAATGAAGTCCCCGCCCGCGCCCGTCAGGATCACGATCTTGTTCGCGCGATCCTGCCCAACGCGGTAGAAAGCATCGACGAACTCCGTGTGATCCTGCGCCGTAAACGTGAATGGCCCTCCGTTGGTATGAAATTGGGCGACCAATACGCCTTCGGCATCTCGCGTCAGCTTGAGGCTGCGGTATGCATTCAGGTAGTCACTGCTAAGTGTTTGCATGAACTTCTCCTCCGTCTGTTTAACCTCGACTGAGGCGCGGTAATGATGCCGCGCTTCGATCAGAAGGGATACTGGCGCTGCCCTGACCGCTCCGCGAGTTGGTTCACAATCACATCGTTCATGGTGCAGAACCGAAATACTCAACGGATTTGTCTGGCGTTATCTCCTGTCTATGGCTTAGATCGCGAAATGGACAGCGCTTTGGAAAGGCGGAACGTCACCCTGGTTCCCACAGGACGATTACGAACATCTATTTCGATATAGCTGTTTACCCTTAGCCAGAGTCCGTTTCCGCCCACCTGGATTCCCGGGCCGAGTCCAATCGTTCGCTCTTTAGAATTCGGGACATTCTGACCATTTATCTGGTGATCTGTTATTTGCTGTAACCAGTACCCATTGAAGCCCAGCCGAACCTCTTTCATCACCTCAAGCGAAGTAGCGTAGTTGGCGTGGAACGCCTGCCCTGGCTGCATGTTCTGAATGCCGAAACCAAAAAATGGGTCCTTGTTCACAGAATTCCAAAGGTAGTGGAATCGGGCGCTCACTTCCAATTTGTGCGGCCACTCATAAGTGAACGCGTAATATGGATTGACCATCACAAAATGGTTCCCAATATTGACCGGACGCTGATCGTTGTAATTGCCGATCGGAGCCGTTATGTCGAGTAATGCGCGGTGCACGAAGATGCCGCGTCCAATTCGCTTTGGAGCCCACTGGAGAGCGAAGGGCCCGAAGATCGGATCAGCGAAACCTCGCTCGGTAGCGTCAGTTCCGTTAGCAAGCTTAACCTGCACATCGACGATGGGGACAAGAACCTCCACTCCGAGCCATGCTCCAAAGAGGCGCTTATCGCTAATGTAGGCAATATGCGAAGTAGTGCTAATCGCGGTCAGAGTGTTCTTCCCCGCGACAGTAGCGCCGTTGCTGTCTTTCAAACTGCCAGAGACGTAAACATCTGGAAACTCCTCCAGCAGCAATCCGCGGTCGGCAAAGCCATCCTCGAAGTTAGTGTCTCCCAGATTCACACTCGGCAACTGCACTTGCGCCATTATCCGCGTGGTTGCGGGACCGCCGATCATGGCAGCGCAGATTGCAAAAACAACTCCTAAGCGAATGGCTCGCCTCTGCGAGGCCTTCCGTTTGACGGCCAGATTAACGTTCTTCATACATGGGCTTTATGGCAAGAATCTCCATGAAGCTAGCGCGGTATTGCATAAAGACCAGAATCCAGAGCCAGCCGCTACGAGTGCTACGGGCTAAGAGCCGATGCTAACGTCGCCTCCAGTTGCAACACCTCGGAAGTTCCATGTGCCAGACGCGCGGAAGCTACTGGCAGTGCCAAACGTGTCCTCCAGAAATTGGACATAGCTGATCTTGCCGTCCGTCACCCTGGCGAGCAGCGCAAAGGGAGAAGTAATCTCCTTGCCCAGTGTCTTGGTCTTGTAGGTAAAGCTTCCGAACATCGCGACGGTATGTTCATTGACGATTACGTCTCTGACCTCGAATGCTTTCGTCTCCCAAACTCGACCGATTCCGTTGAACGCGTCAACGATACTCTGCGCTCCCCGATTGGTGCCGGCCCAGGGAAGGACCTTGTGCAACTCCGGATTGTTAAAGTTCAGGGATACATAAGTCACATCGTTGGTGGTGAGGCTGCGCACGTTTTCGATGTTGGTGGGATTCGAGAGCAGCGACTGCACGAGTTCAAGCGCGGTCTTCATCTGGGTCTCCTGTATATGCCCGTTGGTGGGGTGATCGATCCGTACGCATGACGCAGTCCTAAAGCCTATAAAGCGCCTTGGCATTCGTGTAAGCGATCTTGCGACGGTCGCTTTCGCTGATCGATACTGTATCGATAAACTCGGCGCCCTCAGCGTAGTCCTCGTATGGGTAGTCGTTCGAGAAAAGTATCCGATCGGAACCCATAGTCAGCAATGTGCAATGAAGGGCCTGCGTGCTGAAGTTGCCGCTTGTCGTGACCCAAATGTTCTCCGCAAAATAGTCGGCAAGCCGTTTCTTCGTGATGCGGCCATTCGGACTAAAGTTGATTCCGTGCTGGATGCGCCATGCGAAAAACGGTAGGGCCTCACCCAAATGGCCAAGCACCAGCTTTGCAGTTGGAAAGCGATCAAAGACGCCGCTATAGACGATGCGCAGTGCATGTGTCGCCGTCTCTGGGGCAAATCCCCAAGCCGCGCCTGTCAGTTCTGGGTGTGAGTCGTACTGGACAGCGTTGTGCGACGGACGTGGATGCAAGTAAAGCGGTATATCGAGCGCTGTCAGAGCCTCCCATAGCGGTGTCAGCCGAGGATCGTCAAGATACAGCAAGTTGTCGTCCGTATCGACCTGACTGTAGCCGTTTACCATCACCCCCTTGAAGCCGAGTCTGGTGATGCAGCGCTCGAGTTCGCGTACGGCTTCGGCGGGATCATGAAGCGCCAAACTCGCCATCCCAACATAACGATCCGGATGCGCACGCACCCGTTCAGCAAGGAAATCGTTCACCGTACGAGCTGTATCTTGTGCTTTGCTCCGGTCGGCTATTGCCTGGATGCCGAATGTAGTGAGCGAGAGCAACACCTTCTCAACGCCGGCCTCGTCCATAGCCTGAAGGCGGGTTGCGTCAAAGTCCAGAAGGCGCTTCTGCACGACCTCGAAATACTCCGGCCCAAGATGGCCGATGGCGGCTTCCTTGCGTGTCTCGAATCGCCCCTCACTATCCCGCATGAACAGACTGGGATGGCCGAAGTGCTCCTCCAGTGCAATCTTGCGTAACGGAGGCGGAGCAGGCGGGGTTCCGACTTTGGGCAAGCTAGGAACGGGCATCCAATTTCTCCTTCGAAGGTGATTTAAGTGCGCGCCTTACCGGGGGACGCAAGAGCAACAACGCGAATCTGTGTCTTTATTTCCTGGAACTCTTCCATGGCACGAACACCCCTCGCGCGTCCGATGCCGCTTTGCTTAAAGCCGCCCTCTTCGAATGCATCGTTGAGCACACCCCAGGTATTTGTCCACACGGTGCCAGCCTTGATTGCGCGTGCCACTCTCTGCGCACGATCGATATCTTTCGTGAACACCGCAGCGGCTAGTCCGAAGATAGTGGCATTCGCGCGGCTGATTGCCTCATCCTCCGTCGCAAATGTCTCGAAGCTCAGCACCGGCCCGAAGATCTCTTCCTGGATCAACGGAACGTCCAACGCCTCGGTTTCCAACATGGATGGACGATAAAACGCGCCTGCCGCGAGTGGGCCGTCCACAATTGGGCCGCCACGAACGATGATCCGGGCATACTGCTTTGCATCTTCTACGAAGCGATCGATGCGTGTGACGTTTGCTCGATCAACCAAAGGCCCCATCTCAGTTCTTAGGTCATCGGCGCGGCCGACCACGACCTTCTCCAAAAGAGCCGCGATTCGTTTTCGCCATTCATCTGCAACACTTCGCTGCACCAGAACACGCGAACCTGTCATGCAGAACTCGCCATTGAACTTCGTCAGCGCGGTAACTACCAACGGCGCTACCGTGTCGATATCGGCATCTTCAAACACGACCAGAGGTGTCTTTCCACCGAGTTCCAAGCCCATCCTCTTCAGAGTCTTAGCGCCGTTCTCAGCCACCTGGCGACCGACTTTGGTGCTGCCGGTGTAATTGATGACGTCAACGTCGGGGGAGCCAACTAAGAGAGGCGCCCCTCCGTTGCCGGACTCGGTAAAGATATTCACCACGCCCTTCGAAAAGCTCTTTGTGGCCGCGACAGCCTGCATGATGAGCGAATTGGTCAACGCAGTTTGACCTGGCAACTTGACCACCGCGGTGCAGCCAGCCGCTAAAGCGGGCGCTAGCGCACGGATTAGCAGTGCCAGAGGGGAGTTCCATGGGACGATGATTCCAGCGACACCGATGGGCTCACGCACGGTGCTCGCAAAGAGACCCGGAGCGATCTCGGATGATGTGCCCGTCTGCGAGAGTGCAGTACCCGCGTTGTAACGAAGCGTTGATGGGCTCGACATGGCTTCCCATGTTGCATCCCGCAACGTCTTGCCCATCTCGCGGCTGAGCATCCGTGCAATCGCCTCGGCGCGCTCTTCGAGTCTGTCGGCGAGTTCTCGAAGCGCTTGCGACCGGAGCTGAGGATCATGAGGCCAAGTGCCGGTGTCAAAACTTTTTCTTGCTGCGGCAATTGCGGCTGCCGCTTCGACACGTCCCCCCGCGGAGTACTGGCCGAGCACTTCCCCAGTAGAAGGACTTATCGATTTCGCTACCGTATCGGAGCCAACCCACTCGCCATCGATCCAGTGACGAGCAAACTCGATACCGGGGGTGCCGTCACCTCTATCCATCTCCTCATCTCCTGATAAATGGCTCGTGGGTACGCGCGGGACTTTAATGGATATGCAAAAGGGAGTCCATTCCAAGTGCCTTTTAGTTTCTATTGTTTATATCGTCCAGGCGTCCCCGCTTTTCGGGATTTCGCGATAAATTGGGATGAGACATCGAGCCGCTGCACATCACCCAAAAATCTTCGCCATTCATCTCTTGCCTTGATGGGTTCGTTTCTCTTGAAGCATCCATTCGCGGATATACGGTGAGCAGTTCACCACTCGGATGCCCCGGTCTTTGCACTCGTTTAGCAAGCGAATTCCGTCGATGTCGACGATCTCCAATTCATCAAGATCTAGGGTTGCTGGTTGCGTTGCTTTTTCTATCTCGGCATGCACTTCAACGAGGTGAGGATAGCGGAGCTCGCCGGACAAGCGAATGCGAGTTCCGTGTTTCTCGCAAGTCCGTTTGAGCTTCAACGTCATTGTCGATCCCCAGCTCTGCTAATGGGAGATGCAAAGACATGGTCTCCGAACTTCTTTCACTATCCCGATTCAGAAAGCCGACGATCCCCACTCGCCAAACAGAATCTCCGCTATCGCCTTTCGACCTCTCGGAGAAAGTTCCATCTGCTTCTGCTGTTCATTCAACATCTCGGGATCGCCGCGGTACCCCAATGCCCAGCAAGCTACAGCCTCAAAGTCCTCTGGCACACCCAAGGATTTCGAGAGCTTCTCGGGGTCGAATCCTGCCATTCCGTGAGTATGCAAACCTAGAATCGTTGCTTGAAGCGAGATTTGGGCAGAGGCAGCTCCTACGTCGTGCTGAGCCACACGGTTTGCAGCGGCATTTTGGCTGAATGTCTTTTTCGCGAATGACGCAAAAAGTACTGGTGCAGACTTTGTCCACGATTGGTTTGGCGAGTTGAGAGACCCGAAAATCCGTTCCCACACTGCATCGCCTTTGCGTCCGATTACAAATCGCCACGGTTGCTCATTGAACGATGAAGCCGCCCACAGGCCCGCCGAAAATATCGTTTTCAACGTATCGGTATCGATGGAAGTCTCCAGAAAGGCTCGCGGGCTCCAACGACGAAGAAACAAATCTTCAACCGGGACTTCTGACTGTCCGTGCTTCACTTGATCCAAATTTTGATTCATGCAGATGCCCTTCCTATCTTTGAATGATTGGTTCCCGGCATTCGCCCCGGCTGCGATGACAACTAAGAAAAGCTCGGAATCGCCAAGTGATGTTTAGCTTTGAGCCAACCGGCGTCAGCACCTTGGATTTGATCAGATGGCTTTCGCATCAACATCTCGGTAGATGCAGCATGCAAGGAAGAGGCCATTCCCATTGCGTTTTCCACCAATGACTTAGCGGCAGTCGAAGTCGCGCATTTTCGGGATTCCCCGCTTTATGGGAAAAACGTCGACAGAAGTGGTAGCACAGCTACGAGGTGAGGGCTGGCAGAATCAATCCACTCGAGATTTGAATCGATATTTGTCGATGCCCAAGCGCTTGATTTTTGCTTCGAGGGTGGAATCGGGAATACCCAGCTTGATGGCAGCGCCTGCGGGCCCCGAAATCCGCCCATGACTTTGAGCCAGCGCAGCTTCGATCACCTGTCTTTCGTGGGCTACCAGCACTCTGTTAAGAGCCTCGCCGGAATTTCTGTCTTCGGAAGGTCCTCGCTTGAGCCACGCCTCATCCACCGTAAATACTTCCGAGTCACTGAGAGTAACGGCGCGCTCGATTACATTCTGCAATTCACGGACATTGCCCGGCCAATGGTACTCTTGCAGGATTTTCAGAGTCTTCTTCTCAATGGCTTGGAACTTCTTCCCCATCTTCTTTCCAAATCGGGCAATGAAGTATTCAACAAGGATAGGAATATCCGTGACCCGTTCACTGAGGGACGGCACAGTGATCGGCACAACATTCAATCTGTAGAGAAGATCGTGACGAAACTTGCCTTCGCTCACAAGCTTGTCGAGGTCGCGATGGGTTGCGGCTAAAACTCGAACGTCCAGCGGAATAGGTCTGTCGCTGCCCACACGTTCGATCTCGCGCTCCTGCAGCACTCGCAACAATGCTATTTGAATATCCGGAGGAAGATCCCCGATTTCATCCAGAAAGATGGTGCCGCCATTTGCAGCTTCAAAGCGTCCCAGGCGGCGATGTGTAGCGCCGGTAAATGCTCCCTTTTCATGTCCGAAGAGTTCGGAAGCAATCAGCGACGCGGGAATTGCTCCACAGTTCACACCAATGAATGGGCGTACTGCCCGACCGGAACGCTTGTGGATCGCACGCGCAATCAGTTCCTTGCCGGTTCCGGTTTGACCTAGAATAAGAATGGTAGAGTCTGTGGGCGCTACTTTGCTGACTTGGGTCAGTACCTTGCGAAGCGGCTCCGAAGATCCGACGATCTCCTCAAACATCGATGCTTGATTAAGCTCTTCGCGCAAAGCAGAATTTTCTCGTTGCAGTCTGTCTTCTGCCACTTTGCGGTCTTCAATATCGGTGCATGCGGCGTACCAACGGAGGACCTTTCCCTGGTTGTCGCGCAATGGATTACAACGAATGAGAAACCAGCGATAGATTCCATCATTCATGAGGAACCGTACTTCAATTTCAAATGCAGAGCTGCTCGAAATAGCACGATCCCATTGCGACTTGAGTCGTTCAGCGTCGTCGGGATGAACCTCGGTCCCGGGCCGCGAGGCGCGCCAGTCCTCAAGAGTGATGCCGCAGCGGTCGAGACTCATGCGATTGAGATACAGACGCTCTCGGCGGGGACCAAAAACAGCTATAAGTTGAGGGGCGAGGTCTAGGATCTGCTGGACTTCGCGTTCACTTCTGCGCAGGTCCTCCGTTAGCCGTTGTTGCTCCGTGACATCGGTATTCACCCCAACCCAACATACAAGATTTCCGTCGCTATCTCGCAGGGGCTCGGCTCGGCTCAAGAACCACCTGTAGTTCCCATCTGGATCGCAAACTCGAAATGTTACCTCGCCTGCACTCCCAGAGCGCAGGCAAGCGGACCAGACCCTGCGTGTTTCTTCGTGATCGTCTGGATGCAGTAGAGGAATATGGGAATCCCATTCTCCACCAACGTCGATTCCGAGTCGAAGAGGATGATCTATTGGTAGCTGGAGATAATCGGCGCTTTTTGAATTTATGAAGACGAGGGCTCCCGAAGGAGTTGCGTACCACACGTGGCCCGGAATCGCGTCGGCCGCGGCGCGCAGTTGGGCTTTTCGTGACAAGTGTTCATCGGAAGCACGATCTCCGTTCGCGCCATCTAGCTGGCCACCTTTGTGTTGCGTACTCGCCTGCATTCTCACACCATCCTGGCAACCCCAAGATTCTACTCTCCGCTCTCCTTGCGCCGACCGGGCGCAAGCTATGCGATGGGTACTACCCTGCGCCGTGCTCACACGATCCGGTTGTTGGCGAGGGGTAGATCAAACCGGTCAATTTTAATCGAACACTGGCCCTCGTCACTATGGGAAGGTGGAGGAGGAGGAACTCGACTCCTGCGGGGGGACCGGAGAGCGGGGGCCGGCAGCGGGATGAGGGCGCAGGGAGAAGCCCAAGCGGTTCTCCCCGCCGCGTCGCAGAAAGGCGGCAGAGGTCGACCTGTTTTGGCTCAAATCTGGACCATAAATGGACCGTCGTTGGACCATGAATCTTAATGTCGTGTGCTTGCCCCGAAATCAAATCGCCAGCAACTGACTAATAGACCGAGCCTTGTTGCAGAATCAGAGCGACCGCTCAAAATCACACGGCCTTCACACGGCAGAGGCCGGCCGAAAAAACTGCGAGAAGCGGGACTTCTACCTTCTTTACATCAGTGAGCAATCTGAATGTTCTCTTGCACCCTACTAGCCATAGCGCCAAAAACAGCATAGGATGTCTGATCATTCTTTCGAACCAGGCTCCTCGCAAAGGAGCACGGCATTTACCCGTAACGAGGTTCTCCCATGGGGCCGAATACAATCCCGCCATCAAGTGAGGTCAAACAACTGTCCGCCGCAGACGGGCTGGCGCTGGTGCGCGTGACCATCGGCGCGATGTTGGTGTGGGTCTTTTTCGAGAATTTGGGGAAAGGCCTCTACACTCCGGCGGGTTACGCGGGTCTGATCAATTATTACATCAAGGCGAGCCACTCCCCGGCTGTCTGGAAGGCGGTGATGGGCCTGGCGGCAAGCCATGCCGCGATGGCCGCTCCTATGCAGGCCATGACCGAGATTTCTCTCGGTATCCTGCTCGTCATCGGTCTGCTTACCCGACCAGCGGCATTTGTGGCTTTTCTATATCTCGGCAGCCTTTGGATTTCAGAGTGGGGCACCGCGTGGATCTGGGAACTGCTGGTTCCGGTCCTCGCCTCGCTGGGGGTCGCTATCGGAAGCGCCGGCCGAAAATGGGGCGTTGACGCGTGGCTCGCGCAACGGTGGCCGTCTTCTCTCTTCTGGTAATCGCTGTTGTGATTGGGCCAGATTCAATTGGATAAGATTCAATTGAACGAGGTTCAATCGAATAAGGCCTTCTTGAATCACGATCAGGTGCGCGTGTCGGTCATCATCCCTACCCACAATGAAGCGCAGGCGATTGAGCGCGTCTTAGCGGATCTGCCGCCCGACCTCTCGACGGAGGTTATCGTTGTCGACAGCAACTCGAATGACGGGACGCCCGAGATCGCCGCAAGAATGGGAGCCCGAGTAGTTCAGGAACCGCGCCGCGGCTATGGGCGAGCGTGCCTCACGGGTCTGGCCGCGGCAAATTCCCCGGACGTGGTTGTATTCCTGGATGGCGATTACAGCGATCGTCCCTCTGAACTACCGATTCTTTTAGCGCCGATCATTCACGGACCTGCGGAGGGGCGCGCCGACATTACGCTCGGTTCCCGCCTGCAGGGGCGGAGTTCTGCTGGAGCGTTGCCGTGGCATCAGGTGTTTGGGAATCGTCTCGCCGCGGGCCTGATCCGGCTTCGGTACGGCTTGAAGATCACCGATCTCGGCCCGTTTCGCGCTGCCCGCGCCGATGTGCTGCGCGCGCTTGCGCTCGAAGAGACCACCTATGGCTGGGCGGTTGAGATGATCCTCAAAGGCGCCCTGGCTGGATACCGCGTGGTGGAAGTTCCGGTGAGCTACTATCCGCGCATCGGAAAATCGAAGATCAGCGGCACGCTGAAGGGCACGGTTGGCGCCGGTTGGTTCATTCTCAGCTTGATCGTGCGCTATTACTTCCGGCGGCGAACAAGCGGAACGCCACGCCCGGATTGAGTCCGGGCGCAGCAAGCGGCGCGCTCCGTGGTGGTAACGGTCATAAAAACTTCTCCGCGCAAGACATTTACTTGAGGCGGCTCATCCGATCTGAGGCGCGGCCCCGGCGGCGGAGAACGCCCGAGCCTCCCTGGGCTGAGGACGCACCAGCCAATAAAGTGCGACGACGTGCGTGATCATCAGGATGGGAACGTAGATGACTGGGATTGCGTATGCTGCTCCCATCTGCCCTGCCATAGCAGGAAGCCCGACCCGGACGGCGTGGTAATAGTCGAGGACGAGGTCCGCCGTCCCCACAAGGTTGAAGGCGACCACGAACAACCAAAACAGCGGCCGTACCCTTACCGTCAGAAGCGCCAGCATGGCCAGCACTCCCGTGGCCAGGTCCCAGTAGGCGGCGAACGTGGCAAAGTTCGCCGGCAGATTAGGCCCGACGACGCCTGGAAGGATGAAGACCAGCCCGAAGAAACGGAAGCTGTGCAGGGTAGCGATGACGCGTTGAGCTTCGAAACGGTCCATCGACTTGAGCCAAGGCAGGATGAACACACTGAAGCAGAGCAGCCACGCGACATAGCCTAAAACGAGGTGCACTTGAAAGATGGTTTGCGTTGACATTTTTCCCCTCCTGTTCTGCATAGGATTATATGCATAATCTTATGGATTCAGAATTTCTACCCGGTTCCGGGCAGATAATTGCACCGTGAGATGATCGCCGGCATCCTATAATCAGTCATGCGTTACCGGCCCCAGCACAAAGTCGAGGTCCATCGGAAGATTCTGAAAGACGCCGCTCGGCGTGTTCGCGCTGAAGGCATCGCGGGCGCCGCGGTTTCATCTGTTATGCGAGACTCGGGGCTGACCAACGGAGGTTTTTACAAGCACTTCGACAGCAAGGATGACCTGCTTACGGAATCCTTAAGCGAGGCATTCCGGGAAATCGCCGATCGCCTGGCTCAAATCGCCCAAGAGTCCAAACCTGGGACGGCCTGGAAGGCGGTTGTGAAGACCTACCTGAGCCCGGAACACTGTAATCATGCCGAGTCCGGGTGCCCGTTGGCGGCACTTGCGCCCGAGTTGGCGCGGGCGGGCCATGCAATGAAGGCCCCGATCCGTAGAGAGATGATCAAATACAAGAGGCGAATGCTTCCCCTAATGCCGGGCCGAAGGGCCGCTGATAAAGAGCGCGCATTCTCCGCGATCTTTTCAACGATGATTGGGGCGGTTGCAATCGCCCGAATCCTGCCTGACCAGGCGGCACGAGCGAGAGTGCTCGCGAGCGCACGTGACTTTCTCTTGCGCAGCTTCTAACAATCCATGAGATTATTACTCGGCTGTGAAGGTGTTTATTTGCTTTGGCAACTGAACACGCGGATCAGTGACTAGAAACGCGCTTTCGATTGATCGACCGCCTCCCAAGAGCCACCTGCTATGGAATCCTCCCGCGAGATTAAGGCCCACTCGCCCAACGAGGGTCGAACGATCGTTGTTATGGCGAAGGCGCCCAGGCCGGGCGCGGTCAAAACCCGCCTGGCGGCCAGCCTTTCTCCTACGGCTGTCACTGCTTTCTATTGCTGTCTTCTGAAAGACACGCTGGCGCTGGCGCGGTCATTGAGCGATGTGGAGGTTGCCATCATGTGCCCGGCCCCGGACGTAGATGAGCTGGCGCAGTTGGCAGGCAGTACAGTGAGCGTAGTTGCCCAGAAGGGTGAGGGTCTTGCTGAAGGTCTCACTTCGGTGTTTGCGCACTTCGCAGAAGGACGTTGGCGGCGCATCATCGCTTTTAACAGCGACAGCCCACACCTCCCGCGTGCTGTTCTCGAAGACGCGTTCGAAACGCTGGCCGAGCATGATGTGGTCGTTGGACCGACCCACGACGGAGGCTACTATCTCGTAGGGGCAAAGGCTTCTCATCCTACACTTTTCGCAGGCGACGGAATGGGCACCAGCAGTGCGTTGCAGAGACTCCTGGCGCGCTCGCGCGCTCTTGAGCTTTCCGTATGTTTCGCACCCCCTTTTTACGATATTGATGTAGCTGACGACCTGACTCGGTTGGCAGAGGAACTGCGTCTGGCTCCGGCGAGGGCGCCACGCACCGCGGCGTGGCTAAAAGACTGGGAACATGCGGCCACGCACTCACGGTCGAAAACGGGAGAACTGTAATAGTGAAGATCACCCCCGAGCGGAGAGTGTACGCACTCGGCGTCACATTGTGCGTGGCGCTGACGATCTGCTCACGCGACTTCGGCGATAGGGGCGGGACGTATTTCATGGCCTCGTTGACGGTTGCGGGAATCGCGTACCTCTTGGCGATTCGTGAGTTTTTCGCTGCGCCGACATTTTCCCGGCGAGTTGTCGTTATTGGACTCGTCCTGGCTGCTGTGTGGCACGTTGAATTCCTTCGGGTGCCCCCGGGCGCCGATGACGATATCCATCGATATGTTTGGGATGGCCGCCTGCAGCGGCTCGGCTACAACCCCTATCTCATCGTTCCCAGCGATCCTGCGCTCGCCGCGTTGCACACATCCGAGACCCGCACGCTGAACAATCCAGATCTACCCAGCCCATATCCAGCGGGCGCGCAGCTTTTTTTTCGCGCGGTCACCGCGGTTCACGAGTCCACCTTTGCATTCAAAATAGCGTTTGCGGTTTGCGAGGTCGCAATCGTTTTCGTGCTGCTCGATGTCTTGCGTTGTACGCGTCAGGCAGCGCACCTGGTTCTGGCGTTCGCCTGGAATCCGTTGTTGGCCATTGAGGTGGCGGGAAGCGGTCACATTGATATTGTGGGCGCGCTATTGTTGCTGGTGTCCGCCGCTGCTCTCGTGCGCCGATGGCGGGCAACTGCGGCCGTTGCACTTGGGCTCGCTATAGCAGTGAAATTTCTGCCGGTCGTACTTTTGCCTCTCTACTGGAAGCGGATTCGCATTCGTGACGCCGTGCCGGGCGCAGCGGTGGTCGGACTCCTGTATATCCCATTTCTTAGTCACGGCCGCATTCCGATCGGCTCGCTGGGTACGTATGTGCAGACTTTTCGCTTCAATGGTCCGGTGTTTGCGGCACTGGATCGAGTGGCGCCTCCGCAGTTGCTGGTTGGGCTGGCAGTGCTGGTCGGATTAGTAACTGCAACCTGGCTGAGAAGCACAACGCCAGAGGACTCGCCGGACAAAGGAATCTTAACCACAGAGGACACAGAGTTTCACGGAGGAGATGCCACGGTGTTTCCTCTGTGTGACTCTGCGCCCTCTGTGGTTCGAAGTTTTGAATTTGCCTGGCCTATGGCAGCGTCTCTTGTGTGCGCCCCTGTCGTATTCCCATGGTATCTGCTCTGGCTGCTGCCATTCTTGACGTCGCCCTCGACACTTCTGATCGTCATCTGGACCGTAAGCATTATCCCTACCTACGTCCAATGGCACTTGCGATCGCTGGGGCGTCCGTGGGGGGCTCTTCCTGTCTGGGTAATGCTATTGGAATACGGATGCGTGACGATAGCCGTCGCGATCATCGCTTTGCGCAGGATCGCACGCAATTGACTTGCTGGCTGCCGATGCGATAGCGTGCACGCTGTCGTATGCCTTCCCGCCGCAAATTCATCGAGCAAGCCGCACTGGTTGCGACTGCTTTAGCCAGAGGAACTACGATCTCTGGTTCTGCAGATACTTCCAATGACCGTCCGGCGAATTGCTCGTTGAGTGAAACCGTAAGTCTCTGCGGACGGTGGAAATTTCGCGTGGATGCTGGAAATGTTGGGACCCAGGAGTTGTGGTTTGCGCCCGATCATCCCGAGCACGGTTGGACAGATGTGGACGTCCCGCACACCTGGCAAGTGGATGCCGCTTACACCGAATACCGCGGCGTCGCCTGGTACCGGAAATCGTTTGAAGCCCCGTTGACGTGGCGGGATTGCGCGGTGCGAATTGAATTTGAGGCAGTGTTTCACACCGCGACTGTTTGGGTAAACGGCCAGCCTGCGGGCGAGCACGTCCGCAAGGGCTACACCGCTTTTGAACTTGATCTGACTTCGAAGCTGCGCTGGGAGCAGGTCAACACCATTGCTGTCCAGGTGGACAATGCATTCAATGACCACATGTTGCCGCGCGGCCGTTCCAGCGACTGGGCCCATGATGGCGGAATCTTCCGGCCCGTGCAGTTGCTGATCACGCCACGAACCTTCATTGAGCGCGTTGCGGTTGAAGCCGTTCCCAATCTCGCCTCCGGCGATGCGGCGCTTACTATTTCGGCGGACTGCAGAAATACCAGCGCCAGGGCCTGGACGGGAACGGCATCGTTCCGCGTGCTCGACGGAGAAACCAAGCTTACGGTGGCCACCGGCTCCGAACAACCTCTCACGATCGATCCAGGCCAGAGGAAATCGTTCACTGCACAGGCGTCTGTGCACGGCGTCCGGCTGTGGCATTTTGACTCTCCGCAGCTTTACCAACTTGAATTGACCATCAGTGATGAGCGAGCGGCGCATACCTGCACAACTGAGTTTGGAGTCAGGAAATTCGAAATCCGGGATGGCCAGTTTCATCTCAACGGCGAAGCGGTGCGACTGATGGGCGTGGAGCGCATGGCGGGCAGCAATCCGCGATTGGGCATGGCCGAGACTCACGAGTGGATTGAACACAATCATCGCGATTTGAAAGATTTGAATTGCATTTTTACCCGCGTGCATTGGCCTCAGGACAAGCGGGTCCTCGATTATTGCGACCGGCAGGGCATTCTTGTGCAGCTGGAGATTCCAGCGTGGGGTCCGGACACTTTCAAAGGGATGACGTCGGAACCTGACTCCGACATCGTCGAAAACGGCCTGGTGCAGTTGCGCGAAATGATTGCCCGCGACCGAAATCATCCTGCGGTGGTCGCTTGGGGATTGTGCAACGAGATCGACGGGCAGAATCCCCCTGCCTACCAGTTTGCAAAACGAATGCTGGCGGAAGCGAAGCGGCTTGATCCATCGCGGCTGTGTTCGTACGCTTCAAACTCGCTGGAAACCACGCCCGAACGGGACGTCGCCGGATTGATGGACTTTATCGAGACCAACGAATATTTCGGCACCTGGGCGAAAGGGACGGCCGCGGACGCGGGGAAGCATCTCGACGCCTTACATGCGGTTTTTCCGGACAAGGCAATCGTGATTTCGGAGTACGGGTACTGCGCTTGCACGGAAGATCGTCCGGAAGGGGATGGACCGAGAATCGAAACCCTGCGAACCCATGACGCGGCCTTCCGCGCGAGACCGTTTGTGGGCGGCGCTATTTTTTTCTGCTACAACGACTACCGCACGCAGGTCGGTGACCGCGGATTTGGAGCGCTGCAGCAGCGGGTGCACGGCGTGGTTGACGTCTACGGCGGTCGCAAGCCGTCGTACGAAGTTCTTCGGGCGGAGTCGAGTCCGGTGGAATCGCTTGCAGTCGAGAAGGGCACGACGGGCTTCCGCCTGCGGCTGCGCACACGGGCAACGCTTCCGGCATACACAATGCGGGGTTACAGGCTGCGCGGCATACTTTACGGGCAAGGCGATATTCCGGTTGAGGCGCAGGAGACCGGTGTACCGGACCTCGCGCCGGGACAGAGTGCCGAACTGCAGCTGCCGTTTCATGCGACGGATACGCCGATGCGAGTCCGATTCGATGTCATGCGGCCGACGGGATTCTGGGCCTATTCGGCTGAGTGGAGGCCGCCAGCGGCCTAGGATCGACGACCTTGTGAGAGCTTCGCGGCCGTCGAGACCGCAGTCGCACAGCGTCGCACTCTGTTACACTTTCGCGCATGAGCGCTTCCACACGAAGACACTTTGTTGGGCAGTGCGCGGGTGCGGTGGCCGGGGCCTGGCTTTTGCCCGGGTTCGCGCAGGCGTCGAGTTCTGCACCGTCGGTTCAGTTCCCTTCTGATCCACGGAGGCGAGTCGCGGTGGCGGCGTATCCCTTCCGCGAGTTCATCGTGGGATGGAAGGGCGACACAGCCAGCAAGATTCCTCAGACACAGAAGATGGAGTTGAAGGATTTTGCGGCGCACGTGGCCGAGAAATTCAACGTGCACAAGATCGAACCGTGGAGCCCGGTTTTTCCTTCGACCGATCTGAAGTATCTCGAGCAATTCCGGGCCGCAGTCGAGAAGGCTCACTCCGCTATCGTGGACATCGCCGTGGACGCCGGTCACAGCCAGTATGCGGCGGACGCGGCCGAGCGCGAGAAGTCTTTGATCGGGAGCAAACACTGGATTGATGTCGGCGCAGCACTCGGTTCGCCGAGCATTCGCATCCACATTGACGACGCCAAGGATTCCAAACCGGATGTAGGACGCGCGGCGGACACGCTGGCACGCGTGGCCGAGTATGCGGCGAAGAAAAATGTTGTGGTCCATTTAGAGAATGACAATCCGGTCAGCGAAGATCCGTTTTTCATCGTGCAGGTCATTGAGAAGGTTAATAGCCCGTGGCTGCGAGCGCTGCCGGATTTTGGCAACTCGCTGGCCGCCCACGACGAGGAATTCCAGAACCGGGCGATGGACGCGATGTTCGCGCACGCCTACGGGATCTGCCATGTTAAAGACGGCGAGGTGGATGATCAGGGCAAGGCCTCGCACGTGGACCTGGCGAAGACATTTGGGATTCTGAAAAAGCATGGGTACAAGGGATATTGTTCGATCGAGTACGACGCGCCGGGCGATCCTTATAAACCGACCGCGGAGTTGGTGGAAGCGACAGTGAAGTTCCTTTCCTAGGCCTGCCTGCTTTCCCTGCTGGTATCGGGGATTCGGTCCGTTGTTTGAAACGCGGCTTCTGCACCCGGAAACGAACGAGAAACCGATCGTGACTGAGGCACAAGAAATTTACCCGAGGGGCTCGCCACCCGCAGGTGCTTGCCGGCGGGATCGCGGGGCTATTGGCGGCTGCCTTCCGCTGAGGGTGTTAGTCTCCAACACAACTTCTAAATCTATCGCAGAGGTAAAAAACAATGATGATACGCAGAGTCGTGGTCGGAGTGATGCTGCTTATTTTTTGCGTCGCGGTTGAGGGCGCCGACCGGAAGTACATCGTAACGGCGCGGCCGGCAGACACCAAGGGCCTGCCGTTTAGCGATGGTGTGCTCGTGGGAAACACTCTGTATGTCGCCGGACACATTGGGCTCGACACGAAGACGGGAAAACCGCCGGCGAGTGCGGAAGATGAGGCCCGACTTGCGATGGACGAGATCAAACAAACCGTCGAGGCCGCCGGGATGACCATGGACGATCTGGTCTCGGTACAGATCTTTTGCACCGACCTGAAGCTCTACGAGACGTTCAACGGAGTTTACAAAACATACTTTCACGGCGACTATCCGGCGCGGTCGTTCATCGGAACCGACAAACTGCTGCGGGGCGGAAGGTATGAGGTGCTGGGGATCGCGGTGAAGAGATCGCAATGAACCGGGATTTGCAATGAACTATGATTCGTGTTTTCTTCGCCTAGCGTATGTTTTTGTGGTAAATGTATAGGCCATGCGAAAGGCCGTCAATCATCTGAAGAAATCCGATCCTGTCCTGCGCGCCATTATTGAGCGCGTGGGGCCGTGTCGCATGGAATATGGAGTACCGGAGTTTTCGAGTGTTGCCGAGGCAATTGTCTACCAGCAACTGAACGGCAAGGCAGCGGTAACGATTTTCAACCGCTTTGCGGCGCTGGCGGGCGATCCGCTCACTCCGGAAGGCATTCTCAAACTGAGCGATGAGCAATTGCGCAGCGTCGGGTTGTCGAAACAGAAGTCGGCCTACCTGAAAGATCTGTCGGCGAAGACGGCGGCCGGATTGCTCGACTTTGCGCGGCTGCCGGAACTGTCGGATGAGGAAGTCATCCAGCATCTGACGCAGGTGAAGGGCGTCGGCGTGTGGACAGCGCAAATGTTTCTGATGTTTTCCTTGCGGCGTCCGAATGTGCTCCCCACAGGCGATTACGGCGTGCAGATGGCGATCAAGAAACACTACAAAAAACGAAAGCTGCCCAAGCCGGACATCATGGAGAAAATCGCTAAGCCGTGGGTGCCTTATCGCAGTATTGCTTGCTGGTATTTGTGGCGGAGTTTGGACATCAAGACCCTTTAACTACAGAGGGCACTGGGGTTCGCTGAGGAAAGGCAAAGAAAATGCAGGCTCGTGTTTAGCTCCTGTGCTTGGTTGCCTCTGTGAACCTCTGTGGCCTCTGTGGTTAAATGGAGTTCGATGGCTGACCTGAAAATCCGTGTGCTGGTGGCGAAGCCTGGGCTCGATGGGCACGATCGTGGGGCGAAGGTGATTGCTCGCGCGCTGCGCGATGCGGGCATGGAAGTGATCTACACCGGCCTGCGGCAGACGCCGGAGATGATCGTCAGCGCAGCGCTGCAGGAAGATGTGCAGGTGATCGGGCTGTCGATTCTTTCCGGGGCGCACAACGCCATCGTCCCGCGCGTCATGGATCTGCTCAAACAGAACAAGATGGACGACGTGATCGTCGTGGTGGGCGGCATAATCCCCAACCAGGATATCGAGGGCCTGAAGAAAATAGGCGTAGCCGCGATTTTCCAGCCGGGCACGGCGATGGACGACATCGTCCAGTTCATTCGCGCGCACGTGAAGGGACCCGGCGTGCCGGCGGCAGGCTGATGGCCGGGATCAGCGCGTCCCGCGTTCGGGACATCCTCTCCAAAACCGTCGGCCCGGTACCGTGGTACTGGAAGACATTTCCCGCCTTCCGCTCTTTGTCTCAGCAGCATTTCGTCTGGACTCATCACGGCGATCAAGGCCCCATTGCCCACCTCGTGACCCTCGGCCTTGAGCAGGAACCGGACAAGGGACGTCTCGCACTCAACACTTACTGCCGTCCATTTCTCGTGCCGCCGCACTTTATCGGCATCTGGTGCCCAGAGGGACGCAACATTCGCCTCGCCTGCTTCGATCCAGACCAATTGAAGGCGTTCGATCTGGCGGAGGTCGCGGGTTGGTTCAAACCCTCTGCCGATCGCATTTATTCGGCGACGGCGCCCACTGCGGATTTCGAAGTACCGCTCACGTTGGGCCCGGGCATGCACAAGATTGAGGTTCCGGCAGAACTGGCCACCTTGGACGAGTTGATCGTCCCTACTAGCTATAAGGCGATGTCGAACGATGATCCGGCGTTTGCGCTTTTTGTTTTCTACCCGCAGGCTGGATTGGTGGAAGTTCTGCCGCAGAAGTGGTTCACTGCCGCGCAATACCGCGTGGGGCAGCAATGGATCACGCGGGCAAGTCGCGATCCGGAATCGCACCGCGTCGTCGGGGAATGCTATGGGGTGGGAACGTTTCTGCTGGAGGAAGACGGCTGCCGGCTCGCGGAATGGGTGGAAAAGACTGCCTAGGGGAAAATTCAGCGGAGCAGATAGCCCGGGGCGCCAGGCAATAATCCATCGATCTTGATCACTTTCACTCCCGGCTTCAGGTCGCCGACATACACCAAGCTGATGGCGCCGGGAAGAGCCCTGACGGCCTCCAGCACCATGCCGATCGAGGGAGCAGCGAAGGGTTCGGTGTCGGCCTCGCCGCGAACCACCAGGGCTGTCCAGTGTTGCTTGTAGTCGGTTTCCGACAGGTTGAGGAACTGCAGCAGAGCGGTTCGTTCGCGGTTGCCCGGGGCGCGTACGATGAGTTTGACGGCCATGCCGCCCGGCCAGGAACGCTTCTCCCCGTTAAACAGTTTGCGCAGCTCGCCCAGGCTGACGTTAGTGATTGGATTCCCCGGATTGACGACGACCGCCAGGTCTTTCTGTGCCGCAGCCGGCGGTATGAAGGCCAGGCTAGCCAGAAAAGTGGCCAACAGAATCGAGATGGATCGCCCATTCATGCGCTGTCCTAGTCAAGCTGTCCTAGTCAAGCTGTCCCAGTCAAAAGGTAAAAGCAACCTGCAGGTGCAAGCCGTTCAGGTCGGGCAACGATTCACGCTGCGTGTGATCTAACTGCGCCTTGAACGCGACGTAGTCGTTGAAGTCGTAACGAGCGCCGAACGAGGGGCCGGCGCGCAAGCCTACGTCGTTGAAAATCGTGTTCCGACCGGACGCGTTGACGTACTGGTAGCGGACAAAGGGACGCACACGCCCCCAGCGCCGGGAGATCTGTGAGTAGAAAGCCGGCGTGTTGGACACGGCACCGGTCGCCAACTGGGTTTCACGGATCAGGAAGACCTCGTTCAGAGATTCAATCCCGTGGGCGATGTAGACGACATAGGAGTTAAGAATGGTTTGACCGAAGCGGTCGGCCAGGGAAGTCTCAGCGTCGCTGATCTTGTCGTGAAAGAACGAGCCCCCGATTTGCAGGCCTGGAGCCCAGTCAGGGTGGGCAAACCAACCGACGAGCACGTGATTGCCGTCGTTCTCATCGTTGACAGTACCCGCGCCGTTGAGGTCGGGCCGGATCGTGTCGCTGGTGCCATACTCAGCGATGTAGTTCAAGCCGAGTTTTCCCGAAGGGATGGCACCGGTGATGGAAATGCCCACCGCCTGAGTGGGGAGCAAGCCGCCGTTGCTGGCATATTCCATGATGAGGGGACGATCAGCGGTGGTTTGCAACCAGGCCGCGCTGCGGTAAGCAGAGTTGTAATATCCGATGTCGGTCTGGTAGCGGCCAAGAGAGATTTTCAGGTACTCATTCATTTCGTATTTCAGCAGGGCCTGGCGCAGATCAAGCTTGTAGCTCTGCGCGTCGCCTTCTTCAAAGCTGATGTCGGCGAGTACGCTGGTCTTTTCCGTGAGCCGGGAGTGGAGAAACAGATCGAAGTCTCCGGTATAAAAATTTGCCGCCGAACCGGGCACGAAGCCATAGGTACCCAGTTCCGGCTGCCGCTGATCGAGTGCCTGGTAGTCGAGTTCTCCGAAACCACGCCATTGAATGCCGTGCAGATCGTGCATCGCGGCAGTCAGTTCTGGGGAGGATTCCGGTGGTGTGGCCTCAGCTGTGGGGTGGGGCGTCGTGATTTCAGGCGGAGTGACCTGAGCCGACTGAGGCGCCGCAGCTTCTGTTCGCGCTCCGGCAGGCGCTGCCGGTGCGCGATCCCCCTCCAATTTCCTCACCTTCTCCCGCAGGTCGCTAGTCTCTTGCTGCAGAGCTTTCACTTGCTGCACCAGAAGTGCAATGGTTTTCTGGTCGCTGGGAGCGGAGTCCTGGGCCCAGAGTGAGGCAGCCAGAGCTAGAAACGCGACCGCCGTGTTAGAAACCCGTAACATATGCCTTTGTCCTTTTGGGGCAAGCGTCCCGCTTCTAAGCCGATCGGACCTTGACTCTCCGCCTAAGTTGACTTTCGGCAAAACCGGCTGCGAGCATCGGGTTACTTAGGTTCCGGGTGTCCGAGGGGGGTCTTTGTGGGTCCGGAGCCTCAGTTACAGGAAGCGGTTCCTTCATGGTTTCTCGATTCTTTTCGGTGCAGGACAAAGAGCGGGTTTTTCTGCTGCGGCTTGAGTCCACGGATGGAACCAACCGCCTTACGCGCGAGTGCGTGCGTTCGCTGACGGATGTGGTCGCCGAGTTAGCCCTCGAAAAGCGGCCAATCGTGTTTGCCGGGAACGACCGATTCTTTTCCGCGGGCGCGGAGTTGGAAGAGATTTCTGCTCTCGACGGCCCGGCTGCCTTTGAATTCTCCAAGATGGGACAGGCCTTGATGGACGCGATCGACTGCTTCCCCGCCCCGGTCTATGCCGCTGTTTCGGGATACTGCATGGGCGGCGGGCTTGACCTGGCGCTGGCCTGCCGTCATCGGATCGCGTCCCCCAATGCCGTGTTCGGACATCGCGGCGCGGCCCTGGGGCTGATCACGGGCTGGGGTGGCACCCAGCAGTTGCCCCGTCTGATTGGCAAGGGACGCGCTTTGGAGATGTTTATAGCGGCCGAGAAAATCATGGCCCAGCAGGCATTGCGGATTGGCTTGGTGGACGGGATCGCCGGCGATCCGGTGGCCGAGGCGACGCACCGGATCAGAGAGGCATCATAAGGTCTCGTTTCGTAGAGTGTCTAACCAACTGAATTCAGTGGTGCCGCATTGCGCGGCTCTGCCCGCGTGGTATACCGTAATCAGTCCGCATCTTCATCTCTCAACCCATGGCTGAGCGTAACGAATATCCCACCACGAACGAGACTGCACCGGATAACGTGCTGACGACCAAGATCGATCCCACTTCCGCGCGCTTTGAAGCGAACATGCGTTTTCTGGCGGACCTGATGTCGCAAGTGCGCAATGAGGAAGAAAAGATTTCTGAAGGCGGAGGCGCGAAGGCCATCGAGAGCCAGCATGCCAAGGGGCGACTGACGGCGCGCGAGCGCATCGACCTGCTGGCCGATCCTGAGACGTTTTTCGAGCTTGGCCTGTACACCGCGCACGGTATGTACGAGGAATGGGGCGGCGCGCCGGCCGCGGGCGTGATCACAGGAATGGCGCGGGTTGAGACTCGGATGGTGATGATTATCGCCAACGACGCGACGGTGAAGGCTGGCGCGTTTTTCCCGATGACGGCGAAGAAGGTGATTCGGGCACAGAACATCGCCCTCGAGAACCGTATTCCAACCATCTACCTGGTAGATTCGGCCGGAGTCTTTTTGCCGCTGCAGGAAGATGTGTTTCCCGACACGGACGATTTCGGCCGCGTGTTTCGCAACAATGCCGTCATGTCGGCGACGGGCATTCCGCAAATCGCCGCCATCATGGGCATGTGCGTGGCGGGCGGCGGATATCTGCCCGTGATGTGCGATCACGTGCTGATGACCGATGGCAGCGGATTATTTCTCGCGGGCCCGGCATTGGTGCAAGCCGCGATTGGGCAAAAAGTTTCTGCCGACGAACTGGGCGGGGCGGCGATGCACTCGGCCATCAGCGGTACGGTCGACTTCCGCGAGCCCAACGACCAGGCTTGCATCGCGCGTATCCGCTCGATTGTGTCGAAATGGGGCTATCGGCGGCTTTCTCCGTGGGACCGGAAAAAGCCGGTCGAGCCAGTACTGACCGCGGAAGAGATTTATGGAATATACGATTCGTCGCCCGCGCGCCCTTATGACATGAAGGAAGTGCTGGCGCGCGTGCTCGATGGCAGCCGGTTCGACGAATATAAGTCCGAGTACGGCAAGACTCTCATCTGCGGCTACGGCCGCATTGGCGGCTTTGCGGTGGGAATCGTGGCCAATCAGAAACTGCATGCGCAGCAGACCGATCATGAGGGCCACAAGCGGATCGAATTCGGCGGTGTGATCTATACGGAGTCCGCGGAGAAAGCTGCGCGCTTCATCATGGACTGCAATCAGAACCTGATTCCGCTGATTTTCTTCCATGACGTCAACGGATTCATGGTAGGGCGCGACGCGGAATGGAGCGGCATCATCAAGGCGGGCGCGAAGATGGTGAACGCAGTCTCGAATTCCGTGGTGCCGAAGATTACGGTGATCGTGGGCGGATCGTTCGGCGCCGGGCATTACGCGATGTGTGGGAAGGCATACGATCCACGCTTTGTGTTTGCCTGGCCGACAGCGCGCTATGCGGTCATGAGCGGCGATTCCGCCGCCGGCACGCTGGTCGAAATCAAGGTCAAGCAACTGGAACGTGGAGGCAAGAAGCTGAGCGAGGAAGAGAGGAAAGAATTATATGATTCGGTAAAGCGCACCTACGACGAGCAGACCGACCCGCGTTACGGCGCAGCGCGGCTGTGGATCGATAAGATCATCGATCCAATTGAAACACGGGACGCGATTACGCAGGCACTGGAAGCAGCAGCGCTGAACCCGGACGTGGCGGAGTTCAAGGTGGGCGTACTGCAGACGTGAGTCAACTTCATTATTGCCACGGATTTACACCGATGAACACGGATCAGGAACGAACCGGAAAGAATTTCTGATCCGTGAGAATCCGTGTTGATCCGTGGCAGAAATTCCTATGGCCGATGCCGTCAAACTGATCGAATGTCCACGCGATGCCTGGCAGGGGCTGAAGGACTTGATTCCTGTCGAGTTGAAGGTGGACTACCTGAAGGCGTTGATCAGCGTGGGGTTCAAGCATATTGATGCGGTTTCGTTCGTGTCTCCCAAGGCCGTGCCGCAGATGGCGGACTCGGAAGAGGTGCTGAAAGAACTCGATCCGCCAGACGATGTGGAAATCATCGGCATTGTGGTGAACGAGAAGGGCGCGGAGCGGGCGATTAAGACTCAAGCGGTATCGACACTAGGGTTTCCTTATTCGATTTCGCAGACGTTCCTGCGCAAGAACCAGAACCAGTCGCCCGAAAATGCGCTCGAAGAACTGGAGAAGATTCAGAACAAGGCCGACGCCGCGGGGCTCGACGTTGTGGTTTATATTTCGATGGCGTTCGGAAACCCCTACGGTGACCTCTGGAATCCCGAAGAAGTGGTCGAAGCGATAGCGTTGATGGAAGTGGACAACCTGAAAATGATCTCGCTGGCAGACACGGTGGGAATGGCGAGCCCGCAGCAAATCAGCGAAGTGGTGGGCGCGGTCATGGCCAAATACGACTATCTCGAGATTGGCGTGCACATGCACAGCCGGCCCGAGCAGGCCGCTGAAAAGATTCTGTCGGCCTACGATGCCGGCTGCCGCCGGTTTGACTCGGCCCTGGGAGGACTGGGCGGCTGTCCCTTTGCGCAGGACGCTTTGGTTGGTAACATCCCGACTGAGAAAGTGTTCGAGGCTCTCAAGCAGCGGGGCGCCGAACTGCCAACGTTGAAGGCGTTGGATTCACTGCTCAAAGCAACGGCGGGGATCGGGGCTAAGTTTTCCAGCGCTCAAGCGGCGGATTAGTTATCCATGGATCCGCACGGATCATCACGAATGAAACCGGACTTAAGATTTTGATCCATGGGAATCCGTGAAACCGTGGCGGACTTCAGAATATGAACTACAAGACCGTGCAACTCGCGTACGACGGCGGCGTGGCGACGATCACACTGAACCGTCCAGAGAAACGGAACGCCATCAGCTTCGAACTGATTGCCGATCTTTTGCACGCGTTAGATCAGGTGGCGAAATCAGATGCGATCGTTTTAATCGTGACCGGAGCGGGCAAAGCTTTCTGTTCTGGGATGGATCTCGACAGTCTGAAGGCGCTGTTGGGCCGTTCGCCAGAACAAAATCTGCAGGATTCGCAGACCATGGTCCAGTTGTTCCGGTCCCTGTATGAGTTCCCCAAGGTGACGATCGCCGCGGTGAACGGCGCCGCGATCGCAGGCGGCACTGGATTGGCGCTGCTGTGTGACTTTACGCTGGCGGCTCCAGACGCGAAGTTTGGCTATACCGAAGTGCGCATCGGTTTTGTGCCCGCAATTGTTTCGACATTTCTATTGCGGCAAGTGGGCGAGAAGCAGGCTCGCGACCTTTTACTGACAGGAAGGATTTTCGGCGCGGAGGAGGCGGTGCGCATGGGACTGGTCAGCGAGATCGTGCCCGCCGAAAATCTGATGACGCGAGCCCGCGAGTTGGCCGCGCTGCTGATGGAGAACAGCTCCGCGTCGTTGCGGGCGACCAAGCAGCTGCTCACCGATCACGCTCGCGCCGAACTTGACGCCCAGATCGAAGCCGCCGTACGGGAGAATGCCGCGATCCGCACCACTGCGGATTTTCGCGAAGGCATTTCTTCGTTTCTCGAGAAGCGCAAACCGGCGTGGACGGGGAAATGAGTTCACGACGGCGTCAACCTGCATTCCATGAAACGCGGCTGCGTGTGCGCTACGCCGAGACCGATCAGATGGGAGTCGTCTACCATGCCAATCATTTGATCTGGTTCGAGGTAGGCCGGGTGGAATTGCTGCGGGAGATGGGATTTTCCTACCGCGACATGGAACGCAAGGATGGACGGTTCATCGCCGTGGCCGAAGTGCAATGCCGCTACCGTGCTCCGGTCTACTATGACGAGGAAGTCGTGGTGCGAACCCGGCTGAAAAAGGTCCGCGAGTCGGTGGTGATATTCACTTACGAACTGGTGCGGGCAGACGACCGGACGCTATTGGCAGAGGGCGAGACTACGCACATCGTCACCGACTCAACGATGAAGCTGGCGGCATTGCCGGAAAAATATCTGACGGCGTTTCGCGCGGCGATGGCAAAGTAAGCCGCATATTCTTGCTGGTAGCAGCGCTGGCACATTTAACGGGGACCCATTTTGAATGCACTTCACATCAACGGAAACGATCTGACCCTGGAAGCGGTCGGCGAAGTCGCGAGCCTTGAAAGCCGCCGTGCTGCCCTGCTCTCCCCTGACGCGCGACATGCAGTGAACCAGGCGCGTGCCGTCGTCGATGAGATTGTGGCCAGCAACAAGGTCGCTTACGCGATCACGACCGGCGTTGGCAAACTGAGCGACGTGCGCATTGCTGGCGACCAGATTCGCGAGTTGCAGATCAACCTGGTCCGCTCCCACGCGGTCGGCGTGGGAGAACCACTGGCCGTCGCGGAAACGCGTGCCATGATGCTGCTGCGCGCGAATTCGCTCGCCAAGGGACACTCGGGCGTGAGGGCCGTCGTTATCGACACGCTGTGCGAGATGCTCAACCGCGGCGTCACGCCGGTTGTTCCGTCGCAGGGCAGTGTGGGTGCGAGCGGCGATCTGGCGCCGTTGGCACATCTGGCGCTGGCTTTGATCGGCGAGGGAGAGTGCGTCGACGAAAGAAACGTGCGTGTTCCCAGCGCCGAGGCATTAAAGCGGGCGCAGGTAAAGCCTCTGGTGCTTGAATCCAAGGAATCTATTTCGCTCATCAACGGCACACAGGCCATGCTGGCCGTAGGAACGTTGGCGCTGCTGGCGGCCGAAACTCTGGTCGACACAGCCGACGTGCTCGGTGGGCTCTGCTGCGATGCGCTCAAAGGAACCGACGCCGCTTTCGATGAGCGCATCCACAAGGCGCGCCCGCACGCCGGACAAGTGAAGTCCGCGACCAACCTGCGGCGCATGCTGGAAGGCAGCCAGATTCGCGAGTCGCACCGCGATTGCGGTCGCGTGCAGGACGCCTACTCGCTGCGGTGCATTCCGCAAGTTCACGGCGCGGTGCGCGACACGCTGGCCCACTGCCGAGGCGTTTTCGAGACGGAGGCGAATTCCGCAGTCGATAACCCGTTGGTCTTCCTCACCGATCCGAAGAATGCTGAGGGCGACGTTATTTCCGGCGGAAATTTTCATGGCGAACCGCTGGCATTCGCCCTGGATTTTCTGGCCATCGCGCTGAGCGCGCTGGCCGGCATCAGCGAGCGGCGGATCGAAAGGCTGGTGAATCCTGCGCTCAGCGAGGGCTTGCCGCCATTTCTGGCTCCGGGCGCGGGCCTGAATTCCGGTTTCATGATGCCGCAGGTCACGGCGGCCGCGCTGGTCAGCGAGAACAAGGTATTGGCGCATCCGGCGTCGGTCGACTCAATCACGACGTCAGGCAATAAGGAGGATTACGTTTCTATGGGCATGACGGCCGCGACCAAACTGAAGCGTGTCGTCGACAACACACGCAACGTGCTGGCCATCGAGGCAATGGCAGTGGCTCAGGCGCTGGACTTCCTGGCTCCGCTGAAAACGTCGAAGCGTGGCCAGGCGGTACATGCGGCGATCCGATCGGTCTGTCCGACGATGGACAAAGACCGCGTGATGTACGCCGACTTCGCCCGCATCGCGGCGCTGATTGCGGGCGGAAAAGTGGCAGCAGTTCTGCGGTAGAATTTGCGATCACACTTGCAGCCGGAATCCGAAATGAAGACCCTTACGGAATATTTGAAGTTTCATACCAAGACGCATCGAGCCTACATACACATCACACCACAGGTCGAACAGATTGTCGGCAAGAGTGCTGTGCAGGAAGGCATGGTACTGGTTTCTGCCATGCATATTACGGCAGGCGTGTACGTCAACGATAATGAGAGCGGCCTGATTGAGGACATCGATCAGTGGCTGGAGCACCTGGCGCCATTTCGCAAGGGCTACAAACATCATGAAACGGGAGAGGACAACGGCGACTCTCACCTGAAAGCGTTGCTGATCCATCATGAGGTGATCGTGCCGATAACAGCTGGCAAGCTGGACTTGGGCACGTGGCAGCGAATTTTCTATGCTGAGTTCGACGGGCAGCGAGACAAACGCGTAATTGTGAAAGTCATGGGAGAGTGAGGATATGTCGGAAGAACTGAACGAACTGCAGGAACATGCTGAACATGCGAAACACGATCCCACGCTGGCGCCGATCTCGGTGACCATGGCCGTGCTGGCCGTGCTGGTGGCGGTGGTGACCCTACTGGGGCACCGCGCGCACACGGAGGAGGTTGTGCTTCAGGCCAAGTCCTCCGACCAGTGGGCCTACTACCAGGCAAAGAATATCCGACGGCATGAGGATGAAATTTTCGTCGATCTGACTTCCGTACAACCAGCGTCGGACGCTGCCGCTCTGGCCAAGACGCGTGAGAAGTATTCAGGAGAGGCGTCGCGCTACAAGGATGAACAAAAGGCAATTGAGGACAAAGCCCACGAGATGGAAGCGGAGGTTGCCACTGAGAGGGGGCGGGCCGATCGATTTGATTTGGCCGAAGTGTTCCTGGAAGTGGGGTTGGTGATCACGTCAATCACGCTGCTCTCCGGACGAAGAATTTTCTGGGCTCTGGGCATTTTGCTCGGAGTTGTTGGGATCGTGGTGGCCGCTACCGGATTCCTGGTCCACTGAGCGGCCGCGCAAGGCCACTCGCTTCGTCATCCACTTCTGGCTAAACCTTCCTGCCCGCTGGAACGGAAGAGGCGGCCAAGGTTTCTTCACTGGCCTTGGACTTCACAGCCATGAACGGGCCGATGGCTAGCACATCCATGCGGGTACGCTGGAAGCAGTCGATGGCCTCTTCCGGAGTGCAGACGATGGGCTCGTTCTCGTTGAAGCTCGTGTTCAGGATAACGGGAATCCCAGTCTTGCGATGGAAGGCCGAAATCAGATCGTAGTACATCGGATTCTCTTCGCGAGTCACGCTCTGCAGGCGTCCCGTATCGTCCACATGGTTCACCGCGCATAATTCCTTGCGTTTTTCCGGACGGATTTTGTACACATGCAGCATGAAGGGCGAAGGATGATCGTGCTCGAAGTACTCATGCTGGTGGTCGGCCATGATCGAAGGCGCAAAAGGACGGAACCACTCGCGGTGCTTGATGCGCGCGTTGAGAACATCTTTCATGTTGGGCAGGCCGGGGTGCGCGACGATCGACCGATTGCCGAGAGCGCGCGGCCCCCACTCCATACGTCCCTGAAACCAGCCGATGACATTGCCGGTGGCAATCTCTTCAGCTACCGCTTCAAGCAAGGCAGCACGTTCCAACTTGCGATATTGCAGTCCGGCGCCCTGCAATGCCGATTGAATGCGCGACTCGGAAAACTCCGGACCCAGGTAAGAGTTCCTCATTTCATGGCGGCGCGGCTGTTTGTGCACCGAATGATAGGTGTGCAGGGCAGCCCCAATGGCCAGGCCTTCGTCGCCTGCGGCGGGCTGAATGTAAGTATGGCGAAACGGCGTGCGATCAAAGACCTTGCCGTTCGCCACACTGTTAAGCGCGCATCCACCAGCCATGACCAAATCATCGAGAGGAACTCGACCGTGGAGTTGATTCAACAGATGGAAGAAGATTTCTTCAAAACGATGCTGCAGGGCGAACGCCAGATCCATATCCCGTTGGGTAATCTCGGTGTGAGGGCGACGCGGCTCGCCAAACAACTTCTCCATGCGGTCGGAGAAATGGCGTGCCAGCTTAACCGTTCCGTCGGGTAAGACCTGCATTCCCTGATTGCTGCCAAGCGGCTTGAAGTAGCTGAGGTCGAGCTGAAAACCGTCGTTCTTCGTCGCGACAATCTTCCTGATCTCGTCGCAGTACGTGTCCTTCCCGTAGGGGGCAAGGCCCATGACTTTGCCTTCATCGCCGTACGAACTATAGCCAATGAATTCGCAAATCATGGTGTAGACACTGCCCAGCGAGTGCGGCAGGAAGATGCGGTCAAGAACTTCAATCTCGTTGCCTTCGCAACGGGCCATCATGGTGGAAACGAAATCGCCGGAGCCGTCGTAGCTGAAACCCGCGGCCTTCTCCCACGGCGAGCAGTAGTACGCGCTGGCAATGTGAGCGATGTGGTGTTCGAGGTGGTGCTCCTGAAAATGAAACTTCGCTGGATCGACGTCGAGCGCTTTCGCCAATAGCGAGCGCACGTCGCGCATGGCTTCTTTGCGCTGGCGTAGGCGGATGAAATTTAGGATCTTGGCCGGGTTGGCCAGCGCGTATTGAACTTTCTTCGCGAGGTTGGCGTCGCTGTCCTGACCGACGGCTACGTGGCCGACATCAGAGATCTTCGCGCCAACGGCATCCAGGCAGGCTTTGACGGCCAGCGCGGGGAATCCGCCGAAGTGCTTACGGCGATTCAGCCGCTCCTCAGCAATCGCAAACTTGACTTCGCCGTCGAGCACGATCGCCGCTGAGGCGTCGGCGTGAAACATGTTGAGGCCCAGAATGAGCATGAACTACGTTTGTCTCCTAATGACGTTGCACGTTTGATTGGATCATTCGGTCAGGCTGGCGGTCCGGCTGGAATCGGCGCTGAATGTTCTCTGAGTCAATTCGAGGAATGCAGCGGAGTCCACTGCGAGCCGCTTTCCGGTGGTCACCGACTCATCGATGCGGAGCGTTGCCAGGGTTGAGCACACCAACTGTTCGAACCGGATCGGTGCCTCGTTTTGCCGCAGCACCGATTGCGCAAAAGCATCCCACTCGCCGCGATGCCCTTTATCCTGACGCCAGCGCGAGTGAATCGTCTCTTTGCGCCCACCGCGCACCAGTTGCAGACGGCGAAAATCCTCGAGGACCGCGGTGCTGCCTCCGCCGAATACCTCGATCCGCTCCTTGGAAAATGCCCGGTCGCCATTGGCGAGATAACTGATCGTCCCCTCGGAGCCGTTGTGAAAACGCAGCGAGACCACCACATTGTCGCCACTGTAACGGCCGGAGTTGCCAAGGGCCCGCGCCTCGACTTCGACGATGGGCGATGACGCGAGGAACATCAGCAGATCGACGAAGTGGCAGACCTCGCCGAGAATGCGACCGCCTCCCTGCTCGCGATCGTTGACCCAATGGTCGGCGGGAAGGTACCCGGCGTTGATTCGATAATGCAGAGCCAATGGCTCGGTAATGGGTGCGAGAAATGATTTCATCCGCGCGCTCATGGGCGCGAATCGGCGATTAAAGCCCACCATCAGCGCCGGCCGTTGGGCAGAAGAAGTTCCGAGATAGGCGCCAACAATCGAGCGCAATTCGTCTTCCGACAGGCAAAGCGGCTTCTCGCAGAAAACATGCTTCCCGGCGGCGAGAGCTGACAGAACCTGCTTGGCGTGCAGGTGATGGCGAGTGGCGATGACTACCGCGTTAACGCCGGGGTCGTGAATAAGTTGGCCTTCATCGGTGGTGCAATGGCCGAAGCCAAGCTTCCGCTGGACCTGTTGCGCGTGCGATCCAGTAGCTGCGCACACCGAAACGAGCGCGGTACTGGATGATGCCTTCATGGCGGGAATCAGTGTGCCAGCGGCAAAAACTCCGGCTCCGAGTAGGCCGACGGAAACACTCGTCGCCTGCGCTGGCAGTGAGGCAGTGGCCCGATCACGGACGACCGCGAGCGCAGGCAACTCGTCTTCGCCACCCGCATATTCAACCACCACTCCCAGGAATGCCTCTCGCGACTTGCCGGTGATCAAATCGTAGGCGCTCTGGGCGCGCTCGATTGAGAAGCGATGCGTGATCAGCCCGCCGACGTCGACTTTTTTCTCGGCAAGAAACTGCACAAACGCTTCCATGTTGCGGGTTTCGGTCCAGCGCACGTAGCCGATGGGATAGTCGCGCCCTTTTTGCTCGTAGGCTGCATCGTAACGGCCCGGCCCGTAGGAACGCGAAATGCGGAAGTCGAGTTCCTTCTCGTAGTAGGCCTTGCGCTCGATGTCCATGCCGACGGTGCCCACGGCCACGACGACCGCGCGATCGCGGGCGATGGCGCCGGCCAGATTGACGGGATCGCTGCTCGAAGTCTCGGCCGTGATCAGAACACAGTCAACGCCCGCGCCACGCGATGTTTCCACGCAAAGGTCGCGAAAAGCTACGGCTGAGTTGGCCGCGCCATCCGCGCCCAACTGCCGGGCAAGATCGGCGCGCGACCCATCAATGTCCATTCCCAAGACATGGCACCCCGCGGCCTTCAACAGTTGCACTGTCAGTTGGCCCAGCAGTCCCAGACCGATCACCGCGACCGTGTCGCCGAGTTTGGCCTCGCTATTCCGAATGCCATGAAGCGCAACCGCGCCCAGCGTTGCAAACGCGGCCTGATCGAATGGAACCTCATCGCCGACGTTCGGGCGAGCGGGAATACGCGCCACCAGCAACCGCGGCACACACGCGATCTCGGCGTGGACAGCAAATCCAGCGCCCGCACAAGCGATGCGATCGCCGGGCTGAAGATCGACGACGCCCTCACCGACAGCGATGACGGTTCCTGCGCTGCTGTAGCCGGGGCTTTGCGGCTGGTCGAGGCGGCTGCGGACGGCTTGAATCGCCGAGAAAATTCCGTCGCGCTGCACTTTGCTGATGACTTCCCGCACCAGATCGGGCCGGGACTGCGCCTTCTGCAGCAGACTCTTCCGGGCAAATTCGGCGGACGCGCGCTCCGTGCCGGCCGACACGACAGAGGCCGCTATGCGAACCAGCACGCAGCCGGGCAGAAGCTGTGGCGCAGGAACTTCTTCCACCGTGATCTCGCCCGTGCGCGCGTGTTGGAGGACTTGTTTCAGTGATTCACCTGCTCAGCAATCGGAACATCTGTATTCGATTTTAGCCGCGACGATTTTAGCTGCGAAAGAACCGCCCGGAACTTTCCGTTTGCTTGCCTTTCAATTTCTTGTACGTACTCAAATCGAACCGCGAGCCGTGGACTGATCCAACGCTGAATTTCGCGGCTGATCTCACCTTCGTCACGGGCACCATAGCCCGGACGCCGCACCAACCGAACTGTGATCTCCCCCAGTTGCTCCTGAACGATCTGCACTTCTTTTACGTTCATGGCATCCTTGAACACATAATCAAAGCGCATGATGCGCGTGCCCTCAGGCGTGATCACATAATCGTCCTCGCGTCCCTCAATCCGCAGCAGCACCCTCGAACTGCGCCCGCACGGGCACGGGTTCCCCGCTTCCTGCCAGACTCCAGTATCGCCCACCTCGTAGCGAATCAGCGGAAAAGCGTCGTTGGCAAAACCAGTACACAGAATCGAGCGCGCCGGGTTGCAAGGCTGGAGCTCAACTCCTTCCATGATCCCAAACTCGAAGTCTTCATGGTAGACGAACTCCCGACAGTGCGACGCATTTCCACAGTTTTCGGAGCAACCGTACTGATCGCTCAGAATTGCGCCGGTGAACTTCTGAATGTCTCTGCGCTGAAAGTCGAGCATGTTCTCGGCTCCCGTGAAGACGGCACGGGGAGGTGAATTCAGCGCGAGCCCAGCCTCGCTGGCATGTAGCGCCAGCATATGGATGATGGACGGATATCCAGAATAAAACTCGAAGCGTTGTGAGTTTAGAAACTCGACCACGCTGCCAATCTTTTCTGCCGTGAGGTGATGCATGGTCAGCAAGGCCTGACGCAGCGGCCGGTTCCAGCGCCAGTAAGGCGGCGTGCGCTGGTCCAAAGGAACAACTCTTTTGCCCGTGAAATTTGCGTGCCACGCTCCGGGCGTAATACCGAAGCGCAAACGATGACGCCACCACACGGCCCATTGGAACGCGATCGCAGCTTTCGTAACGTAAAAATGCAGAGCCTTTCCGGTCGTTCCGCTGGTGTGGCGAAAAACCAGATCGCGCGTTGGAGCATTTTGAGCGATCAGCCGGTCGCAATTCTGCCGCACGTCCTCCTTGGTCAGTACCGGCAGCTTCGGCAAATCTTCGTGACTACGAATGTCCTCCGGTGACAACTTCAAAGCCTTCCAGCGTTCGCGATAGTACGGAACATTTTCATAGGCGTGCCGAACGAGATGGCGGATCTTTTCATTTTGGTATGCCTCAATCTCCGCGGCGCTCCATCGCTCGGAATCCATCAATTCGCGCAGCCGCTGCTCGAAGACATTTCCAAATCGCGTGCGTGCTTCTTTTTTCCCGTAGTACCAGCAGGCAGCATTCTGCAGGAAGACCGGCAGGCGGGGATAAATCTGCTCGACGAGAACGGATTCACTCATGGCTGCGGGACCGCCTCGGCGACTTTGAGCGCAGAAGTTTCGAACTCGCCAGAGTGTTCGATGTGCCCCTTCCATCCGAAGTGCGGCTCGAAGTGAAATGTATCCTGGCTTGCAACTTCGACCAGAGAGCGATTCCATGCAGCATGGCTACTGCGGAGCACGATGTCGCGCCATCCGTGGTCCGCGAGAGGAAGATTCCGGCACTGAAAAGCTCGCGATACGATTGGAATCTTATCCGGGTCGAAACGCATAAGGTAGGCGCACGCGGCATCCACGCTGGGCGGGTGCACGCCAAACAACAGCACTCCCGTTAAAACTGGATCGGGATTCAGCGGCCCTCGTCCCTCGCCGGCAATGATTCCATCGACGAGAACATAGTGCCGCTTGCGACTGTGCAGTTGTGGATCGCGCAAAGAGCCGTCGGCATTGCCATAAGACACAATTTTGTTGAGGTCGAGACACATCCGCCAAATGGTGTCGTTGCCAAACCAGTTCCCGCTGCGCACGGTGCTCTCGGTATCGCCGAAGACCGGCTTCCCAACGCTACGCGCCATCTGATGGACCCACGGCCCAACCACCGGGATCCGGTGCGACAGCTCGCGAATAGCGGCCGCCATCTTGCGCTCGGTCCGGTGCTTCAAATCCGGATTGGGATGCTCGTCTCCGCCGAGCCCAGGCGCACCTTCGGTGTGATGCGGCAACCAGTTCTTGTCGGCATTCACTCCCACCAGATTCTTGAGGCTCGCGGTGATCCCTGCTTTCTTGTGCGTCTTCCATTTCGGCAGGCTGAACACAACGTCGCACTGAAGGGCACAACCGGCAACCAGATATTCGTGCCGTCCTTCGCTGTGATGACGGTTGACGACGCCGGCATCATAATCGGCGCCGTAGTAGTGCCCGGCGCCGCGATGGTCGGCGAATTCGCTGGCCTGCCCCAGGTCGAAGGCGACCGACCCGTAAGGATTGGGAGCAAGCTTGCGCCGCTCCACCACGACATCGCCGCGCGTGGTCCACTCTTCCTGACGCAGATCAATGACTTCAAAGCGGAGGCCGAGGGCCCGGTAAAACTCACCGATCGCGTCGAGGCCGAGAAGACGCGACATTTCCGAGAAGGACGCATCCGTCTGCGGCGCATCGGCGATAATGATCTTGCCTTTGGGGCCAACCGCCTTCCAAACATAATCCGCGACCGCTCGAATCACGCTGCCATGTGTGATGACATAACGCCAGCCCTCAGGATCGCGGGGATGTCGCTGATGCACCATGTTCGGTTTCAACAGAACCGTCTCGCCCGGATGGATCAATTCCTGAAGTGGATTCCATTTGGGCGTGCCGAAGTGAGCAAGATCCAGGCCCGCGGTCTGGAAGCAGCCGCGCACTCCCTCATAAGCCGGGTTGGGTTCTGATGAGGTGTCGCTAAAGGTATATTCCGGGTAACGCTGAGAAGGCGAGAACGGCGCCAGGCGGGAATACTCTCCGCCTTGGCCACGCCACGCCACGACCGTATTTTCCGGCAATCCGCTCATTCAGTCGTTCTCGCGCGCCCGTCGCAACTCGTAGATCTTCGACTTCACGTGAAACACTTGTACCGCTTGAAATCCGCAATAAATCAACCCGGGCACACCATCCAGAAATCCCAGGCTGAATAAATACTTAAAAAAAAAGAACCACAGCGGCGCGCCCGGAATGCCGAGGAACCTGGTCTTGAGCCAGCGGCGGCGCTGCGCCTGGGTACCGAAAAATGACGGCGCGAGTTGCCCGTTCGCTTCGCTCTCCAGCCACACCTTCGCTTCCCAGTTCGAATATTCATCGTGCTTCCGAATGTAGCGGGATAGCGACTCGACATTGCAGTGAGCCAGCGGATTCCGCAGCCGGGCTGTTTCGCCTTCAACCACAACGTGTTCATGAATCTCCATGTCAGCCATCGAGGGGTCCTGATCTTTCAGGCGGCATTCGTAACCGCCTTTGCCCCGGCGAAACAGTGACAGCTTCCAGAAGCCCGCTCCCCCGTGGCGAAGCAGCCGGCCGAGAAAGTACATCCGCAGAGAAACATAGTAGCCATTGATGCTTGGATCGTTGATGGCCTCGCGAATTTCCTCCTCCAGTTCGGGTGTAAGCGCTTCGTCGGCATCGACCAGGAATGTCCAATCAAACTCGAGCGGCAGATGCTCGATGGCCCACTGACGTTTCTTGGGCCATCCCCCCTGGTAGTGGAACTGCACCAGTCTGGCGCCGAAGGTGCGCGCGATTTCCGGAGTGGCGTCGGTGCTCTGGGAATCGATGACATAGACCTCGCCCACATTGCGCAGCGCCTCCAGGCAGCGCGGCAGATTCTTCTCCTCGTTGCGCGCAGCCACGATCACGCTGACCGGCAGCTTTCCCGTTGGCGTAAGGATCTGCGATTTGGCGATTTCTTCGACTTTTTGCATGGGGAAGCGCTTTACAGGTGGAGTTCGCACCAGCGTTGCAGGACGTACAAGGACCACGGACGCGACCATGAAGTCTCGCCGCCCAGAAAACTCTTCCAGAGTTGGTCTACCTGAGCGGGGTCCAGCAGTCCTCCCAGTGGGCCTCCGCTGATCCGTTTCTTCCCCAGAACCGGCTCTATCTCCGCTCGAAGTTCCTGCCGCATCCAGCGCTCAAAGGGCAGAGTAAAGCCGCGCTTCGGACGATGAACGATTTCGTCGGGTAGCGATCCCGCCAGTGCTCCAACCAGAAGTTTCTTCGGAGTACCATTCAGCTTCCACCCACCCGGAAGAGCCAGGACGGCTTTGGCCAACTGGTGATCGATCAGGGGAACTCGGACCTCCAGACCCTGCGACATGCTCATAAAATCTGCGTCGCGCAACAGTGTATTTAGCATATAACAGCGCGACTCGAGATAGGAAACGCGATTGACCGCATCGAGCGGAAGGGCGCGCTGCAGTCGATCCCGTTGCGATTGTGCAGCGCGATCAGCCGCAGACCCATCGGCCTGGCTGAACAGAAGATCGCGCTGGGTGGGCGTAAACAGCATCCGGCTGAGGAAGTAAGGATGCAGGACCCGGCCATTGTCGCGCGCCAGGGACGCCAGCTTGCGATTCTGGTCATTGGCTGGCGAAAGTGCGGCAAATGCCGAGGCGACTGGACTGCGAACCACGCTCGGCACCTGTCTCCAGAACTGAGAGAAGCGCTCCATGCGCGGGACGGTGCGGAACGACGAATACCCGGCAAACACTTCGTCCCCACCCAGCCCGGAGAGGGCGACTTTCACACCTGCGCGCCGCGCTTCCCGCGAAACGAAGTAGGTGTTGATTCCGTCCATGGTCGGCAGGTCCATCGCGCGCAAGGCGTCAGGAATCGCGGTCAGGACATCCGTCTGAGAAACATTGATCTCGTGATGATCGGTGCGAAACCTGGCGGCGATCGCTCGCGAGTGCTGCGCTTCGGAGAAATCGGCCTCGCGGAAGACGATGGAAAACGTGCTCGGGGTGACGCCCCCACGGCTGAGAATGCTGACCAGCGCGCTCGAGTCAATGCCCCCGGAAAGAAACACTCCCACCGGCACGTCGCTGATTAGCTGCAAGCGAACGGCTTTTTCGAGCATCGGCTGCAAGCGGTCTGGGGTTTGGTCCTCATTCTCGGCAAGCAACGAAGCTGGAGTTCGTACCGCTGTTCCCGGTTCGTCCACCAAATCCCAATACGCGGACTCGCGCAGGGTTCTGCCTTCCCAGGTCAGAGTGTGGCCCGCGGGAAGCGCATGAACTCCCTCCACCAACGTGAGCGGGTCATAAGCCGACCCGAACGTCAAGTAATTGATCAGACCAGCAGGGTCAATGCGAGGCTGCACCAAACCGGTGCCAAGCAAGGTGCGGACTTCGGAGGCAAACAGAAAATGCGTACCAGGCTGTGCATAGTAGAGCGGCTTGATCCCCATGGGATCCCTGGCAATGAACAGGCGGTGGCGGCGTGCGTCCCAGATCGCGAACGCGAACATGCCACGAAATTTCGCCAGGCAATCCTCGCCCCAACGCGCGTAGGCCTTCAGCACAACTTCGGTGTCGGAGTGGCTGACGAAAATTGTGCCGCCTTTTTCGAGTTCGGCCCGGACATCGCGGAAGTTGTAGATCTCGCCGTTGTAGACGATCCAGTTGCCGGTTTCGGCGTCGTGCATAGGTTGGTGAGCCAACGGGGAGAGGTCGAGAATCGCCAACCGCCGGTTGCCCAGGCCGATTTCAACCGGCTCAGGAACGGAATCGCGCAAAAGGATCGTGCCAGAGTCATCAGGCCCGCGGTGCCCGAGCGACTGCGTGCCGCGTTCGAGAACACCATCCGGGATTCGCGTGTTGCGCGCAATAATGCCAAAAATTCCACACATAGGGTCGCTACCGCTTTGGCAGGGATAATATTACGTGAATGCGAACGCTCTAGTGTGTACGCAGCCCAATCGCAAGAACTTCTCAGCAAGCCATCTGTTAACATCATAACCGCATAATTTCGATGATCCCTGCTCATGAACTTGTCTCTGGCGGTGGACGCCCTCGCAGGCTTCAGTGTCGCGGGCTGCTGCTCTCAGAACTCGCCCGGCAAAATGGAATGGCCCTGGATGGCAGAGACGGCGAGGTCTCGCGCTTCACGACCTTGGACGGCTTGTCCAACATCGATGGCGGCATCGCCATCACTTACCTAACATCGGCTCGTTTTGCAGGCTTGTTACGAAGTGGCAGTGATCTTGCCGTGGTGACCCGGGCCGAATTGCGCAGTTGCCTGCCCGAAGGCAATACCGCACTCATCGTCGAGGGCGATCCGCATGACTTGTTCTACACGGCGTTCGCGGCGGCGGTCGAGAACAACAACTTCGAACGCCTGCAGCCCTTCGTCAGTCCTGCTGCGCGCGTCCACGAGAAGGCGGTGATCGCGGACAATGTCCACATTGAAGCTGGCGCTGTAATTGGCGCCTGTGCCGTGATTCTGCCCAACACCTTTGTCGGAGCAGAGGTCTGTATCAAGCCTAACGCCACAGTAGGCGGTGATGGCTTCGAGAATGCCGTCATCCGCGGCCGGCGTACGATTGTCCCGCATGCGGGGGGAGTGTGGCTAAGCGCAGGCGTGCAAGTTGGGTCTTCCACCTGCATCGATCGGGGACTCTTCGGTGATTTCTCGTTTGTCGGAGTGCATACGACGATCGACAATCTCGTCCATTTCGCTCACTCTGCGCAAACCGGACAGAACTGCTCGATCGTCGCTTGTTCGGAGATTTCAGGGGGAGCAGCCCTGGGCGACGGCGTATGGCTCGGGCCAAACGTCTCTGTCAACCAGAGTCTCACGATCGGAGACCACTGCTATATCGGCACCGGGGCAGTGGTCACGCGGAACCTGCCGCCCCACTCCCTCGCCTATGGCTCGCCTGCGAAAGTCGCCGCGCAAGTTTGCGTTTGCCGATCGAAACTTCAGTTCGAATCTGATCTCGCCACCTGCGGCAAATGTGGAGAGCGCTACCGGTTAGACCCTGCAGGCCAGGTGCATCATGCATGACGCCGGACGTTTGTGGGGCCGGGCTGCGACCGAACCTGTGTTCGTCCTGACCGCCGACCAGGACTGGTCGCCGGAGTGGGCCAATACGATTTTCCTCGAACGCCTTGGCAAATGGGGTCAGCCCGCACACATATTTCGGACCAGTCCATCCGCAACACTGGATGACGCCGTCAAGAAAGGCATCATCGAACAAGGCTGGCATCCCAACTTCATGGGCGGCTCGTCGCACGGCGCTACCGTGGAAGAGGTCGTCCAATATTGCCAGCGCGTTTTCCCCGGGGCACGTACAGTACGCAGCCACTGCTTCGCAGAGGATTCTTTTCGTATGCGTGCGCTCGCAAAGGCAGGCATTGTAGCGGACTCGCAGAATCCGACCGCTTGCCAGGGTTACCTGTTACCAATGATCCACCCTTCAGGGATTTTGCGCCTGCCGGTCTATTTCGAAGACGATACGGCTTTTGACGCCACCGACCGGTCATTCGCCGTCGATGTGTTCCGAAGGTCGTTGTTTACTCCGGGACTGAAAATTCTGAACTTCCATCCCACCTTTGTGGGATGCAATACTCCGTCCCTCGCCCACTACAATTCTGTCCGCGCCAAGGTGTTTCATACCGCAGAACCACCCGACGGCGTTCGCTGGGACGGGCGTGGGACTGCGAACATGTTGGACGAGTTGCTGGGTGAAATTCTCGGGGGGGGGGCACAATTTTTGCTCATTGCACAGTGTAGTGGATGAGATTTGGCGTTCCGTCAGGCAGTCACCCGACCTGTTGCCGAAGGGTTCGTTGCTCCGTCTCGACGGGTGACAGCCTTATGTGCCCAGCGCCTGCATCACTGCACCTTCTCTACTGCAATCCGCAGGGCGTAACTGCCAGCGCCCCCCGCACAACCTGTGTACGCGGTCGAATAAGTAATCGCGGCATTCCCCTCCGACCACAGCGAAATAGTGCCGCCGCCAAAATTTGCGGTCCCACCCAGCGACAGGCTGTTACCGCCGGAAACGCCTGCTCCCGAAAGTGGTACGCGGAAAGTTCTGGCACTGGTTTCGTCCTTCCACCCGATCATGAGTGCCGCCGCCGCATTCCTAGGGGACGAACACGCGGCGGTCGAGTCCAGGTAATAATTGACCCGGTACTGGCCCGGTCCACACGCGGAAGATACGCACAGATTCGTGGGAGCAATGGCTGCCTTCTGGCCAGTCAAAGAAACCGCCCACCGCGCTCCGGCGCTGCTCGCAGCCGATCCGGCGCTGCCGGCGTCCCCGGCGCAGCCCACGCATTTTCCGGTGACCGTGAGATTTCCATTGATCGTCACCGGCACATTGAAGGTCTTGGCCGCGACCGTCAGTTTCTCTTGCGGACTGCCATCGGGAAATTTTCCTACGTATTCGCGAACCTCTTTCTGGGCGCGGCTGTAGAGAGTATCGATGTTGCCCTCGTAACCCAGATCGAGATCGTTTGCATCCGCGGCCGGACGATGATTCCCGCTCGTCCAGGTCTTGCCCCAGTTACTGTCGCCCAGGGTAATCAGGGGTGTGAAACCAATGTCGAGACCGTGGTGTCCGAAGTTCAATCTTCCTTTCAGGCCATTCTCCCTGGTCGCGATTCCATTGGCGGCTTTCAGAATGGTCGCCCCAGGAATTTCTCCTGCGCCGTTGGTGTGCACCGCTTCCAGGTTGGCCGCAGCCGGAGGAACCGCTCCAGACATGATCAGACTATGAGCCTCCCCGGTCACGGCTCCCGAGGCAATCGTGCTAACGATCGCGCCGATGCCCAGAACATCGGCTTGCAGCGGTGGCGCAAAACTGTGGTACGAGGCGGTGGACATGTCCGCCCCAGATGAAATCACAACCGCTCCGGGCCAGAAGTCTAACCTCGGCATATAGATATTCGCCGAGAGATTTTCCCCCGCAATGGTGTAAGACGCGAGCTTTCCTCCATTGTCGGTGAACTGACAGACCAGCGTCGCACACGAACTTTGCTGAACAGTAGTCACCAGATAGTCCCCCGTGCCTTCGGGGAAGGGCGGAGCGTTTTTCATATCCCAGTCGATCTTGAGAATCTTGTAACTGGACGCTCCCACGATTCTGGGAAACGTGCCCGTGACACTGCCCGAACCATTCATGAAAGCGTATCCGGCGGGCAACGGGACGCCATCGCCAAACTGGGCGTGGACCGGGACCACCCAGTAGAGCCAATCGCGAGAACCCGCGCGCGCGCCCCAGTTGGGGAACACACCCGAAGCGCCGTTGTTGGCCAGTCCACTCAGCTTTACGTGAACACCCTCGGCCAGGATGGCCGCGTTGCCCACGTTTCCCAGCGGGCTGGAGTTCTTGCAATCGGCAGCCTCGTAGTAGACGTTGTCCGAGATGAAACCCCCGTATCCGCCACGCTGGTTGCTGACGCGAACCCCAAAAACCGACCAGCCTTGAATCACGCTGTCGGAAATCTTCAGGCCGTTCCCCGAAAGCCAGTCCACCCCCTTGCCCTGGCATTGCAGGGATAGATCGAGGTGCTTCAGCCACCCGACGGCGGCCCAGACTTGAAAGGGGCCGGGAGCCGTGACGAACGCGCCGCAATACGATGGATTACAGGTTACGCCCCCGCCCAAAGTGGAATCCAATCCGTCGAGCAAGAACGCTTGATCGTCGTCGACCTGCACATAGGAACCGAAACTCCCCCCGCTTGGCGGGCGCCGAGTGCTGACGTTGAAGATACGAGTCTGTTGTCCGTTCACTTCAATAAATGGCTTGGTGCCACCGACCATCATGGGCCGGCCACGAGGACTGTTCAGGGTGACGTTCACGGCCACGCCGAGGGCGGTGCGGTCGCCGACCAGGACGCAGGGGTCGTTGGGCGTGTAGCAATTGAGGATGGAACCTGCGAAATCAATCGTCTGGCCGACCGCTCGAATCGCAATGGGAGCGAAGACGTCGTACTCGCCGGGAGGAATTACGACCCTGCCCGACTGTGAAATCCCGGTTGGGTTGGTGGGAGTAAAGCGCGCCGCAATAGAAGCTTCCTGAATCCCGCCGGAAGCGCTGCTCACCACATAGCCAGAGGGATGAGCGTTTGCAGTCGTAAACTCCAGCGTCCCCGGGCGGCCATCTCCTTTGCACGTTCCGCCGGTGACCCGGGCGGCTTCAGGAGTTCCCGTGCCTGCAATATATACGTAATACCAGGGTTCGGTTGCGAACACTCCCGGTGGACACGGGTCGAGCGTGACGGTATTTTTGCCGGGCGAAGTAAGAACCGATACAGGACTCTGTCGCCAGTTGAGGTCCGTCGCAGACCGCACAATGTTCGCCGCCAGCGGCCCGGCATCGGAGGCGGCGGCGTAAGGCGCATGATGAACCGAGATGGAGACCGCCAACACCAGCGCCAGAATTCCAGCCGAGGCGCCCAAAGCCCGCCCGGCGGCTCGCCATGAACATGAAGAAGATCGCCAGAAAGGAAACCTCCCTGAACGGAATAGGTTGCCGGGAAAACGCTCAGGATTCAACATGTACCTCCTTCGTCTTGCGTCTGGGTTGACGGGCGTTGCGGAGTTTCACGGTTACTCTACGGCGGGGGCCTCGATTTCGCCAAACGGTTGGGTGGAATTGGATGGCTGCGTCAATCGGCACCATTTGAGCGGCACACACCATCCGTGTCATTGCGCGGTGCTTCCCCCCTGTGGTAGCCTCGTATCGTGACCACTTTGTACGACAAAGTAGCCTCATCGGTACCCGCGGGGCTCGACCGCAAGGAAGCAGAAGTTTACCGGCATTTGGATCCGGCACGGCTGCCGAAACATATCGCCATCATCATGGACGGCAATGGACGCTGGGCGAAACGGCGCCACATGCCGCGCGTGGCTGGGCATCGCGCCGGGGTCACCGCCGTGCGTTCGACCGTGGAAACCGCGGCGCGAATACATATTCCGACGCTCACGCTCTACGCATTTTCCGAGGAGAACTGGAAGAAGCGGCCCAAGAGTGAAGTCGGATTTCTTATGGGACTGTTGAGCCGCTATCTGAAGGCGGAAGTCCCGACGCTGAACAAGAACAATATTCGGCTCGAATACATCGGCCGGCAGCACGAACTGCCGGAGGACGTGCAGGAGCGCATGGAATGGGCCCGCGAGGCCACGTCGCGCAATTCGGGGATGGTGCTCACGCTGGCGCTCAACTACAGCGCGCGCAGTGAACTGGTGGACGCATTCCGCTCGATGGTGCACGCGGCGGCGCAGAATGGCGGGATCGAGCACCTCCACATCGACGAAGATATGGTGGGACGGCATTTGTATACGCGGCATCTGCCGGATCCGGATCTCGTGGTGCGGACCTCGGGTGAGATGCGGCTGAGTAATTTTCTGCTGTGGCAACTGGCGTATGCCGAGATTTATGTGACTCCGACTTTGTGGCCGGACTTTCGCGGACTGCATTTGCTGGAAGGGATCGCGGAATACCAGAAGCGCGAGCGACGCTACGGCGGACTGAATCACGGCGACGGGCACGCGGCAGCTTCCGACGCAAAATCTTAGCCACAGAGGGCACGGAGAAACACAGGGGACACCGGGAGTGGTGGTGGAGTTTGAGAAGAACGATTCGTATCAGGGCTTCGCTTCAGCGATGCCGCCAGAGTGAATAAGAGGCTAAACGGCTTCAGCCGCTGGGTCCGGGCTCTCACAGCCGCTAAAGCGGGCATGCGTGACAGCTTCTGTGGCACGCCTGAAGGCATGCTCTGATACGAATCGCCGCCCCCAAACCGCACCACTACCAAACCGGGCCTCCTCTGTGATTCCCTGTGGCCTCTGTGGTTAAATTCTTGAATTCGTGCAAAGATCGTAACCACTGATCACAGCGCAAACCCACTTCCCTTGTTAAAACGCATCGCGACCGCAGTCGTCCTCATTCCGATTGTTCTGGTGCTCATCTTGCGGGCGCCGGTGCCTGTGCTGGCAGTCGTGGCGGCCGTAGTGGCCCTGCTTACGATTTATGAATTCCTGAAGCTGACGGAGTCGTACGGCGTGCTGCCGCTGCGCTGGCCCACCTATCTCTTCACTGGGTTATTCTTCCTGGTCGTGGCGATCTGTGCAGGTGGCGAGACGCCACTCGCTTCCAGCGGAAAATTCCTGGTGGTTCTGGCGTTCTCCGCGGCAATTGCGCCGTTTCTTTTTCTGACCATCGTGATGCGACGTGGGGAGCTGAGCAGCGGATATCCGGCGGCGGCAGCCTCGGTCTTCGCGTTCACCTACATCGCTCTGCCGATGGGAATGCTGGTGCAACTTCGCGAGCAGGCGGCGGGGGCGATTTACCTGCTTTACCTGCTTCTCGTGGTGTGGGCGGGAGATATTTTTGCGTACTTTGTAGGCAAGTCGGTGGGGCGCCATTTGATGGCGCCGCGCGTCAGTCCGAAGAAGACGTGGGAAGGCGCAGCCGCGTCGATGATCGCCAGCATCGCCGTGGGATGGTTGCTGTTTCGCAATGCGGAGCACATCAGTTCGGCGCTGCTGCGCTACGGATTGATCACGCGGCCCGGCGGTATATATGGACTGGAAATTCCTGACATGGGACCGGTGATCCTGCTGACGATCGTGTTGAACGTCGCGGCGCAGCTGGGAGATCTGGTGGAGTCGCTGATCAAGCGGGGCGCGGGCGTGAAAGATTCGGGAGCGATTCTTCCCGGGCACGGCGGGATGTTCGACCGCATCGACGCTCTGCTGTTTGCTGCGCCGGTGGTGTGGTTTTATACGGCTTGGCGGGTGATGCAGTAGGGGCTGCCTACTGTACTTTGTCCCAAAGACTCCGGGACCTTGCAAAGTCGAGTGACTGCCTCAGGTGGGGACTCAGACCATAAGCGGCAGCCTTCTCGGTAAGGATCTGCCAGAGAACATCATCCGGGTACCGGTCGCGACCTAATCCAAGGGCTACGATGTGACCGCTAAGCTGATGCTGGAGTTCGTTCAATCCTTTAAAGGCGCGGCTTTGCTCTTCTCCTGACAGGTCAAGCCCAAAGCCACGGCCGTGAATTGTAAGGTCGCTGGAAACAAGAGCAAGAAAATCTGCTTCCGGGAGTCTGTCAATGCCAAATACCAATCTCGTAGGTCGTCGTCATTCACGCTGCTGTCTCCTGTCTTTCGTTGTTCCTGGTTTCTTCTACCGTGTGGTTTCTTAGAGCGGACGTAAGAGGGATGGAGGGCGAACGCGAGGCTTGGAATGCGGAAAAGCTGAATCCATTGACATGGTATTCGAAACAACAAAGGCAGTCGAGCAGAAAAGTAGTCTTTGTTCGGAATCGGAGTAATCGCTGCCTCGACTTTTTCAAGTTTCCACACCCGAAGGCAGAACCATCGTAGAATTAGAGCTTGTGTTGAGTATCGCAACCAAAGCTCTCTCCTTCTGATGAAACGCATTGCAATCCTGGGATCGACGGGCTCGATTGGGCGCAGCACGCTCAGTGTGGCCGAGTCTTATCCTGACCGGTTTCAGCTTGTGACGCTGGCGGCTGGATCGAATCTTGAGGCAGCGTTTGAGCAGGCGCTGCGCTGGCGTCCGCGCGTCATTTCGATG
>Ga0210384_10000416_pt1 | contig 65297 bp, 65 predicted proteins | sample IncBWH2MmetaG_FD_160574 | JGI IMG/M metagenome (GOLD analysis project Ga0210384, IMG submission 160574) | Forest soil microbial communities from Barre Woods Harvard Forest LTER site, Petersham, Massachusetts, United States - Inc-BW-H-2-M | ecosystem: Environmental > Terrestrial > Soil >... | reverse complement strand
GCCGACCAGAACCAGATGATCCACTTCCTGAAGAACTTCGCCATGGCCGGCGGCCTGCTGCAGTTCGTCGCCTACGGCGCCGGCCGCATCAGCGTGGACGGCCGCACCGCCTCCGCGGCGGCCTGAGGCGATCGCGCGCACCTTCGCGAGAAAATCGACATGAAATCCACCGCAACCGCCATCGCCCTCGTCACCGGGGACAGCCGGGGCCTCGGCCGCAACATCGCGTTGAAGCTGGCCAACGGCGGCGCGGTGCGCGACAACGCCCAGCTCAACGCGCATCTGGCGAGCCTGTCCGCGTTCGGTCGCGTGGGCGTGCCAGACGATGTCGGCGGCGCCGTGGCGGCGCTGCTCTCAGGGGGCAACGGCTGGGTCACCGGCCAGCGCATCGAGGTCTCCGGCGGCACGCTGCTGTAAGGAAAGGGGGCGATCATGAAGGCAGTCGCCTATCGCGCCAGGGGCGAGCCGCAAGTGCTCGTCGACATCGATCTTCCCCGTCCCGAACCCGGCCCGCTCGACTTGCTGGTCGAGGTCCGGGCCGTCTCGGTGAACCCCGCCGACGTCAAGGTTCGCAGGTTCCAGGATCCGACCGAGGCTGAAGGGCACCGCGTGCTCGGCTACGACGCCGCGGGCATCGTCGTCGACGTCGGCAGGCAGGTCACTCAATTCGCCGTCGGCGACGAGGTCTACTACGCCGGCGCGGTGGATCGACCCGGCACGAACTCGCAGTTCCATCTCGTCGATGAACGCATCGTCGGAAAGAAGCCGGCGTCGCTGTCCTTCGCCGAGGCGGCTGCCATGCCGCTGACCACGATAACGGCGTGGGAGATGCTCTTCCATCGCATGAAAGTGCCGATGAACGGGAAGCCCTCCTCCGGTACGCTGCTTGTCGTCAATGGCGCTGGCGGCGTCGGCTCCATGATGATCCAGCTGGCCAGCAAACTGACCGGTCTGACGGTCATCGCGACGGCGTCGCGACCGGAATCTGCCGAGTGGGTTCGCAAGCTCGGGGCATTGCACGTGGCCGATCACACCAAGCCGATCGACCAGGCCATCCGCGACATCGGCTTCGAAGGCGTGGACTACATGGCCGTGATCACGTCGACGCCGGGAAGCGCGCCCAGCCTGGCGCGCGCGCTGAATCCACAGGGGCACGTCTCGTTCATCGACAACTTCGACGACAGCATCTCCGTCTTCAAGGAGAAGAGCATCACGATCTCATGGGAGATGATGTTCACGCGCTCTCTTTTCCAGACCGCGGACATGAATGCGCAGCGTGAGCTGCTCGGCGACGTGTCGGCGATGGTCGACTGTGGCTTGATCGGGACAACGCTCTCGCGTGTGGTGAGGGGGCCGATCAACGCCGAGAACCTGCGCGAGGCGCACCGGATCGTGGAAGCCGGCCGCACCATCGGCAAGGTCGTCGTGGCGGAAGACCGCTGAGACGTCGCCCGCAGGCGCGGTCAAAAGCCGCGCAAGCCGGGGAAAGACAGAGCCGAGCCGAGCCGAGCATAGTGGCCCACAAGCATGAAAGGACGGCGCCGTGCTCTTGCGTTTCCGTCCAAGGAGTTCGCCGCCAGGAACAGGCCGGAAGGCTACGAGGCCGTGTTGCGTGTAGTGGCGGTCTTCTGAGAGGCCTGGCCGCTGGATACCGTGGCTTGTCGGGCGACGAGCCTTGACCGTTGGTCGCCATCGCCCGGGTTCTCGCCTCAGCCGAGCTTCGCGAAATGATGGATGGCCAGAGGGCCGCCCGGAATCTGGGTGAGGGCGCCGCCCACCTTGAGCGTGCCGAGATCCACGCCGAAGAAGCCGAGCTTGTCGATCAGCGCAGCGACCGTGGCCTTGGCCTGCGCGTCGTCGCCGGAATAGAACAGGACGCTGCGGCCGTCGTTGCCGGCGGGCTCGTCGGACAGCAGCTTCGCCGGCAGGTGGCCGAAGGCCTTCACGACCTTCGCGCCCGGCACAAGCGCCGCGAGCACTTCGCTCGAGAGACGTCCGCCCAGGTTCGCCGGCTTGAAGTCCGGCGGCTCGATCGGGTTGTTGGTGTCGATGACGACGCGTCCCTTCCAGTCGGGAAGGCCCGCGAGCGCGGTGGGCAGCTTCGACCAGTTGACCGCGACGAAGACCACGTCCGCGCGCGCGGCCTGCTCGCGCGTGCCCGCGGTGATCGCGCCGCCGAGTTCGCGCACCAGCGGCGCGAGCGATTCCGGCCCGCGCCTGTTCGCCAGGATGGCGGGGATGTTCTTGCGCGCGAGCGCGCGGGCGACGGCGGAGCCGATCGCGCCGGCGCCGATGATCCCGATGCTCGGAACGACGTTGTTGCCTTGAGCGGCGGATTGAGTAGGGGTGGACATGTTCAGCTCCAAAAATGGTTGTGGTGAGACGAATACTAGGCGTCCGATTAGCGATTGATTAGGGGAGAATCATCGGAATCATCTTCAATCATTCGTTGAAAGAGGCCGGGCATGGAGACGCTGACGAACCTGGAGTCCTTCGTGCGATCCGCAGAGAGCGGTGGCTTCTCCGCGGCGGCGCGGCAACTGGGGTGGACGCCGGCGGCGGTCAGCCGCAACGTCGCCATGCTCGAACGCAATCTCGGCCAGCGCCTCTTCCACCGAAACACGCGGCGGCTGACGCTCACCGAGGCGGGCGAACTGTTGCTGAGCACGATCAAGGCGCCGCTGGGCGACGTGCAGGCGGCCATCGCCGGCGTGTCCACGCAGGGCGGCGAGCCGTCGGGCGTGCTGAAGCTGAGCGTCGCGCTCACCTTCGGACTGGACTACGTCCTGCCGCTTCTTCCACTGTTCCTGGAGCGCTATCCCAACATCCGCCCCGACTGGCATTTCGAGAATCGACCGGTCGATCTCATCGGCGAGGGCTTCGACGCGGCGATCGGCGGCGGCTTCGAACTCGCACCGGGCGTGGTGTCGCGCGAACTGACGCCCGCGCACATCATCGCCGTGGCATCGCCGGCCTACCTGCTCCACAAGCGGCGGCCGAAGGATCCGGCCGGGCTCGCGCCGTTCGATGGCATCGTCATGCGCTCCGAGCGCACCGGCAGGGTGAGGCAATGGATGATGGTCAACGCGGCCGGCGAGCAGGTGGCGGTCGCGTTGAAGGAGACCATCGTGCTCAACGACCCCGCGGCCATGTGCCGGGCGGCGCAGCTGGGACTCGGGGTGGCGCTTGTCGCGGTGCCCGAGGCGCTGCCGCATCTCGAGAGCGGAGCGCTCGTACGCCTGCTGCCGCAGTGGTACGCGGATCTGGGGTCGATTTCGCTGTACTACGCGAGCCGCGCGTTGTTGGCGCCCAAGACGCGGGCCTTCGTCGAATTCATCGTGGAAGAATTTCGACGTCGGCGGCTGGCCAGGCGACTTGCCGGCCATGGTGCCTAGAAGCGAGGTGTCGGGCCGTAGGCGGCGTGTCGCCTGCCGTCGGTCGCGGCTGCAACGGGTCTTCAGGGTGCCGGTTGTCTGTACCGAACTCCGCCGATCGTGAGCAGACTCGTCGCCGGCGGCGCCACGCATTGGGCAGCGTCGTCTTCGACCGCCGACGTGTGCTCTCCGATCACGGGACTGGAGATGAACAGCATCCTCGTGTCCGTCATGGCGCGGGCCTCGAGCGAGTTGACGTCGCCAGGCGTGACGGTTCTTTCCGTCCATGCGACGTTGCCGCGATTGAGTCGAACCTGGTTGCGGCCCAGTTCGGCTGAGCCGCTCAGGATGTACGCGAAGCTGCGCTCGTTCGACGCGAGTGGCAGGGAAGACTGTGCTCCTGCCTGGAGGGAGAGGTCGACGATCGTGATCGGCCATGGCGACCTGCGCGGTGCCGAGAACGCGCCGAGCGAACCGGCATACAGCAGCGCGCTCGCGTCGCCGAAGGACGCGTTCCGCGTGTCCGCGTGTCGAACGATCTGGCGCTGCGGCACGTTCGGCCTGAGCGATGGCGGCATGTTGACCCACAGATGCAGGAACCGGACGCCTTGCTCGCCGGACGCCTCGGCCCGGAGAACGCCGCCGCGTCCTGTCGAGAAGTCTGAATCGCCTTGCTCAAGACGCCAGGAGTTCCCGGTGCCGTCGGTCTGGGTCATGCTTCCCTCCAGTACCAGGGTCATGGCGATGACGCCGTCGTGGGAGCGGATCGGAAACTCGCCGAGCGGCGGGTAGAACTCCTCGTTCAGGAGAATGAACGGGCACTGGCTCAGGTACTTGTCCGGATGAACGACCGAGCGGGCCTGCACCCATGGCTGACTGCCGGCCGATGTGGTCTTGTGGATTCGAACGACTGACAGTTCCATGGTGTCTACCTGCAATCTGGATACGGGCGTGGTCCGGTGCTGGGCCACGCTGCAAAGGTAGGGCACGCGGCCATTCGTGCCTAGCAGGCTGCGGGCAAAGCACCTTCCCATGACTGCAAAGGTGCGGCGCCGGGAGCGCTGGACCGGCGACGTCGGCCGCCGCGAGTCGCCAGCAGCGGCGAGGTACCCGACGGGGCGCGACCTCATCTTTCTGCGCGGTGGAAAGATGCGTTGCACGCCGGCACGTTGTTCGACCGAGGACGCGTCCCTAGAGTTGCTTCTACCGGATCAGGCCTTCGCCAACGAGTCCGTCAATCAACCCCAGGAGCAATCACCATGAGCAACACCACTTCGAACAGCAATTCGGGCGTCGTGCCCTTCGTCGGCCGCATCCTCGTCGCGGCCATCTTCATCCTCAGCGGCCTGGGCAAGATCGGCGCGCCGGCAGCGACCCAGGGCTACATCGCCGCGATGGGCCTGCCCGCGCCGCTGCTGGCCTACATCGGTGCCATCGCGATCGAACTCGGCGGCGGCCTGCTGCTGCTGGCGGGCTACCGCACGAAGCTGATCGCCGCGGCGCTGGCGCTGTTCAGCATCGTCACCGCGTTCATCTTCCACCACGCGCTGGCCGACCAGAACCAGATGATCCACTTCCTGAAGAACTTCGCCATGGCCGGCGGCCTGCTGCAGTTCGTCGCCTACGGCGCCGGCCGCATCAGCGTGGACAACCGGATCGCCGCCAGCGCCGACAGCGTTGGCGTGGATCGGATCCGCGCGGTCGAAGCCTGAGCGGAACGCGTTTCGCTCGCACGTCAAACCCGACGCGTGACCAGCAACGGCTGCCGACCTGACGTGGCAGCCGTTGCCGCTTGCGCGGACATCACTTCCGGCACAGACATGAAAACGCAATTCGTCGCCGCCAACGGCGCGCTGATTCCCTCGCTCGGCTTCGGTACCTACGGCATGCAAGGGCCGGCGCTGTCGAACATCATCCCGGCCGCCCTGAAGGCGGGATTCCGGCACATCGACACCGCGCAGGTCTACGCGAACGAGGCCTATGTGGGCCTGGGCATCGCGCAGTCCGGCATCCCCCGCGACGAGATCTTCATCACGACCAAGGTCTGGAATGGCAACCACGCGCCCGACTCGATGGCGAGGTCCGTCGACGAGAGCTTGCGCAAGCTGCGCAGCGACCATGTCGACCTGCTGCTGCTTCATTGGCCCGGCAACGCCATTCCGCTCGAGGACCAGATCGGCGCACTGACCGACATCGTTCGCGCCGGCAAGGCCAGGCATATCGGCGTGAGCAACTACAACCGCGAACTGCTGGCGCGCGCCACGGCACTCTCCGCCGTACCACTGGTGACCAATCAGTTCGAATACCACCCTTATCTCGAGCAGGGCAAGCTGGTGTCCGCGACGCGACGTGCCGGACTCGCAGTGACCGCCTATTGCGCGATGGCCGTGGGACGCGTCTTCGACGAGCCGGTACTCGAGGAGATCGCCCAGCGGAACGGCCGTTCGGTGTCCCAGGTGGTCCTGCGCTGGTTGATCCAGCAGGAAGACACGATCGCCCTCTCGCGGACGAGCAATCCGGATCGCCTGGCCGAGAACGCGGGCATCTACGACTTCGAACTGCCCGCGGAAGACATGGCCGCGATCTTCGCGCTCGCACAACCGGGCAGCCGGATCGTCGACCCGCAAGGACTCGCGCCCGCCTGGGATTGATCCCCTTGTCCGCGAGGTGCGTCAAGACACCCGCTTGACCAGCTTCGCTCGGGACACGATCGGCCTGGTCTCCTTCGGGCAGGGGCCGGAAAGCCGCGGCTTCAGGTGTTCCGACGTCGCTCGGCGAGCTGGGCCAGTCGAGGAATCAAGCGCACCGCATTGCCGCCCAGCACCGCTTCACGCTCCTGGTCGTTCAACACGGAGGTGTCGCGCAGTTCGCCGCCGCACTTGACCGCGAGATCGCGCCGGAGGTACGGGTAGTCGGAGCCGAACAGGACCTGTTCCATGCCGACGACCGAGCGCAGCATCTCCAGGATGGGGTTCTTCCAGGACAGCGCGGTGTCCCAGTGAAGGCGGCGCAAGGTGTCGGCCGCGCTGCCGCGCTCTTCATGCCCAGGAATGACCTTCATTTCGTCGACGATGCCGAAACGGGTCGCGAGATAGGGGATCGTGCCGCCCGCGTGCGAGAAGATGTACTTGATGTCGGGCGTGCGCGCGAACCGGTTGCTGTAGTGCATCTGGGCCACCGCTCGCGTCGTGTCGACCGGGAAGTCGATCAACGAATCCGGCAGGCCCAGTTCGTGCGCCTGCGGATCCGGCGAAGCCGTCGGATGAACGAACACGACGGAGCCGCGGCGGTCCAGTTCCTCGAAGACCGGCTCGAAGCGGGCATCGCCGAGATAGACGCCATTGGCGTTGGAGAACAGGACGACGCCGTCCAGCCTGAGGACGTCCAGCGCGTACTCCAGTTCCTTCAGGGAGCCATCGACGTCGGGCAGGGGAAGGCAGGCGAACCCGCCGAAGCGATCGGGATGGTCCCGCATCAGCGTCGCGGACAGGTCGTTGCAGCGCCGCGCGAGATTGCGGGCCTTGGCATCGTCGCCGATGTGGACGCCTGGCGTGCTCACCGACAGCACCGCGAAGTCGATGCCTGCCTCGTCCATGACGGAGAGAGAGCCCTCCTTGGACCAGGGCGGCGGCGCAATGCCTCCGACAGGCTTGTCGGGATGGTTCGTCTCGCGCCAGAAGAAGTCCGGCAGCATGTGGTGATGGGTGTCGACGGTGAAGGTCATGATTGCCTCGTCCTCAGGCCGCTTCGCGCAGGAGTCGCTTGAAGACGTCTCTCAGTTCGCCGACCGGGTCGGATACGCGCGAGGCGCTGCGCCAGGCGATGTAGCGATCCGGGCGAACGAGAAGACAGCCGTGGTCGCCGATCTCGCGCCGGCGCATCCACTCGCCGAGCACGTCGTCGTACTGCTGCCGCATGCCGACGCTGACGCCCTTGAGGCGGACGCCGAACTCCTTGGCGATCTGGTCGACGGCGGCTAGCCAGTCCTGGCCTCCGGTGCCGGTGATGAGGCAGAACGAGTCCGCCCCGGGCAGGTCGATCGTGGACACGCGCTTGCCGTCCTTCTCCAGCCAGACGTGGGGCAGGTAGGCGCCGGGATGCGTCGTCGGGTGGTAGTAGAGATCCGGATCCTTGTCGTACTCGGGAAACGGCGTGCCGTCGCCGACGACGGCATCGCTCTGGTAGCGCTGCCCGAGCTCGACGCCGATCGCGTTGAACTGGCCCTGCTGCACGTCGAAGGAATGAAGCAGCGCATCGCGCCGTTGCGCTCCGCGCGGCGTGTCGGCGAACAGGCCGTTGATGCTCTCCCAGCCCTGTTCGGTCGTCTGGCCGGGCGCGACCTCGAGCGCCTCGGCGAAGGGCGCCATGTCCTGGAGGCTGCGGATGGCGCGGTCCACCACCTGCTTGCCGACCGGCTGGCGCTCGGCGTTGTAGCTGTCCAGCAGCGAATCGTCGGCCTTTCCTTGCAGCACCAGCGCGAGCTTCCACGCCAGGTTGTAGCTGTCCTGGATGCTGGTATTGCTGCCCAGGCCGTTGGTCGGCGGATGACGATGGGCGGCGTCGCCGGCGACGAAGACCCGGCCCTTGCGGTAGTTCGCCGCGACCACGTGGTTGATCTGCCAGGGACTGATGCTCTTGATCTTGACCTCGATGCTCGGGTCGCCGATGGACTCGCGCACGAGCTTGAGCACCATCTCCTCGGACGCGTCCGCGGGCAGGTGGTCGTGCTGGATGAACAGCGGATTCCATTCCGTCCACGGCTTCACGCAGGGCCACACGCTCAGCCAGGAGTGGTTGCCTGGCAGGCACACCATGAACAGCGCGCCGGAGCGGTGCCTGGTGTACTTGGTCAGGTCCGCCTCCAGCCAGACGGACAGGGAATTGCCGATGCCGGACTCGCCCAGGTACTCGAACCCGAGCTGCTCGCCCACGAGGCTGCGGGCGCCGTCGCTGCCGATCGCGTAGCGCGCCTTGATCTGGTACTCGGTGTTGGTCGCGTTCTCGCGGACGACTGCGTACACCGCCTCCTCGTCCTGGCGGATGCTCACCAGTTCGGTCCGCAGGCGAACTTCCGCGCCGTAGCTCTTGGCCGCGTCGAGCAGAAGGGGCTCGAGCAGGTGCTGGGGCGCGTTGCACATCGCGGACGGGCTGGCCGTCTCGTAGTCCATGCGGCGGTCGGCGCCGGCGCCCCAGGTCATCATCCGCCCGATCTCCATGCCCGAGAAGCTGGTGGCGTAGACCTGCGTGCCCATGAGTTCCTGGGGCATCGCCATCGCCTTCAGCTTGTCCTCGATACCGAGGTCGCGAGTGACCTCGACGGTGCGCTGGTTGGTGATGTGGGCCCGGGGCGAATGCGCCGTCCCGTTGTACTTGGTGACGGTGAGGGAACGCACGCCCTGGCGCGCAAGCAGTGCCGCAGCCGTGAGGCCCGCAGGGCCGGCGCCGATGACAAGGACATCAGTCTCGATGGTCTTCATGATTTTTTCCGTTGGTCATGTTTTGTCGACGGATATCGACGGGAACGAATGGATCGGGAGTCGCCGGCTGCCTGGTGCGGCACGGCGAGGACTCCCACCGGAGTCGGACGCGTCAAGGACTTCGTCCGGGAACGCATGAGGGCGCGGATGCGGCACGCGCTCGCGGGCGATCGAAGTCGCGATGAAGGGGCCGAGGCGATGTCGACTCGAGGCGGCCCGGCCTCGAGGCATTCGTCGGGCCGTGCCCGACTGTCCATCGGGCCGAACCACGTGGACGACGAGATGTCATGTTGTCTCCTTCACCCTCTGCCGGGGGGCGGCGATTGCCGCAGGAATGGATCGCCTGGCGTTCTGGCGGCCAGTGCGTCCCGTTGCTCATTAAGCTTTACGAGCGTAAAGAGTAATCCACGAATGCGCGCAATGCAAGTAGGGTTCTTTCCGGCCTGTGACGACTCGTTGCGCGCGGGTCGCCGGATCGAGCCCGAACCGACGCAGGCGACTCGTCGGCGAGTGACAATGCGAACGGGCATGTCGAGTTCCGCCTGCCCCTGCGATCGCACTCCCTGCCTGAAGAAGCGAGGATCGAAGATGGACGAGATGCATGACCTGAACGACATGTACATGTTCGCCAAGGTGATCGAACACGGCGGTTACTCGGCTGCTTCGAGGGCCCTTGGCATCGCCACGTCCAAGCTGAGTCGACGCGTCTCCGAGCTCGAGAGACGGCTGGGCGTGCACCTGGTGAACCGCACCACGCGCAGCATCTCGCTGTCGGATACCGGCGAGACCTTCTATCGGCACTGCCTGGCGATGGTGGGCGAGGCCGACGCCGCGCGAGAGGCCATCGAGCGGACTCGCTCTGCGCCCCAGGGACTTGTCCGCGTGAGCTGTCCGGTTGGCCTGCTGGTCAGCGACATCGGTCCGATACTGGCGCGGTTCATGTCGGACAACCCCGCCGTGCGGCTGGCCCTGGAGGCGACGAACCGGCGGGTGGACGTCGTCGAAGAGGGCTTCGACGTCGCGGTGCGCGTACGGTTTCCGCCTCTGGAAGACTCCGATCTCGCGGTGCGACCGCTCGGCAAGTCGCGGCTGCTTCTCGTCTGCAGCCGCTGGTTCATCGCCCAGCACGGCGAGCCCCTCTCGGCCGACGACCTGGGCAAGCTGCCGACGCTGAGCATGGCGCGGCCGGGCAACAAGTTCACCTGGGAATTCCAGGCCGAGGACGGCTCCCTGGTCGAGGTGCATCACGTGCCGCGTCTCGCGACCGATGACCTCGCGACATTGCGCACCGCAGCCCTGGAAGGCGTCGGCATCGCGCTGCTGCCGGAGTCGCTGATCCGAAAGGACCTCGCCGACGGATCGTTGATCGAGGTGCTCTCCGACCTCAAGCTCGTGCCGGGCATCGTGCACGCGGTCTTCGCAACCCGGCGCGGGCTGATCCCGGCGGTCCGCGCGCTCATCGATGCACTCGCCGCCGGCTTCCAGCAGCAGGGCGACGGCGCGTCCTAGACGCTCAGCGAGTCGAGGCTTGCAATTCTGGGTGAGTCGGTCGAGAAGGCGAGTGCTTCTCGAGGGCGATCCCTATTGCCGGCTCGCATTGGCGTTCGCGATGCCGGGCATCGCATCGCCCAATCTCCGAGTGAGGAATTCGGCGAAGGCAGCGACCGCGGGCGGCACCGGCGGACGGCTCGTGTAGACCAGCTGCAGATCGAGTTCGCTGCTCGCGCGGCGATAGCTTGGCAGCACGCGATCGAGTTTGCCTTGCGCGATGATGGGTTCGACGATCGGTTGCGGGAGCAGCGCGATACCCAGGCCGGCAATGCAAGCCTGCGTCAGTACCCGCATGTCGTTGACCGCGAAGCGGCTCTTGATCGGCACTTCCTGGCTGCCGCGCGGGCCTTGCAAGCGCCAGGTGGTGCGACCTTGGCGGTTGGAAATCGTCAGGCAGTGATGCTCGGCGAGTTCCCGGAGCGTGCGTGGTGCAGGGCACTGCTCCAGATAGGCGGGACTCGCCGCGAGGACCATTCCGCTGGGCGCCAGGCGCCGTGCCTTGTGGCCGGTTCCGGTCTCCACGCCCATGCGCAGCGCCAGGTCGATCCGCTCCGCGATCAGATCGGTCGCTGCATCGTCGAGCAGGAAGTCGACACAGATGTCGGGGTAGCTGGCGTAGAACTCGGCGAGCCATTCGATGCGGAAGAATTCGAACAGACCTGCCATCGCGGTCACGCGCACCGTGCCGGAAGGGGTCTTCTTGCCTGAATGGAGCCGCTCGATCTCGAAGAGCTGGTCGAGCGCCGGCGCATAGCGCTCGAACAGGGCCTGGCCCTCGGCGCTCGGTGCGAGCTTGCGCGTCGAGCGATGCAGCAGGCGAGTGCCGAGCTGCCCCTCGAGCTGGTCGATGCGCCGGCTCAGCGTGTTCGACGGCATGCCCAGACGGCGCGCCGCCTCCGAGAAGCTGCCGGCGCGGACCACGTGGACGAACATCGCCAGTTCGTTCAGGTCAATCACTCGAGTTCTCCAAAAATGGATTGATCAAATCCTATTTTGCCATCTAGTGCCGAGTGGCATCCATCCCAATACTTGTGTTGTCCCACCCGACACCGCGCGAGGCGCGGCAACCCAACGTTCAACGGAGATTGATTTGAAGAAGCACCTGATGATTGCGGCCGGCGCGCTTGCCGCCTCGTGCTCGTTCTCGGCGTTCGCGGCCGCGTCGACATACCAGTTCGACCCGGACCACACCTATCCGAGCTTCGAGGCCGACCATATCGGCGGCTTGTCGGTGTGGCGCGGCAAGTTCAACAAGTCGCAAGGCACGGTGACGCTCGATCGCGCCGCGGGCACCGGCACCGTCGAAGTGACGACCGACCTCGCTTCGGTCAACACGGGAAGCGCCAAGCTCGACCAGTACCTGCAGACGGATCAGTTCTTCGATGCGTCGAAATTCCCCGCGGCGACCTACAAGGGCACGATCAAGTTCAACGGCGACAAGCCGGTCGCCGTCGTCGGCAACCTGACGCTGCACGGCGTGACCAAGCCGCTGACGCTGGACATCGCCTCGTTCAAGTGCATGCCGCATCCGATGCTCAAGCGCGAGGTGTGCGGCGTCGACGCGGTGGGCGAATTCGATCGCAGCGACTTCGGCGTCGACTTCGGCAAGGCATACGGCTTCGGCATGAAGACCCGGCTGCTCATTTCGGCCGAAGCGCTCAAGCAGTGAACCAGTCTTCTTTTGGAGAACAGAACATGAAATTGCTACACATCGACTCCAGCATTCTCGGCCAGGCGCGCATCGCGGCCCAGGCTTCCGCGAAGAACGCGACCGCCGCGCTTGTCGCCTGAGGCGACGCCATCCCAGGAAGAAGATCACCGGACAGACACCATGCCGAATATCCAGAAACTCATTGCCGTCCTCGGCGCGACCGGTCGGCAAGGCGGCGCCGTCGTCAGCGCGCTCCAGCAGAACGGTCGATTCAGGGTGCGCGCGTTGACGCGCAACCCGGACAAGCATCCGACGCTTGGCGACGAAGTCGCGCTCGCCGATTTCAATCGGCCCGAAACGCTCAAGGCCGCGTTTGCCGGAGCCCATGGCGTTTTCCTGGTGACCAATTCCTGGGAAGCCGGCACGGACGAATACAGCCAGGCGCTCGCGGCCGTCGCCGCGGCGAAGGCGGCGGGTGTCCAGCATGTCGTCTGGTCGACGCTTCCCAACGTGGAGGCGATCACGGGCGGCGCGATCGACGTGCCGCACTTCACCGCCAAGGCGAAGGTCGGGCGCGTCGTGAGCGAGGCCGGATTCGCCCATCACACCTTCGTGATCGCGCCGTTCTACTACCAGAACCTGATCGGCGTCATGGCCCCGAAGAAGCTGCCGGACGGCACCGCGGGCTGGGCGTTGCCGCTCGATCCCGACCGGCGCGTGATGCACATGGGCGACATCGACGAACTCGGCCGCGTCGTGGCCGGTGCGTTCGCGCGACCGGACATCGCGGGCCACGGCGAGCATCTGCCGCTGGTCGGCGATTTCCTGACCTTCAACGAGATCGTCGCCATCCTGAATCGACAGGGGCACAGGCTCTCGTTCAAGCAGGTGCCGCGCGAGGTCTTCGCCGGCTGGTTCCCCGGTGCCGACGGCATCGCGGCGATGCTCGCCTATTTCGAGGCGCACACGTACCTCGGCTCGGATTCACGCGACGAGATCGCGCTGGCCGACAAGGTGGCCGGCCGACAGCCGACGCCGTTTGCAACCTGGGCGCGAGGGAACTTCGCGCCGACCGCGGCGGGCTGATCTGCCGGCCGCATTCATCAATTTGCCAAGGAGCAATTCCGTGAGCCGAATTCCTGCCCATACCCTAGCTGACGCCCCCGAAGCGTCGCGTCCGATCCTGCAAAAGATCGTCCAGGCGTCTCCGTCGGGACGCCCCCTGAACCTGCACGCCCAGATGGCGCATTCCCCCGCGGTGCTCGCGGCGTATGCGTCGCTGCGCGGCGTGGTCGCCGAACACGGCGCCCTGGAGCCGAAGGTGAGCTGGGCGTTGAACGTCGCCACCGCAGCCGCGGTCGGCAACGGCTACATGATCGGGATCGCCACGCGCTTCGCCCGCATGAACGGGTGGACCGAGGAACAGATCTTCGCGCTGCGCAGCGGTACCTCGACGGGCGACGCCAGGATCGACGCGCTCGCTCGCCTGGTGCGGGAGGCTGCCGCCAATTCGGGAAGCGTCACGGATGCCACCTGGAAGGACGCTCAAGGCGCCGACTGGAACGATATCCAGCTGACCGAAGCATTCGCCCACTTGGGGTTGACGGTGTTCACGGGCTACTTCCTGAACTACGCGCAGACCGATGCGGATATCTGATCTGGTGCGCCATTCACGGCGAACTCAGTCTCTGAAGGGTGCCCAATGACCCATTCGGCCCAGACTGCGTCTCGACGGGTCGGCGCCGGCCGTATCCTGCCGGCCAACATCATCATGGCCGTGTTCTCGCTGGGGGTCTCGGCCAGGCTGGTGGTCCGCTTCGGGATCCGCGCGTCGCTGTCGTTCGGCCTGCTGGTGGCGGCGGCGTTCGGGTTGCTGCTGTTCGCGCGCTCGCCGACCGGCGGTACCTTTGTGCTGGACGTTCTGCCTGGCATGTTGCTGATGGGCCTGGGAGCCGGCATCGCGTTCAACCCGGTGCTCTGGCCGTTGAAGTGCGTCGTCGCCGCGTACTGGTTCAGGTCCGCGAAGACTGGTGCGAGGCCTCCGCGTCCGCGGATGACGAACGTCGGCTCGGCGGCCTTTCCGTCCATGAAGACCTCGAAGACCGTGTCCGTCGTGAACAGCGCCATCTGGCCCACCGCGTCGCGGCGGTCCGCGCAGTGCGCGTAGGCATCGACGAGGTGCCGTATGGCGATCCGGTCGGCCAGTTCGAGGAGGGAAATCTGTTGCGGCATCGGATCTCCTTCGTTGAAGGCTCTTCAGCCTTCGGCTTCAACGGCGCTTGCGAGAGGCGGGGGCGGCTGCGCGCGGCGCGCCGAACACCGTTTGCTCCACAAACTCCCAGTACGCGTTCACGACTTCAGGGCGATCCGCCGAAAGCTTGCGCGTGACGAACATTTCCGGTCCGAATTCGGACAGCGCCGTCGTCAGGCTCACCATCATGTAGTGGAACAAGATGGGTTCGAGCGGCGGCAACTGGCCGTTTTCCTGGGCGGCCTTGATCTGCGGAAGCAGCCTGTTGATGAGGGGCGTCAGCACGTTCTCGGCGACCCATTGCAGGCGAGGGTTGTTCGTCGCAGCTTCCTGGCGCATGAAGCGATGGAACTCCGGGAACTTGCTCGTATGCCGAAACAGCGCGCGGTACTCGATGCGCAGGCGTTCGAGTGGCGTCAGGTCGCCCTCTTCGGAGGCACTTGCATCCCACTCTCTTCGGATGCGCTCGAAGGTGTCTTCCGCGACCGCCTGCCAGAGCAGGTCCTTGCTCGGATAGTGATAGGTGATGAGCGGATGCTGGAAGCCGGTTCGCTCCGCGATGCTGCGAATGCTCGCCGCCTCGAAGCCCCTTTCCGCGAACTCGGCAAGGGCTGCTTCCAGGATGGCCGTGCGAGTCGACTGCGCGCGCTGCTGCTCGGCGCGCTTCCGGGGAGCGCCGGTCTTGCCGGCGCTCGCGGCCCGGCTGGATGCCGCCGTGGGAGTGCTCTTGGTTGCCATGGTCCGAGACGCTATCACACCGGGCTTCGGCCACGGCGAGGTCCAGGGCAGCCCCGCAGCGTCGGGGGGATCGGCGTCCTCGGCGTTCGGCATCGGATGCTTCGCCAGCCGGCTTCAGCGCTTGCGCGCGAGGCCGAAGTCGTACGTGATCGTCGAGACGCCGTGCCGCCGTTCGGGCTGCACGACGAGCGATGGCTTCACGCCGAAGACCGCGTCGCTGTCCAGGTACTTGTCGCCCTTCAGGAAGAGATGGGTCACCAGCGTTTCGTGCGACGGAGCGCTGATCATGAAGTGGACGTGTGCCGGGCGGAAGGGGTGCCGCCCGAGGGCCCGCAGGAGCTGTCCCGCAGGGCCGTCGTCGGGGATCGGATAGCTGACGGGCAGGATGGTCCGGAATTCGTAGTGGCCCTGCTCATCGGTACGGAAAGTCGCTCGGAGGTGGCCGTGCGGCTGGTTCTCGTCCTGCACGTCGTACAACTGGTTGGTCGCCGTCTGCCAGACCTCGACCTTGGCGCCGACGACGGGATTGCCGCCGGGGTCGGCGACACGGCCTCGCATGATCAGGGGCTCGCCATCCTCCTCGCGCAGCAGGATGGATTCGCCCTGGTCGAGTTCACGTTGCGGCCCGGCGTAGAAGGGGCCCAACACGGTGGAGTCCGTGATGCCCTTGTCCGCAGACTGATGCGCGACCGCATCGACCAGCATCGACACCCCCAGGATGTCCGACAGCAGGATGAACTCCTGGCGGCTGTCCGAGCACATCTGGCCGGTGCGGGTCAGGAAGTCGATGCCGGCGCGCCACTCTTCCTGGGTCAGGGCAGCTTCACGCACGAAGGCATGGGCGTGGCGAATGAGGAGCGACATGACCTCGTGCATCCGCGGCGATGCACCCTTCATGCGGCCGATCACGTCGTCCGTGAGTTCTGGAAACACCGTTTGCATGGGAGATCCTTTCAGTTCCGGGGCCTGCGGCCGTGGTACGCGTCGTCAAGCAGCGTGCGGATGGCGCCTTTGTCCACCGCGCGCGGGTTCCAGTACGGCGCGGACGTCGCGATCTCGGCGGCCTTGTCGAGGTCCGACTCGGACATGCCGATGGCTTTCAGAGTGGTCGGCGCGCCAAGCGACTCGGCGAGGTCGAACAAGCCGGCACCGGCCTTGTCGACACCCAGGGCCCGGGCCACGCGCTGCAGCGCCTGCGGCGCCGAGACCGCATTGAAGGCCGCCACTTGAGGAAGAATCACCGTGTGCGTTTCCGCATGCGGCAAGTCGAAGCTCCCACCCAGCGTGTGGCAAAGCTTGTGATGGAGCGCCATGCCTACCGTGCCCAGGCAGTTCCCGCACGCCCAGGCACCGAACAAGGCGTCGGATCGCGCACCGGCATTCCGGGTGTCGGCGGCGATGACGGGAAGCGCTCGGGCGAGGGCGGCGATGCCCTGTTCGGCCAACATCGAGGTGATGGGATTGCCGTCCCTGGCGTACAGCGCCTCGACAGCATGGGCCATGGCGTTCATGCCGGAGACGACCGACAGGTGCACGGGCATGCCGAGCGTCAGGTCGATGTCGTACACGATCGTGCGCGGCAGCACCCTGGGCGACCGCAGGGTCGTCTTGCGGCCTTGCTCCGTCTGGCCGAGGATGGGGGTCGCCTCGGAGCCGGCATAGGTCGTCGGGATGACGATCTGCGGCAGCCCCGTCCTGAGCGCGAGTGCCTTGCTCAGGCCGGTCGTCGATCCGCCACCGAGGGACACCAGGCAATCGGGTGCCCCCGCGTGCACTCGTTCAAGGACTCGCTCCGTCACGTCGACCGGCGTGTGCATGGCGGCTTCGGTGGAAAAGCCGGCCACCTGGTCGCCCAGCAACTGGAGGACTCTGGCCGCGGCCCCTTCGACGTGATGTGCGTCGGACATGACGAAGGGTCTCCGGCAGCCCAGCAACTGCACTTCATCCGCGATGCGCGCCAAGGTTCCCTGGCCGAAGACGACGCGGCCTTGCAGTGGGGTGTAGTCGAACGCTTCCATGTTCTCGATCCCTGTTGTGTTCGCTCGCGCAACGGATGTGTTCAGGCCAGCAACGGCACGCGCGTGAGCCGCTGGAGCTCCTCGAATTCCAGGCCTTCGACCATCTCGATGACCTTCAGCCCTGCAGGCGTCACGTCGATGACCGCCAAGTCCGTGTAGATGCGACTGACGCAGGCGATGCCGGTGAGAGGATAGCTGCACGATTCGACGATCTTGCTCTCGCCCGATTTGGTCAGGTGCTCCATCATCACGAACGTCTTCTTGGCGCCGATGGCCAGGTCCATCGCACCGCCGACCGCGGGAATGGCGTCGGGCGCGCCGGTGTGCCAGTTGGCGAGGTCGCCGTGGAGGGACACCTGGAAGGCGCCCAGGACGCACAGGTCCAGGTGACCGCCGCGCATCATGGCGAAGGAATCGGCATGGTGGAAATAGGCGCCGCCGGGCAGCAGCGTCACGGGCTGCTTGCCGGCGTTGATGAGGTCGTAGTCCTCTTCGCCCGCGGCAGGCGCCGGGCCCATGCCGAGCAAGCCGTTCTCGCTGTGCAGGAAGACTTCGAGGTCGCGCGGCAGGTGGTTGGCCACGAGCGTGGGCAGGCCGATGCCCAGGTTGACGTAGGCGCCTTCGGGAATGTCGCGTGCGACGCGCGCTGCCATCTGGTCCCGCATGAGCCTGGAGTAGGCCATGGTCATGCCGCCTGCCTGAAGCCGGCCGGGCCGGTCGCGCTGCGCGGCACCTTCACCACCCGTTGCACGAAGATGCCCGGCGTGACGATTGATTCGGGATCCAGCGCGCCGAGCGGGAGGACGTCGTGCACCGAGGCGATGGTGGTCTTCGCCGCCATGGCCATGATGGGCCCGAAGTTTCGCGCCGTCTTGCGATAGACGAGGTTGCCCCAGCGATCGCCCGCTTCCGCCTTGATGAGCGCGACGTCGGCGTGGAGGGGCGTCTCGAAGACGTACATCCGGCCGTCGATCTCGCGCGTCTCCTTGCCCTTGGCCAGCTCGGTGCCGTAGCCCGTGGGCGTGAAGAAGCCGCCAATCCCGGCGCCCGCGGCGCGGATGCGTTCGGCGAGGTTGCCTTGCGGCACGAGCTCCAGCTCGATGCGGCCGGCGCGGTACAGGCCGTCGAACACCTGCGAATCGACCTGGCGCGGGAACGAGCAGATGATCTTGCGCACCCGGCCCGTCTTGAGCAGCGCCGCCAGCGCGGTGTCGCCGTTGCCGGCGTTGTTGTTGACGACGGTCAGTCCGCGCGCGCCGTGGGCGATGAGCGCGGCTATCAGCTCGGCCGGCTGGCCCGCCCCGCCGAAGCCGCCGATCATCACGGTGGCGCCGTCCTTTACCGCGGCGAGTGCGGCCTCCGCATCCGGGAAGAGCTTCACTATCATGGCGCGTCCGGAGAGTAGTCCACCTGGTGCCGCGTGTTCCACATCACGACGTGCTTGATCATGATTGCGACGCCAGTTCCCTGATCATCAGCTCGCGCATCTGGAACTTCTGCACCTTGCCCGTCACGGTCGTCGGGAACTCCTTGACCAGGCGGACGTAGCGCGGCACCTTGTAGTGGGCGATCTGGCCGCGGCAGAAGTCTCGAACGGTGTCTTCGTCGAGCGTTGCTCCCGTCCGCGGGATGATCCAGGCGCAGAGTTCCTCGCCATACTTCTCGTCGGGCACGCCGATGACCTGGACGTCCTGGACGTCGGGGTGACTATGCAGGAACTCCTCGATCTCGCGCGGATAGACGTTCTCGCCACCGCGGATCACCATGTCCTTGATTCGCCCGACGATGCGGCAGTAGCCCTCGTCGTCGAGGGTGGCGAGGTCGCCGGTGTGCATCCAGCCATCACTGTCGATCGCTTCCGCGGTCTTTGCCTCGTCCTTCCAGTACCCCAGCATCACGGAATAGCCGCGCGTGCACAGCTCGCCGGCTTCTCCACGCGAAACGGTCGCGCCATCGGGCGCCACGATCTTGACCTCGAGGTGCGGCTGAATGCGGCCGACCGTGGACACGCGCTGCTCGATCGGGTCGTCGCGGCTGCTCTGGAAGCTCACGGGACTCGTCTCGGTCATGCCGTAGGCGATCGTGATCTCGTTCATGTGCATCCTGGCCATGACCTCCTTCATGACCTCCACCGGGCACGGCGCGCCGGCCATGATGCCGCGTCGCAGCGACGAGACGTCGTATTGCTCGAATCCTGGCAGGTTCAGCTGCGCGATGAACATCGTCGGCACGCCGTAGAGGACGTCGCACTTCTCCGCAGCGATGGCGGCCAGCGTGGCCGCGGGGTCGAACGACTCGCCCGGATAGACCATCGCCGCCGAGTGCGTGAGGCAGCCGAGGTTGCCCATGACCATGCCGAAGCAGTGGTACAGCGGCACCGGGATGCAGACGCGCGAACCGGGCGCGATGCCCGTCGCCTCGCCGACGAAGAATCCGTTGTTGATGAGGTTGCGGTGCGACAGCGTCGCGCCCTTGGGCAGGCCGGTGGTGCCGCTCGTGAACTGGATGTTGACCGCGGACTTCGGGTCGATTGTGGCGGCGACGTCCTCGAGGTCCTGCAGCGCCTGTTCGTCGCCCAGTTTCGAGACGGCGTCGAAGGGTTTGCCGCCGGGGTGGACGCCGCTGCCGATCGTGATGACGTGGCGCAGGGCGGGAAGCTTCGCGCTGTGCAACTCGTCCCGGCCTCTGGCCAGCTCCGGCGCGAGCGTGTTGAGCATCGCCAGATAGTCGCTGGACTTGAAGTGCGTGGCGGTGACGAGCGCGCGGCATTCGACCGCGCGCAACACGTGCTCGAGCTCGCTGATCCGATAGGCCGGATTGATGTTGACCAGGACCAGGCCCGCCTTGGCGGTTGCGAACTGCGCCACCGCCCACTCCGCGCAGTTGGGCGACCAGATGCCGACCCGGTCACCGGGCTCGAGGCCCAGGCGCAGCAGGCCGGCGGCGAACCGGTCGGATTGCGTCTTGAGTTCCGCGTAGGCCCAGCGCACGCCCTGGTGCGGCACGACGAGCGCGAGCTTCTCGCCATCCTGCTCGGCGACGCGGTCGAGATAGGCGCCGATCGTGTCCTCGATCAGGGCCGCCGAGCGTTCGCCCGACACGTAGCTTTCGTGGGTCACGGCTGCTCCTTGAACGCGATCGGTGCTTACTTGCCTTCGAACGTCATCTCGGGCGGCTCGACGTCGGCATCGAAGGCCTTGGCCGTGTTGATGAAGCCGCGCCGCACGTCCTCGGTGAGGAACAGCTCCATCGTCACGTCGGGCATCAGCGCATCGGCGGCGGTGATGCCGCCCCCGGCCCAGGCCTTCAGGATCGTGCGCGTGCCCATGTACGAGCGGGTCGGCCCGAGCGCGAGGTGCCGTGCGAGCGCGTCCGCCTCGGTGGCGAGCTTGTCGGCGGGGACGACGTGGCTCGCGATGCCGAGTTCGCCGGCCTGCTTGCCGGAGATGGCGTCGCCCAGCATCGAGAGGCGCGAGGCGCGCGCGCGTCCGACGCGCTCGGCCAGGCGCTGCACGCCGCCCGCGATCGGCAGCATGCCGGTCGTGACCTCGACGCAGCGGAAGACGGCGTCCTCGGCCGCGACGATGAAATCGCATGCGAGCGCGAGCTCGAAGCCGCCGCCGAAGGCGAGGCCCTGCACGACGGCGACGGTCGGCACCCGCAGCGCCTCGATCGCGCGATAGGACGCGCCCACCTCGGCGACGAAGGTGCGGAACCAGTGGAGGTCCTTGCCCGGCCACTCGCGCACCTCGCCGCCCAGGCTGAAGTGCGGTCCTTCGGCGCGGACGACCAGGACGCGGATGTCGCTCGAGCTCGCGGCGTGCACGGCTTCACGCAGGGAATCCGAGTACTCGAGGTCGATGCGGTTGTAGGGCGGGTTGGCCAGCACGATGCTGCCGACACTCTCGCGACGTTCGAAACGAATGGTGCTCATGGCTCGATGCCTTTCGGTGGGGTGTGCGATGCCCCGCCTCGCGCTGCGCCGAGGCGTTCGATCGGAGGATGGGAGGGTCAGCCGGGAATGATCGGCAGCAGCAGGTGCGAGGGCCTGTCGGCGTCCCGATAGACGCGGTGCGTCACCGTCTTGCTGCTGGTGACGTGGTACGGGATGTATTCCACGTTGGTCATGGCGCCCGTTCCCGTCGGCACGTCCATGCTCGTGATCTCGAGGCAGATCCGGTGGCCTGCCTTGAACTGGTTGGCCGTCGCCAGGATCTCGATCCGGTACTCGGCGACTTCGCCTGGCTTGAGCGGCGCGATCGAGTCGCGCGTCAGCTTGTGGAAGGGCTTCCACGGCGTGGAGCGTTTCTCGTCGAGTGCACGGTAGGACGCCTTGAGCCAGCCGCGCGTGAGTTCGCGCTCGGGCAGGTCGGACGGTACGTCGCGTTCACCCTCGCGCGCGGTGCGCACCGAGACGTCCGGGCCGACGTCCTTCAGCACCACGATCCAGTTGGTGTCCTCCTGGTCGATCGCGGCGTACAGCGTGAGCGAGATGGGGCCGGCGACGGTCACGTCGTGCGCGAGCGGCTCCGTCATGTAGCGCAGGCGCTCGACCTTCGTCGTGCGGGTGACGGGCATCTGCGTGAACACGTCGGGCTCGAGCGCGGACGCGCCGAGCAGGGCGGTCGGGCGCGGCTCCTCGGTCGTCAGGCCTTCCCAGTGCGAGAGGTAGAACTTCTTCCACTGCGTCTCGGCCAGCGGCCACTCGGTGCCGGTGCGCCACTCGTTGGCGCCCATGAGCCAGTAGCGCACCGGCGGCTCGTCCATGATGCCGGTGTCCTTGCCCTTGAGCCAATGGTCGTACCAGCGGATGATCTCGTCGTGGTACTGGTGGAAGGGACGCTCCAGGTGCGCCGGGCCCGTGAACAGGAGCTTCTTCGGCTGCCGGACGTTGCGGAAGTAGTTCTGCGCGCCCTGCCAGTGCAGCTTGTAGGTGTACGCGTAGGCGCCCGAGCCCGTGTAGAACGGGATCTTGATCTTCTTGAACGTCTCCTCGGCCCGTTCGACGACGCCGTCGGCCTCCCACGGCTGCGTCATCATCAGGTACATGACGAAGGTGCGCTGCCCCTTCTGCGTGAGGATGTTGTACAGGTTGACGTACTGCTTGTAGTCCGGATTGCGCATGGCCTCGCGCCACAGGGCATCCATCTCCGGCGGCAGTTCGCCGGGGATGTCGCGCGACTCGTGCACGGTGCTGAAGACGTCCAGCAGGTACGGAAACGTGTGCACCACGCCGCCCGGGTTGAAGTCGCGGAAGCCGAACATGCCACCGTACGCGCTGCAGGCGTCATACGGGAAGATGGCCTTGAGCGCCGGGTGGCCCTGCGCCGCCGCGCGCCACTGTTCGCCCGCGTAGCCGGAGATCCCGACCATGCCGACCTTGCCGTCGGACCACGGCTGCTTCGTGATCCATTCGATCAGGTCGTAGTGGTCGCTGTCCTCGTGACCATAGTGGCCCTCCGACTTCGCGGAGCCGCGCGGCTGCGCGATGACGTGCACGTAGCCGTTGGCGATGAAGCGGCGCGTGTCTCCGGCCTCGATCGGGCCGAACCACAGCGGCGCGTGGGCCGGCTGGGGCGGCAGGATGTCCGCGATGTCGGGCCCCTGGATGTCCTTGTTGTGCAGCGCGGAGGCATACAGGACTGGGTATTTTCCCGGAGCGTCGGGACGATAGACGTCCACTGCCAGGCGGGTTCCGTCACGCATCGTGACGATGAGGTCGCGTTCTTCGATCATCGCTTGTCTCCTGTCCACCAGCCATGCGGCTTGGCATGTTCAAGTTGCAGTCCGCGGCCACCGCCGGACAGTGCCGCAAGAAACTTAACGTACGTAAAGTATAAGCATTATTTGAGCGAACGCAAGTGCTCCCTGCGTTGCGGTGCGTTTGGCACTTCCGGGAGAAGGGCCACTGCCTTCGATCGCTCGAAACCGCTCCTCAAAAAACTGCCCGGATGTAAAGTAAAAGGAGGACTGGAAGCAACCGGCTTTCGGACAAGCAACGAGGTCGAGACATGAGCGAACGAGTCACCCTGGCCAGAGACGGCGCCGTCGCCTTCATCGAATTCCGGCGCCCGGAACGACACAACGCGCTGGACGTGGCGACGGCGGAGGCATTCCTGGCGCGTTGCCGCGAGCTGGAGCGCGAGAACGGCGTGCGGGCTGTCGTCCTTGCGGGGCGGGGGTCGTCGTTCGGCGTCGGCGGAGATCTCGCCGAGTTGCGGGCGGGTGCCGGCGCGAGGTGGAGACCAGTACCGAGTTGGACGGTGACGAGAGTCGCGCCGTGCTGGCCGACAATGCCCTGAAACTGTTTCCTCGGCTGCGCCGGCTGCAAAAGAGTTGAGGCAAAAGGAGCCTTCGACGGGCTGCCCGGCGTTCACGGTCGAGGACCGCAGCCGACGCGTGCACGGTCGGAAAATGGAGCGTGCGTCGAGGCCGGTCCTTCTCTAGAATCGACCGGACGTTTCTTCCCTCGGAGGCTGCGCATGCTGCAAGTATCCAGACGGCAGTTCATGAAGGTGACAGGCTCGACCCTCGCGGGTTCGAGCCTGGCCCTGCTGGGTTTTTCCCCATCGACTGCCCTGGCCGAGGTGCGCCAGTTCAAGCTGACGGAAAGCATCGTCACGCGCCAGACCTGCACCTACTGCTCGGTCGGCTGCGGCATCCTGATGTATTCGCTGGGCGACGGCGCGAAGAACGCCAAGCGATCGGTGATCCACGTCGAGGGCGACCCCGACCACCCGGTCAACCGCGGCACGCTGTGCCCGAAGGGCGCGAGCCTGCTCGACATCGTCAACAGCCCGAGCCGCCTGCGCTACCCCGAGGTGCGCGAGCCCGGCTCGACCGAGTGGAAGCGCCTCTCGTGGGACGACGCGATGGGCCGCGTCGCCAAGCTGCTCAAGGCCGATCGCGACGCCAACTTCGTCGAGAAGACCGACGCGGGCCTCACGGTCAACCGCTGGCTCACCACCGGCATGCTCGCGGCGTCGGCCGCCAGCAATGAGGCCGGCTACGTCACGCACAAGGTCGCCCGCAGCCTGGGCCTGCTCGCCTTCGACAATCAAGCGCGCGTCTGACACGGCCCGACGGTGGCAGGTCTTGCCCCGACGTTCGGCCGCGGCGCGATGACGAATCACTGGGTGGACATCCGCAACGCGGACGTCATCCTCGTGATGGGCGGCAACGCGGCCGAGGCGCACCCGTGCGGCTTCAAATGGGTGACCGAGGCGAAGGCGCACAACAAGGCGCACTTCATGGTGGTCGATCCGCGCTTCAACCGCTCGGCATCGGTCGCGGACTTCTACGCGCCGATCCGCTCGGGGAGCGACATCGCCTTCCTCGGCGGCGTGATCAACTACCTGGTCAGCAACGACAAGATCCACCGCGAGTACGTCCTCCACTACACCGACATGAGCTTCCTCGTACGGGAGGACTTCGCATTCGAGGACGGCCTCTACTCGGGCTACGACGCCGCGCATCGCAAGTACGACAGGGCCACGTGGGACTACCAGCTCGGCGACGACGGCTACGTCAAGACCGACCCGACGCTCGCGCACCCGCGCTGCGTCTACCAGCTGCTGAAGGCGCACTACAGCCGCTACACGCCGGAGATGGTCGAGACGATCTGCGGCACGCCCAAGGCGAAGTTCCTGCACGTGTGCGAGAAGCTTGCGTCGACCGCCGTGCCCGGCCGCGCCGCGACCATCATGTACGCGCTCGGGTGGACGCAGCACTCCATCGGCGCGCAGATGCTGCGCACCGGCGCGATGGTTCAACTGCTGCTGGGCAACATCGGCATCGCCGGCGGCGGCATGAACGCGCTGCGCGGGCACTCGAACATCCAGGGCCTGACCGATCTGGGCCTGCTTTCGGCGAGCCTGCCCGGCTATCTCACGATGCCCACCGAGGCGGAGCAGGACTACACGAAGTACATCACGACCCGCACGCAGAAGCCGCTGCGGCCGGGGCAGATGAGCTACTGGCAGAACTATCCGAAATTCCACGTGAGCCTGATGAAGGCGTGGTATGGCCCGAACGCGACGAAGGACAACGACTGGGGCTACGAGTTCCTGCCCAAGCTCGACAAGGAGTACGACATGCTCCAGGTCTTCGAGTTGATGAACGAGGGCAAGGTCAACGGCTACATCGCGCAGGGTTTCAACCCGCTCGCGGCGCTCGCGAACAAGGATCGCGTCCGCGCCGGCCTCGCGAAGCTGAAGTTCCTCGTCGTCATGGATCCGCTCGCGACCGAGACCTCGGAGTTCTGGAAGAACTACGGCGAGCACAACGATGTCGACTCCAAGCAGATCCAGACCGAGGTCTTCCGGTTGCCGACGACATGCTTTGCCGAGGAGGAAGGCTCGGTCGTCAGCTCCTCGCGCGTGCTGCAGTGGCACTGGAAGGCCGCGGAGCCGCCCGGCGAGGCGCGCACCGACATCCGCATCATGGCGGAGCTGTTCACGCGGTTGCGCGGCCTCTATGCCAAGGAAGGCGGCAAGTACCCCGACCCGATCCAGAAGCTGTGGTGGCCCTACGCGAATCCGGACGAGCCCACGCCCGAGGAGATCGCCAAGGAATACAACGGCCGCGCGCTGTCCGACCTCGCCGACCCGGCCGATGCGACCAAGATCACGCGCAAGGCCGGCGAGCAGCTCGCGGCCTTCGGCGAGCTGCGCGACGACGGCAGCACGATGAGCGGTTGCTGGATCTTCGCCGGCGCCTGGACGCAGGCCGGCAACCAGATGGGCCGGCGCGACAACGCGGATCCGACCGGCATCGGTAACACGCTGAACTGGGCCTGGGCCTGGCCGGCGAACCGGCGCGTGCTCTACAACCGCGCCTCCTGCGACCCGGCCGGCAAGCCCTACGATCCGGGCCGCAAGCTCATCGGTTGGACGGGCACCGCCTGGGCCGGCCCCGACGTGCCCGACATCGGCCCGACGCTCGGCCCCGACAGCGGCGCGGGCCCGTTCATCATGAACCCGGAGGGCGTCGCGCGCTTCTTCGCGAAGAAGGGCCTGGCCGAGGGCCCGTTCCCGGAACACTACGAACCCTTCGACACCCCGATCGGCCACAACCCGCTGCACCCGAACAATCCGAAGGCGACGAGCTCGCCCGCGGCGCGCGTGTTCCCGGCGGTCTGGGACACCTTCGGCAAGGCCGCGGACTTCCCGCACGTGGGCACGACCTACCGGCTGACCGAGCACTTCCACTACTGGACGAAGCACGCGCTCCTGAACGCGATCATCCAGCCCGAGCAGATCGTCGAGATCGGGGAGGAACTGGCCGCGAGCGTGGGCGTGAAGGCGGGCGACATGATCAAGGTGTCGTCCAAGCGCGGCTACATCAAGGCGCGCGCGGTCGTCACCAAGCGGATCAAGGCGATGACCGTCGCCGGCAAGGTCATCCACCACGTCGGGATCCCGATCCACTGGGGCTTCAAGGGCCAGACCAAGCCGGGCTTCCTCGCCAACACGCTCACGCCCTTCGTCGGCGACGGCAACACCAACACGCCCGAGTTCAAGACCTTCCTGGTCAAGGTCGAGAAAGCCTGAGGTCCGCCCATGTCGCTTCAATCCCTCGATATCCGTCGCCGATCGGCCACGACGCTGCCTTCGCCCGAAGCCCGCACGCCGGCTTCGGGCGAGGTCGCCAAGCTGATCGACGTCACCAAGTGCATCGGCTGCAAGGCCTGCCAGACGGCGTGCATGGAGTGGAACGACCTGCGCCAGGAGCCGGGCGAGAACGTCGGCGTCTACGACAACCCGCTCGACCTGACGGAGAACGCCTGGACGGTGATGCGCTTCACCGAGTACGAGAACCCGGGCAGCGGCAACCTCGAGTGGCTGATCCGCAAGGACGGCTGCATGCACTGCGAAGACCCGGGCTGCCTGAAGGCCTGCCCGTCGCCGGGCGCGATCGTGCAGTACACCAACGGCATCGTCGACTTCCACGAGGAGAACTGCATCGGCTGCGGCTACTGCGTCACCGGCTGCCCGTTCGACGTGCCGCGCATCTCGAAGAAGGACCACAAGGCCTACAAGTGCACGCTGTGCTCGGACCGCGTCGCCGTCGGGCTCGAGCCCGCCTGCGTGAAGACCTGCCCGACCGGCGCGATCATGTTCGGCACCAAGGAGGCGATGAAGGACCAGGCGGAGGATCGCATCGTCGACCTGAAGGAACGCGGCTTCGACAAGGCCGGGCTGTACGACCCAGCCGGCGTCGGCGGCACGCACGTGATGTACGTGCTGCACCACGCCGACCAGCCCTCGCTCTACGCCGACCTGCCCGACGCGCCGCGCATCAGCCCGCTCGTCAGCCTGTGGAAGGGGGTGGCCAAGCCGCTCGCCACGCTGGCGCTCGGCGCCGCGGTGATCGGCAGCTTCTTCCACTACATCGTCAAGGGGCCGATCGAGGTCGAGCCGGAAGCCGAGGATGCCGTCGCCGACGACGATGTCGATGCGAGGGAGGACACGCGATGAACCCCCGCGACGAGATCCCGCGCTACACCGCCTCCGAGCGCGTCAACCACTGGACGGTCGCCATCTGCTTCGTGCTGCTCGCGCTGTCGGGCCTGGCGTTCTTCCATCCCGCGTTCTTCTTTCTCACCGACCTGTTCGGCGGCGGCCCGTGGACGCGCATCCTGCACCCGTACATCGGGCTCGTGCTGTTCGTCGCCTTCGCGCTGCTCGTCGCGCGCTTCTGGCGGCACAATCTGATCGAGCGGCGTGACGTGGAATGGCTCAAGCGCGTTCCCGACATGGTCGCCAGCGGCGACGACAGCCACATGCCCGAGCAGGAGAGGAACAACGGTGGCCAGAAAGTACTCTTCTGGTGCCTGGTTGCCGGCATCCTCGTGCTGCTGCTCACCGGGCTCGTCATGTGGCGCGCGTGGTGGACGCCGCCCATCCTGCTGATCCGCGTGGCGACGCTGCTGCACGCGATCGCGGCGATCTGCTGCATCGGCCTCATCGTCGCGCACGTCTATGCGGCGATCTGGGTGAGCGGGAGCATCCACGCGATGGTGCGCGGCAAGGTGTCGCGCGCGTGGGCCTGGCAGCACCACCGCGCCTGGTACCGCAAGATGATCGGCGACCATCGCCACTGATCCGGCCCGCGCGGCGCCACGCCTCGCCCCGGGCAGGCACCGCTCATTTCAGGTAAAAAGCTTCCGTGCAACGCATTCTTCAACGGGGTGAGATCGAGGCGCTCGACCGCATCGAATTCCCGCGCGTGCGCCTGCCGCAGCCGCCGGCGCTGTTCGCCGAGCGCGCGGCGCGGCTGCGCCAGCTCGCGCCGGGCAATCCGATCGGCGACTACCTGGGCTTCGTCGCGCGCCTCGTCGATGTCCAGGCTCGCGCCTCGGTCGACATCCGTACCGTCGCCCCCGACGAGCCGACGATTGCCCGCGCACTCGAGCACGGCATGCCGGTGCTGCCCGCGCGCGAATCCATCGACCCGGCGTGGCGGCAGGCGCTGCGCCCGCTGCTCGCCGCGATCCGCGACGACGCGTCGTCGCCTCCCGCATCGCTGCAGGTCGCCGCGATGCTTGGCGAGCTGGACGACGACTGCCTCGACGCCCTCGCGCTCGACGCGATCGCCGGCGACGTCGCCCCGCGATGGCAGGCCGCGCGGCCCGTCGTGATGGCGGCGCTGCAGGTCGCCTTCGCCGACGCCGCGAGCCGGCTCGACACGAAGCGCATCGCCTACGTCGACCCGGCCACCATCTGCCCCGTCTGCGGCAGCCTGCCTGTCGCCAGCGTGCTGCGCATCGGCGGCCAGGCCGGTGGACACCGCTACCTGCATTGCGCGCTGTGTGCCACCGAATGGCATCTCGTGCGCGTGAAGTGCAGCCATTGCGAGTCGACGAAGGGCGTGCGCTACCAGGGTATCGAGGAAAGCCCGGAGGAAGGCGCGCGCGCCGTGCTCGCCGAGACCTGCGACGAGTGCCACACCTACCGCAAGCAGGCCGACCAGGAGAAGGATCCGTTCGCCGAACCGCTGGCCGACGACCTCGCCAGCCTGATGCTCGACCTGCTGATGGCCGACACGCCGTTCGCCCGCGCCAGCGAGAACCCGTGGCTGTCGCTGGCCGCGCCTCATGACGAGCCGGAGTCAGGCCCATGAGCGCGACCGCACCGGCGAACCACGCTCTGATGCAACGCCTGCCCGCGGTCGACAAGCTGCTGGCGGCCGACGAACTCGCGCCTGCATTGCGGCTGCACGGCGCGACGCAGGTGACAGGCGCCGTGCGCGCGGAGCTCGAGCGATTGCGCGAGGCAATCCGCGCCGGCATCGACGTGCCGCACGCGGACCTCGATCCGCCCACGATCGCGCGCCGCGTCGAGGCCGCGATCCGCGCCCGCAGCGCGCCGCGCCTGCGCAGCGTCTTCAACCTCACGGGCACCGTGCTGCACACCAACCTGGGCCGCGCGCAGTTGCCCGACGAGGCCGTGCAGGCCGTCGTGCGTGCACTCATCGCGCCGGCCAACCTCGAATACGACCTCGAGACCGGCGGCCGCGGCGATCGCGACGACCTCGTTTCCGGCCTGCTGCGCGAGCTCACCGGCGCCGAGGCCGCCACCGTCGTCAACAACAACGCCGCGGCCGTGCTGCTGACGCTGAACTCGCTGGCGGCGCGCAAGGAGGTCGTCGTCTCGCGCGGTGAGCTGGTCGAGATCGGCGGGGCCTTCCGCATCCCCGACATCATGGGTCGCGCCGGCGCGCGCCTCGTCGAGGTCGGAACGACCAACCGCACTCATGCCCGCGACTACGAGGCCGCCATCGGCCCGCGCACCGGGCTGCTGATGAAGGTGCATTGCAGCAACTACGCGGTCACCGGCTTCACGGCAAGCGTCGCCGAGCCGGAGGTGGCGCGCATCGCGCACGAGCGCGGCGTGCCGCTCGCGGTCGATCTCGGCAGCGGCACGCTGGTCGACCTCGCCGACTGGGGCCTGCCGCGGGAGCCGACGGTGCGCGACATCGTCTCGGCCGGCGCCGACATCGTCAGCTTCAGCGGCGACAAGCTGCTGGGCGGTCCGCAGGCCGGGATGATCGTCGGTCGCAAGGACCTGATCGCGAAGATCAAGAAGAACCCGCTCAAGCGCGCGCTGCGCGTGGGCAAGCTGACGCTCGCGGCGTTGGAGCCGGTGCTCGCGCTGTATCGCGCGCCCGAGCGGCTCGCCGAGCGCCTGCCGACACTGCGCCTGCTCACGCGGCCGCAGCAGGGCATCCGCGTGCAGGCCGGGCGGCTGCGCGACGCGGTGCGAGCCGCGGCCGGCGCGGGCTTCGCGGTGGACGCGGTGGCCATGTCCAGCCAGATCGGCAGCGGCGCGTTGCCCGTCGACCTGCTGCCCAGCTTCGGCCTGCGCCTGCAACCTTCGACCGCACGCCGCGCCGGCCGCGAACTCGCGCGGCTCGAACAGGCGCTGCGCGGGCTCGAGCGACCCGTGATCGGGCGTGTCGCCGACGGTGCGCTGTGGCTCGACCTGCGCTGCCTGGAAGAGGGCGACGAGCCCGCCTTCGCGGCGCAGCTCGCGTCGCTGGCACTGGCCCTCGCCTCATGATCGTCGGCACCGCCGGCCATATCGACCATGGCAAGACGACGCTGGTGCGCGCGCTGACGGGCGTCGACACCGACCGGCTCAAGGAGGAGAAGGCGCGCGGCATCACGATCGAGCTGGGTTATGCCTACGCGCCGTTGCCGGGCGACGATGTGCTGGGCTTCGTCGACGTGCCGGGCCACGAGCGCTTCGTGCACACGATGGTCGCGGGTGCCACCGGGATCGACCACGCGCTGCTGGTCGTGGCCGCGGACGACGGCGTGATGCCGCAGACGCGCGAGCACGTCGACATCCTGCAACTGCTCGGCGTGCGCGAAGGCACCGTCGCCTTGAGCAAGGTCGATCGCGTCTCGCCGGCGCGCATCGCCGAGGTGTGCGCGGAGCTGGCGCTGGCGTTGCAGGGGTCGGCGCTGTCCGCTGCGCCGGTGTTCGAGACGGCCGCAAGCCGCGACGACGATCCCGGCGTCGCGGCGTTGAAGCGGCATCTCGAGGCTGCTGCCGGTCGCCAGCCGCGACGCGACCTCGACGGCCTGTTCCGTCTCGCCGTCGACCGCGTATTCAGCCTGCCCGGGCACGGGACGATCGTCACCGGCAGCGTGCATGGCGGCGCGGTGAACGTGGGCGACACGCTGTGCCATTCCGCCAGCGGCCAGGACGTGCGCGTGCGCAGCATCCATGCGCAGAACCGTGCGAGCGAACGTGGCGTCGCGCACCAGCGCTGCGCGTTGAACCTCGTCGGCATCGAGGCCTCGGCCATCGCCCGCGGCGACTGGATCGCCGACGCGCGCGCGCTGCGCGCCAGCCCGCGCCTCGACACGCGGCTGCAGCTGCTGCCCGGCGCGCCGGTGCTCGCGACCTGGGCGACCGTGCACGTCCACCTGGGCACGGCGCACCACGTCGCGCATGTCGCGCCGCTCGAGGGCGATCGCCTGCAAGCCGGCACGCAAGCGCTGGCGCAGCTCGTGTTCGAGCAGCCGGTCTTCGCGCTCGCGGGCGATCGCTTCATCGTGCGCAACGCGCAGGCGAACCGGACGATCGGTGGTGGTGTCGTGATCGATCCGCTCGGACTTGAGCGCCGACGCCGCAGTCCCGAACGGCTCGCGTGGCTGGCCGCCCTCGAAGCCGCGAGGAACGGCGGTGGGTTGACCGGCGTCGTCGCCAACGCGCCCGCAGGCATCGCGCGATCGCATCTCGCATGGCTTCTGGGCCTGCCCGAGGATCGTGTGCCGCCGCCGGACGCCGACGTGCGCGTGCTGGCCGACGGGCCGCATGGTGCGCTGCTCGTCGCCGATGCGGCGTGGCGGGCCGTCGGCGACGAGGTCGTCGCGGCCCTGGCCCGATTCCACGCGGCCCATCCCGACGAGCCGGGCGTCAATGCAGCCCGGTTGCGGCGCATGACGATGCCGGGCCGCACGCCCGCGACCGGTCGCGACACGCTCTGGCGCGCGCTGCTCGACGCACTGCTGCACGATGGCCGCCTGCAAGCTGGTGGCGCCTGGCTGCACCTGCCCGGCCACGCCGTGACGCTCACGGCGTCCGAAGAGACGCTGGTCGCGCGCCTGCTGCCCTGGATCGACGAAGGCGGCATCGACCCACCCTGGGTGCGCGAACTGGCCGCGCGCGCGGCCGCGCCGGAGGACGACGTGCGCACGCTGCTGCGCAAGCTGGCGCGCCAGGGTCGCCTGTTCCAGAGCGTGAAGGATCTGTTCGTCGCGCCGTCGCACGTGCTGGCGCTGGCGCGCCTTGTCGCCGAGCTCGATGCCCGAGGCGGCCATGCCGGGGTGCGCGCCGCCGACCTCCGCGACGCGGCCGGCCTCGGCCGCAAGCGCGCCGTCCAGCTGCTCGAGTTCTTCGACCGCGCGGGCTACACGCGGCGCGTGCGCGAGGCCCACGTCGTGGTTGGCGAGCCGGGCTGGCCGCACGCCGACTGACGCGGAGGACGCGCACGACAATCAACGCCGTCGCGTCCGCGACGTCTCGGTTTCAGGAAGGCAAACGCATCCGGTGGTGCGTCCGGGCTTCAAACCCGGGTGGGGGCGTCAGTCGCTCCCAGGTAGGTTCGACTCCTGCTGCCTTCCGCCCGTGGGCCGTCGCAACCCGCGGAACAGGTGTTGCAGTCACTTTGCTCGGGCTCCACGCCTGTCGTCGTAGGCCGCAAAGACGTCCGTCACCCAGTCGATGAAGACCCGAAGGCGAGCTCCCGCATGACGGTTTTGAGGATAGACGACATGAAGAGGGTGGCGCGGCTGGGTCCACGCCGTCAACACCGGTACCAGGCGACCCGCTGCGATGTGCGGGTTGGCCATGAACGCAAACGTCTGTCCGATCCCCAGCCCGCTGAGCAGGGCGGTCAGATGAGCGGTGCTCTCGTTGACAGCGGCGCCCTTGGTCGCGCGGAGATCCACGTCCAGTTGCTCGCCGTCCCGAACGAAGTGCAGCGGGAATACTCGCCCCGTCAGCGACGAGAAATAGCCCACGAAGGAATGCCGCGCGAGCAGATCTTCCGGATGGGCCGGTGTGCCGTTCGCCGCGAGGTAGTCGGCGCTGGCGCACGTGACGTAGTCCAGTTCGGCGATGCGCTTGGCAACCAGCGACGTATCGGCGAGGTCGCCACCGCGAATCACGCAGTCCACTGCGTCGCCAACGAGGTCGACATGCCGGTCGCTGACGCCCAGTTGCAGCTGGATGTCCGGGTATAGCAGGCGGAAATCGTGAAGGGCCGGAATGAGGATGAGGTTTGCGAGCGACGACCCGATGTCGACCCGAAGCCGTCCCTTCGGGTTGCTCCGAACCCCTGCGAACTGCGCATCCATGTCCTCGAGCTCGCCCAGCAGCCTGACCGCGCGCTCGTAGTAAGCCTCGCCTTCCGCGGTGACATGCACCCGACGCGTCGTGCGCTGAAACAGCTTCACGCGCAGGTGGCTTTCCAGGTCTTGAACGAGCTTCGTCACCGTGGGGCGGGGGATGTTCAGGGAGTCGGCGGCCTTCGAGAAGGCTCCCGAGTCGGCGATCCGGACAAACACCCTCATCGCAGTCAGTTGATCCATCCGGTGCTCCGGTTCTGGAAAAGGGAAACAGCGGGCCGATTGTTCACCAGCCTGAATTGAGTTGCAGCCGACAGCGTCTTTATCCGAGCGCCTCGTCTCCCTACATTCACTGCACCAACTCTTTCAACCACTGGAGAAACAAATGACCAATCGACTCGAAGGCAAGGTAGCACTGGTGACGGGCGGCACGAGCGGCATCGGTCTGGCATCGGCGCGCGCCCTGGCCGAGGAGGGCGCCACGGTGTACATCACGGGCCGCCGCCAGGCGGAACTGGACGCGGCGGTGAAGGCCATTGGCCCGCGTGGCCGCGGTGTCCGCAGCGACGCGACGAAGATGGCCGAGCTGGACGCGCTTTTCGCGCAGATCAAGCAGCAAGCCGGCCACCTCGACGTGTTGTTCGCGAACGCCGGCGGCGGCACCATGGTTCCGCTTGGCGCCATCACGGAAGAACATTTCGACGAGACGTTCAACCGCAATGTCAAGGCCGTCCTGTTCACGGTGCAAAAGGCGCTGCCGCTCCTGGTGGACGGTGCATCGATCATCCTCACGGGCTCGACCGCGGGCAGCACGGGCACGCCGGCGTTCAGCGTCTACAGCGCCACCAAGGCCGCCGTGCGCAACTTCGCGCGCAACTGGGTACTCGACCTGAAGGATCGTCGGATCCGTGTCAATGTCGTGAGCCCGGGCCCGATCCGCACGACCGGCCTGGTCGAACTTGCGGGCGACAACAAGGAACAGCAGGACGGGCTCCTCGCCTACCTCGCCTCGCTCGTGCCGATGGGCCGCGTGGGCGAGCCGGCGGAAGTCGGCAAGGCCGTCGTCTTCCTGGCGTCGAACGACTCCAGCTTCGTCAACGGCGCCGAGCTGTTCGTCGACGGCGGCGTCGCGCAGGTCTGAGCGGTCGTGGCGCCCAGGCACCCATCAACACGGAGAAAGACCATGACCGATACCACCAGCAAGACCACCGCGATCCAACTCCTTCGCGCGTACCACGACAACATCCAGAATCCGGACAAGGCCGCAGCGCTGTTTGCGGACGACGGCGTCGTCGAACTTCCGACCGTCAAGGCGAGGGCCCAGGGCAGGGAAGCGATCCGTGGACTGGTGCAGGGAATTCTGAGGAGGATCCCCGACTTCCGGTTCAAGAACACCCAGGTCTGGATCGAGACGCCCGACAAGGTCTTCGCCGAATACTCGGTCGAAGCACTCGTCCCCGATACCGGCAAGATCTACAAGCAGACCTATGCGGGTGTGTTGATCGCCGAAGGCGGCCGCATCAAGCTGCTGCGCGAGGCGCTCGACACGGCAGAAGCAGCCCGGGCTTTCAGCAAGGACTGAAGGAGATCAACCATGTCCAACACCATTTCGACCCTGTTGCTTCGCAACCTCAGCGACGTCTTCGGCGAGACCGACCCGGCGCGTCGGCGCGCGGCGATCGACGAGCTCTTCCTCGAAGATGCCGTGTTCCACGACCCCATGGGGGGCAGCTTCCGCGGCCGCGACGAGATCGACCGTATTGCGGGCGTGATCAAGGCCACCCATCCGGACTTCCAATACCAGCCGCTCTCGCCGCCCGAGGAGGTCGGTGACGGGGGCCGCGTGGTTTGGGTGTCAGGCAGTCCCGGCAAGCCTCCGGAATACGCGGGGACGGACTTCATCGTTGCCCGGGAAGGCAAGATCGCCGCCGTCTATCTCTTCTTCGACAAGCTGTCGTGACCGGCGCAAGCGGGCCCTGCCGCCGGTGAAACCGAAGGGGCGCGGAGCTGGAGACGGACCTGCTGCAGGCCCTAGATGCGCCCGGCGCGCCGGAGGAGGGCACCGATCTCGGCGATCCCCGTCTCGCCGGCCGTCAAGGCCTCGCGCGAGGTGTGCACCGAGTAGCGGCCCAGTACCAGCTCGTGCGGATGCTTGCGCGCGCTGCCGAGGACGAAGCCCGCGTCGGTCGATGCGGTGACCCGGATCGCGCCTTCGCTTTCCTCGAAGACCGCCAGTTCGGCCGAAAGCGACTCGCCCGCGGCCTGCACGGCCCCTTCGTGGACGTAGAGCCAGCCGACGTCGTGTCCCCGCGGCGGCGTGTATGTCCACGTCTCGCCCTTCTTCAAGTTGACGGACAGGTAGTTCATGCCGGCGGGGGAAGGGGTCGGGCTCGTCACGCCCTCGTAGGCTCCGAACGCGAGCCGGGCCGGGCCGACCGCGGGGATCTCGGAAGGTGCCATGTACTGGCTCTCGGCCGGGGCGAGCTCAAGTTCGGCCGGCAGCGCGATCCAGAGCTGCAGGCCGCGCAGGTGATCGCCTTCGGCCATCGAGCCGTCATGCCAGACGCCGCTGCCGGCGCGCATCCATTCGACGCCGCCCACCGGAAGCCGACCGCTCTTGCCGGTGGTGTCCTCGTAGCGGATGCCGCCTTCGAGGAGCCACGTGATCGTGGCAATGCCCGAGTGCGGGTGCATGCCGAAGAGGTCATGCGGCGTGGGTTCGAACTCGAAGTAGTCGAGGAAGACGAACGGCTTGATGAGCTCGCCGAGGTCCGAGGGGCTGACGACTCGGCGGATGGAGCCGTGCTGCCGCCCTTGGGCTCGCAGCACGATCGGACGCGGCGGGCGCGTGGGAAGGGGACTGCGGTCGATGTCGAGACTCAGTTCGTTTGACATGGCGATTCTTCCTTTGACAGTGGTGAGCGGGTATCGCGGCGCCACTTGTGGCCGCAGTCCCGCGAGCGGACTTCGAGCGCCTGGTGGCAGGTGGGCGCCGATGTGCGCCAAGGTGAGCCCACTCTAGGCCCCCAGGCTCGCGGCGAGTACTACTCGTCCCGGAACACGCCTTTGCTGCCGGAGCAAAGAAGCCCTTGTGCGCAGCCTCCCGGATATGAGGTCCTCGTGCGCGACGGGACTCCGATCGTTGCGGTCCCGGCAACGGTGCGTTACCGCCGCGGGTCTGGATCGGCTGAGTGCGCCGCCTAGACTGGATTCACGACAACCCAGGAGATGAACATGGCCACCGCACCTGCCGCTTCTTCCTCACCTTTCGAGGTCCGGTTCGCATCCCTCTTCAACGAAGGCCGAGGCCTGGTCTTCCCGTGCGATGAGGGCGGACACGTCCAGATCGATGCACTCAGCGATCGCGGCCGCAGCAACTATTTCTTTGCTCGAGCGATGCTGGGCCGGGAATACGCGGCGCCGCGAGTCGTGCGCCATGTCGAGGTCGCGCGCTTGCACTGACGCGGCAGGCTCGTCGAGAAGCCTTCCCGGTGATCGCGTCCGCGATATTGCGTGTAGGATCATTTCGCTCACGAGCGCGAGTCTCCTGAAGACGTGCCGTGAGCTTGTTCAATGCGGTCGATTCGGCCGGCGCAGGCTCGCTCTCCGGGGCAGGGCACCGTTGCAAAGAGGAAGCACATGGTCGATCTGAACGATGTGGCCTTGTTCGTGCAAGTCGTCGAGGCCGGAAGCTTCGCGGAGGCTGCCAGGCGTGCCGGCATGCCGTCCAACACGGCGAGCCGGCGGATCCAGCAGTTGGAAGAACAGTTGGGGTTGCGCCTCCTCCATCGATCGACGCGCAAGCTGACGCTGACCGATGCGGGAGAGGGGTTCTACGCCCGCTGCGCCCGCGAGGTGGAAGCGCTGTCCGCGGCGGCGGCCGAGCTCGCCGACGGCAGCCAGACGCCCAGCGGCAAGGTTCGGGTCGCGGCGGCCGCCGACTTCTTCAACTGGTTTCAGATGGAGTGGGTGACCGAGTTCCTCGAGGCTCATCCGAAGGTCCGCCTCGAATTCGTGCTCAACGACGCGCGTGCCGACCTGGTCGCCGAGGGGATCGATGTGGCGCTTCGCGCCGGCAAGGTATCCGAACCCACGCTCGTGGCGCGCCGCATCGGCAGCAACCGTGCGTTCCTGGTCGCGAGCCCGTCCTACCTGGCCGCGCGCGGAACGCCGGCGTCGGTCGACGAACTCCCACTGCACGATTGCCTGGCCGCGCAACCGGCCACCGGCCGAACCGTCTGGCGCCTGGAAGGCCCCGAGGGCCCGACTGAAGTGCAGGTGACGGGACGCTTCTACGCCAATGCGGCGCACGTCCTCCTGAAGGCATCGGTGGCGGGGCTCGGCATCGTGCTGCTGCCCGAAATGATGACGGCCTCGTACCTGCGCAGCGGCCAGTTGGTCGAAGTGCTGCCGGGCCATGACGTGAAAGGCCTGGACATCTACCTGGTCTACCTGAGCCGGCGCCAGCTTCCGCGTGCCGTCAGCGCCTTCATCGAGTTCGCGAAGGCGAGGATCGTTGCCACGGGCCTCGTCGCGACCACGAGCGCTCGCGAACCCGTCAGCCTCCAATAAGTCGAGCGCCCCGTCGGGGCCGGATGTCGTTCGAGCTCAGGCGAACGCGGCCGAGATCGTGCCGTTGGCGCCGTTCAGGCCCTTGGCGCGGTTGTCGTCGCCGGCGGCCAGGCCTTCCGCGCGCACGAACTCGATGTCGGTGACGCCGAGGAAGCCGAACAGGTTCGTCAGGTACGTCTCCTGGTGATCCAGGAAGGCCGTCGGCGTGCCTTGGCTGTAGAAGCCGCCGCGAGACGAGACGATGAAGACCTTCTTGCCGCCCGCCAGGCCTTCCGGCCCCTTCTCGGTGTAGCGGAACGTCTTGCCGGCCACGGCGATGCGGTCGATCCATGCCTTGAGCTGGCTGGAGATCGTGAAGTTGTACATCGGTGCGCCGACGATGACGACGTCCGCCGCGAGGAACGACTCGAGGTCGCTCAAGCCGGCGTTGACGTCTTGCTGCAGGGCCGAGGACTCGGGCTTGACGCCTTGTGCCGCGGCCAGGTGCAGGCCCGTCAAGTGACCGACCGGTTGAGCGACGAGGTCGCGATAGGTCACCTGGACGTCGCGATGCTTGGAACGCGCGGCGGCGACGAGCTTGGCCGTCAGTTGGCGGCTCACCGAGCCTTCGCCCAGGATGCTGGAGTCGATGTGAAGCAGTTTCATGGTGTTGATTTGCAGTGGTTGAACGACCTGATGCGAGGGCGATCTCCGCAGCGCATCGGTGATTCGATAGTAGGAATCGGTCGCCGCGGCGAGTAGTTGCCGCTTCTGGATTTCACTCGTCCGCGCATGGATGCAATGGTGGTTCGCGCGACGCGGCCGTTGCGATTGATCGATGCCGCGGACGACTGAAATCCAGCCCGGCCGGCTAGTCGTGCGACGGTCGCGCCCATAGAGTTCGTCGACCGTGATGGGACGCATGCAACCGCAAGCGCCCACGCATTCCGAACAAGCTCAGGAGACCGCGAATGAAGGCAGACCGCATCGAAGACGCCCTGGCCGCGATGGCGAAAGGCTCCATGGTTGTCGTCGTGGACGACGAGGATCGAGAGAACGAGGGCGACCTCATCCTGGCGGCGGAGCACGCGACGCAGGAGCGGCTCGCCTTCATGGTCCGCTACAGCAGCGGCGTCATCTGCGCGGGCCTGCCCGGCGAGCGGCTGGATCACCTCAATCTGCCGCTCATGGTCTCCCGCAACACCGACTCCATGTCGACGGCCTACACCGTGACGGTGGACTACCGGCACGGCACGTCCACCGGCATCTCGGCGTCCGATCGCGCCGCGACGCTGCGCGCGCTCGTCGACCCGCAGGTCGCCTCGGGTGATTTCAACAGGCCGGGGCATGTCTTTCCGCTGCGCGCGGTTCCGGGAGGGGTGCTGGCCAGGGCCGGGCACACGGAGGCGGCCGTCGACCTCACGCGCCTTGCCGGACTGCGCCCCGGCGGCGCGCTGGTGGAGATCGTGAATGACGACGGAACGATGGCGCGCCGTCCCGAGCTCGAGCGCTTCGCCCGCCAGCACGGCCTGCCGTTGATCACGATCAAGGACCTCATCGCCTACCGCCGGCGCACCGAACGCATCGTCGAAAGGGTGTCCAGCGTCCGCATGCCGACACCCTTCGGCGTGTTCACGCTGCATGGCTACCGCGAGCTCGTCACCGGACGCGAACAGCTGGCCCTGGTGATGGGCGACGTGGCCGACGGACGCGACGTGCTCGTGCGAGTGCACTCGGAGTGCATGACCAGCGAGGTCTTCGGCTCCATGCGCTGCGACTGCAAGCCCCAGCTGGATGACGCCATGCGGCGCGTCGCGGCGGAGGGCCGCGGCGTCGTCGTCTACCTGCGCGGCCACGAAGGGCGCGGCATCGGCCTCCTGGACAAGCTGCGTGCCTATGCGCTCCAGGACGAAGGCGCGGACACCGTCGAAGCCAACGTCCGGCTCGGTCTCCCTGTCGACAGTCGCGACTACGCCGTCGGCGCGCAGATGTTGCGCGACCTCGGCGTGCGCGCCATGCGCCTCATGACGAACAACCGGCAGAAGTACGACGGCATCGCGGACTACGGCCTTCGCATCGTCGAGCGGGTTCCGCTGATCTCCTCGCTTCACGACGAGAACGCGGCCTACATGAAGGCCAAGCAGGTACTCATGGGCCACACGCTCGGCCTCGTCGCCTAGTACCTCATCCATTCCGGCGCCTCGTTGTCGGCGGCCGCGATCGCACAGCAGCTGAACCAGAAGTTCGGCGCAATCCAGGACGCCTTCATCCTGATGTTCCCGCCGCCGCGCGTGCAGGGCATCGGCACGACCGGTGGCTTCAAGCTGCGGCTCCGATCCCGGCGAACGGACAGGGGGAGCCCGCTTCCAGGTCCAGTTGATCGTTCCGTGCGCGCTGACGCCGAGCCGAGGCAGCGCACTGCATCCGCACCGCGTGTCGATTTCCCTTGCAATCGGTCCGTGACTCAATATACTTTACGAACGTAAAGCGTGAATGTCGCAGTTCCCCGGCGGGCGATGCCGGGATGCGAGCTCATGCGCCGCGACAGGCGTTCACAAGTAGGAGACATCATGGTCCGATCAGTTGCGGCCAGGGCAAGGCTCGCCCTCGCGTTCTGGATGCTGTTGGCGATTTTTGGGGTCGGCTCGGTCGGCGATCGAGCAAGCAATCGCGCATTCGCCCTCGGCGCGCGCCAGCAGTCCTGAGCGCCGAGGCACGGCCCATGACATCGCATCGCGAAATCAACGTGCAGAGCTTCATCGATGCCCAGAAGGTATCGAGGATGCAGGTCAACGTGCTGCTGCTCTGCTTCTGCGTCGTCGCCGTCGACGGCTTCGACACGGCCTCGATCGCCTTCATCGCGCCGGCCCTCCGCGCGGAGTGGCAGCTCACGACGGGCCATCTGTCAGCTCTGTTCGGAACGGGATTGGCAGGTCTGATGATCGGAGCGTTGCTCTTCGGACCGCTCGCGGACCGGTACGGCCGCAAGACGATCATGCTCGCCAGCGTCGCCTTCTTCGGCGTGGCGTCCCTGTGTTGCGGGCTCGCCGACTCATGGACCACCCTGGCGGCGCTGCGCTTCCTGACCGGAATAGGGTTGGGTGGCGCCATGCCGATGTCAGTCACGTTGAGCTCGGAGTACGCGCCTCGGCGGCACCGATCAGTGCTCGTCACGGCGATGTTCTGCGGGCTCACGCTCGGCTCGGGGCTGGGCGGTGTCCTTGCGGCCCACATCGTCAATCAATGGGGTTGGCGCCAGGTACTCGTACTGGGTGGGGTGCTTCCGCTGGGACTCGTGCCGTTCTTGACTGTCGCGCTGCCCGAGTCGGCGACCTATCTGGTGATGCGTGGGGCTGACCCGGAGCGCGTGCGGCGCATCTTGCAGCGGATCGTTCCCGCCGAGAACCTGTCGTCCGTCGTATGGACGACGCCTCCAGCGGCTACCGGCTCGCCTGTCGGCCGCCTGTTCGATGCGGACCTGCGACGAGGAACGGCCCTCATCTGGCTGACCTTCTTCATGAGCCTGCTCGTCATCTACTTGTTGTCGAACTGGCTGCCGACACTCGTCAAATCCACTGGCCTGTCGCTGATCGAGGCGTCCCTGGTCTCCGCGATGTTCCAGACGGGCGGCACGGTCGGCGCGATCTCGATCGGCCAGTTGATGGACAGATTCCGGGCCGCGCGCGTGCTGAGCATCGCCTACTTGATGGCAGCGATGTTCACCGCACTCATCGGAAGCAGCGCCGGGCACATCGCGGCACTGATGCTGTCGGTCTTCGCTGCCGGCTTCTGCGTGTCGGGCGGCCAGGTGGGCGTGAATGCGCTGGCCGCGGCGTACTACCCCACCGCCAACCGTGCGACCGGCGTCAGTTGGGCATCGGGCATTGGCCGGATCGGCTCGTTCGTCGGCGTGGCCGCGGGCGGCTGGATGGTGTCGCTCGGGGTGGGGCTCTCGGTCATGTTCACCCTGATCGGGATTCCGGCACTCATCGCATGCGCGGCCCTGTACGCGATGAACAAGGTATTCGGTGAGCAAGCCGGCGGCGGCCCGGCAGTCGTTCGCCCTGACTGAATCCGTCGAATGAGGCTCACCAGGCAGATCGAAGAGCTTCGCTTGATTCCCCCTCGCAAATCTGTGCATACATGAAGGAGACATGCCGTGAGAAACCAAACGATGATCGCCGTGGCCGCGATGGTACTGCTAGGGTCAGGGCCGGTGCTTTCCGCAGACGTGGACACCGAGGTGGAAGCGCTCAAACAGGAGCTCGCCGCCCAGCGCAAGTTGATCGAGCAACTTCTTGCAAGACAGGCTGAAGCACCCAAATCGCCGACGGACACATCCGAGCTCCAGCAGCAGCTTCGAGATCGCGAGAAATCGGCGATATCGACGCCTGTGCCGGCGAAACCCGAGAATCCGGGAACGCCGCAGTTCAGGTTCTACGGTATTGCCGACGTGTCGGTCAACCAGGCCAACAGTGGCTATGGCCCCAAGACCCGGCTGGAGGGTACCGGTGGCTTCTCGAACTCGCGCCTGGGTGTGCAGGCGACGTCGACGGTCGGGCAGGTGAAAGTGACCGCACTGGCCGAAGCGGGCGTGCAGTTCGATACGGGAGAGGCGGGCAATGCGACGCCGGCAACCGGCGCCAACGTCAGCACGCCGTCCTCGGGGGGCACGCTCGGTACGGGCTCCCAGGTCTTCTCGCGCCAGATGTGGGCCGGCATCGACGCCGGCTTCGGCCAGATCTCGATCGGCCGTCAATACGCGGGCTCGTACTTCATGATGGGTGCCATCGGCAGTGCGCACGGCGACGGGCTGTATGGCAACCTGACTTCCTTGTTGCCTGTCGTCGGCGCCATGCCGACCCGGTTGAACAGCTCCATCGCCTGGTCGACTCCGCAGGTCGCCAATCTTCGCGGCCAGTTCACCTACTCCACGGGATCGGAAAACAACACCCACGGCAACGTCGTGACGGGTGCAACGACGATCAGTTCGAAATCCGGTCAAGGCTTCGACTTGACGGGCGTCTATTCGTACTCCAAGGGCCAGGCCGCCGTCTCGACCTGGAACCTGCACAACGCCAGCTTCGTTACGGCGGGGGAGACCGCGATCGCCAGGAAGAAGGGCTTTCAGCTGGCGGCGAACTACGATTTTGGCGTCGTCCAGATATTCGGAGATTTCATCCATGGGACGATCTCCGGCGGAAATTACCAGGACGTCACCAAGACGCTTTCAAGTGCGACAGGTTATGGCCTCAGCGCCATCGTCCCGTTCGGCAAGAGCAAGTTCAGCGCGGGGTGGACGCGCCTCAACGACATGTCGCAGCTGAACAAGGATGCCACGCTGTATGGCGTCAGCTACTGGTACGAGCTGATGCCCAATGCGCTGCTCTATGCAACTGCGGGGAAGGTAATCAACAACCGCAACGCGAACTACTCGCTTCTCGATGGCGGCAACCTGGACGGCAATGTGGCGCGAGTGGGTTTCCATCCGAACGGCGTGGAAGGCGGCATGAACTACCGCTTCTAGAGATGACTTTTGTCACACCCGCGCAGCCGTGACGGGCGGACCCCCCAGGAAGTTCACCACTTTCGGGGAGGCCGGGGGCTCTTCTTGACAGCCAGCCGATAGGAAAGCTGCATGGTGCAATGCCACAATTGCTCATCCATGCAGCCCTCGCGGGCCAGGCATGCGCTTCGCGGCATCCAGGGCGACCTTCACGAGGGTCGCCGGGTGCACACGGGGCGACCATCGGAAAACAACCCTGCCTGCGGGCGGGACCACCTCAGGAGGGAAGCCCATGAACAAGAAGTCGCTCGCCACGGCGCTGGTACTGGCCAGTGCCGTTTTCGCCGCCTCGGCCGCACCGGTCGTCACACACCCCCCGACAGTCACGAACATTGGCCCCGTCGGTTTCGGAACGGACTACTCGCGCGACGACGTCATCTGGAGCGTGTCGGCCGCGCAGCCCGTGGGCACCTTCTTCACCGACACCTACGATTTCACGATGCTGGTCGGCGACGATGTCACCGCCTCGGCCCAGGTCGTGACGACCAACAGCAAATACGCGTTCACCGGCAACGCCGGCGAACTGCAGTTGTACGCGGGCACCTTCCTCGCGGGCGGCAGCCTGTCGTCGTACCACCTGATCGACCAGATCAGCTTCGGCGCAAGCGGCGACTCGCTGGTCGATCACCTTGCAGCCGGCAAATACTTCATCGCCGTCGAGGGCCGCACCGCCGGCGCCAGTGGCGGCAAATACTCCTTTGACGTCGCGGCGGCCGTTCCCGAGCCGGCGAACGCCGCGCTGCTGCTGGCCGGCCTGTGCCTGGTCGGCACGCTGGCCAAGCGCCGCAAGACGAACTGATCTCGCGATGGCCGCCCGGAGCGGCCCATGGCGCAGGGCGACTTCGGTCGCCCTTTTTCATGCTGCCGGCGCGGCAACACGGGGTTCACATCCCCGGCTTCTGATCGCTCGATGACGACAGGCCGGCGAATCATCCGCACGATCGGCGCCGCGCTGTGCCTTCTTGCAGGCGCGGCGTGGAGTCGACCCGTCCCGGGCAGCAGGCCCGTGGACGAGGTGGGCCCCCAGCGGGTCGCGGTGGCGAGCGGCGCCCTGTTGCCGCTGTACGCCAGCGACGACTGGAACGCGCCCCAACCGGACGCCGCGCGCGTCGTGCTGGTGATCCATGGCGTGGACAGGAACGCGGCGACCTACTTCGCCACCGCCCGCGCCGCCCTGGCCCTTGCCGCGGGCGACGACGCGCCGCGCACGCTGGTGCTGGTGCCGCAATTCCTCACCGAGGTCGACGCGCGGGCCCGTGGCCTCGGCGACGACGTGCTCCGCTGGCATGGCGCCGCGTGGGAGGGCGGGCTGCCCGCGACGGCACCCGTTGCCGTCAGTTCGTTCTCGGCCATCGATGCGATCCTTGCGCGGCTGGCCGATGCCTCGGCCTTCCCCGGCCTGCGCCAGGTCGTGATCGCCGGCCATTCGGGTGGCGGCCAGATCGTGCAGCGCTACGCCGTCGTCGGCAATGGCGCCGCGGCGCTCGAGGCGCGCGGGATCGGCGTGCGCTACGTGGTGGCCAATCCGTCGTCCTACCTGTGGTTCTCGCCGCAGCGCCCGGTGGCCGTCGCCGGCGCGTGCCCCAGGGCGGATCGCTGGAAATACGGCTTCGAGCGCGACGTGCCACCCTACGTGACGCAGGACGCGGCGGCGCTGGAACGCCGCTACGTGCAGCGCGACGTGACCTACCTGCTGGGCGGAGCCGACACCGATCCGCACCATCCCGCGCTCGACGTCAGCTGCGCCGGCGAGGCCCAGGGCCCCGATCGCCACGCGCGCGGACTCAACTACGTCGCGATGCTGCGCTCGCGCGACGGCGACCGGCTGCGCCACCGCGTGCTGACGGTGGACGGCGTCGGCCACGACGAGCGCCGCATGTTCATGTCGGCGTGCGGGCTGGCGGCGCTGTTCGATCGCCCGGGGTGCGCGGCACGTTGAACCGCGCCGCCCGCGCTACGGCTGCGTCACCTTGACGTAGTCGATCTGGAAGGTCGTGGGCAGGTTGGCGTTGTTGGGAAGCCCCGCCACGCCGCCCGCGGCGGTGGTCTGCGTCTGCATGATCAGGAACATCGGCCCGTTCAGCCCCGTGTTGGCGAAGCCGCAACCCGTGGGCGTGCCGTCGACCGCCATCGATACCGCGGCGGTCGTCCAGGTGAGCTTGAAGACGTGCCAGTTCGCATCGACCGGGAACGAGCACAGGTTCGACCAGCCCGCGCTGCCCTGCGCGACGACGATGTGGCACCAGCTGCGCCCGTCGCACTCGACCGCGTCGATCTCGCGGTAGGTGGAGGCTCCCTGGGCCGGGCAGCCGTCGTAGGCCGTCGCCTCGGATCCGTTGGTCAGGTTGGCCGCCTGGCAGTTGGAGCCCAGGAGCCAGATCGCGGGCCAGGTCCCCGTGTTCTGGGGCGGGAACTTGGCGCGCACCTCCACCGAGCCGTAGGTGAAGTTCAGGCTCGTCCACTGGATGTCCCCGGAGGTGTAGGGCTGCACGCTGGGCGCCGTGACGGCATCGCCGCAGGTGGCCGGCGTGGCGGAGGTCGTGATGCTCAGGATGCCGCCGGCGACGCCCAGGGCGCCGGCCGTGTTGCATTCGTTCTCGCCCTGTATGGCAGGCCCGCGCCGCTGGACGACGGTCCAGGCGGAGCCCAGGGACGTTCCGCTGAAATCGTCGAAGAAAAGGGTGGTGGCGTTGCTGGCGGCCGTGAAGTTGACGCCGCCCACGTCGGCGCCGTTGACCACCACGCCCTGCGCGGACGGGCTGAAGGCGATCCCCGCGTTGCTGGGCGAGATCGAGTAGCTGCCGTCCGCCACGGCGCTGAACGCGTAGTTGCCCGATCCGTCGGCCGTGGTCGTGAGGGCGGTGGCGCCGCTCAGGGTGACGAGCGCCCCGGCGCCCAGCGAAGCCGGCGACAAGGTGCCGGAGATGGTGTGCCCCGAAGGCGTGGAGGAGGCGACCGTGTACGTCACGGGAACGGAGACCGCCGCCGAGGCGCCGGCTCCGCTGGGCGTGACCATGAGCTGGCCGATGTACGTTCCCGCCGGCAGGCCCGCGGCCGAGGCACGGATCCGCTCGCTGGCCGGCGTCGTGCCGCTGGAAGAGGACGCCGTGAGCCAGGATTGGTTGCTGGTCACGGTGAACGCCTGCGCCGCGCCGTTGGCGCTCGAGATGGTGAGACGGCGCGATGCGGAGGAATTCGTGCTGCCGGCCGTCGCGCCGAACGACAGCGTGGCCGGCGAGACCGTCAGGGCGGGGGCCGGCGCGGCCAGCGTGAGGGTGACCGGGATCGTGCTGGTCGCCGCGCCGGCGGCGATGGTCACCTGGGTAGTGTAGGTGCCGGCGGCCAGCCCGCTGATCGACGGGCTCAGCTTCACGCTCGCCGGCGCGGTGCCGCTGCCCGGCGACACGGCGAGCCACGATGCGCCCGCGGCGGACGTGAACGACAGCGTGCCGGTGCCGCCGTTCGTGACGCTCAGCGCGGCCGCGGCGGGATTCGATCCGCCGGCCACCGCGGAGAACGACACCGTCGATGGCGAGGTCACCAGGAGCGGGCCCGAACTGTTGCTGTCGGCCGCTGACACGACCATGGCCAGCGCGCCGTCGGGATAGCTCGTCCCGCTGCTCCAGGTGGCGGGAAGCGTCGACAGGGTGGACGACGCACTGGTCTCCGATTGCCCGGCGCCGGCGACGTCGCGGAACTGGACCGTGCCGGCCCCGGCGGGCCCCAGGATGGCCAGCCAGTAGGCCTGGCCCGACGTGAGCGTGACGGGCGAGACGGCCACCGTGTTCCACGCGCCCGCCACGGGCACGCTGATCACGCCCCGCGTCAGCAGGCTGCCGGGGTGCCCGTTGGAGTCGGTGAACAGCCCGAGCACCACCGTGCCGGCGCTGCTGCCCGCGTCAAGATAGGCGGACATCCGGATGGCCGTCCCGCTGGCGCCGGCCGTCGCCTTGAAGGCCTCGGCCATCCCGGCGGGATTGCCGTCCTGCGTGGCCGCGACCGTCGTCGTGCCGACGAGCGTCGTCGCGTTCGACAGCAGGCTGGCCGGCAAGGCCGGCAATCCGATGGCGAGCAGGCCGATGGCGAGGACCCTGCCGACGCGACGCGCCAGCGCGCGGGCGAACGAATGCGCCCAGTGGCGCGGACGCAGGTGGCACGGTGTGTCGTTGTCCATGGCGGTTGTCCCCGTTCTTGGCGTGTTGGGCGGGCCAGCAAATGGCGAGCCCGCGGCGTGGGTGCGACTCGGCGAACTTGCGAGGTTACGCGACGGGTGGGGACCTGCCCGTGACAAACGGGCTCATTTCGGGCGTGGCGCGGCAGCCGCGGCCGCGGCCCGGGTCTTGGTCGCGCCGCGCTCGGACCGTTTCAGTGCCGCAGGCCCGTGCAGGCCGCGAGTTCGCGCGCCGGATCCATGCTCTGGATCGCGCTCTCCGCGCAGAGCCGGCCGATCTCCAGGCACCAGCCCGGGTCGTTGGCCACCAGCGAGTGGTGCGTGGGCACGAACTCCCAGCGGTCGTCCGGGGCGATGACGCAGATCTCGGGGCGCCAGCCGGGCTGGCCGCCGGCCGGCCGGGCCGACACCAGGATCTCGTAGTCGCGGTAGGCGTATCGACGGTTCATGTGCTGGGTGGGCGGCGGGGGAGTCCGCCAGTCTCGCCGGACGCGCGACTTCCGAACCGGGCAAAAGCGGCAGGTTTCGGGCCCATTCCCGGCTTTCGTCACGAAGTAGCCCGCGGACGGGCCCGACGGCCGGGCGTGGAATCGGGCATGGCCCTTGCATGGCTTGTATACAAACAACGCATCCAAGCCTTGCCGCCCGCAATCCCGCACGGCGATGGGGCCGGGGGCTCCAAACCAGCGCATCTTGAGCACCACCACCGTTCCCACGCGTTCCAGCGCGCCGCAGATCGCCAGCCACGTCGTCGATGCCATCCTGTCGGGACGCATCGCGCCGGGCCAGCGCCTGGGCGAACAGGAGCTCGCCGACGTCTTCGGCGTCAGCCGCACGCTGGTGCGCGAGGCGATGGCGCGGCTGTCGGCGCGCGGCATGGTGGAGGTGAGCAGCCGGCGCGGCTGGTTCGTGGTGCAGCCCTCGCGCGCGGACGCCACCGAGGCGTTCTCGGCGCGCATCGCCATCGAGACGGGCATGCTCCACTCGCTGGCCAGGCCGCTGACCAGGACGAAGCTGGCGCGCCTGAAGGCGCACTACAAGGCGGAGCAGGCCGCGATCAAGGCCCCCGACGCGGGCAACCGCAGCTACCTGCTGGGCGACTTCCACGTGTGCCTGGCCGACTGCGTCAGCGGCCCGCTGCTGGCCGACATCCTGCGCGACCTCACGGCGCGCACCACGCTGGTGGCCACGGTGTTCCAGTCCACGCACGACGCGGAGCTGTCGTGCCGCGAGCACGTGGCCATCGTCGCGGCGCTGGAGCACGGCGATGCCGCCGGCGCCGCCGAGCTGATGCGCGCGCACATCGGCGCCGTGGCCGCCGCGCTCGGCGCGCCCGCGCCGCAGGTCGATCCGCTCGATCCCCTGCGCCAGGCGCTGCAGCCGCCGGCCACGCCTGCCCCGAAGCCGCGCCGCGCGCGGCGATTGTTCACCGACCTGATCCCCGAGACCCCGTCCCCGTCCGCAACGCGCGCGCCGCAACGGCGCCACAAGGAGAATTGAGTGAGCCTGCAACGTCGAACCCTCATCGCCCTGGCGCTGGCCGCCGGGGCCGGCCTGTCCGCGGCCGCCTTCGCCGACAGCGCGCTCGACGGCGTGATGGCCAGGAAGTCCATCGCCATCGCGATCCCCACCGACTTCCCGCCCTACGGCTTCGTCGGCACCGACATGGCCCCGCAGGGCCTGGACGTCGACATGGCCAGGCTGATCGCGGCCAGGCTGGGCGTGGCCGTCGAGCTGGTGCCGGTGACCAGCGCCAACCGCATCCCCTACCTGCAGACGCACAAGGCCGACCTGGTCATCTCCACGCTGGGCAAGAACCCGGAGCGCGAGAAGGTCATCGACTTCACCGCCGCCTACTCGCCGTTCTTCCAGGCGGTGTTCGCGCCGAAGTCGCTGGCCATCAAGTCGGCGGCCGACCTCGGCGGCAAGTCGGTGGGCGTCACGCGCGGCGCCATCGAGGACATGGAGCTGACCAAGATCGCTCCGCCCACGGCCGACGTGAAGCGCTTCGAGGACAACAACGCCACCGTGTCGGCGTTCGTGTCGGGCCAGGTGCAGGTGATCGCCACCGGGGCCTCGGTGGCCGGCAACCTGATGGCGCGCAACCCGCAGCTGGGCACCGAGTTCAAGCTGCTGCTCAAGGACTCGCCCAACTTCATCGGCGTGGCCAAGGGCGACGACAAGCTGCGCCTGAAGGTCAACGAGATCATCGCGGCGGCCAAGGCCAGCGGCGAGATCGACAGGCTGTGCCAGAAGTGGCTGGGCCGCGGCGCCGGCGACCTGCCGAACTGAACCATGATCCAGCTCGACTTCGCGGCCGTCCTCGTCGACTGGCCATTGCTCCTGCGCGGCGCGGCGTTCACGCTGGGGCTCACCGCGGTGGCCTCGGTGCTGGGCCTCGCGCTGGGCGTGGCCTGCGCGCGGGCGCGCACGCACGGCCCCGCGTGGCTGCGCGGGGTCGCGGCCGCGTACGTGGAGCTGATCCGCAACACGCCGTTCATCGTGCAGCTGTTCTTCGTCTTCTTCGGCCTCCCCAGCCTGGGGCTGCGGCTGTCGTCGGAGGTGGCGTCCATCATCGCGATGACGCTCAACCTGGGCGCCTACGCGGCCGAGATCGTGCGCGCCGGCATCGAGAGCACGCCGCGTGGCCAACTGGAGGCCGCGCGCAGCCTCGCGATGACCGAGGGCCAGGTGTTCCTCAAGGTGGTGCTGCCGCCGTCGCTGGGCCGCGTGTGGCCGGCGATGGTGAGCCAGATCGTCATCGTGATGCTGGGCTCGGCGGTGTGCGGCCAGATCGCGGCGCAGGAGCTGAGCTACTACACCAACCTCATCATGAGCCGCAACTTCCGCTCGTTCGAGGCCAACTTCGTGGCCGCGGGGATCTACCTGGCGATGGCGGTGCTGCTGCGGCAACTGCTCGCCTGGGTCGGGCCGCGCTGGATCTTCGGGCGTGTGGCGCCGGCGGGGAGGTGAGATGGTCGATTTCCCGGTCTGGCAGATCCTGTGGAACCTGTTGCTCGCCGCGCGCTGGACGGTGGTGCTGTCGCTGATCGCGTTCGTCGGCGGGAGCGTCGTGGGGCTCGCGCTGCTCGCCGCGCGCTTGCGGCAGTGGCCCGGCGTGGCGACGGCGGTGTCCACCTACGTGCACGTGTTCCAGGGCACGCCGCTGCTGATCCAGCTGTTCCTGGCCTACTTCGGGCTGGGGCTGTTCGGCATCAACGTGTCGCCCTGGGTGGCCGCGGGCGCGGCGTTGACGCTGTACGCCAGCGCCTATCTCACCGAGATCTGGCGCGGCTGCGTCAACGCGATCCCCCGCGGGCAGTGGGAGGCGGCGGACAGCCTCGCGCTGAGCTTCGGCGAGAAGCTGCGCCACGTCGTCGCGCCCCAGGCGCTGCGCATCGCGGTGGCGCCCACCGTCGGCTTCCTGGTGCAGGTGATCAAGGGCACGGCGCTGGCGTCCATCATCGGCTTCATCGAGCTCACCAAGACGGGCACGATGATCACCAACGCCACCTTCCGCCCGTTCACCGTCTATGCCTGCGTGGCCCTGATGTATTTCCTGCTGTGCTGGCCGGTGTCGGCGTACAGCAGGCGTCTCGAGAGAAGGATGCGCCGTGACCGTTGATTCCAGCTTCTCCATCGTCGACATCCGCCAGCTGCGCAAGCGCTACGGCGCGAACGAGGTGCTCAAGGGCGTCGACCTCGACGTCAAGCGCGGCGAGGTGATCGCCATCATCGGCAAGAGCGGCTCGGGCAAGAGCACGCTGCTTCGCTGCATCAACGGCCTGGAGGAGTTCCAGGAAGGCACGCTGCACGTCGACGGCCAGCCGCTGAAGCACGGCGACGCGAAAGCCATGCGCGAGCTGCGCCAGCACGTGGGCATGATCTTCCAGGGCTTCAACCTGTTCCCGCACCTGAGCGTGGGCCGCAACGTGATGCTGGCGCCCAGCCTGGTGAAGAAGGCCCAGCCCGAGGCGAACGACGCCACCGCCCGCAAGCTGCTCGCGCGCGTGGGCCTGGCCGAGAAGTTCGACGCCTGGCCCGACCAGCTCTCGGGTGGCCAGCAGCAGCGCGTGGCCATCGCGCGCGCGCTGGCGATGCAGCCCAGCGTGATGCTGTGCGACGAGATCACGTCGGCGCTCGACCCCGAGCTGGTGGGCGAGGTGCTCAAGGTGGTGGAGAGCCTGGCCGAGGAGGGCATGACGCTGCTGATGGTCACGCACGAGATGAACTTCGCGCGCAAGGTGGCCGACCGCGTGGTCTTCATGCACGCCGGGCGCATCCACGAGATCGGCCCGCCGGAGCAGATCTTCGGTGCTCCGCGGACACCCGAGCTGCAGCAGTTCCTGGCGACATTGCACTAGGATCGAGGGATGTCTTCGACCCCTTTCGGCGACGCGATCCTCGCGCGTTCGGACGAGCTGGCCCGCCACAGCGACGTGCCGCTCGCCGACGTGCCCGCGGGCGCCGCGCGGCCGCTCACGGTCACGTACCTCACCGAGGCGCACCGCGCCTGCGCCGCCGACCTGGCCGCGTGGATGCGCGACGACGGCTTCGACGAGGTGGGCATCGACGCCGTGGGCAACGTGGTGGGCCTCCTTCGCGGCACCGACCCGGCGGAGCCGCGCCTGCTCACCGGCTCGCACTACGACACGGTGCGCAACGCCGGGCGCTACGACGGCCGCCTGGGCATCTTCGTGGCCATGGCCTGCGTGCGCGAGCTCGCGCGCCAGGGCCGGCGCCTGCCGTTCGACCTCGAGGTCGTCGGCTTCGCGGAAGAGGAGGGCCAGCGCTTCGCGGCCACCTTCATCGGCTCGGGCGCGCTGGTGGGCGGCTTCGATCCCGCGTGGCTGGCGCTGCGCGACGCCGACGGCATCACGCTGGACGAGGCGATGCGCGCCGCGGGCCACGACCCGGCCGCCGTCGCCGCGTTGAGGCGCGACCCCGCGCGCTACCGTGGCTTCATCGAGGTGCACATCGAGCAGGGGCCGGTGCTGTCCCGCGCCGGCCTGCCGCTGGGCGTGGTCACCGCCATCAACGGCAGCGTGCGCTTCGTGGGCGAGATGCACGGCATGGCCTGCCATGCCGGCACCACGCCCATGGGCCAGCGCCGTGACGCGGCCACCGGCGTCGCCGAGCTCGCGCTGTACGTCGAGCGGCGGGCCTCGCAGGTGCCGCTGCTGGTGGGCACGGTGGGCCAGATGCACGTGCCCGACGGCTCGATCAACGTGGTGCCGGGCCGCTGCCGCTTCAGCCTCGACCTGCGGGCGCCCGGCGACGACCTGCGCGATGCCCTGGTGGCCGACGTGCTGGCCGAACTGGCCGCCATCGCCGGGCGCCGCGGACTGACTTACACGCTGCAGGAAACCATGCGCGCCAGCGCGGCCCCCAGCGACCCCGTGCTGCAGCGGCGCTTGGAGCGCGCGGTGGCCGCCACCGGCACGCCGGTGTTGCGCCTGCCCAGCGGCGCCGGCCACGACGCGATGAAGCTGCACGAGGCGATGCCGCAGGCGATGCTGTTCATGCGCGGCGACAACGACGGCATCAGCCACAACCCGCTCGAGGCGATCAACGCCGCCGACACCCAGCTGGCCGTCGAGGCCTTCCTCCATTTCCTGACCCAACTGGCCGAGGAGCCCACCCCATGACCGCGCAGGCCGCCGCCCGACTCGACGCCTGGATCGACGCTCACTTCGACGAACAGGTGCGCTTCCTGCAAGCCCTGGTGCGCGTGCCCACCGACACGCCGCCCGGCAACAACGCGCCGCACGCCGAGCGCACCGCCGCGCTGCTGTCGCAATTCGACTTCTTCGCCGAGTCGCACGCTGTGCCGGCCGACCGCGTGCGCGACTACGGCCTGCAGTCGCTCACCAACCTGGTCGTGCGACGCACCTACGGCGACGCTGGCCGCGTGATCGGCCTGAACGCCCACGGCGACGTCGTGCCGCCCGGCGAGGGCTGGACGCACGATCCGTACGGCGCCGCCATCGTCGACGGCCGGCTCTACGGCCGCGCCGCCGCGGTGAGCAAGAGCGACTTCGCGACCTATGTGTTCGCCACGCGCGCGATCGAGACGATGCGTGAGGAACTGCGCGGAGGGGTCGAGCTGTACTTCACCTACGACGAGGAGTTCGGCGGCACGCTGGGGCCGGGCTGGCTGCTGGAGCAGGGCCTGGCGAAGTGCGACCTGCTGGTGGCCGCCGGCTTCAGCTACCAGGTGGTGACGGCCCACAGCGGCTGCCTGCAGATGGAGGTGACCGTGCACGGCCGCATGGGCCACGCCGCCGTGCCCGACACGGCTATCGACGCGCTGCAGGGCGCCGTGGCCATCCTCAATGCGCTCTACGCCCGCAACGTGGCCTACAAGCAGGTGCGCTCGGGTGTGGCGGGCATCGTGCACCCGTACATCAACGTGGGCCGGATCGAGGGCGGCACCAACACCAACGTCGTGCCGGGCACGGTGGTGCTCAAGCTGGACCGCCGCATGATTCCCGAGGAGGATCCTGCGGTCGTCGAGCAGGAGATCCGCGACACGATCGCGCGGGCCGCGGCCACGCGGGCGGGCATCCGGGTCGACCTGAGGCGCCTGCTGCTGGCGCATCCCCTGAAGCCGCTGCCCGGCAACGCGCCGCTGGTCGACGCCATCCGCCGCCACGCCAGCGAGCTGTTCGGCGAGGAGATCCCCGTCTGCGGCACGCCGCTGTACACCGACGCGCGCCTGTTCAGCGAGCGCGGCATCCCGGCGGTGATCTACGGCGCGGGGCCGCGCACGGTGCTCGAATCGAACGCCAAGCGCGCGGACGAACACCTCGATCTCGAAGACCTGCGGCGTGCGACGAAGGTGATCGCGCGCAGCCTGTTCGACCTGCTCGCGGCCTGATTGGGGTAAAAACGCGGCTCCCCTTCGAGGAGCAGCACATGACCCGGATCCGAGCAGGCATCGGCGGCTGGACGTACGAGCCCTGGCGCGACAACTTCTACCCCGCGAAGCTGCCCGCCGCCCGCGAACTGCAGCACGCCAGCAGGCAGGTGACGGCCATCGAGGTCAACGGCACCTACTACAGCACGATGACGGCCAAGTCGTTCGAGCGCTGGTTCGCCGAGACGCCCGACGACTTCGTGTTCTCGCTCAAGGCCAACCGCTTCGCCACGAACCGGCGCGTGCTGGCCGAGGCCGCCGAATCGATCAACCGCTTCATCGGCAGCGGCCTCGCGCACCTCGAGCACAAGCTGGGCCCGATCCTGTGGCAGTTTGCGCCCACCAAGCGCTTCGATCCCGCCGACTTCGAGGCCTTCCTGAAGCTGCTGCCCGCCGACGTCGAGGGCCGTCCGCTGCGCCACGTGCTGGACGTGCGCCACGACAGCTTCATGGTGCCGGAGTTCCTCGCGCTGGCACGCAGCTACCGCGCGGCCGTGGTGTTCACCGACTCGCCCGACTACCCGTCGTTCGCCAACCTCACCGCCGACTTCGTGTACCTGCGGCTGATGAACGCGAAGTCGGACGTGCCCACCGGCTACGCGCCCGACGTGCTGCAGTCGTTTGCCGACTGCGCGCGCACGTGGGCGGCCGGCGGCGAGCCCACCGGGCTGCCGCTGGTGGCGGGGGACGCCGGCGCGCCGGAGGCGGCGTCGCGCGACGTCTTCATGTTCATGATCAACGGCGCGAAGGAGCGAGCGCCCGCCGCCGCGGTGGACCTGATCGCGCGGCTCAGGGCTTGAGCTGCGTGCGGATCTCGCCGCCCTTGTGCTCGGGCGTGTGCACGTTGACGTAGAGGTTGCCGGCCTTGTAGGCGTCCATCTGTTCGGCGGTGAGCTTCGCGCCCGCCGGCACCGACCAGACGCCGCCGGGGCCGCCCGTCAGCGGGATGATCACGGGGCCGTTCACGCCCGGCGCGCCGACGTGGATGTGCGCCGCCATGGCCTGCAGCGTCGGCGCCGTCACGCTGCCGCTGACGGCGCCGTCGGCGGCGATCGTGATGTTGCCGGTGCCCACCGCCGTGCTGGTGTTCGCCGGCACTTCCTGGTCGCCGGTGAGCTTGAGGTCCGCGGCCAGGGCGCTGCCCATGCCGCAACAGGCCAGCAGGGTGGCCAGGACGAGCGACTTCGAACTGATCTTGGGCATGGCGTGGATCCTTGCAGTGGTCAGGGACGCGAATGGTGGACTGCGGAGCGGCGCGATACGAGGGCAGGGTCAATTGCGGCGCCGCACAACGCTTTCGCGGCTCACAGGTCCAGGTCGCCCAGTCCCGGGTGATCGTCCGGCCGCCGGCCCAGCGGCCAGTGGAATTTCCGGTCGGCCTCGGCGATGGGCAGGTCGTTGATGCTGGCGAAGCGCCGCATCATGTAGCCGTGCTCGTCGAACTCCCAGTTCTCGTTGCCGTAGGAGCGGAACCAGTGGCCCGAATCGTCGCGCCACTCGTAGGCGAAGCGCACCGCGATGCGATTGGCGTCGTGCGCCCAGAGTTCCTTGATGAGCCGGTAGTCGAGCTCGCGCGCCCACTTGCGCGCCAGGAACTCGCGCACCTGCGGGCGCCCCACGGGGAACTCGGCGCGGTTGCGCCAGCGCGTGTCCTCGGTGTAGACGAGCGCGACGCGCGCGGGGTCGCGCGAGTTCCATGCGTCCTCGGCCAGCCGCACCTTCTGCGTGGCGGACTCGAGGGTGAAGGGCGGCAGCGGGGGCTTGGGGTCCATGGAGTCTCCGTCGGGCGATGTGTAGACAGGTCTGTCTACATCGGTGGCCAGTCTATGGGATGTAGACAGACCTGTCTACAATGAGCCCATGATCGCCATGCCTACCGCCGCGCCGCCGCGCGAACGCATCCTGAACGCCGCGCACGACCTGTTCTACCGCGACGGCATCCGCGCGACGGGCATCGATCGCGTCATCGCGGAGTCGGGCGTCGCCAAGGTCACGTTCTATCGCCAGTTCCCGAGCAAGGACGATCTGATCCTGGCCTTCCTCGAATTTCGCCACGCGCGCTGGATGGCCTGGTTCGTCGACGCGCTGGCGCGCCACGGCGGCACGCCCGCGGCCATCGCGCCGGCGTTGCGCGAGTGGTTCGCCGGCCACGGCTACCGGGGCTGTGCGTTCATCAACAGCGTCGGAGAGCTGGGCCCGGCGTTGCCGGCGGTGCTGGAGGCCACGCGCCGCCACAAGCGGGACATGACGGCGGCCGTCGCCGGTCTGATGAAGCCCGCGTCCGGCCGCGCGCGGACCGCCCGCGCGCTCGCGCTCGCGATCGACGGCGCCATCGTGCAGGCGCAGTTCCTCGCGTCGCCCGACGCGGCGCTGGAGGCGCTCGCCTCCGTGACCAAGGCCCTCGAAAGGCCAGTCGCCTGAGCACCGGCTCAGCGGCGGCCGCCGTGGCCGACGTAACATGCGTCGCCTCGATTCCCGCCGGTTCCCGGAAAAGATCGGATCTCCGCCATGAAAAAGACGTCGCCGGCCCTCGCGCTGGCCTGCCTGCTCTCCGCCAGCGCCTTTGCCACGCCGGCCACGCACGACCAGCTCACCAGCCTCGCCCAGGAGATGATCCAGGCCAGCGCCAAGGCGAATCCGATGACCGCCACCTACCTGGGCATCGCGGGCCTGGACGGCGAACTCGTCATTCCGACCGAGGCCACGCGTGCCGCGAACATCGCGCAGATGAGGGCCTGGATCGTCCGGCTGGAGGCCATCCGCAAGGGCGCGGGGGCGTCCGTCTCGCTGGTCGATGCCGACGACGCGAAGCTGCTTCGCGCCCAGATCGACGAGCGCCTGGACAACCTGCTCGTGCGCCAGACCGATCGCAAGGGCTACGCCGGGCCCGCGGTCAGCCTGATCGACGTGATCTACACGCAGTTCCTGCACCTGCCCATTCCCGGGCGCGACGGCGCCACCGCCGCCGACGTGCCCAAGGCCTGGGCCGACATCGTCGCGCGCCTGGAGAAGGGCCCGGCCTACGTCGAGGCCGGCCAGAAGCTCGTCACCCACCCGGGCAAGCTCTACGGCGTTGCGGGCCGCCAGCAGATCGCCGGCGCGCCCGACCTGCTCGACGGCGCGCTCACGCAAGCCGCCAGGGACCAGCTTGCCGGCGATCCGGCCACGTTCAAGCGCTTCGAGGCGGCGCGCGACGCGCTGCTGGCCACGCTCGCGAAGACCGATGCCACGATCAAGGCCCACGTCGACACGTGGCCCGAGAACTTCGCGATGGGCAAGGCTGCCTACGACCAGATGCTGCAACGTGAGCAGTTGCTGCCCTACACGACGGGCGACCTCGAAAGCATGGCCCGCGACGAGCTGGCGCACGGCTGGGCCGAGGAGGCCTGGCTGAAGTCGCTCGCCGCGCATCGCAAGCAGGCCTTTGGCGCCGAGAGCGGCGGCGGCATGGCGCCGGGCGGTCCGGCGCTGATCGCCTACTACCGCGAACGCATCGCGCAGCTGCGCGCCTTCGTCGCCGACCATGACTTGCTGACCATTCCCGACTGGCTGGGCACCATCGAGGTCGTGGAGACGCCCAAGTTCCAGCAGCCGGTGTCGCCCGGCGCCTCGATGGAGTCGCCGCGCCTGTTCGCGAGGTCGGCCAACGGCTACTACTTCATCACGCCGCCGGAGTCGCTGAAGGACGCCGCCGAGCGCCTGGACATGAACGAGGACTTCGACCGCGACCGCATCCTGTCCACCGCGGCGCATGAGGCGATGCCGGGCCATTTCCTGCAGCTGTCCATCGCACGCCGCCATTCCGACTACGTGCGCAAGATCCAGTACTCGGGCGCGTTCGCCGAGGGCTGGGCCTTCTACGGCGAGGAGATGTTCGTGCGCCTTGGCCTGTACGGCGACGACCTCGACGCGCGCCTGTTCACGGCGCGCTGGGAGCGCGTGCGCGGCGCCCGCGTCATCGTCGACGTGAAGCTGGCCAGCGGCGAATGGACGCTCGCGCAGGCGGCGAAGTTCTTCGAGGAGCAGTCGGGCTTCACGAAGTCGGCCTCCGAGGCCGCCGTGGCCGGCTATGCGTTGCGCCCGGGCTACGTGCTCGCCTACACGGTGGGCCGCCGGCAGCTCGAGGAATTGCTGGCCGAATACCAGCTCCGCACCGGCGACAAGGGCTCGCTGCACGACTTCCACGACCGCCTGCTGTCGTATGGCTCGGTGCCGTTCACCATCGTCGCGCCGGAACTGCTGGCCGATCTCGACAAGCCGGCCAGCACGGTGCGCGCGGTCGCGAACTACTGACCGGGCAAGCTCAGACCTGCGCGAACCCCGCCTCCAGGTCGGCCTTCAGGTCGTCGAGGTTCTCGATGCCCACCGACAGGCGGATCAGCGTGTCGCCGATGCCCAGCGCGGCGCGCTGCGCGGCCGGGATGGACGCGTGGGTCATGATGGCCGGGTGCTCGATGAGGCTCTCGACGCCGCCCAGGCTCTCGGCCAGCGCGAACAGGTGCACATGCTCCAGGAAGCGGCGCGAGCCCGCGAGATCGCTCTTCAAGTCGATGGAGATCATGCCGCCGCCGCCGCGCATCTGGCGCCTGGCGAGCGCGTGCTGCGGATGGCTCTCCAGGCCGGGGTAGTGCACGCGCGCCACCTTGGGATGCGCCTCCAGCCACTGTGCCAGCGCCAGCGCGCTCTGGTTGTGGCGCTCCATGCGCAGCGCCAGCGTCTTGACGCCGCGCAGCGCCAGGAACGAGTCGAACGGGCCCGCGATGGCGCCCACCGCGTTGTGCAGGAACGCCAGGCGCTCGGCCCATTCGGCCTGGCGCGGCTCGTTGCCCACCACCGCGATGCCGCCGACCACGTCGGAGTGGCCGTTGAGGTACTTGGTGGTGGAGTGCACGACGATGTCGAAGCCGAGCGCCAGCGGGTTCTGGCCCCAGGGGCTGGCGAAGGTGTTGTCGGCCACGGCGATCAGGTTGGCCGCGCGCGCGATCTTCGCCACCGCGGCGAGGTCGATCAGCTTGAGCAGCGGGTTGGACGGCGTCTCCACCCACACCATCTTCGTGTCGGGCCGCAGCGCCGCGCGCACGGCGTTCGCGTCGGACATGTCGATGAAGCTCACCTGCAGCCCCATCGAGCGCTTGCGCACGCGCTCGAACAGGCGGAACGAGCCGCCGTACAGGTCGTCGCTGGCGATGATGTGCGCGCCGGCGTCGAGCAGCTCCAGCACCGTGGACATGGCGGCCAGGCCGGAGGCGAACGCATAGCCCTGCAGGCCGCCCTCGAGATCGGCCACGCAGCGCTGCAGCGCCTCGCGCGTGGGGTTCTGGCTGCGCGAGTACTCGTAGCCCTTGTGCACGCCGGGGCTGGACTGCACGTAGGTGGAGGTCTGGAAGATCGGCGGCATGATCGCGCCGGTGGACGGGTCGGGATGCTGGCCCGCGTGGATGACGCGGGTCTCGAAGCCGTGCTTCTTGTCGTCATTGCTCATGGTGTCTCGCTCAGGCTAGAGTCTTGCGCAGGTAGTTCAGCAGGTCGAACCGGGTGATGAGGCCGTGGAAGCCGTTCGCGTCGGCCACCACCGCCACCCAGCCTTCCTGCAGCGTCTTGATCAGCGCCTGCAGGCCGGCGTCGGGGCGCAGCGTGCGGATCTGGCGGTTCATCGCCTGGCGCACCGGCTGGCGGAAGCGTTCGGAATCGCCGCTCACGTGCAGCAGCAGGTCGGACTCGTCGAGCAGGCCGGCGAGCTTGCCGTCCTGCAGCACCGGCACCTGCGAGATGTCGGCCGCGCGCATGCGCTGGAATGCCGTCAGCAGCGTGTCGTCGGGCGAGACGCTGATGACGGCCTCGTCGACCACGCGGCGCGAGATCAGGTCGCGCAGGTCGCCCACGGTGGCGCGGTGCAGCAGCCCCTGGTCGAACATCCAGCTGTCGTTGTAGACCTTGGAGAGGTAGCGCGTTCCGGTGTCGCACACGAACGTGACGACGCGCTTCGGCGTGGTCTGCGCGCGGCAGTGGCGCAGCGCCGCGGCCAGCAGCGTGCCGGTGGACGAGCCGGCCAGCAGGCCTTCGCGCTTGAGGAGCTCGCGCGCGGTGGAGAAGCTCTCCTCGTCGTCGATGGAGTAGGCGGTGCGCACGCCGTTCAGGTCGGCGATGGAGGGGATGAAGTCCTCGCCGATGCCTTCCACGGCCCAGGAGCCGGCGGCGCCGTACTTGCCGGTGGCGATGTAGTCGCACAGCACCGAGCCCTTGGGGTCGGCCAGCACGAACTCGGTCTCGGGCGACACGCGCTGGAAGTAGCGCTTCAGGCCGGTGAGCGTGCCGCCGGAGCCCACGCCGCAGACGATGGCGTCGACGCGGTGGCCCATCTGCTGCCAGATCTCGGGCGCGGTGGTCATCTCGTGGGCCAGCGGGTTGGCGGGGTTGTTGAACTGGTCGATGTAGAACGCGTCGCCGCCGGCCTCCTTCGCCAGGCGGGCGGCCATGTCCTGGTAGTACTCGGGATGGCCCTTGGCCACGTCCGAGCGCGTGGTGTGCACCTCGGCGCCCAGCGCCTTCAGGTGCAGCACCTTCTCCGACGACATCTTGTCGGGCACCACCAGCACCACGCGGTAGCCCTTGGCGCGGGCGACCAGCGCCAGGCCCAGGCCCGTGTTGCCGGCGGTGGCCTCGATGACCGTGCCGCCCGGCTTGAGCCTGCCCTCGCGCTCGGCGGTCTCGATCATCGCCAGCCCGATGCGGTCCTTGATGGAGCCGCCGGGGTTCTGCGATTCCAGCTTCAGGAAGAGCTGGCAGCAGCCGGTGTCGAACTGCGTGACCTCGACGAGCGGCGTGTTGCCGATGAGGTCGAGGACGGCGGGGCGGGCCGGCCGGGCGGCCGCGGTCTGGACGGGTTGGGTCATGTCTCGTTCGTGGCGGCCGGGGGCTTGTGGCCGGGCCGCTCGGAGTTGGCGGTGCACGCAGGATAGCGCGGCGCCAAATGCGTTTCCGTCATGGCTTTAACCGAGGCCGCGGCTTGACGGAGAATGCGTTCCGGCAAAGCAAGGGGAACCGGGATGGCGATGGACGTGGTCGACTACGAGATCAAGGGCGCGGAGATGCAGTTCGTGGAGGTCGAGCTCGACCCCGGCGAGGCCGCGGTCGGCGAGGCCGGCTCGATGATGTTCATGGAGAACGGCATCGTCCTGGACACGGTCTTCGGCGACGGCTCGCAGCAGAACTCCGGCCTGTGGGGCGCGCTGGTGGGCGCCGGCAAGCGCCTGGTCAGCGGCGCCAACGTGTTCACCACCGTGTTCATGAACCACGCCAACCAGAAGCGCCGCGTCGCGTTCGCCGCGCCGGTGCCCGGCAAGATCCTGGCCATCGACCTGCGGACGGTGGGCGGCGCGCTGATCTGCCAGAAGCAGTCGTTCCTGTGCGCGGCCCGGGGCGTGTCGCTGGGCATCGCGTTCCAGCAGCGCCTGGGCGTGGGCTTCTTCGGCGGCGACGGCTTCATCATGCAGCGCCTGGACGGCGACGGCATGGCCTTCGTCCACGCCGGCGGCACGGTGGAGAAGCGCGAGCTCCAGCCCGGCGAGACGCTGCTGGTCGACCACGGCTGCCTGGTGGCGTTCACGCAGACGGTCAACTTCGAGATCCAGTACGTGGGCGGCATCAAGACCGCCCTGTTCGGCGGCGAGGGCCTGTTCTTCGCCAAGGTCACCGGGCCGGGCACCGTGTGGATCCAGAGCCTGCCGTTCTCGCGCCTGGCCAGCCGCGTGTTCGCTGCCGCGCCGCAGAACGGCGGCAGCAGCGATCGCGCCGGCTCCAGCAGCGGGGCGGGCGTGCTGGGCGGCCTGGCCGCGGGCGGCATCCTCGGCGGCCTCGGCAGCCTGCTGAGCGGCGACGACGACTGAACACTCCCTGAACTTCACACACCGCGCATCTTGCTCGCTTATCCTCACGCCCGATGAAATTGCTGTTCAGCTCGTTCTTCCGCGCGGTGGCCTATTGCCTGCATCCCAAGGTGCTGGTGCTGTCGCTGTTGCCGTTGGTGGTCGCGGGTGTCCTCACGCTGGGCCTCGGCTACCTGTTCTGGGAGCAGGCGATCGACGCGGTGCGGTCGGGGCTGGAGCACTGGTCGCTGGTCAACTCGGCGCTCGAGTGGGTGTCGTCTTTCCTGGGAGCCGACTTCCGCACCGGTGTCGCGTTGCTGATCGTCGTCGCGGCGGTCATTCCGGTGGAAGTCGCGCTGACCCTTGCCCTGGTCGGCGTGTGGGTCACGCCCGCGGTGGTCTCGATGGTCAGCCGCCGCCGTTTTCCCGCGCTCGAGCGTCGCCATGGGGGATCGTGGCTCAGTGGACTGTTCCTGTCGCTCGCCTATTCGGCCGCGGCGCTGTTCATGGTGATGGTCTCCCTGCCGTTCTGGCTGATCCCGGGTGTCGCGCTCGTCGTGCCTCCGCTGATCTGGGGCTGGCTGACGGAGCGGATCATGGGCTTCGATTCGTTGGCCGAGCATGCCTCGGTCGCCGAGCGCGACGCCATCCGGCGCGCGCATCGCGGCCCGATGCTCACGATGGGCGTCGTGTGTGGCTTCCTGTGCGGCGTCCCTTCGCTGATCTGGACGATCAGCATCAAGCTGCTGGTGCTCGCGCCCGTCGTCATGCCGGCCGCGCTGTGGCTCTACACGATGATCTTCACCTTTTCGGCGCTCTGGTTCACCCATTACGGCATGTCCGTGCTGGCCAGCCTGCGTGACGCCGAGACGGCCATGCGTGCCGCCCAGCCTGTCGTGGCGCCGCCGTCCGACCTGCAGCTCGTCGAGGAAGTGCCGCCCCACGAGCGCTTCAGCTACGAAGACTCCCGGCCGCTCGAGCCATGATCTTCGGCGCGCTCATCATCGGCGACGAGATCCTCTCGGGCCGGCGCGAGGACAAGCACCTCGCGCACACCATCGCCGCGCTCGAATCGCGCGGCCTCGCGCTCGCGTGGGCGCGCTACGTGGGCGACGAGCCGGCGCGCATCGTGGCCGAGTTGCGCGCCGCGGCGGCCTCCGGCGACACGGTGTTCTCGTTCGGCGGCATCGGCGCCACGCCCGACGACCACACGCGCCAGTGCGCGGCGCAGGCGCTGGGCGTCGAGCTCGCGCTGCACCCCGAGGCGGCCGCGTTGATCACGCAGCGCGGCACCGAGATGGCCGCCGGGAAGGGCGTCGCCTACGACACCGGCGGCGCCGACCACCAGCGGCGCCTGAACATGGGCGTGTTCCCGGCCGGCGCCACGCTGATCCCGAACCCGTACAACCGCATCCCCGGCTTCAGCGTGGGCCACCTGCACTTCATGCCCGGCTTCCCGGTGATGGCGCACCCGATGCTGGCCTGGGTGCTGGACACCTTCTACGCCGGCCAGGGCGGCGCGCTCGCCCTGCGCGCCGTCCGCGTGCGCGGCACCAACGAGTCGGCGCTGATCCCCGTGTTCGAGCGCGTCGAGGCGGCGTTCCCCGGCGTGCGCTCGTTCAGCCTGCCCAGCGTCGACCATCCGACGCTGGGTCCCCACATCGAGATCGGCGTCAAGGGCGCCGATCCCGCCCAGGTCGACCTGGCCATGGTCGCGCTGCGCGAAGGCGCCGCGGCCACCGGCGCGGCCGAAATCGATCCGTCCTGAAATGGTGCGCAAAAGGCTTCATTTTGGTGCGCCCAATGATGTGCACAATGGCGGTGCGCGATCCGCACGGCCGAGCTGCCCTCACGCCGGCAGGCAATGAACCGCGCCACGCGGCACAGAACCTGCTTTCTCAGTCCCCGCAACCCGTTTGAAACGGTCGGTGCCGTGCGCCGACCCGGTGAATTGCCAAACAAATTTAGGAGCCGTTTGATGTCCAAGACCGTCGCCGACGTGATGAAGTTGGTGCAGGAAAACGAGGTCAAGTTCGTTGACTTCCGTTTCACCGATACCCGTGGCAAGGAACAACACGTGTCCGTGCCTGTGTCTCACTTCGACGAAGACAAGTTCGTCTCCGGCCACGCCTTCGACGGTTCGTCGATCGCCGGCTGGAAGGGCATCGAGGCATCGGACATGCAGTTGATGCCCGACCCGAACACGGCCAACATCGACCCGTTCTTCGAAGAGCCCACGCTGATCCTGACCTGCGACGTGGTCGAGCCCAGCGACGGCAAGCCCTACGAGCGCGATCCGCGTTCGCTGGCCAAGCGCGCCGAGGCGTACATGAACGCCTCCGGCCACGGCGACACTGCCTACTTCGGTCCGGAACCCGAATTCTTCATCTTCGATTCCGTCCGCTGGGACGTGAGCATGAAGGGCTCGTTCGTCGAGATCGAAGCCGAGGAAGCCGCCTGGAACACGGGCAAGGCCTACGAGCACGGCAACAAGGGCTACCGCCCGTCCGTCAAGGGCGGCTACTTCCCGGTGCCCCCGGTCGACGCCGGCCAGGACATGCGCTCGGAAATGTCGCTGATCCTCGAGCAGATGGGCATCCCCGTCGAAGTTCACCACCATGAAGTGGCGAACGCCGGCCAGATGGAAATCGGCACGAAGTTCTCCACGCTGCTCCAGCGCGCCGACTGGGTGCAACTGCAGAAGTACATCGTCCACAACGTCGCCTTCGCCTACGGCAAGACGGCCACGTTCATGCCGAAGCCCATCGTCGGCGACAACGGCTCGGCATGCACGTGCACCAG
>Ga0210384_10000415_pt1 | contig 65300 bp, 64 predicted proteins | sample IncBWH2MmetaG_FD_160574 | JGI IMG/M metagenome (GOLD analysis project Ga0210384, IMG submission 160574) | Forest soil microbial communities from Barre Woods Harvard Forest LTER site, Petersham, Massachusetts, United States - Inc-BW-H-2-M | ecosystem: Environmental > Terrestrial > Soil >... | reverse complement strand
GCTGCGATGCAGTATCAACATCCGGAACTTGAACAGGTGCGTGCGGCTCTCAATCAAGGAAGAGAAGCAGCGCTGCCAATGGCTGGGTAGGAAAATCTGTGGCACGTTTTAGGACACAGACGAAAAAACACTAACCGGGTAGGTTGTTGAAAAGATGATGGGCGCAGAAGAAATCCGATCTCTTGTCGACTGACGGCCGATCAGCCATTCCTCCGGAAAACGACACTCCAAATCTGATTTCAGGGTGACACTGTGTGCGATGGGTGTGCGGAGATCCAGCCACGGGCGTGGGGACAGCACATTCCGATCACTCTCCTTTAGGACCGGCGCAAGAGCAAGCCGAGGGATACCCCGAGTCTTACAGAGGATTACGTTCACGTGAAGTATCACGATGGTTGAGGATTGCAGATTGCCCCAGCAGGTATCGGTTGCAGAGACATGGAGTGCACCGCTAGGAACTGTTAGAGTACGCCGATGAGTCAGCCAATAGTTGATATCGGCATCTTGACAATTCGCGATGATGAATTTCGGGCTGTACTGAGGGCCTTTGCGGACGATCACGGCATCTACAAGGGTCGGTACCGCGAATACACATTGAGAACAGCGGATGCCGGGCAGGGTGCTCGCTATCGCCTCGCCATCCTTCGCCAGATCGAGCAGGGTAACGGGGAGGCCCAAGAGGCCGCGCGTGACCTGATTGACGACCTACAGCCCTCGCTGCTCCTGGTGGTCGGCATCGCCGGCGGACTGCCGTCGGACGACATCACCCTCGGGGATGTCGTTCTCTCAACCCGAATCCTCGACTTCAGCGTCGAGGCGCGCAAATTCCAAGAGGATACGACATATAACGTCGGGGGCGGTCCGATCGCCAAATCGATCGCAGCTGGTATTGCGAACCTCGGTGCACGCGAGTCGGAGCTCGGTGAATGGTGGGCGGAGTTGCCGCATAAGCCAGCCGTCAAGTCTGCCCCAAGAAAATTGTACGGACCCAAGACTTGGCAGCGGGAATTGCGGGAAAAGCTGCAAGTGCATTACGGCGAGGAAGTCGCGGCGAGAACGCCCACGTTCACCGCAGGGCCCATCGCCTCCAGCGACCGGCTTGTGAAAGATCCCAGGGTGCTTTTTCCCTGGATTACGAGCGCCCGCGGCATTCTGGCGATCGAGATGGAGTCAGCAGGCGTTCACCGAGCTACTCGGGATAGAACTCCGATGCTATCGATTCGGGGCATAAGCGATATCGTCGGATTCAGGCGCCAAGATGCCTGGACCAAGTATGCGTGCGCCTCAGCTTCGGCCTTTACTCGCGGGTACCTTCGGACTCGGCCGGTCCCGCTGCGCGAACCGCTGAAACCGCAGGCCGACCCGGTTCCTGCACTACATCATGACGATTCCCGAGAAGGACGGGATTATCGGGCGGCCGGAGTGGAGGAGGGCTTTGCCAACCTCATTCCGTTAAGGCATTTTCCTGACATCTTGTACATTGCCCCAGCGCTGACCAAAACAGTAAAGCACTCTTGGTTCCTCCTTAGGCAAGGTGTCTCAGGTAAATCTGCGGTCTATGTCCCCGGAGCATGGACGCTACACGATGGCAATCTGTATAGCTTTGTCGATCCCGAGCGCTCGCGGCTGAAGAAGATCGTCGACCTTGGCGGCTTGGATCGATTCAACACTGAGGAGTGGGCGATCTCAGATGACGAGAACAAGCGCCGCCTGTTTGTGCACCTGTTGAATGCTGCGCTGCGCGAAGATCTCTGGGCGCAGGGCATTCGATATCACAAAGACCAGGACGTGTACGCCTTCATGGGTCGGCCGGACGAATCGCCTCGGCGTCTCAAGTATCCGAACGTCAAGGTCCGGAGCACCGCTACGGTGGTCTCGCATTATGAGCACAAAGCGAAGAGCGGAAAGCCCCATAAGTACCTGCGCCACGGCGCGTTCCAAGGCCGCTTTCGGTCCTTAGGTGGCCAATGGTATCTGGAGATCACCCCGACGTATCGGTTCACCCGAAATGGAATGGACTTGGACCGATTTCACGAGAATCGCCTCTCCGGAATCAAGCGCTTCGAGCGGAACCGCTCGGTGTTGAGTCAACTGCTGCTATGGCAAGCGGCTCTTCGGGCACCATGGACTCGGGCGGATCGGTCACGGCTGCTTGAGTTCGCCCCCCTCGTCTCGTTTCGATTCGCATCCGGTGTGGACGAGAGCTCTCTGACAGCGCTGGATGCGCCCTTACTAGTCCCTTCCGGAGACAAGGAGCTCGGGGGATGAAGCTGCAAATCATAGAAGAGCCCCAGCTCGCATTCCATCAGAATAAATTGCACATCGATATCCGCGCTGGACTCTCGACCTTTGGCACGTTCGACAAAGGCAGCACCGGGGTGCCTGTCCCGATTCGAATCGGAGTGATCGGGACAACGGCCACCGTAGACGGGATGCGCGATTGGCTGGAACACTGCAAGCACGGTGTCGCCTCGGACGAACAGAAGCTGAAAGCCCTCCGGCCGTCCTTTCCAGGCATGACACAGAGGTATTTGGAACCTCCCTAGAGTTGTCAGACGCGGCGACGCGCACAATCACGCGTCACGAACTCTTGGCGGCGCTCGCCAAGTCTGATCCACTACCGCATATTGTTGGCGCCTTTATGGACCACGCCCGCGACCTCGCAGGAAGGAGCGGGCTCCATGTACTGGTTGTAGCGCCACCGCCGGAGATCTTCGCATTAGGAGACACCCCGCGCGCCGCCCCGGTGGCCGACCCGCCGATCGATGAGCTGCAAGAGCCGGCTCCGGAACAGCAGGCATCGCCGCCCTCCAGTCTCAATTTTCACGATCTGTTCAAAGCACAGGCGATCGATCTCCAGCTGCCATGTCAGCTGTCGCGGCCCGATACGTATGGCTCAGTGTCCGCGGGGCGCATGCGCGGCAGACGCTTGCAGGATAAAGCGACGACCGCCTGGAATTTCCATACGGCGCTTTACTACAAGGCGGGCGGCGTGCCTTGGCGTCTTGCCCGACAGCCTGCGGTGCTTACCACATGTTATGTAGGTGTGAGCTTCTTCCGAAGTGTGGCTGGCGACAAGCTCATGACCAGCGTGGCCCAAGTTTTCGACGAGCGCGGTGAGGGATTGATTGTACAGGGCGGGAGCGCCAGTTACGACAAAGATGACCGCAGCCCCCATTTGTCCGAAGAGAACGCCCACGAGTTGCTCGCCAATGGTCTGGCAACCTATCGGCGCGAGCACAAGACCATGCCCGCGAGGCTCGTCATGCACAAGACCTCCTACTTCAATGCAAACGAAAAGGAGGGATTCAAGCGGGCGGCGGAGGACGAGAAGCTCGAGTTCCTCGATCTGGTGAGCGTGAGACGATCAGGGGCTCGCATCTTACGCGCAGGTGATTCGCCGATGGTTCGTGGCACCGCGATGCTGTTCGATGAGAAGTCCGGAATCGTATACCTGAAGGGTACAGTTCCATACTTCCAGGTCTACCCCGGCGCCTACATACCCCGAGCGCTAGAATTTGTCCGCGAGGATGGCGAAACCAGTGCCGCCGACCTCGCCCGTGAGCTCGTCGGCTTATCAAAGCTCAATTTCAACAATACTCAGTTCGATTCGGGTGACCCTATTACGGTGCGGGCTGCTCGCCGCGTAGGAGACATTTTGAAACAAGTCCCAAGTGGCAAGAGGGTAAATGCTCGCTTTCGTTATTTCACATGACGTGATAGCCCTTCGATCGTTGACTTCATCGGGGGTGCTGACTGCGCGACAGGTCACCAGATGGCATCTGGCTGACATTCCATTAGTCGTCGAGGCTCTAATGCACGCGCTACGCGAGCTCAAATGAAGCCTGCTGTGCGCAGGAGGTGTGCCGCACTCGCAATCTCTACACCGCACAACGTGCGTTCCCTTGCGGAATAAGCAAGAGAGTACTCTGCCCAATACGCAGGCTCAACGATGAACAAATCGAACCGTCAACCTACTGATTAAACGGTTGAGGGCCGCCAACTGCCGAGCTTGTTGAGGAAACCTAATGTTTATCAACGTTCTAGCGGGTTCTGCGGCAGTTTTTCAGTAGTCATGCAGTAGCAGCTTTAGCCGTGGTTGGTACCGCAGTTGGTACTCACTTCTTGAGTCCACCACCGTGCTGGAGATACTGCGACAGGTTGATGATCTTCACTTTGAGTTCGGGAACCAGGGGATCAGGTACCTTGCAACTCGACTGCGTGAGCATGAGGCACGCCTCGAGGTTTTCAATCGCGTTCGCCCGCACCATCCCATCCTACCTTTCCACGATGTCTTGAGCGATCGCCGACAAGAAGTTGTCAGCTGCCGCATCTGCCGTGGTCGCCTCGTAGATTCCACCGCCCATAAAGGACTTCGTAGTGCCTCCGGCGTAGGATGTCGTGTAGAAACAATCAAACGGATCTGTCTTCTGCGACTGCGGTATGCAATCGAGTGTCACCAGCAGGCTCACCTCCGGGTCTTTGCTATCCACAAGCGTGAACTGCTTGGGATGGCTGGCGATCTTGGACCGCAACGCGGTCATCACAGCCTTCGACGCAGGTGTGGTTTCGTTGGTAATGGTGGCGACCCTGACCTGTCCCCACAGTGTGGTCGTCAAGAAGAGAACGGCAACATATGTCCAAGGTTTCATCTGCTAGTCCCAGGGATCATCCGCACACTTGTAGTCCTTCTGCAGGGCAGCTCTGAGTATCATCGCGGCACTGATGTAATAGTCGTGATCTCCCCTATCGGGCTCGTCTTTCAGAAGGATGTTTAGCTGATCTCGCAAGTCGGCCTTCTCAGCTTTCGTGATTATGAGGTGGTTGACGTGATTTTGAGAGTTCGGTTTCATGTCGATCAGCGACATGAACACCATGGGTGCCGCGTCAAACAAGCCTTTCCGGACGTCGTCTAGTTCAGCGCGGATCTCCGGTAGCTTCGCCATCAGCGTCTGATAATCCACACCGGGCTTGGGTCCAGCCAGGAACTTCCCGCTCATGTCGATCAGCTTCTGATGCAAGTCAATCTGGCGTTGATTGAACGCAATTAGAGTTGGGATCAGATCGTCAAATGGATCATTCAGGTGCATGCTCTTGAGCATGGCGGTCTGAGAGCGCAACGCTAGCTGCGTGGACTTGCTGAAGTAGATGCCCGCTGAGAACTTCTCATTCGGAGTATGCGCCTCATTGAGTTCCTTCTCGCCATTCGTTTTCAAGTCCTCATCTTCGATGAGTTCCCGAACAAATTCCTTCACGAATTGCAGGTGAGGTGTCTCTTGCTTGTGTGTCGGTCCGCGCGCAGGTCTAGTCTGTCCTGCTGCAACGCCCGCCAAGAGCAGGAGGATTACGAACGCTATCTTGTTCACGGAATCTCCTCAGTGGGGGAAGGAGGCGGAACCGTAAACCATAGCTCCCAGCTCGCGGTAAGTAAAGTGAAAATGTGGTTGGGTGTCACCGCTCTGCTACTCGCGTCCATCGATATTGGGTTGCGCTCTGAGGCGCCAATCGCAAGGGTAATCACGAAAGTAAGGATTGAATTTTCTAGGTGTTATAGACGATTCGTACTACCATCAATACGGGTAAGCCCCCACTGATCCCCAAGGTTAGTCGATAGGGAGCGACAACACCCACATGGGTGACGGTAATACCCCGCCAGAGATCCAGCAACGGGTCAAGCCCGTCCTCGATAAGGTCGCCGTGGAAGGCCTAAGGGCATGGTTGAAAGCCATTGGCCTCCCTGCTCCAGCACTATCGAGAGCGGCGATTACCGACCACATCGTCACACTTATTGTCAAAAAGCAATTAGCAGAAGACGCGCTGGAGGCGGCGCTGATCGGCTTCGAAGAAGCAAGTGACATGCGAATCTACCTTTTTCGCATGGAGAGACACGAAGGCAAGACTGCCCAGAACGCCCTCGTCCATCGCCTTAAGCAGTTCGCGATCCCAATCGTGACGAAGCGAACATTTGCGGGAAAAAAGACGCAGGCGATGTCACCTGTTTACGCACACATCGAAGGTGACCTCCTTCGAGTTAAATGGGCAGAAGAACAGGAGTTGGTGAGAGTCAATCCACAGGGAACCGGACTTGAAAAATATCCCATCCAAAAACGAGCGGTTCTGATCGCTGATTTCTCAGCTGGAACAGCCGAGCTTCGCCTCAATCCCCCAGAGAACGTGCACTCGTACGAAGACGGAAGCGGTCGCCCAACCGCACAGGCGTATTATGGAGCATACCTTCAGAAGGCACGCGATGTTCTGGGCTGTAAAGTGGAAGCGTTTGAACTCCGAATAGTGATCAAGAGTCTGGTCGAGAATGAAGATCCGCGCATCGTTCGCATTCACATCGACGATCACACCACGCAAAAGAACTACAAGACCAAGACTAGCGGGCCGCGTGCGGACATAAGACACAACCCTGACTGGCAGCTCGCGTACAAAAAGTATGGCGAGACTTGGGCATGGGATGCACAGTCATTCTACTGGCTTCCAAAAGTGTCGAGCGGATTTCTGACACGCGAGGTCTTTACGCACATCGACGCCGAAGAAGGCTTCGTTAAAGTCAATGCCGATTGCAGCAACGACGAGGTAGAGTATGTTGTCTCAAAAGTTCGAGAGCATTAAGCGACAATATCCTCGCCTCGCGCCATTGCTCGATCGGTTGGTCGCATACATCCAGGCGCAAACGGAGGACGGGCAGGAGTACATAATACCGAAGCTCGCCGCTGTAGCTCTCCATCTAAATGACGGTGAAGCGTTCGTGCTGCTTGATCTCCTATCGGAAGCGGGCGTCCTTCGCCGTGTCTACAACGTCTACTGCCGTAAGGAAAATGCCCTCCTCGCAACTGTAGACAGTCCTGACGAGTTAGACGAAATACCCCCTCACTGTGATTTCTGCGACCGAGATCATGATCTTTCAGACTTGAAGGTCGAGATCGCATTCACTCCTACGACGGATGCACTGAGAGATCTCGCAGCGTAATGGCAAATACCGCCAAAGCTGAGCAATCACGGAAAAGCAATTCCGCTCTATCGCTCCAGCAACAAGCCCACCAGCAAGTCATGGATCTGCTTCGGCTGGCGGACAAATCCCCTAATCCTGACATTCGGGCGGCAGCCATAGACCTTGCAAAGCGAAGTAGCAAATACGAACAGAAGCAAGGTGCGCGCTTATCACTCACGACGTTCCTGTGGCTGAACGTTGGGCTTGGTGTCATCACGGGTTCGCTGTGTTGGTATGCACTACTCTATCTACCGCGTAATGCCACTGCGCTCTGCCGCATCTCGATCCTCATCTTCATCATCCTTTCTGGGATCTCTCTCTTTCTCTGTGGACTTCTCTCCCAGTCGAATCTCATGAAGCTATTTGGGCTAGCCAAGTCATACGTGATGGGGAAGCTGGGCCGCAAAGCTGCTGGTGACAAGGAAGACTCTTAATCTGGACACGGTCATTTGCTCTCTTGCCGGCGTCTCCACAGCGTCGTTCCACTGGCTTTCGCATCCGAAACTCGCGGCCTTCCGAATCGCGCACCGTCGCGCTTGGCTCTGGCCAGTCCTGCCTTGACGCGCTCTGAGCCGCCAATGTTCTCGTGCTTGGCGATAGGTCGCCATAATGGATATCACGTAGTCTTTGAACACACCCGTCGAGGCAAGGTACTGCTCGGTGAACGACCTCCACGCGCCATAAGCGTCGAGACGTTGCAGGTGATGGAGTGTCGGCTGCATGCCTTCGCGTGAGAACCGATCCAATGCCCAGAAACAGTACCAGATCGAACTCTCTTCGCGATGCCAGTTCGAACATGAGCTTGAACTGCGGTCTGTCCTTCTCGCTCTTTGTTCCTTTGACCACGTCGCTGAACTCAAAGCTCAAAGCAGATGGTCCAACACATCTTCGCAGCGAACTCCCACAACTGCTCAGCTTGGTTCTCTGTGTCCTGCTTCCCCGTCGAGGCCCGTGTGTAGATGGCGACTCTCATGTGTTTCAAAATCCTCCCCTCAGCGCCTCCAGTGGAATCAATGGTCTGGAGGCTCGATTTCCAGCCATTTCATCATTTAATGTTCTGAAACGAAGGGTGCAAACACTGAGCGATCGGTGTTCAGCTGACTGACTGTCGGTCAGACGTTAGATAAGGGGTTAGGAGTGCTCTGACAAACCAAATTGTGTGCCAGATGTGGGCGGAAACTCAGGCCGTGTCAGGCTCTGATCATGACCGTTGGTTTACAAACCCAACGATCTTTTTGCCTTCCGCCCAAGGGATCGGCCGCGGCGCGGCCGATCCCCTTCGACGCTCTGGTGATCACGATGGACTTGCGGATGACAAGCCCCCCAATTGCTTCTCGAATCTTGCCCGGCGACGATAAAGGGCTGGTGGAGCTTCTTCGTTCATGCGACTTGTTCTTTGGAAGGTGCACGCTCTGTGTTGGCTTGCATTGCCTTCACGAGGTCGGCGGCGGACGCTCCTTCGAGTGACAGTCCGTAACCGACTTCTCGAACAATGCGCTCCTTCAACGGGTGAATGAAGTGCACGCGCGTGTTGCGGCGAGTCACTTCCGGTACCTTGAGGTACAGAGCAGCGAGTTCCCGCGCTCGGCTGAGCGCCTTGCCGTTCGCCACAACTTCGGCAACCACACCCCATTCGTGCGCGGTACGCGCTCTTAGCGGCTGTGGATTCAGTAGGAACGCCTCCGCCCGACCCACACCGGCGCGATAACTCCATGTGGTAAAAATGCCGTCACCCGGAACAATGCCTCCAGCGAAGTGCGGCAGATCGTGGAAGGTCGCAGCTTCGCCAGCCACGATCACATTCGCAAGCAGCGCATATTCGGAATGCACATGGGCGCGTCCCTCGATGGCCGCGATCACCGGTACCCGTATGTTGGCCAGGTTTTCCAGAATCTGAGTGCCTTCGTCGTGAACCTGGCTCCAAACGCCAGGATCGGCGACGTTGCCGAAGGATGAAAAATCGATGGCAGGAATAAAGTCCCCGCCTGCTCCCGTCAGGATTACGATCTTGTTCGCTCGATCTTGCGCAATCCGGTAAAAGGCCTCCACAAATTCTGTATGGTCTTGCGATGTGAAAGTGAAGGGTCCGCCCTTGCTGTGAAATTCAGCTATCAGCACACCAGTGGCGTCTCGCGTGAGCTTCAGACTGCGATAGGCATCGAAGTAGTTAGCCTTAACTGTGTTCATAGTGTTTTCCTCTCTGTCTCGTCCCGTCGGATCGAATTAGACTCGCAAATTTAGTGCTGGCCACTCACCCGGTTAACATCCGCAACTGCCTGAGAGTGTTCGAAGACTCCGGACGAATTGTGTAATCTAGGTTCACATCGGCTGCCCGGATGATCCCTTGCTTGTCGACCACGTAGCGTGCAGGTATCGGCAATCGGTACCCCGCCTCATCGTGGAACCTGTCCAGTGCATTACCGAACGACTTGTAAAGATCGCGCAAGTAATCCGGCAGCGTAAAGACTGAATACTCGGACTTCGGAATTGATTCCGTGTAGAGCCTCCAGCTCCATGTTGCAATAAGGTCACCAGTGTCCCCGGAAAGAAGCTGACCTCCAATGGCCCTTCGCGCAGAAGATCTTTCGAGACCACCTGCACGTGATCCTGATTGAATAAGGCGAAGCTCGGAGCACGGTCACCGATCTTGAGCGCTTGCTGTTCAAGTCCTGATGCCTTGAGATCGGCTGTCGCTCGATGCATCTTTTTGATTGCCTCATGCTGAGCGTTGTGCGGTGGAGCTCCAGATTCGAATGTTTTCTTAAAATCATCTAAACGCGATTGAAGACTTGCCATTCATGTTTTCAGTCCTTTCCACATTTCTCGGATTAGGACATAGAGCACGTTGCAGCAACACTCAGATTTGCGCCACGCCACCATCGACGTAAAGCTCTGTACCCGAGACATAGCTGGCCTCATCGGAAGCGAGGAATGAAACCGCTTTGGCAATCTCGTCGGGGTCTCCCAATCTTCCGAGTGGGACATTGTTCTCCATCTCCTTTTTCATCTTCAGGAGCGCCTCGCCCTGCTGAAGGTCTTCCAGAATCGGAGTGTCGATGTGACCCGGGCTCAGCACATTCACTCGGATGCGGCGGTCGCGCAAGTCATTTGTCCAAGTCCGCGCAAAGGAACGTACCGCGGCCTTGGTGGCGCTATACACGCTCATCGCGGGAAAGCCCTTGATATCGGCAATGGATCCATTAAGGATGATGGAGCCTCCGTCCTTCATCAGCGGAAGACCCTTTTGCACGGAAAAGAAGAGGCCTTTCACGTTGGCGTCGAAGTGGAGGTCGAAAAACTTCTCGTCGACCGTCCCAAACGGGGCCAACTTCGCGAGGCCGGCGTTCGCAAAAATGATGTCGATCTGTCGATTGTGTTTTTTTATCGTGTCGTATAGACGATCAAGGTCAGAAAGCTTGGCTACGTCGCCCTGTACCGCCGTCACGTTCTTTCCAATCTCGGCAGCTGCAGCATCCAGCGCGTCTCTACCGCGGCCAGTAATGAACACGTGATCCATCCCTTCTTGCACGAAGCGCTTCGCGGTAGCCAGGCCCATTCCCGCCGAGCCTCCGGTGACAACCGCGATCTTTCCCTTAAACTTCTTTGACATAGCCAAGTCCTTTCGTGAGCAATCAACCTAGCGCGAACACGCATGATTGTTTGCAACTGATATTCCAAGTCGATGTCATCGGACGCCTTGTTCTCAGGTATGACGACCGGACTTAAAATCAAGCGAATACAGTCAAGATCGTGAGGGATGGAAGATCGAGAGACTTCCGATAACAGGATTGGACACGTCGAAGTATCGCCGTGACGCCATATCGACATTTGGCGTAGCACATAAAATTGCATATGGCACGATTTGGTTTCAGAAGGTGTTTAAGGCAGGAACAGCTAACTTTTGTGCGAGCCCGTGCAAGCGCGCCGGGCAAGGCACCGAACGGGACTCATACCGCCAGTTCCGGTCCCTCGTTGACCTCATCGATGAGTTGCTGAAACCGCGGTCGGTATATCCCGAGCCTCTTCATCTTGGAGACCAATGTTGTACGCTTAAGCCCCAGCCGGGCAGCTGCTCCTCGGGGCCCTCCTATCATTCCTCCGGCAGCCCGCAAAGTCTGCAAAATCAGAGTTGCTTCGTGATCACGCAGTGTTCCTTGTGGGGCAATTGGGGGTGTTGTATTCGTCTGTGGTGAAGGCAGAGGATTCGGAAGCACGCCATCGTCTGATCGGATTACGGCCCGTTCAATGAGGTTTTGGAGCTCGCGTACATTGCCCGGCCAAGGATATGCAATGAATGCATCCATCGTTGTCTCCGGTATTTGTTCAATGTGCTTCCCCATCCGCCGGGCGAATACCTCGGCGAAATGAACTGCCAACTGGCGTATGTCCTCCCGGCGCTCCCGCAAAGGCGGAACCACGACAGGAAATACGTTCAGCCGATAGTAAAGATCACTGCGAAATTCCTTACGTGCAACCATCTGCGCCAGATCGCGATGGGTAGCGGCAACCAGACGCAAGTTGATGTGATGCGTGCGGCCGCTGCCAACGCGTTCGAACTCTTGTTCCTGCAAAACGCGCAAAAGTTTCGGCTGTAGGCCCAGCGGCAAGTCCCCAATTTCGTCAAGAAAAAGAGTGCCGGTATCAGCCATTTCGAAGCGGCCAATTTTTTGTGCCACGGCCCCGGTAAAGGCACCCTTCTCGTGCCCAAACAACTCACTCTCCAAGAGATCGAACGGTATGGCAGCGCAGTTAAGCTTCACGAAGGGGCGTCCGCAGCGCGCGCTCAGATTGTGAATGGCACGGGCGATCAATTCCTTCCCCGTCCCGGTTTCTCCCAGAACCAGCACCGTGGAATCAGTTGGCGCCACACGTTGCACTTCCGCGAGAGCTGATTCAAGAGCGGGGCTGTTGCCGACAATGTGATCAAATTGACGGTCTCTGTCTTCGCGTTCGTCAGAGCGTAGTCTCTCAAAGGCGCCCATAACTACCTCCTACCAAAGACCGTGCAATCGACTTAATCAATCCTCAGCTTCCAAGGCCACTCGAACGCTTTCAAGTAGAATTGCGCCATCAAAAGGCTTGACCATAAATTTCACTGCACCGCCTCGCATTGCCTGCAATCGCATGTCTTCTTCCCCGTGTGCAGTAATAAAAATGGTTGGAATCGGGCAGTGATCAGCATTCAACTTAGCCTGAAGGTCCAGGCCAGACATCCCCAGCATGCGGATATCGCTGATCAGACACCCAGTTTCGTGTTGCCGGCCAGAGCTTAGGAAATCCTCGGCAGAGGCGAACGATTGCACTGAAAAGCCTGCCGATTTCAGCAAACGTTGCACGGCGACTCGATACGATTCGTCATCCTCAATAACAGCAACCATTTTCCCTTTCCTCTCTCTGGCCATACAGGTACAAGATTGATCCGCTGTGCGCAAAACGCAATTATTGGTTGTGATAGAGGCGATGATAGGTATGTATAAGGGGGTTCGTAGTCGTGCCTGCGGGGCGGGGTAGGGGTCGGCGGTACGGGTTAGGGGGCTGTCGGAAGCTTGAGCCTTTCTGCCATTCTTCCTAGCTCAGCGGGCGAGTTCGCTTCCATCTTGCGCATTACTTGCCCACGCTGCACCGTCACGGTGATTTCGGTAGTGCCAAGTGTCGAGGCAATCTGCTTCGTAAGCATGCCGGAAACAATGAGACGCATGACCTCGCGCTCGCGCGCTGTCAATTTCGCGTAGCGTTCTTGCAATTGCGCAAGCTCGTTCTGTTCTTGCCGCGCTTGTGCATTGCTCTTCAGCGCTTGCTGAATCGCATCGATCAGGTCCTGATCGCGGAAAGGCTTTGTCAGAAATTCCAGCGCGCCAGACTTCATCGCTTTGACAGTCATGGGAATATCCCCATGGCTGGTGATGAAAATGATGGGGATCTGAGCTCCTGTCTCGTTTAGTTTGCTTTGGACCTCCAGGCCGCTCATTCCGGGAAGTCGTATATCCAGTACGAGGCAGCTGGGAGCGTCTGGAAGCTTCCGCCGCAGAAAGTCTTGTGGCGTAGCAAACGACTCCGAGTGCAACCCCACCGTCTTTAACAGCCGCTGCATAGCCGCACGCATGCGGTCATCATCATCGACAACGAACACAGTGGGAGTATCGGGAGAGGTCATGCAGCTACTGCGACCCTACTGGGCAGGGTAAAACTAAACGTTGTCCCCCGATCGGAGTTTCCAGTGGCCCAAATTCGACCACCGTGCGATTTAACAATGGAACGGGTAATCGCCAATCCCAGACCTGTACCTTGGGATTTTGTCGTAAAGAATGCGTCGAAGATCTTGTCTACACTCTCCGCGGGCAGTCCCTCGCCGCTATCGATGACCGAAATCAGCAGTTGGCCGTCATCGGCCAACTGCGATCTTACGCTGAGTTCGCCGCCGGCACCCTGCATCGCCTCGATACCGTTCAGCATGAGATTCATTAGTACCTGCTGCAGCTGCACTCGATCGGCCATTGCTTGGGGGAGCCCTCCGGCAAGATCGGCGTGTATCGTAACTGAATGCCGATGCGCATCGTTCTGTAGCATAACAACCATTTCTTCAATGACTTCGTTTACGTCGACTACCGCCGGACCCGAAGAACTCTTTTGGAACAGCGAGCGGACGCGGTCAATAATGTCTGCTGCCCGCCTGGCGTCTTTGGCCATTTCCAAAGCAGCTTCCCGTGCCTCGGCAATATCGGGTTGAGAGCGATCAAGCAATCGCAGGCACACTTCCGCGTTGGTTACGGCGGCTCCGATGGGCTGCTTGATTTCATGGGCGAGCGAGGCCGTCAGTTCACCCAACGTACTCACCCGCCTCATGTGCTCCAGCTCTGCTTGAGTGCGACGCAATCTTTCACGCTCTTCCTCTGCTTGCTTGCTGTCAGTCACGTCCATCGTGACACCTACGAACTGCGTTACTTCCCCCGATGGGCCCAAAACCGGGTGGCCAACGGAACGAATGTATCTGACGGCGGAGCGCGGAAGCAGAATTCGGAACTCTACGTCCAATTCCGATTTTTCTCTCGTTGCGCGATCGACCGCCGCTTGAAATAAAGGCAGATCATCGGGATGAACCCGCAGCAGTCGTTGTTCCCAAGTAGGCATACCGTCTTTTGGATCGAACCCGAACAGGCGACACCATTCCTCTGAGAGGTACAGCGGTGTCTTTTGAAGTGCGTCGAATGCCCAACTTCCTATATGAGCGAGCCGCTGCGCTTCTGCCAGATAGCTCTCGCTACGGCGCAAGGATTCTTCGGCACGCCTGCGCTCCGTGACATCGACCATGGTGCCGACCACTTGAACAAGCTCTCCATTGCGACTCAAAACTGGATGGCCGATGCCATGAATGTGTTTGACTGTTCCATCGGGTTTCACGATTCTGAACTCGACGTCGCAATCTACTTTCTCGAGGAACGTCCTATCACCTGCCATCCTGAACTTGTCACGGTCTTCTGGGTGTATTCGTTGCACCCACTGGTCCCACATTGGTAAGCCCTGTTGCCGATCAAAGCCGAAAAGTCGGAACATTTCCTCGGACCAGTACTGGATCTCGCGATTAGTGCCGTCAATGGCACAACTGCCTGTCAGGGTGAGCTTCTGCGCTTCCGCCAGATAAGCTTCGCTGCGCCGCAGAAGCTCCTGTGTCAGCTTAGGTTCAATGGCGACTCCCGCCAAACGACTCATCTGTTCGATGATCTCCTGGTCGCGCTGACTGGGGCGTCGAGGTGCGCGATAGTACATAGCGAAGGTTGCAATGACTTTACCTTGTGACGAGAAGACCGGCGTGGACCAACAAGCGCGCAGAGAATGGGCCAAAGCCAGGTCGCGATAGTTCACCCACAAGGGGTCGATTGCTGTGTCCTCCACAACGACCTGTTTGCCCAGGTAGGCGGCCGTTCCACAGGAAAACCCTGAGGGCCCAATCGCAGCGCCATCAATTGCATCGGTATAGGCTTTGGGAAGGCTGGGTGCGGCGCCATGCCGTAATCGACTTCCATCCAGTAATAAGATCGAGGTCAGAACGCCGCTGGCTTGTTCTTCTACAAGCCGGCACAACGCGTCAAGTATTTGAGCGAGAGAATCTCCTCTCGCGACCATCTCAAGGACCCGTTTCTCTCCTGCCAGCAAGGATACTGCGCGCTTGCGTTCCGTGATGTCGTTATTGGTTTCCAGATATCCAACCGGAGAACTTCTCTCGTCGCTCTGCAATGACCAGCGGCTCGCCACGACAATCTGACTGCCGTCCTTTTTTGTCTGTACAAGCTCGCCTTCCCACCGGCCTGCACGGAGCACTTCCGACACGATTTCGCTGTGTGGTGTTGGGAAAATCGTTCTCAGTAGGCCGTGAGTTACCTTGCCAATCGCTTCTTCCTCCGTCCACCCGTACAACTCTTGTGCCCCGGGATTCCAGTACTTAAGCATTCCATTCATATCGCAGACAAAGATGGCATCATGCGTCAGACTGAGCAGATTAGCTTGCTCGCGCAGAGTTTCTTCGGCCCGCTTGCGTTCCGTGAGATCGAGCACGAATGCTACACCTTGATTGCCCGTTTCATTGAAGGTCGCAGCCCCGATGAGCACGGGCACGCGGGTGCCATCTTTTCGGAAGTACTCCTTCTCGAAGGGTTGCAAGCTACCAGTCGCCTTTAGCTCTGGGACTCGCAGTTGTGCGTCGAGTTTAAGCCATTCAGGCGGTGTGAGGTCGGTCCACCGCAGGCGGCCCGTAGCGAGATCGTCCCGCTGGTATCCGATGATGCGCAGAAACGCATCATTCGCCTCAAGAATCCGACCTTCGAGGTCCCAAGTGAAGATCCCAGCGATGTTAGCCTCGACCAACCGCCTGATCTTCGCTCCGCGATCCTTGAGCTCACGCTCAGCACGGCGGAGCTCCGCCCTCTCATTGGCTTCGCGGAGCGCCCGGCGCACCGAGGGCACCAGGCGAGACAGTCGCGTTTTCAAGACGTAATCCGTCGCGCCGATCTTGAGAGCTTCGACTGCCACCTCTTCCCCCATCGTTCCCGAAACGAAGATAAACGGCAGGTCCGGCCGTTGCCGCAGTGTGATAGTCAACGCCGACAAGCCATCGAACGAGGGCAGTGCGTAATCCGCCAGGATCAGGTCGATTCCCCCCTGTTGTAGGGCCGCGAGGAAGCCGGACTCCGTCTCCACGCGGGTCACGTCGCAGGCAAGTCCGCCCATTTCGAGCGTGTCTTGCGCTAACTCCGCGTCGGCGACATCATCTTCCAGATACAGGATACCCACAGGAGAATTCATCGCTTTGTTTCAGCCCTTCCTGGCACTTCCGGGCGGGGCTTCGTTGATGACTGCCCAAAAGATGCCAAGCTGTTTGATCGCGTTCACGAACTCGTGGAAATCTACGGGCTTTACCACATACGCGTTGACCCCCAGTTTGTAGCTGGCCACCATGTCTTTTTCTTCGTGGGATGACGTGAGCACGACCACCGGAATCATCTTCAGTTTCTCGTCGACCTTGATCTGCTGCAGTATTTCGAGTCCGTCGACCTTCGGCAATTTCAGATCGAGAAGGAGAACCGCGGGATTCTCGGGGGCGCGTCGCATGAACTTGCCGCGGTAGTACAGATAATCAAGCGCCTGTTCGCCGTCGGTGGCGACAACGACCTCGTTCGCAAGATTGTATTCATCCAAGGCCGTTAGCGTAAGCTCAACATCTTTGGGGTCGTCTTCGACCAGTAAGATCCGTCCAAAAGAGTCCATGTATCAGTGAGCTCCTGTTCTGGAAAGTGAGAAGTAGAAGGTAGCGCCGCCTTCCACTTTGCCTTCCGCCCATACTCGGCCGCCATGGCGTTGTACTATGCGCTGAACCGTGGCCAACCCGATACCAGTGCCTTCGAAAGCCTCTTGCGGGTGAAGCCGTTGGAAAACGCCAAACAGCTTGTTGGAATATTTCATGTCGAATCCGACGCCGTTGTCCCGAACGAACAGCACCACGTGATCGTTCTGGTGGTCAGTGCATCCGATTTCGATTTCGGCCTGGGACCGTGCACGCGTAAATTTTACAGCGTTAGAAATCAAGTTGACCATAGCCTGCCGCAGCATCGACCGATCCCCATACCATTCGGGCAGTGAATCTATCTTCCAGACGATCTTGCGCTCGTTTGCATCCTGACGGACTTCGGCTATCGCGTCTTGAACGATCTGCTTCAGGCTAACCGTGGAATAGTGTGCCTCGGCACGACTGATTCGAGAAAACGCGAGCAGGTCGTCAATCAGGGTGCCCATCCGATTTGCCGCTTCCAGGATCACCGTTAGATAGCGCCTGCTCTTCTCATTGAGAGATGCGGCCGCGCTATTGCGCAGAAGCTCCGCAAAACCTGCCATATGGCGGAGGGGCGCACGCAGGTCATGCGAGACGGAATAAGCAAACGCTTCCAGTTCCTTGTTGATGGCTTCGAGTTCCGTTGAACGCTTCGCAAGCTCCTGATTGAGACTTTGGATTTCTTGCTCCCTGCGCTTGCGCACAGTGATGTCATTGTTCGTTTCCAGGACGGCAATAGGCTGCTCCCGCTCGTCTCTGCGCAAGGACCAACGACTCGCCACGATTACCTGGGTTCCGTCCGCTTTCGTGTGCTTGAGTTCGCCTTCCCAACGCCCGGTCCGTAGGAACTCTGCCTGGATGTCGTCGAGCGGTGACGGAAAAACGGTCCGCAGAAGTTCATGAGAGATCTTTCCAATCGCCTGCTCTGGCGTCCACCCGTACAACTCCTCAGCCCCTCGATTCCAGAACCGAATGCTGTCACTCATATCACGGACGAAAATCGTGTCATGGGTGAGATTGAGCAGGCTGCTTCGTTCCGACACTTCGATTTCGAGTTTTTCGCGAGCTTGAAGAAGATCTGCCTCGACGCGCTGTCGAACAGAGCTAAACCAGCTGACTAGCCATGCGAATAAGGCAAAAAGAATAAAGTAAGGGATATCAGAACGTGAGATGTAAAGCGTGTGAGAAGGTTCTATGAAAAAGTAAGCGAAGCTTATGCATGAGAGTAGAAGCGCCAGCATGGCAGCCCCAGTCCCTCCATACCAGGCGGCCACGGCGATGGCAAACAGGAAGAGCGTTATGTTGCGGAGCCGTAAGCGCTCGATGAGAAGCGCCCCGCCGAGCGCCACGGAGACGGAAAGCACTGCGAGACCGTAGCGTAGGACGGGGGACTGGGCATTCCGTAATTGGAACTTCGACCGGGCCATGGCCCCTTCACTTCGACACTTTGCGCCATTTATCGGCGCCAAGTATAACGCGTTTCGTCCCATCGGTGTTGATGGTGCCAAAAAAGGTCGAGGTGGGTTGAGATGCGCATTCCCATCGACAGCGGGGCGAACCATTCGATTGTGGAATCGCACGGCGGCCATTTGTGGGCTGCCGACAACCCTCCGCGCGGCGCAAGATTTTGTTTCACATTACCTACCAACGGCGAGACACGCGACTCAGTTGTGTCGGGAGATCGTACTGGACCCGCTGACGGCCTTCACGCCAACAACCCGCACAACGAGAGCTTCAACCGCCGATAGCTTTCCACGACCGAGAAAATCGCTGCGACCTTGGGTCCCGCCTGTGGGCTTCCTATGCGGATCCAGTTCTTGCGACCCAGAGCCACAGGACGCATCGAATTCTCCGCCAGATTATTGCTCAATTCAAGTTCAGAACATTCCAGAAAGCGCGTAAGTTTCCTCCACAGTGTGAGCGGTCTTGGCATGCCAGTTGCTTTCACAATCGTCAGAAGAAGCCGAAGTCATCAAATGCGGTCGTGGGCGAACGCGGGACGTAGGCCCCGCCTAGGTTAGACGATGGCGATGCGGCAGATGATGGAGGATGTCATGGCGAAAGTGATTAAGTTTTACATTCCAGATTCGTTTCCGAAAAAAGTTAGCTGCATAGCTCGCACCGAACCCGGGGAAGTGATTGAGTTTCGGTTACCTCGTGGAAAAGGGGTTGGCGATGCAGTTCGCGAACCGGCAGCAGGTGGCCCACACACGAAAGAGGGTGCGATCCCGATGTGGACTTTTTGCATTTGAGCAGGCTAGGTCCTCGTACGAGCAGTCATCGCCGGCTATTGCGAAATTGCCGATGATTGTCGCGTCGCCGTGTTTGGGTACTGTTGCAGTGTTCGCTCTCCCAGATAGGTCGCCAATCTTTCCCACATCTTCCTACGCAGCTGAACTTGTTAAAGTCGAGTTCAATGGCTCCGCCGCATTCGGGACAGATGCAGTTCACGATGGCAGATCTCACATGCGCGTTTGATTGAATTGAGCTATCCATATGCAACTCCTCATGAAGATAAAAGATCCGCCTTCCACGAGGTCAGTCAGTGCACAACATCTACGCCGTGCTCGATCTCTGCGGATTACTGTTGGCGACTGTGCCTGGATCGCTTCACACTTTCGCGGGTGCTCTTCTCAATCACTTCCTTGAGCCTCACACGAGCTCTTGCGAGCCGTGCCTTTACTGTTCCCTCTGGCACTCGCAGGAGATGTGCAGTTTCGCGAATGCTGAAGCCCTCGACGGCGCGCAGTTGAAAGGTTCTGCGCAAAGCGGGCGAGAGCCGGGAGGTTGCATCAGCGAGTGTTTCCGCAATTTCTCGCTTGCGATATACCTCTTCGGGATCGGGTCGAGTGTCTGACACCGTGTCCACTACGGAAATATTCTGCTCCCCAACGGTTTCGTCCAAAGCGATTTGCACTGGCGACAAACGCCGACGTAACTTCATGCGTGCGGAATTAATGACGATCGTCGTCAGCCACGTGGACATCTTGGCTCGCCCTTTGAACTGGTCTACGTGTGTCAAGGCTGACAACAAAGCATCCTGAACTGCATCCTCCGCGTCAGCTGCGTTGCTCAGATGACCCAGCGCGATTCGACGAAAGCGAAGCGAGTGGCTAGTGATAACGTCTGTTAGCTCCTGCATTCTTCTCTGATCACACTCGACCGCAACTGCTTCTGGATTGATTTCTATCGCCGTGGTCGCCATAGATGGAACTCGTGGTCACCTGTTGAATGCATGCCGGGTTCCATTAACGCTCAGCAAGTGTCGTTTGTTTCGTCGCTAAGGATTCGCGAACTCCGCCACGCACTTTCAAGCGTCATCGACCTTTCAAAGACCTGCAGGTTCTAAGCCACGACGACGCGATTTCGTTTCTTCAACGCACCCCGGTGACTTGCCTGCGTTGCTATCGCGACACGCGACTTCGGGACGACACGTAGCGGCAGCGGAACTCGATCAATAACCGAGCAGACCTGCGGTGATGCCGGCTAGAAACGTCTGTTTCTCGAAATGGCAACGGGCATGCAATGAAGTGGAATTGAGGCTAAGAGCACAGAAGGTGAGAACTGAAATGAAGAGGTTTGAACCGCTCAGCGTTCTAGCGCCTGGGTTGGCAGAAGCAAGCGTCTGATTGCAGTCGGGAGTGCAGGCAGGCCTTTGGTTCTCTTTGGTTCAGTTGTACGCTCCCCGCAATCAATGCCAGGAGCGTGGCCCTCTAAACATCGCGCTGTTTTGGAGTGCTGCCGTAATCGTCCTTCTCGGATGCACACAGTTGGAAAATCGCAGCGCCCTCGCCTCCGCTTCGGTACGCCTGCACTTTGTGATTCAGTGCGTCACATAGTTAATTCCGAACGCTCATTGAACTCATCCATGACTCGTTGCCGCCGCGGTTGGTAAATCCCGAGCTTCTTCATCTTGGAGACTAAGGTTGTACGTTTAAGACCGAGGCGCGCCGCTGCACCAAACGGTCCTCCAATCACCCAAGCTGTGGCCTCGAGCGCCTGCAAAATCAGAGCTCGTTGCGAATCCATGAATGCGCTGTTTGAAAGAGTCGTGGCGCCCGCATCCTCCTTTTTTGATCTAGGCAGCGGGTTCGGAAGCACTCCGTTATCCGAGCGAATAACAGCCCGCTCAATGAGGTTTTGCAATTCTCGAACATTCCCAGGCCACGAGTACGCTATCAGGGCATTCATCGTTGCCTGAGGTATCTGGTCAATGTGCTTACCCATGCGTCGGGCAAATACCTCGACAAAATGCGAGACCAAAGGTTGTATGTCTTCTCGGCGTTCTCGCACGGCTGGAACCAGGACAGGGAAAACATTCAGCCGATAATATAGATCACTGCGGAACTCATTCCGACTGACCATCTCCGTGAGATCACGATGTGTGGCTGCAATGAGGCGGACGTTGATCTGATGTGTCCGGCCGCTTCCAAGCCGCTCGAACTCCTTTTCTTGCAGAACCCGGAGCAGCTTTGGCTGTAACGCCAGAGGAATATCTCCGATTTCATCAAGAAACAGTGTTCCCGTATCCGCCATTTCGAAGCGGCCAATTGTTTGTGCCGCGGCCCCCGTGAAGGCACCCTTCTCGTGGCCAAATAACTCACTCTCCAAGAGATCGAAGGGGATAGCAGCGCAGTTAAGCTTCACGAAGGGGCGCCCGCAGCGCGGGCTCAGATTGTGAATGGCATGGGCGATCAACTCCTTCCCCGTTCCGGTTTCTCCCAGAACCAACACAGTGGAATCGGTCGGTGCTACTCGTTCCACTTCCAGCAGTGCCGATTTCAGAGCAGGGCTATGGCCGATGATTTCTTCAAATCTACACTCAGGGCGATTGTGATCATTTTGCGGAACTCTGTTGTATTCCATAATTCACCCCACATTCGATAACTCATCTCACCGGGATCTCCTGTAAACCAGGAATTAAAGCGAAATCACGTGATCCGCACATCTGTGGACTCGTTGGTCACTTGGCCATCGCAGTGCCGTCATCCTGCCGCAAGGCTGCACGAATGATCTGGAGCAGGAGTTCGTCACTGAACGGTTTGCCTAGGAATGCGACCGCACCAGCTTGCAATGCTTGCTGACGCGATTCTTTGTTGTCATGAGCTGTGATGAAAATGATAGGAATCTTGTAGCCTGCGGCGGCAAGATGGCTTTGGAGTTGTAGCCCATTCATGTCCGGCATCTGAATGTCAATGATGAGACAGGATGTCTCGTGCAGCTGGCCAGACTTCAGGAAACTTTCGGCAGATTCGAAGGCCGTTGCGTGGAAGCCAAAAGACTTGATAAGTAACGTTGTTGTCCTGCGGATGGACTCGTCGTCGTCAACTAGCGATATGAGATTCTTTCTTACTCCCAATTGTCCCCTTAAAGCTGAATGAATGGTTTGAAGTAAAGTCTCGCCAGTGAACGGCTTGCCCAGGAATGCGACAGCGCCAGCTTGCAAGGCACGCTGACGCGATATTGTATCGTCGTAAGCGGTGATAAAAATGATTGGAATCTTGCAGCCTAGCCCAGCGAGATGGCTTTGAAGTTGTAGGCCACTCATGCCGGGCATTCGGACGTCAACGATGAGACAGGATGTCTCATGCAGCTGGCCAGAGTTCAGGAAAAGTTCCGCCGATTCGAACCCTGCCGCTCGAAACCCAAGAGACTCAATCAGCAGCGTTGTGGTCCGGAGGACGGATGCATCGTCGTCAACAACCGAGATTAAATTCTTTGACATACTCAGCTCCAACTGAAGTGACATTATTCCTGGCGGGCAAAGAAATCTATTGGGTTGTGGTATTTCTAGATTGGCAAAAAGGAGGATGCTCGTAAGCTTTGGCTTACGAGGCTTTTTCCAAAGGAGCTTTGACCTTCTCGATCATTTTTATCAATTCCGCGAGAGATGCAGCTTGCATCTTCTCCATCGCCCGGCTGCGCTGGACCTTTACGGTGCTTTCCGCGGTTCCGAGTTCAGCAGCGATTTGTTTGTTGAGCATTCCCGCAACGACCATGGAAACTACCTCCTGCTCGCGAGAAGTCAACGAGTCGAAGCGCTGCCGAAAATCCGCCACTTGCTCGTCGTGTTTGCGCCTGGCACGGTCCCGATCAAGTGCCACGCGAACAGCGTCTAAAAGATCCTGGTCACGAAATGGCTTGGTAAGAAATTCGACCGCTCCGGCTTTCATAGCACGAACGCTCATAGGAATGTCGCCGTGGCCGGTAAGGAAAACTATTGGGATACAAATGTTTCGCGTCGCAAGCTCTCGTTGGAAATCGAGTCCGCTCAATCCCGGAAGCCGGACATCCAATACAAGACAACTAGGAATATCAGGAGGCTCCTTCCGCAGAAAGCTGTCAGCTGAGTCAAAAGTTTCGGCCTGCAGCCCCACTGTGCTTAACAGGAACTTGAGCGAGGAACGTACCGATGGATCATCGTCTATAACAAAAACTAAGGAAGCTGCGGTCATGAAGGACTCTCGCCAGCTACTGGCAGCGTAAATGAAAACACAGCACCGTGAGGCGAGTTGGTTGTGGCCCATAGACGTCCGCCGTGACTCTCAATGAGTGAGCGACTAATGGTCAACCCCATACCCATACCGTTTGCCTTTGTTGTAAAGAACGGTTTGAATAAACGATCTGCTTCTAAACCGAGGCCTGCGCCTGAGTCGCGTACCCCCACCAGTACGTCGCCAGATTCATCGATCCGGGATTCCACACCGAGTACTCTTGATTGATTAGTGGCTCCAGTCATGGCTTCAATGCTATTCATGATCAAGTTCAATAAGACCTGTTGTAGCTGAATACGATCAGCCCTCACGAATGGCAAAGTTTTCGCCAATTGACACTCGACCAAGACTTGATTCTTGTGAAGCTCATGGCCGGCTAGAGCCAGCACCTCCTGAATCACCTCGTTTGCGTCCAGTTCGGTCTTCTCGACCGGTGCTTTCTTGATGAATCCGCGGATCCGAGCTATAACAGCGCTGGCCCGAGTGCCATCGGCAACGATTTCTTCCAAAGCCCGGCGCAAGACTTCAGGTTCGAGGCTACGGTTTGCGAGCAGTCTCAGGCACGCACTGCCGTTGTTCGTAACGGCAGTCAAGGGTTGATTGACTTCGTGGGCTATCGATGCTGCCAGTTCTCCCATCGTCGTCAACCTTGAAACACGCGCAAGCTCTGCCTGGGTCATCTGCAAAGCTTGTTGAGCTTCTCTCCAGTCATGCAGATCCACGACTGTTCCGAACCATTTGATAACTCGACCGCCTTGATCTCGCAGCGGTAAAGCCCTCGAAATGCACCAACGATATGCTTGATCCGCTGCTCTCAGGCAGCGAAATTCTTGCTGAAACGGTTCGCCACTGGAAACTGCGCCCGTCCAAGCCCGAGACATACTTTCAATGTCATCCCGGTGGACGGTCTTCATCCAGCCAGCGCCTCGCACCTGTTCCGCCGATAATCCCGTGTAGTCCAGTGCGCGCTGGTTGCAATAGTCAACTGCTCCGTCCGGTTCAGCGCTCCAAAGCATCTGTGGAATGGTCTCCGTGAGTTCACGGAGACTGCGCTCGCTTGCCCGCAACTTCTCTTCCGCGTTTTTTCTTGCACTGATATCGCGGATGAAACCGGTAAATACCTTATGGCCGTCTCTGGTCAGTTCACCAAAGGAGACCTCCACCGGAAATTCCTCGCCATTTTTCCGTAATGCAGTGAGTTCTGTGCCTTGCCAGTTGATGTGCCGCTGGCCCGTAGCCAGATAGCGCCTGAAACCAGTCTCATGCAACTTGCGCATGAATTCCGGCATTAACACAGTCAATGACTTCCCGATCAATTCCGTCGGATCGTAACCAAAGATTCTCATAGTGGCGGGATTCGCAAATCGAATTGCGCCATTCTCATCCATTGTGACTACGGCGTCACTTGCCGTTTCTAGCACCAGCCGATGGCTCTCTTCGATGTAGCGGCGCGATGCCTCTTCCCGTTTACGTTCAGTAATGTCCGTGACAATTCCGCCGATCCCATAGGTCTCACCATCAGCGTTGAACAGGGGAAACTTCTGGGCAATACTCGTATGCTCCCCGTCGTTCTGGATTGTGACGTGCTCAAACTCTATCGGTACGCCCGCTTCCAGCACCTGTCGATCACTTGCTTGAAAAGTAGCAGCTTGTTCCGCTGGAAAAAGTTCATCGTCGGTCTTACCGTTGATGTGTTCTTCTGTGATACGTCGGATCCGCTTGAACTCCCGGTTGGCGTAAAGATATCGGCCCTCCCGATCCTTCAAGAAAATCATGTTGGGGCTGTTTTCAAAAAACACCTGCAGCTGGATTTCGCTTTGTCGCTGCTTAGCCTCAGCCTGTTTGCGGTCGTTGATGTCTTCGCAAGCAATCAAAGTGCGCAATGACGAGTCGCCGCCTTGATTGGGCGGAATAGCTAGAGCTTTTCGGATTAAGAACCAATGATATTGGCCGTCAGCGCGACGGATGCGCGCTTCAGTCGCGAAGGGTTTTCCGGTTGACAGACTGGCGTTCCACTCTTCAGCGAAGCCGCGAACATCGTCAGGGTGAATGGCGGTTTGCCAGCCTGAACCCCTCAGTTGCTGCAATGAGCCGCCTGTATATTCTTGCCAAGCCCGGTTCGCAAACTCGACACAGCCGTTGGGCAGTGCGCACACCACCATTGCGGGAATCGTCTCAGTCAGCATTTGCAGATCTAGCGGTTCGCTAGTCTGGGCGGCTGATTGTGCTTCAGCAGTCATGTTTTGCAGGCGCTACGCCGCTATGCTTTTGTTGTCTGTCGCGTAGTACGGGTTGTTCCGCAACGCGCCACGGCAAACAGCGAGAGGGTGGGTTCCAAATCCCCCATCTAGAACAAGACGACCCGAGACTGTATTTACATCGTACATGCACACGATTACGCACGGATAGCGAAGCGCGAGAGCGGTCGCACCGTTCTCAAGGTCAACTATCTCGTCCGCGCCTCTACCCGGCAACTGAGCCTGGCCCATTCCAAGGTTGCCCAAGTACCTGATCGCGGTTGCCCCCTTGGCTACAGCATCAGAAAAGGCAGCGTCGATTCCCGCTAGTGTCTCCGAGGCAGAAGATTCGCGGCGCAAAATGACGAGTCGCCGCTCCTGAAGGATACGACCAAGGCCATAGCCTCTCGTCCGCAGAATCTCTAAAACGCGCTCGTTCGCTTCGTTATGGCCGAAAAGAACGCAATACTCGGATTCGTCCGCGATCCCGAGCTCGAGAAAGCGAACTCCGCGCTCGAATTCGGCGTCAGTGTGCCAGAAATGGATCAGGTGGCTGCCGAGTCGGACTTCATCGTCGGTAATGCCAAGTGCGATTTTGGCGAGAGAGCCTTTCATGAGACTTCACCATGGCTGAGAGTGTAGGTTCGGCAAAGCAGGGCGTTGCCGGTTGACTTCCAATTTTCGGAGAATCCCCACACGCGCTTATCTTAGACCGGCTACAATGCCAAGGCAATCCTTCCGCCCGCTGGTCCAAACAGGCCGGAAATCATGGAGAGTGATGAACGCTTTGAAATCCCAAGAAGTTGACGGCTCGAGAGCCGCAATTCGTTCTTGCAATTCGTTGGGTTGAGCTCTCAACGATATAAGGTATTCGGAAAGCTGGCGTCTTCGATGGCGACTGGATGCACTGATGTCGTGTCCGTATCAAAGTTCAAGTTTCACGCGACGGAGCAGCTGGGCGTTGAGCGCCACAATAATCGTGGAGAGATTCATCGCTAGTGCGCCCACGCTCATGGGAGGATCAATTCTCCAGCGGATAAACATCCCAGCAGCGGCCGGAATTGCAATCAGGTTATAGCCCGTCGCCCACAGTAGATTCTGCACCATCTTTCGGTAGGTGGCTCGTGACAGCTTGATCGCGCGGACAACATCACGCGGGTCGCTGCGCACAAGAACAATTCCGGCAGACTCCACTGCAACATCCGTGCCAGCGGCAATGGCAATTCCAACATCCGCCGTCGCAAGTGCCGGCGCATCGTTCACACCATCGCCAACCATCGCAACTGTCTTGTTTTCGGCCCGGAACCGCTCGACCGCGGCCGCCTTATCAGCAGGTAGAACCTGTGCCGCGACATCATCAATTCCGAGTCGCTTGGCAACCGACTCTGCGACCGCCTGGGAGTCCCCTGTGATCATCGCCACGCGGACGCCGAGTTCGTGCAGGGCGGCTACTGCATCGGCAGACTCGGGGCGAATCTCGTCTTCGACTGCGAGTACGCCGATCACAGCGTCGCGTCGAAGGACATAGAGAACTGTTCGTCCTTCGGACGCCCAGATACTGAGGGCCTTATCGAGTTCTGGCGGAATAGTGGCCTTCGTGTCGGCAAGTAGTCTTGGGCCTCCCACGGCCACACTCTGACCGTTAACAGTCGCCTGTGTCCCCCGCCCCGGCAATGCTTCGAAGCCAGACGCTGACTCTGGCCTGATGCCACGACGACCCGCGCCGCTAACAATGGCTCTAGCTATGGCGTGCTCGGAGTCCGCTTCCACCGCCGAGGCTAGCGCCAGCATTTCTCTTTCATCCACATTTGTGACAGCCGCAGCTCCCGTAAGCACTGGAGCCCCGCGGGTAAGAGTTCCCGTTTTGTCGAAGATCACTCCATCCAAATCGTGTGCCAGTTCGAGTGCCAGGCGATCTTTCACGAGCAAACCATTTCGTGCACCGAGCGATGTTGAAATCGCAATCACAAGAGGAATTGCAAGCCCCAGTGCATGCGGACAGGCAATAACGAGTACTGTGGCTGTTCGGATGAGTGCGTATTCTCTGTCACCCGCCAGCCACCAGCAGGCAAACGTCAGGATTCCCGCTGCGACGGCAACGTAGAAAAGAAGTGCGGCCGCGCGGTCGGCCAGAGCTTGGGTTCGCGACCCGGAAGCCTGCGCGGCGTCGACCAGCCGCATAATGCCGGAAAGTGCCGTCTGTTCCCCGACTGCCTTCACTCGCAATCGGAGGCTACCACCTTCGGCAACGGTTCCACCCACTACTGCGTCACCTGGCGCTTTCGGAATCGTTCGCGACTCACCAGTGATTAGAGACTCATCGACATCGGCCGTGCCCTGCACCACGATACCATCCGCGGGCACACGAGATCCGGGCCGTACGAGGACGACATCACCGATTCGCAACTCTGCAAGAGGCACTTTTTCTATCCCTTTCTCCGTTATCCGCTCAGCCATGTCTGGCAGCAACGCGGCCAGTGCATCGAGAGCCCCTCGGGCTTGCGCAGTGGCCTTCATCTCTAGCCAGTGGCCGAGAAGCATTACTGTGATCAGGGTTGAGAGCTCCCACCAGACATCAACTTCGAAAAAGCCGAGAGTTGCCGCAACGGAGGCAGTAAAAGCAACCACGAGTGCCAGGCTGATCAAGCTCATCATGGCCGGCTGGTGAGCGGAAAGCTCCGGCCAGGCACCCTTAATGAAAACGCTGCCTCCGTATACCAAGATGACGGTTCCCAGAATGGCGGGAATTAACTGCGATCCGGGAAAAGTAGGTGCGTGATAGCCAAGCCAATGCTGTACGTCACTCGACCAAAGGACCGCCGGAAGTGTAAGTGCCAGGCTTAGCCAAAACTTGTCCCGAAACTTGGCTACGTGCCCGGTATGCTGATCGCGGCGCGAACGCGCACCTACATTTCTCGGAGGCTCGTCGTGATAGCCGTGATTCTCGAGCGCAACAGCGTGATTCGAATGGCCATATTTGAAATTGGTTTCCATATTCAGCGCTATCTTTTTCTTAGTCATGGATCGTGCTCCTTCTTCCGTTTTTCTCGCGGCCGGACCTGCCGACCTTGCCTACGCGGCGAATTTTCTTCGAACCCTTTCGCGAGCAAGCCAATGTTTCGCGGCCTGAATATCATCCTCCCCGAGTTCGCGTCCGCCCTGGTGCCATGAAATAGTGACATCGGCGCCACCGCTCTCGAAAAGGGCTGCCCAGTTCTTCAGGCTGGCCTAACGGAATCAGCGGATCTAGGCGGGCTGCGCCGATAAACACCGAAAGATGGCTAAAATCCCTAATCAGATCGGGCACCAGGGGTACCATCACTCGGAAAAGAACTGCACCAGCAAGGTAGTGCGGGTGAAGCAGAATCAAACTGGCGCCGAGGGTCGCACCGTTGGAATAACCAACGACAATCAGCCTTCGTTGCTGAAACCATATCGTTCCGAAGCGATAAATTGTGCCAGCTCTTCCGTCCTGGAATTGACGGCTCCGACACCAGCCTCGGTGAACCGTCGAAATGATGAAGGCATGCCGTTCTCCAAGACCTTGACCCGTAGTCCGAGGAGCGCGGCACCAGGCCATAGTTCATTTCCCACGGGTAGAAGCACATTCTTGTCGCCTCCAGTTCCGTGCAGAGCAGAAGTGTCATCGCGGCTGGCTTTTGTGTCTACTGGTCGTGGAGGTATTCCGTGGCTGCTCGCTCGGCGGATGGTAAAGTGCTTGGCCTGATTCGCAATGCGCGTTTCAAGAGGGCCGGGTTCTTGCAGCGCCGTCAACCTGAACTGCATCATTCCAACCCCGATTAGCACCACACCAGATGCAAGCATCGTCCAAATGATTCGCGACCCCATTAGGTTCTCTTCCGCGGCAGGTTACAAGCCGGAGTGTGCAGAGCTCTTCTCTGCAACTGAGAGACCGAACCAGAGAATATAAAGCTGGTCAAAGAAGTGGGCGGGTCCGGCGGCCGGGTCGGATCGTCTGGTCCGCATTGACTGTCGTCGGGCAATAGTCCACAGCCATGGATTGGGGAAGCCTGAATCCGCAATCAACGTGGCCGGCTCGCGAGGCGTCTGGAACACAAATTTCTATAAGGCCAGCGTAGCAACGGAAATCGCCTAATCCAATTCGTGGTGTCGCCATAACAACGCGGAGGCGGTACAGAGTCGCTATTACGTCACGGCCGCTACTTGCACATGCCCTCATCACAATCGCGGTGAATTCATGCTCGCCGCCATTCACGCACGCTTGATAACGCGTCGCGAAGCGAAACGAGATTGCGAGTTTTCGCCGTGAAACCGGTTTGGAACATCGTTTGCTGATACGTGCTACGCAGCGGCATGCGCTACGGGGAACGCATCGTGAGAAGAAACACGATCTCGACGATCGGCAACAATGAGTCGCTCCGCAACAGCACGAGGAGCTCACTTGAGTCTTCCAGCTATGCAACCATCGCTTTTGAATCGGCAGAGGCCTTTGGGGGCGGCTCCAAATACTTCCCATTCTGGCGAATGCCACTCTGGCCGTTCACACCGATTCGATTGTTTGAGCAGGAGGAGGAGTAAATGTCGATTCGCATTGCATCGCTCGTTCTTGCGCTTGTTTTTTTGACTGGCCAACAGCCGATCAATTCTCAATCAGTGAGCAGCCACAACGGCTTTGATCTTGTCGACAAGACGGGAAACATTCGCAAGCCGGCTGATTTTAGAGATCTCTATCAGGCGCTTGGAGTGTATACACCGGTCGATCTCAACAACAACACCGAGATGCACTACACGTACGCGCCGCCAGGGACAGCTGAGTATTACCGCAAGAATGGAAAGTTCGCGGACGGAACCGTATTGGTTAAAGAGGTGTTTGCAACTGATCACGCGCAACTGACGACCGGTGACGCACATTGGGCTACAGGAACGAAAGTGTGGTTCGTCATGATCAAAGACGACAAGGGACGCTATCCCGGCAATCCGCTGTGGGGCGATGGATGGGGATGGGCCCTTTTCAAATCCGATGCGCCTGATAAACAGGTTGCAACTAACTACAAAAAAGACTGCCTGGGTTGTCATGTTCCAGCTCAGTCAACCGACTGGGTGTACGTGCAAGGTTACCCGGTCCTCAAATCGAAGTAAGCAGAAGGCTCTAAAGAAACTCGGTTCTGTAAACGCTTCACAAGGAGAATTGCAATGCAAAAGTATCTGTTGCTGATCATCGTTGGACTGGGACTGACCGCCTCAGGCGTGTACCTGCTGGTCGCGAAACCGGTGGCGGCTGCCCAGAATGAACAGTCGAGCGCCGTGTTCGATGCTGATGGCAAGTTGGAGTTGCCAACCGGTTTTCGCAAGTGGGTTTTTGTGGGGGCCCCCTTAACGCCCAACGGCCTCAATGATGGAAAGGCGAACTTTCCTGAATATCATCACGTGTACGTCGAGCAGAAAAACGTCGATGCGTATCTAAAGACAGGCGAGTTTCCAGAAGGAACGGTCATCGTAAAAGAACTGACCCGGGTTCTTAACCCGACTTTTCCAGACGGCTCTCGTAAGGAGCCTTCTGGACGCGGGTACTTCAATGGCGAGTACAACGGCATCGACTTGACAGTAAAAGACAGTAAGCGCTTTGCAAAGACCAACGGCTGGGGCTTCTTCACTTTTGGGCATCATCCAATGCCGTATGACAAGACCGCAGCTGAGAAGTCCGTGACCGAATGTGCCGGATGCCACATCGCCAATGTCGCCGCCACAGAAATGACATGGATTCAGTTCTATCCATTACTTCGTGACAAAAAAGGATATTAGGTGCCGAGATTTCTGTCAGCGTGGCTGAGTCGCGCAAAAAATCGAATTCAATTTGAAAGGACAAAAAAGGAGATGAATATGCCAAAAGATATGGGTATGTCGAAAGAAATGGGGATGTCAAGAGAGATGGGCATGAACGGCCATGGTGGCCATCTCTACATGCAAACCAATGAGGTCAAGAACGCGATCATTCACTACCATCGCTCCGCCAACGGCACGCTCACAGAGGTAGAACGTGTCGCCACCGGCGGTGCAGGTTCGGGGACTTTCAAGCCGATCAGCGGCCAAGAGAGCGCGCCCAACTCCTTTGAAGGCGCGGGTAGCGTCATCCTCTCACCAGATCGCAAGTTTCTGTTTGCCACAAACGGCGGGGACAATTCGGTTTCCAGCTTCGCCGTGGGCGATCAGGGCAGGATCACACTAATCGACACCAAGCCGACGGGGAACGCCGTGGAAGGAAAGAGCGGTACTGCCAAATCGCTGGCATATTCTCCCTCGAAGGACATGCTTTACGTGGTTCACTCCTTCGGACCCGACCATATCCGGCTCATGTCGGTCTCCAGTGATGGCAAGCTTACGCCCCGCATGGAGCGATACACGGCGAATACACCGGAGAAACCACACCGTGTTCCAACTATGGGTGTGCTCTCGCCAGATGAGAAATTTCTCCTTGTCGGCACCACGTTTGATCTGCCCATTGCGATCTCCGGCACTTATCCGGACGGTTCACCCATTCTCTGGGTGCCTGGTCCAGACGGCAAACCCCGGTCCGTCGCTTCGAATGCGCCAGATCCCGACGGCATCGTTATATTCCGCGTGAACGCAAACGGCACGCTCGGCGACCCCTCCTTCCAGGATGGAGGAGGCGGTTCTCCGTTCTACATCGCGTTCCTGCATAACAGGCCGGATACGTTCATCATCGGATATGCCGTCGGCGATGGAGTGGCCTTGGGCAGAATCGACGAAAACGGCAGAATTGGCGTCGACAAGGTCGTACCGATCAACACAAGGCGAGGCGCGATCGCTGAACTTTGCTGGCTGTCCGTCTCCCCCGATGACCGACGCTTATACGCTACGGTTTTCGGGTACAGCGACATCACCACCTTCCATATCGACGGCCTCGAGATCAGAGTCGCGAAGGATCCTGCGTGCCCCGAGGTCGAGGGCGATGGCACCTTCAGGGGGCTTTGTGGAGACGTCAGCAGTGGACCGAGCGACAGCTGGATTTCTCCGGATGGTGAATACCTGTATCAGATCTATGGGAATGCGTCGAAGTTGGTGGGGTACGCCACGAAACCGGATGGCTCGCTGGAGGAGGTGACCAGCGTCGCGATCCCGTACAACAGCCCGGAGGGTTTGGCGGGATTCTGATTTCCCCAACGGGGCACTGCGAGCGTGCCGCGGTGGCTTACGAATTGCAGTTTAACTACGTGACGGGGCGCGGAAGGCCGAAGCCTTCCGCGCTCCCATAAGTCGCTCGTTCAGTACACACAAGGTGCCATGATGCCGAAATCACGACTCTCGTTCACACTGATTGCTATCGCTGCTTCCACTGTTATTTTTACGGCTGTTGGATCGGCTCAAGCGCCAACCACGCAGACGAAGAAAGCTGCTGGCGGCCATCTCTACATGCAAACTAACGAGGTAGAGAACGCCATCATCCACTACCAACGGTCTGCGAACGGCGCGCTTGCCGAGGTGGAACGTGTCGCGACCGGCGGGGCCGGTTCTGGGGAACTGAGCCCCATCTACCACATTAACCGGCCGAACGACTTCGAGGGCGCGGGTAGTGTCATTCTCACGCCGGATCGTCGCTTTCTGTTCGCTACCAACGCCGGCGACAATTCCGTCTCCAGCTTCGCGGCAAATAAGGAAGGCCGTCTCACGCTGCTGGACGTGAAGCGGACGGGGAACACACAAAGCGGTGGCGTTAAATCGGTGGCCTATGCCCCATCGAGTCGCACACTTTTCGTGGTGCACACGTTCGGTCCCGACCATCTCCGACTCATGTCGGTCGACGGCGAAGGCAAGCTTACGCCGCGCCCGGAGCGATACTCGGTGAACACGATGGACTGGCCCAATCGTGTGCCAACGATGGCCGTGCTCTCTCCCGACGGGAAACTCCTCTTTGTCGGCACCACGTTCGACGAGTTGCCCAGTAGAAAAAATCCGGACGGCTCACTGATTCTCTGGATCCCGCACAAAGACGGAGCACTGCACGTCATCGCTTCGAATGCACCGGACCCCGACGGCATAGTCGTATTCCCAGTGGGCGAAGACGGCGCACTCGGCGGGCCCTCATTTTACGACGCCAGAGGCGCTTCTCCCTTCTACATCGCCTTCCTGCACAACCGGCCGGATACCTTCGTCGTCGGATATGCCGTTAGCGACGGAGTATCCATCGGCAAGGTCGACGCTAACGGCAAAATCATGGTCAGCGCACCCGTAACGCTCGACACGAGCGCGGGCAGGCCCTCTGAACTATGCTGGCTCGCAGTCTCCCCGAATGACCGATGGGTGTTCACGACGAACTTTGGTTACAGCGACATCAGCAGCTACCGCATCGACGGCAACGTGCTCTCTATAGCGAAGGATCCCGCGAGCCCGAAGGTCCCTGGAGATGGCACTTTCCGAGCAATCAATGGAGTGGTCAGCAGCGGCCCCAGCGATAGCTGGCTTTCGCCCGATGGCGCCTATCTCTACCAGATTTACGGCAATGCGTCGAAACTTGTGGGCTACGCGACCCAGCCGGACGGTTCGCTGAAAGAGATCACCAGCGTGAAAATTCCCTACAACAGCCCGGCGGGGCTGGCGGGGTTCTGATTCCGTTCAAAGGGGGCGCAATGATCCAGTTCAGTCATGTGGCCTCGCGCGAAGAAAATCTGCCGCAACGGACGCGCTGCAGGTACTTCCGCGAAACGATTGAATTGGGGAGCAGTAAGCGTCATCCAGAGAGCGTTACCAATAGCCGCGGGCAGTTAGACCGCGGACAGGCGATGCCATGCAGCAGCGGCGGGGCATCGCCACATATCTATCAAAGAAAAATGTATTATTGTGTCGTTCGCGCCCAGCGGACCAGTTGGTGCAAGCCGATGTTCGACGCGATGTCACCATCCGATGTCACCGACGAATTGAGTCTTTCTCGTACGCCAGATGTGAGTAAGGAGCGTCCGTCGGATCGGGATCTGCAGCGTGCGGACGGATGCGGCCGGATCGTATTGAGTGCTTCCGAAAACGGTACCCGGATCGAAGACGTCTTTGAACGGTCTCCGATTCGCATCATGTTCCCAAGAACCGAACATCGCGCGGTGCAAGAGGCTGTACTAATCAATACTGCAGGAGGCATTGCGGGCGGCGACCAGCTCGAGTGGTCTGTCACCGCGCTCCCGCAGGCCTCGATTGCCGTGACTTCACAGGCTGCGGAAAAGGTCTATCGGGCGTTGTATGAACCAGCGCACGTTGTGACCAGGCTGAGAGTAGAGGAGTCCGCCAAGCTTGCATGGCTTCCGCAGGAAACAATCGTTTTCAATTGGGCACGTCTTCACCGGACGACAGAGATCTATCTCTCCTCTGGAGCGGAGTTGCTTGCCCTCGAGTGGCTTATGTTGGGGCGTACCGCACACGGCGAAGTCGTGGTCGGCGGCAACATAAGCGACAGCTGGCGCGTGAAAAAAGACGATCGGCTGATCTGGGCGGACAGCTTTCGCATCACCGACGAGATCTTTTCTCAGGTTACCAGGAAGGCCTTGCTCGCGAACTGCAGGGCGGTTGCAACACTGATCTATTTCGGACCCTATCTAGAGAAACGACTGGATTTTTTGCGCGAGATTATTCCTTCCCTGGGATGCAATTGTGCAGCGACGTTGGTGGGCGGACTTATCGTCGTCCGCTTTGCAACGCAAGAGTCCTTTGATTTGAAGCTTGCCTTGCGCAGCTTTCTTCAGCAATTCGGACCAGAGCTCGGCTCCGGACCCTTTCAAGTACCGAAAATTTGGGCATGCTAAAGATTGCCGCAGAACGGAGAAGTTCATGAACCTCACGCCGCGTGAGAAAGACAAGCTGATGATCTCACTTGCCGCGATTGTCGCTCGAGAGCGGCTTAAACGAGGTGTCAAGCTCAACTATCCCGAGACTGTTGCGCTCATAACCGATTTCATCCTGGAGGCCGCGCGCGATGGCAAGTCGGTTGCTCAGCTGATGTCGGAAAGCCGCAAGGTCCTGAGCCGTGACCAGGTGATGGAAGGCATCGCCGAGATGATTCCCGAAATGCAGGTTGAAGCAACGTTTCCCGATGGAACGAAACTTGTGAGCATTCACAATCCAATTCGCTGAGGCGGGAACAACAGAAGGGGTGTTCATGGCCAAAAAAGTGATCGTATACAGTCAGCCGGGCTGAATGTTCTGTGGCCAGGTGAAGGGGTATCTTTCACAAAAAAAGATTCAGTTCGATGACAGGGACATCACGAAGGACCCCTCTGCGATTTTGGAGCTACAGAAGCTCGGCTTCATGACCAGCCCCGTCACGGTCGTCGAAGACAAGGTAATCGTAGGTTTTGATGTGCCGAAACTGGACGAAGCATTGAGCTAATGTCTCCTTTGGGAAGACGACTCGATCGGAGTGGACATGATCAAACTACTGCTTGGCTTTGTACTTTTCGCCGCTACACTCGTTGCTTCGGCGCAAATGGATACGTCCCTCAAGAAGCCCGTCACAGACGAACAAAAAATCGCCGATGCACTGCGAGGAGGGCTGGCATTTGTCACCAAAGATGCCGTGATCGCGGACTGGCCGGCGGATCCAAAGGATCCGAACGCGCAGTATCGCATTTTGCGCCCCGTGAAAAGCAACTGGACATGTCTCCCGGGCGTTCCCGGCTATCCGCACGACGAGCCAATGTGCCTGGACAAGACTTCATGCAATGGATCAAGGACAGCCTGGCCGGCCGTCCCGTTGATATAGCCCAGATTGGCGTGATGTACATGTACACAGGTGCATGGGTTCAAGATTTGCACGGAACCTCACACAGCGAGGACCACACCTACCACGTCGGCCCTCACGTAATGATCATGACGCCGCACAACGAGGATCTCGCAACGTTCAGTCACGACGGTTCAGACGGGCAACCTTACGTCGCCCATTTGCCGGTACGTTCCGAGTTGTATCTCGTAATGCCATACCAGGATTTGCCACAACAATAGTCAATTGAAAGGTTGATCCGAGAAAAGAAAGACAGCAATGAAGATCGCAGAGCGAGTTGAAAGGTCTAAGAGGACATGGTCATGATTCCGGGCGAGATTTTTGCAGCAACAGGCGAGATTGTCCTGAACAAGGACAGAGCTGCCATCACTCTTAAGGTCGCAAACACTGGCGACAGACCGATCCAGGTCGGCAGTCATTACCATTTCGCCGAAAGCAACGCCGCTCTCGCTTTTGATCGAAAAGCAGCACTTGGGTATCGCCTGGACATTCCGGCAGGAACCGCCGTGCGCTTCGAACCGGGTCAGTCGCGCGAAGTTTCCCTAATCCCATACGCAGGCGCACGGCTGATTTATGGCTTCAACAAGGCGGTGATGGGAGCATTGCCGAAAGGGCCAGCGAGGTAGTTGAAAATGCCTAAAAAAATGAACCGCGCTGCCTATGCGCAAATGTTTGGCCCGACTGTCGGCGACAAAGTGCGCCTCGCGGATACAGACATCGTCATCGAAGTGGAGAAGGACTACACGACCTATGGTGAGGAGGTGAAGTTCGGAGGCGGGAAGGTAATTCGCGACGGCATGGGTCAGTCGCAGCGTTCGCGCAGCGACGGCGCGGTGGATACCGTCATTACCAACGCCCTGATTCTCGATCACTGGGGAATCGTGAAGGCCGATATCGCGATCAAAGACGGGCGTATTGCCGCCATAGGCAAAGCTGGCAATCCTGACGTGCAACCGAACGTCACCATTGTGCTAGGGCCCGGAACCGAAGTAATCGCTGGCGAGGGCAAGATTGTGACAGCCGGGGGCATCGACACGCACGTTCATTACATCTGCCCACAACAGATCGAAGAGGCTCTCTATTCAGGCCTGACCACAATGATGGGCGGTGGGACGGGACCTGCAGTGGGGACGAATGCAACGACCTGTACTCCAGGTCCGTGGCACATTCAGAGGATGCTGCAGGCAGCTGATGGCTTTCCCATCAACCTTGGCTTTTTCGGCAAAGGCAACGCGAGCTCTGCAGCAGGTCTCGTTGAACAGATCGAGGCGGGGGCATGCGGCTTGAAGCTTCATGAGGACTGGGGTACGACACCCTCAGCTATTGATACCTGCTTGTCTGTCGCAGATGACATGGATGTGCAGGTTCTGATCCATACCGACACGCTTAACGAAAGCGGGTTCGTCGAAAATACAATCGCCGCTTTCAAGGGCAGGACCATTCATACATTTCATTCCGAAGGAGCGGGCGGCGGACATGCCCCGGACATCATCAAGGTCTGCGGCGAACCAAACGTTATTCCAGCTTCTACAACTCCAACCCGACCATACACTGTAAATACGCTCGATGAGGCCCTGGATATGGTGATGGTCACCCATCATCTCGATCCGCGAGTTCCTGAAGACCTTGCCTTCGCCGAGAGCCGGATTCGCAAGGAAACCATCGCGGCCGAAGACATTTTGCATGATCTTGGGGCCCTATCGATCATGTCTTCAGACAGCCAGGCCATGGGCCGTGTGGGTGAGGTGATTATCCGAACTTGGCAGACCGCGGACAAAATGAAGAAGCAATTTGGGCGGCTAGCCGACGAGAAAGGCGAAAACGACAACTTCCGGGCCCGACGATATGTTTCGAAATACACGATTAATCCCGCGATAGCTCAAGGTATTTCTACATACGTCGGTTCGATTGAAATTGGGAAGCTTGCCGACATTTGTATCTGGGATCCAGCCTTTTTCGGGGTGAAGCCCGACATGGTGCTAAAGAGCGGCACGATCGCGGCTGCGATCATGGGAGACCCCAACGCCTCCATCCCTTCACCGCAACCCGAATACTACCGGCCCATGTTCGGTGCCTTCGGTCGCTCTTTGACGGAAAGCTCGGTGACGTTTGTGAGCCAGGCGCTGCTCCAAAAAGGGGAAACGCTTGGACTGGCAAAGAAACTTCTTCCCGTATCCAACACGCGCAAGATCGGCAAGCGTTCGATGATTTTGAATAATGCCACGCCTCGCATGGAAGTAAACCCCGAAACCTACGAAGTGCGGGCCGATGGCCGCCTTCTCACCTGTGAGCCGGCCAAAGTACTGTCCCTGGCTCAACGTTATTTCATGTATTGAGTATGACTATGACCACGCATAACGCTTCCATTCACGGTGATCCCACTCATCGCGCTTCCGTTCATCGACTCGCCGGGGATTGGCCGACGGAAAACGCGGCAGGATCGCTCACTCTTGATTTCGACGCGCGGCATCGACGCCGTATTCGCCTGACTGGGGATCAAGGCGAAGATGTCCTGCTCGACCTTCCCCAAGCGGTTGCCATGGCTGAAGGAGACGGGCTGCAACTGGACGATGGAAGGTGGCTAAAGGTTCAGGCGGCTGCGGAGGATATTGTCGAAGTCAGACACAAAGATCCTATCCAGCTGATGCGCCTAGCATGGCACCTGGGTAATCGGCATTTGCCGACCGAAATTCGAGACCATGTTCTTCTTATTCGGCCCGACCACGTAATAGAAGATATGCTCCGTGGCCTGGGGGCGGATCTTCAAAAGGTCCAGTCCGCCTTCCAGCCGGAAGGCGGTGCTTACGGTCACGGCCACCACCACAAACATCATGGCAGCCAACATCATCATGAGTGATCAGCAGCAGCTTGTCTCACAGGTGGCACTCTTGAGGCAGCAAAGCTGGCTTTCGCCCGCGTTTCCTACCGGCTCGTATAGCTACTCTCACGGTATCGAATGGGCCGTAGAAGCGGGACACATTCATGATCGCAAAAGCCTTGTGGATTGGCTGGAAGCAGATCTCTGCTATGGCTCAGGACGAAACGAAGCGATTTTCTTCATTGAGGCCTGGCGCTCGGCGACAGATGACGACTGCGAAAAGTTGCTTAAAATTGCGGAACTCGCAGCCGCCTTTCGGGGGACATCGGAATTTGCACTTGAAACATCGCAGCAGGCGACGGCCTGCCTCGCTACATTGCGCCGCGTATGGCCCGATACTCTCATGGAGAGTCTGTCGGCATTACTCTCGGAACTCAGAATTGCACCGGTCTTATCAGTGGTTCTCGGAGTTCGCGCAGCAAGGCAAGACATTCCGGCCACGTTGGCCCTGCCCGCTTTTCTGCAAAGCTATCTCGCGAACTTAGTAACGGCCGGTGTGCGCTTGATCCCTCTTGGTCAAACCGATGGACAGCTTGCTATTGCCGAGCTTGAGCCAGCAGTGCTGGCTGTGGCTGCCCAAGCTGAACAGGCAACAATTCACGATCTGGGTTCGGCCGCGTTCGTGGTCGATTTTGCTTCCGCATCTCATGAAACCCAATACACGAGGTTATTTCGGTCATGACTGATACTTCGAGTTCCGATTCCCAAGCCCATCCCTTGCGTGTCGGTATCGGCGGCCCTGTCGGGTCCGGCAAAACGGCACTCGTTGAAGCGCTCTGCAAGCGCCTCCGCGACACATACGACATTTACGTGATTACGAATGACATCTACACAAAGGAGGATCAGCTCATCCTTACCCGTGCGCAGGCACTGCCGGCGGAGCGCATTATGGGAGTCGAAACCGGAGGCTGTCCTCACACTGCAATCCGAGAAGATGCATCTATGAACCTCGCTGCCATCGAAGAGATGAACAAGAAATTCCCGCATGCAGAGTTGTGCTTTGTGGAATCGGGCGGAGATAATTTGGCGGCAACTTTCAGCCCCGAACTGGCGGACCTAACGATCTACGTGATCGACGTTGCGGAAGGTGAGAAGATCCCTCGCAAGGGCGGTCCTGGAATTACGCGCTCCGATCTTCTCGTTATTAACAAGATCGACCTTGCTCCTCTGGTAGGGGTGAATCTTGGGGTAATGGAAGCGGACACGCTCAGAATGCGCGGGAAGAGGCCCTTCGTTTTTTCAAATTTGAAGAGCGGCGAAGGGGTTGAGCCGATTGCAAACTTCATCATTGAGAAAGGTGGATTGGCGAAAAAAGCAGCCTAGTGTGAGACAGCGGAACCGTTCAAGAATGGGATAGATTTCGTTCGTTCGGCGAATGGTTACTTCTCGCGTTCCCACTCATTAGCTGCCCAGGCACATATCAGTTTCTAGCACGTCACACGTTTCGCGAAGGAACGGCGCGAGTTCCTTGAAGGTAACCCTTGAGGAATTAGATTCAAATAGAAGCAACCTGAGAGTTTCAGCACTTACCTTCTCGGAGGAGAATATGACCGACATCCGAAAAGAAACAGACAGCCTCGGCGTCGTTGAAGTTCCTGCAGACAAGCTCTGGGGTGCTCAGACGCAACGTTCGCTCGAGCATTTCTGCATTGGCAAAGATCTGATCCCGCGCGAGATGATCACTGCTTACGCCATCCTGAAGAAGGCCGCCGCCATCGCAAACCACGACGGCAGACGGCTCGGAGATCAGCAATACAAATTGATCGTGCAGGTTTGCGACGAAATCCTCGCCGGCGAACTTCATGACATGTTTCCGTTGCACGTGTGGATGACTGGCAGCGGCACCCAGTTCAACATGAACATGAACGAGGTGATTTCGAACCGCAGTTGCCAGCTCGCTGGTACGCCTCTCGGGAGCAAAACGCCAGTACACCCGAACGATCACGTAAATATGGCCCAGTCGTCGAATGATTCGTTTCCGTCGGCCATGTACATCGCGGCTGCCGTCAACGCGAAGCAACGACTGATTCCCGCGCTGGCAGCTCTGCGCAACGCCGTCAGTGAGAAGGCGGAGGCGTGGAGGGACATCGTAAAGATCGGTCGTACGCACATGCAGGACGCCACACCCTTGACGTTGGGCGAGGAGTGGTCCGGCTATGTGGGAATGCTGACAGATGATCTTGAACGGATCGAGGCCGGACTTAGCGGCGTGTACTGCCTCGCGCTTGGTGGCACAGCGGTGGGAACCGGCCTCAATTCGGCACCCGGGTTTGCCGAAGCAGCAGCCGCCGAGATCGCCAAGCTAACGGGACTACCCTTTGTCAGCGCGCCCAACAAATTCACAGTGCAGGGCGCTCACGACGCGCTAGTTCAGCTTTCCGGTACGCTGCGCACACTGGCGGTGTCGCTGTACAAGATCGCCAACGACATTCGCCTGATGTCTTGTGGACCGCGGGCCGGATTCGCGGAATTGTTTATACCGGCGAATGAGCCCGGATCCTCGATCATGCCTGGCAAAGTCAATCCGACCCAGTGCGAGGCGCTCACCATGATCGCTGTGCAGGTCATGGCCAATGATGTCGCGGTCGGGTTCGGCGGCGCCGGTGGCTATCTCGAAATGAACGTTTATAAGCCGCTGATGATCTTCAACATCACGCATTCCATCGCCATCATGGCGGATGGCTGCACCAATTTTCGCAAGTTCCTGATCGAGGGCACCAAGCCCAACTTGAAGAAGATCACAGAATATGTTGAGCGTTCGCTGATGCTGGTCACCGCCCTCTCACCGGTAATCGGCTATGACAAGGCATCCAAGATCGCGCACTACGCCTTGGACAATGATCTAACGCTCAAAGCCGCCGCCCTGAAGCTGGGTTTTGTCACCGAAGATGAATTTGATCGCATCGTCGATCCCAGCAAGATGGTGAAACCCTATGTTGCAACCGCTGCCTGAGAAATAGGAAGGAGAAGGATTATGACCACCAGTAAGAGAGGAATCGAGGTACTCCAGGACCCATTACTCAACAAATCAACCGCCTTCGCCGAGTCCGAAAAGGAGGCGCTCGGACTTGTCGGCATTGTCCCTGACGCAACGGAAACGGAAGACCTGCAGTTGCAGCGCGTGATGTTGCAGCTGGCAGCCAAGCCAACCGACCTTGAGCGCTACATTTACCTGATCAACCTGCTGGACCACAATGAGACGTTGTTCTATCGGACCATCATGTCCGACCCGGCCCGCTTTCTGCCAATCGTGTATGACCCTACCATCGGGGAAGCATGCCTCAAGTTTGGTCACATCTATCGGCAGCCGCATGGCATGTATCTCTCCATGGCCCGCCGCGGCAAGGTCAAAGAAGTTCTGAAGAACTGGCCTCAGAAAGACATCCGCTTCATCTGTGTCACCGATGGCGGCCGTATTCTTGGCCTCGGCGACCTCGGTGCCAACGGGATGGGTATTCCCATCGGCAAGCTGCAGCTGTACACGGCGTGCGCCGGTGTGCCGCCACAGTATCTTCTTCCCATGTATCTCGATGCCGGCACCAACAACGAACAGTACCTTCACGATCCTTTGTACCTGGGCATGCGCAAGACGCGTCCGAGCACCGAGGACCTCTATTCGTTCGTCGACGAGTTCATGCAGGCCGTGCAGGAAGTGTTCCCGAAATGCTGCGTTCACTTCGAAGATTGGACTGGCGTGGATGCCGTTCACCTGCTGCAGCGTTTCCGTGACAAGTACTGCGTCTACAACGACGACGTGCAGGGCACCGCGGGAATCGTGCTCGCGGGAATGATCAACGCAGCAAAGATCAAAGGTAAGAAAGTCAGTGACGAGAGGTACCTATTCCTCGGCGCTGGGTCAGCCGGCATCGGTCTTGCTGATCTCTTGTGTTCGGCGATGGTCCAGGAAGGTCTCACGCTCCAAGACGGGCAGGGACACGTATACATGTTCGACATCAACGGCCTGCTCGAAACCACGCGTCCCGATCTGGTTGATTTCCAGAGGCCCTACGCCCACAAGCACGCGCCCACGCGGGACTTTGTGGCGGCGATCGAGAGCATCAAGCCCACGGCCATCATCGGTGTGAGCACGGTCGGTGGAACCTTCACACAAAGAGTAATCGAGGCAATGTCGCGGATCAATGAACGTCCGGTTGTCCTTGCGCTTTCGAACCCCACCGAGCACGCGGAGTGCACGCCCGAACAGGCCTATACCTGGTCGAACGGCAAGGCGATCTATGCTGCCGGCGTGCAATTTCCGCCCGTCCACTTCAAGGGACAAACATTCCTGCCCGGCCAAGCCAACAATTTCTACATCTTTCCGGCAATAGGAATGGCAGTGTTCGCGACACAGGCTTCCCGCATCACTGACGAGATGTTTATCGAGGCTGCGCGTGCGGTTGCGGACCAGGTATCCTCGGACTTGCTGAAGCAGGGGCTTCTGTATCCTCTGCAGTCGAACATTTTGGAAACAGAAATCCAGACGGCAGCGCGAGTCGCGAAGCTGGTCTTTGATTCCCGGCTCGCTCGCGTGGAGCGTCCTGCTGATATGGTCGCGTTCATTCGTGACCATGTGTACAAGCCGGTGTATGGCAAAGGACCCGCGCTTGCGACTAAAGCAGCGTAAAAGATACGTCGTCCTGGGGCACGACAGTAATTTGAGTCGTGTTCGAGAGTCGGCGGGTTTCGCAAGGAATAAAAAGGGATTAAGAGTGTCTCACGCTAGGCTGCTTTTTTCGCCAATCCAGCAGAATCGAACTGAAAGCGTCCCAACTTCCGATTGGCCGACCAGAGTGGGAACCATTCAAGAATGGGATAGGTTTCGTTCGTTCGGCGAATGGCTACTTCTCGGGTTCCCACTCATTAGCTGCCCAGGCACATATCAGTTTCTTATCCTTAGCTTCCAATCGCGATTCAGGATGTAGAACCCTATATCAAGCCGGCGGCATTCTGCCATTCGAGACGACTCCGCAGATCGACTGCAGTTCATCGCGTTGGCGGCGCGCTGAATACGTTGTCCATTCAGTAAAGTTCAACGCTTGCGTCCCCTCGCGGACATGCCTGTTGATCCACCACGAGATCGGCACTACGTGGCCATACCAGGGCAACTTCGTCTGATTCGTGTGGCAGTTCCCGCAAGCCCGTACGAGCGTTTTTCCACCTTCTGAGCCGCGAAAAGGATCGGCGTAGCGGTAATCAGGCACGTCCGGAGTTGCCGTGGTCTGTTTTCGCGAAAGCGAGCTCCCGAAAGCGATCAGGGCGAGCATAAGGAGAGGAATTGTCAGGGCAGTCACCTTCATTAGAGAACTCGCCTCCCTTATCGAAACCGAAGGCAGCCATTGGCTAGTTGGTTGCCTACTGTGGGGCTGCGTCCACGCTTAAGTACGTCATACCGCGAAGATCGAGGAAGACGCGCCCCTGTACATTGGCGAATCGCAGGAGTACGTGCCCGCAGAGCGCACAACGCGCGACGAGGCCAGGACACTGCATATACAAATGTGCCTCGGCAAACGGTTTCTTTCCGCCGCAATTGGCGCATTGTCCCTCTGCGCTTGTAATATCCGCCACGAATATCGTGCTCAATTCACCTGCGGCAGCATTGCCGTCAAGATAGTTCATAGATGCATTCATTTCCGTTCTCCGGTGGCGCCGAAGCGCTCTGTCCTGATCCTTTCACGATCGTGGCCGGCAGCGATCAGGAGGTCAGTGGCATGCTCAACGAATGAGGTCGTGCCGCAGACGTAGCTGGTTGGCCGAAGGGTCGAAGGCCATGTACCCGTCCCAATGAGTGGTGCGTCGATGCGTCCGGCGGGTCTGGGCCAATCCTTCGGAGTCACTCGCGTGTACACGTAACTGATTACTACTGAGTCGCCTTGATTTGATAATGCCTGCAGTTCATCGCGGTAAAAAACCGTCTCTGGTTCCCGGACGGAATACAGCAACCGGAATGGTGCGCTGCTGCCCGCCGAACGACGCGAGCGAATCATAGCCATAAGAGGAACGATGCCGGAGCCACCGGCTACCAGTTGGATCGGCTCCGTCTGGACGCTTCGCCACACGAACCATCCACCTATCGGACCTCGCAGTTCGAGTTCATCGCCGACCACGACTTCCTGCGTCAGATAGGGAGAGACTTCGCCGTTCGGTAGTCGCTCGACCGTGATTTCAATACGCCCATCCGAGCTTGGCGCGGAAGCAATGGAGTAGGATCGGACCGCAGAATATCCGTCTGGAGCCGTCAATCGCACGTCAACGTGCTGGCCGGCGACGTGACCTGGCCAATCGCAAATTGCAAGTGCAAGCGTCCGTGCAGTTGCTGTTTCGTCGTGCACCGCTACAGCCTTTGCGGCACGCCACGTCACTCGCCCGAGTACCGCTGTTCCTGCCATGGGTCACCATAGATGTGATAGCCGAGGCTCTCCCAAAAACCCGGTTTGTCGTGCGGCATCAGCGTCATGCCCTTCACCCACTTAGCGCTCTTCCACAAATAAAGATGGGGAACCAAAAGCCGCGCGGGGCCGCCGTGTTCGGGCTCAAGGTCGGCACCGTTAAATTTGAATGCGATCCAGGCCTGCTTGTTCATAACATCTTTCAGAGGGAGGTTCGTCGTGTAGTCGCCATACGAACGGAACATTGCATAGGGCAACTCTGTTCTTACATCGGCAAGCAGGACATCAAGCGAAACCCCTTCCCACGATGTGCCAAGTTTCGACCATCGCGTTACGCAATGTATATCAACCGTGATACTCTCGCTGAGCAACTCACGAAACGACTTCCAATCCCATCGCTTCAAAACGTTGCTGCCGTCATCGATGGTAAATTCCCAGCGATCAAGGGATACATGCGGTGTCGGTCCCGCAGACAACACGGGAAAATCCGTGGTGAGGTATTGACCAGGCGGGAGTTTGGCTTCCGCGGCGCTGCGTCGACCGGCAAAACCTCGCGAGATGATAGCCATAGGATCTCCTACTCAACGATTGACGTAGTTTGATGCTGCGTTCCGAACCGTCGAAAAAAACAGCAATCGAGGTTCCAATCAATGTCGTCACAGAATGAAAGAACTGCCCACTTCCGGCATGCTCTCGAGACGAGTGCTGTCGAAATAGCGTCACGGTGTCTCTATCTCAACGAGCACAGCCGAAGCTCACCGAGAGCGTCATTGTAATTCCTGAGAGGCCGTTCTCACGATGTTGAATCCACTGGTACAACGACGCAGGGCTGAACGCCTCCCTAGGCTTCAAGGGTTGGAACAGCAGTTGCACATCAATTGCTGACGTGATCGAAGCAGACAAGCTTACAAGACTGATGATTAACGATGGCATAAGTTGCCAAGCAAAGGGGTGCATGTGACCTTCATCGTAAGAGCTTTGATTGCGGCATCCGACTCAAGCACTACAGTTCGGCAGCATGCAAGTCCGACGGGAGCAGTCGCAGGCTGCTAGTGCTCTCATTCATCCGGTGGAATGAACGTCTCCTGGGACGGTGGTTCTGTCTTGAATTCTCATGGCGCAGATGATGACATCTGGTTCCAGACAGCACGTTGTTAAGAGGCCTCAATCGTGATCGAGCAACTCATTACAGCGGTTATTCAGACGGATTCCGGAATGAGTAACGAGTGATCTCCCGCTTGAACGGCGGATTGCTCCGGTGAACGGCGGAAATCGGCTGGCGCGACCAAAATTCTTATTTCGAAGGAGACATCGAGATGTATAAGTGGAAACTCACGCTTTGCGCGATCGCAATCGCTCTGTTTATCGCATGGTACGCATTCCGGCCAGAGCGGTTAGTCGTCAATCGACACATCAATGAAGCGTTCCCAGCGGCGGCAGGCGCTTCGTCCTCAGAAATAATTGAGTCAGGGACCTTCTCCGGGGTAATGCACCCGACTACAGGCACCGCAGCCATCTACCGCCTTGCGGACGGGAGTCGCATTCTTCGCTTCACGAACTTCAGAACATCAAACGGGCCCGACGTTCATGTCTACCTCGTCGCGGCTGCAGATGCAAGAGACACCGAGACTGTGAAGCGCGTTGCCTTCATCGACCTGGGAACAATCAAGGGGAACATCGGTGACCAGAATTACGCCTTGGGCGCTGATTTGGATTTGTCGAAGTACCGGACGGTTTCGATCTGGTGCAAAAGGTTCGCTATCAATTTCGGCGCGGCACCATTAAGAGCTGACCACGTGATGTCGCAAACTAGCTGGCTATCCAGCCGCTTGTTGATCGAACTGATTGTTGATTCGATGCAAGCCAAAACAGCTGTGGCGGAGTGGTGCTCGATGATGATCGACCTGGTGAAGCCCTGAGGTATATTCTTGCATGTTGACCCTACCACGAGAAAAAACTGGAGTTCAGGGAACTCTGCAACACGAGTTTTCGACGGCTGCGGGCTACAATCAGCTCACAATCGATGAATATCTGCGCAAACGGCTCATGCCCGTTGAAGGGGCTATCCCGCATCTGCCTGGCATCGAGATGTATGGGAATTCCATTCCTGTGGGAACCGTCGGCGGAGACCTTTTCGAGTACATAAATTTTCAGCAGCGCTATGACATCGATGCTCGCATCCAGCGGGCCGTAAAACTGTCGAAGGAGTTTCTTGAACCGTTACGAGCAGATGAGCCTCCGCGTAATTCGGTTGACGATCATGTCGAATGGTTAAAGTCCAGACCGGGCTTCAGATCCGAAATGGAAACCGCATACAGGGCGGCGCGGAGTTCGGAACAAGTGCGGGTGGCAGAGGACTTGGAAGAGCTTTACACGAGCGCGGGTGTGCTACTCGTGGATGCCCAGGGGCACGGCATCATCTCAGCCAAGATTGCGTCAACGGTTCACGACACATTTCATGCATTGATGCTCGCCGAACTTGACCGGCGCGGAAAAACCACCCCCGAGCTATTCGAGAAGCTGAATCTGCGATTGGCGCAATCGGTGACCGCACGCAATGCGCTTGGTAGAAGTGAAGACGAAAGCGGTCGTGAGATCGCGACGATGCTCTATGGCGAAGTGCGCCCTTACGGTCATTTTCGTTTTGTGAATTTTGGGCATCCGCCGCCTCTGGTGTTTTCGGCTGAGTACCGCAAGTTCATGGATGTCGACAAGAGCCGGATGGCGCAATTCCTGGCGTTAGGCCTGCAAATTCCTGAAGATCATCCAGACCGTAATCGGTATTTTTCGTTGCAATTCCGACAGAGGGCAAGCACCTCTGATGTCGCCGAGATTACACTGATGAGTCCCGGAGACATTCTTTTCCTTTACACCGATGGGGTATACGATGGCAGCGATGCCCAAGACCGCAGCAGACTTGAAGCAGTAGTGCGCGAGCACTGCCTGTTGTCAGCGAAAGACATCTGCAATGCTTTGCTTGAATTCGCTGTGAGTAAAGACGACTATCTGCTCCAAACTGGAGAAGAAGACGAGATTGATGACAAGACAGTATTTATCATCAAGAAAGACTGAAGTTCTCCGCCCCCTTATCCAGTCCCCCTTGGTCCCGGCTAATCTCCGCGCCATCCCTTGTGAATTTCATCACGGTTGTCTTACTCGAAACCAAAGTAAAACCCAAACACTGCCAACGATAAGCAGAAGAGCTAATACTGCGATTATGGTGGCTGTATTGGCTTCTTTGTCCTTCTCCCGTTCGTCAGGGTCCAGGTAGCGAAGCCGACCAGACTTCTTCTTTATCAATCTTTTCATCTTCCATGAGACTCTTCTGAAACTGCTTGATCAATGTTCCACTTCCGATTTCAGCATGTTGGGGTTGTACCGCGGCGGTTGTCGTTCGGATAGAAACCCAATATAAAACCCTTCACTTGATTCCGCTCCTCCGGTGTAAGCAACTGGTAGTCTTTCCGAAGGCCTTGCAGCAAATGGCTCGCTTGCTTCCGTGTGCAGACCATACCAGGAAGGCTACCTGCGACAGTGATTCGTGATTTCTTGTTCCGGTTTGTCATTCAAGCTTCTTGAAAGCGCTCTGACCTCGCGCTTGCCGCTAATCTTCCTGAAGCATCGGTGATCAACACAACTAAAAGGAAGCTCCTAGCGCCATGCGGATCATTACGGACACTATGTTCTTCGAGTAGAAGAGGGCAAGGACCGCCACAAAAGCGGATTGCAGAATGCTTTGCGGGATTCTGCGATGCTTCACGAGGCCGTGCCGGCTCGGAAAGTCACCGTTCTCATGAGTCGCGTGAAACATTGCTGTGATTCGAGGCTTTTGTTTCGAAGGGGCGTCTGACATGTGGCCTTCGAGGTTCGCGATCGCTTCTTCGCGCGACGCGAAGCCGAGCCCGATGATGCTTGGAGCAGCTATGAGATCGCGCAAGCAATTCTCATCGTGATAGGCAATAACCAATCGCTCAGGCCTATCTTTTTTGCTGGACGCCTGTATGACCGCGTAGCACACACTTGAGCAATGAACGAGGACTCCCATGACGTCACCATCGGTTTGTCTTCAACAAATCCTGACACTACCTGAAGCAATTCGAATTCCAAATGTGTCTTAGGTGAACAATCGGAGTTGGACCAAATGCCGAGGACAAGAAGGGATCTAGTCACGTGCTCGATCCGTTCTCAATTGCAGCAGCGGCGTTGGGAACAGGCCTCGGGGCGTCACTTGTCTAAACTGCGACACTGCGCCGCGCGGCGATCTCAGCGAACAGAGCCACTCTCGACGCGTGCAGTCGCCAACCTCCGTCCTGTAGTGGACTTTTCGCGCGTTGACCGGGTTCTTTCACGGCGGTAACAGGGTCGCAGAATATAAACCAATTCACGAGGGCAATACAGGGGCAGCCAGGATTACGGTTCGCTCTTCTTGAGAACAATGCGTTACTCTTTGCGCCGCGCATCGTCTTTAGATTCTGTTGATGGTTGCACTCATAACCCAAAGGTCGGCGGTTCAAATCCGCCCCCCGCAACCAATTTGACCCCACATAAATAGGCCCTCCGCGAGAGGGCCTTAGTTTTCTGTGGCCTTTTCATTTTGCCTCTGGGAATGCCGGCCGAACTGCCATCTGTACCAGCTTGCTGTTGGCCTGGACAGTTTCTTCCCTCGCTTGACTATCCTTATCCTCTTGATCTAGGTATTGGTTCTTACGAGGGATTGGATGGGGAGCGGCCTCGCTTGAATGTCGCATGAATGAGCGTCACATAAAGATGAACACCATGGCCGTCGACGAACGATTCCAGAATGGTGCGCAGGATTATGTCGCGTACCTTGAGACACCTGAGGGCCGCTTGCGCGCCGACTTGTCATTCGCCAACCTGGAGGATTTTCTTCCGCGGTCGCGGGCCGAGAAGTCGTTGTGTGTGCTGGACGTCGGGTGCGGCACAGGAGCGACGGCGGTTCGTCTGGCACGGCTTGGCATGCAGGTTACACTGCTGGATTTGTCTCCGGCGATGCTGGATATAGCGAAACGCACAGCACAGGAAGCAGGAGTTTCGGACAAAGTAGTCCTGCAACATGGGGACGCTACGCGGTTGACGGACTTGTTTCACAGTGCATCGTTCGACGTAATTCTGTGCCACAACGTACTGGAATATCTCGACGACCCGATTGCTGGGTTGTGCGGCGCGGCCCGCACTTTGCGGGATTCAGCAGCGATACTGTCAGTTCTCGTTCGGAACCGGGCCGGCGAAGTATTCAAGGCCGCTATCCAAGCGGGCGATTTGGCGGCTGCGGAAAATAACCTCACCGCTGAGTGGGGGCAAGAGTCTTTGTATGGAGGCTGGGTACGGCTATTTACGTCAGACAGCCTGCAAGCTATGTTGAAAGCGGCGTCGCTGACGGTGATTGCCGAGCGGGGTGTGCGCGTCCTTGCGGATTATTTGCCGTCGCGGATTTCTCGCAGCGTCGAGTATGAGCGGATTCTTGAGCTGGAGCGCAAGCTGGGCAGCCGGCCAGAGTATGCCGCAGTCGCGCGCTACACACAATGCTTCGCACGTTTGCCTTGATGGTTGATGGAGAATGGTCCATGAATAACGTCGCCGGCAAATCTTCATCCATCCTATCGGGCGCGAGGGCGCCTGATGCCACGATTGCGCTGGGACTCGGGCTCACCAACGAATGTAATCTTGCCTGCGCCTTCTGCTACCGAGATCCAACCCGCACTGATCGCCTCTCTCTGGATCAGGTGAAATCCGTCATGGAACGACTGCCGATCCGTTCGGTGAATCTGGGCACGGGTGAGAACGGCATGCATCCGGACTTTAAAGCGATTCTGGCGTACCTGCGGAAAAAGCCCATCAAGCTTACGATCACTTCCAACGGCCACAGTGTTGCTGTGTTGGAGGACAATGAGTTGCGCGCCTTTCACGATATTGAGTTTTCTCTCGATTACCCGACGCAAGCGGAACAGGATGCACAGCGCGGAAACGGCAATTGGGAGCTGATTCACCGGCAAGCAGAACGTTGCGTAAGGCTCGGCGTGCCTGTAACCATCGTCGCAGTCATGATGAAGGCGAACTACTTGCGTCTGGCGGAGGTCGCGCTAGTAGCCAAACAGTTTGACGCTCCCCTGCGTGTGAACGTATACCAAGCGGTGCGATCCGACATTTATGCGTTGTCCTACGAAGAGTATTGGGAGGGGTTCCGGCGTCTCTTTGCGGAAACGGACGTGATCGCCATTGGCGAGCCGCTGGTGCGAGCGATGGCGGGCCTCACGCCGCTCCGGGGAGGTTGTGGCGTAAGCACCGTGAGGGTTACGCCGCGCGCCACGACACAGCCCTGCGTTTATTGGTCGGGATCGGGGGAGCCGCTGTCGGATTTGATCTCGATGGGGCTCGATATTCTAGACTCCGCGCCCTTCGACCAAGCCCGCACGCTTCCCGACGCGTGCCAGCCTTGCGAGTTCCGGGAGTCATGCCATGGTGGATGTGCTGGACGACGCAGGTTGCAAGGCGCACTGCTCCAGCCTGACTATTATTGTCCGATCATTCGGGGCGAGCGCCCACAACTCGAGATCCGCATGGCCGCAAATCGCGATTTGCCCAAGCTGAGCAGTTCCTGCACAACCGTAGTGATCGCCAAGTAGTCTGTTTGGCACCACTTCGCGAACTAAGAGTCCTGTAGTTCCGACAACGAACTTACAGTCGGGCCCGTTATAATCACGCCGATGGCCAGCGACGCCTTTCTCGCGTGGGCGAACCGGACCGTGCTTCGCCCGGGCCGTGAAGAATCCTACCTGTCGATCCAGGACATCGTCGTTTTCGTCCGCGATCTGGAAGTGAGTAAGCGGTTCTACCTGCAACAGCTGGGCTTCGAACTCCTCACAGAACAACGCCTTCCTACCGGCGAACGCTGGATCGAAGTGGCGCCTCCCGACGGTAGCGCGAATCTCGCGCTAGTTGAACCAAAGCCCGACGCGCCGGAATACAAACTGATTGGCGGTTACCGTTGGGTCCTATTCATGACCGAGGATGTCCACGCCAAGTACAAAGAATGGAGCGAACGCGGTGTTCGTTTCTTAAGTGGTCCGGAGACGCCGGGGTGGGGCGGCACCTATGCGCGTTTCGAGGATCCGGACGGGAATGCGTTTGGCCTGGAAGGCTTCGATGAAGTGAGGCAAAGCCTGGAGTTGCGCCGGCAGGCGCACGCCGAGAAACTCGAATCCGAACGCCACACCGCCCAGGAACTGGAAATAGCGCGGCAGGTGCAGGCGCGGTTGTTTCCGCAGATTCAGCCGGAGCTGAAAACGGTCGAGTACGCGGGTATCTGCCTGCAGGCGCGCCAGGTGGGAGGGGATTATTTCGATTTCCTGAATCTCGGGCCGCAGCGGCTGGGGTGGATCATTGGAGATGTTTCCGGCAAGGGGATCGCCGCAGCTCTGCTGATGGCGAATTTGCAGGCTAGCCTGCGGAGCCAGTCGGCGCTGGCCTTCGAACAGCCCGAGGCGTTGCTCCGGTCTGTGAACCGCCTGTTCTATGACAACACCGGCGACAGTGCCTATGCCTCGCTTTTCTTTGCCGATTACGACGAGGCGGCGCGGCGACTGCGCTACGTCAATTGCGGCCACTTGTCAGGTCTCTTGGTAAGAAGCGACGGCAGGGTCGATCGGCTCGAGTCCACCAGCACGCTGCTCGGGCTGTTCAGAGAGTGGACTTGCTCGATGCGGGAACAGGAGCTTTCTCCCGGGGACGTGCTTGCGCTTTACACTGATGGCATCACCGAAGCCAGTAACGAGCGAGGAGAGGAATTTGGCGAGCGGTGCCTGATTGAATCGCTTCAGCAACATCGGGACCTGCCGTGCCAGGCTTTGTTGACCGCAATCGTGGATGGTGTTCGGCGATTCAGTTTTCAGGAACAACACGACGACATCACGGCGATCGTCGCGAAGTTCAAGGCCACTAGCTGACGTGTCGTCGGGCCGGCCGGTGGCCCACTCAAGCCCGTCTTTGGCTTGAGTGAGGCCGTCCCTGAGCGGAAACTTCAGTGGGGCGCGAAGTTAATCATGACAGTTCCACAGTCCGACAGAGTCTCCCTGCCGTGCACAACTCCCTCGCAGCCGGTTATGTAGTGGCGGAAACTGTTCTATCCCAGTCCTCGGGGCGAAGGCAGAAACCGGCCCTGACCGGATTCCGACGAATGTAGCGGAGCTTTTTCCACAAACTGTGGATGGTTTCGAATGTTGAAATCGTAATAGCGCTTTTGCCAGAAGTGTTGCTCCCCACTCAAGCCAAAAGCGGGCTTGAGTGGGCCACCCTGTTCATCCCTCTTACCGCAACCGTGGTGAGAAGTCAGTCAGGGCGAGAAAGGTAGAATCAATTTTTTCTGCTAGTTTGCCATTCGCTTCGGATTCTTCTTTGACACGCTTCCACTCCGGATCGTCCTGGAATGACTTCCAGTTGGCGGTTGCGGCTTCGCGGCTGGGATGCTGAAGGATGTAAATAAACATATTGTCCCTCTCGGGTTCGTCCACCGGCGTCCAGTAAGCAATAATCCTCATTCCGTGATTCTCGAAAAGTTTAGTGGTGTGGTCGCGGAAGCGTGCCAGCAGTTCTCCCAGTTTTCCCGTCGCTGCGTGATAGACACGCAGCTCATAGACCGTGGTTGCCGCTTGCTTAGCATCCGCGCGTTGCGAGGCTGCCAGGAGTGCTGCTGAAAGCAGTGGCAAGGAGGAAAGCGATTCTATCAATAGTCGTCTTGTCACGGCAGGCATTTTAGCAAATGGTGAGATGATGATCCCACTCAAGCCAACGGCGGGCTTGAGTGGGCCACATGTCATCAATCGAAGAAGCGAACCTTTCCGATGTTTATTTCGCGTCCACCCAGGTGTCTGATCCCGTCACCTTAACTGCCACGTCAGACAACCAGATGTGCAGGGGCTTGCCATCGGCAGTGCCGCGGTGCTCGGTTGAGATCAGCAGTGGGCCCGCCTTTTTGTAGCCTGCCCAGGTTGCGTTGACGAGGCTCGGCTTCTTGGTCCCGCCGTGGTGGAAGACAAGGTATTCGACGCGGTTGTCTTTGCCGACGTAGAGTTCCCAGGTGTCGCCGGGGGTGTAGCCGCCGGCTTCCGCGGGATACTTCACCGAGACCAGCGTGGCCGAGCCAGCGCCAATCGGCAGTTTCTTCATACCTTGATCGGCCACGGTTGCGCTGGTGTCCCAATAAGCATGTAACGGGAACAGAAGCCAATAATTGTCGTTGACGAAAGCCGGCTCAACTTCGTTCTTCACGGCGTCGGGCTGGGTGCTGAGTTGAGAGCGCAGATATGTAACCTTCACCGGCTTACCGTCTTTATCCGTACTCTCGAAGCTGACTTTGCCGGTCTTGGGCTCCCACTCCCACGCGTGAGCAAGTTTGACTACTCCGGGGATTTCCAAGTTCCAGTTGTAGCGAATCGCCTCAATTTTCCCGTACGAATCAAGGCCATAGGTCTTGGCGATCTGTTCGAGAATGGGCGGACGATTCTGCGCCGAGGAAGTTGCAGCAAGGACCAGCACCCCGTAAGCCAGAACACGGATCATCGTTACACGGTTCGCATTTGTCATGGAGTTCGCTCCTTGGTGAATTGAACGAATGCTGTGTTGGATGACGAGCTGAAGCTTTGGGGTACAGGGCATCTAGGCACAGTACCCTTCACCCACGTCAGCCACTTACAATTGTTCGGTTGGCCGGGAATTATACAGCACACCTCGAGTGATCGTGTCCTCGCGTGCTTATGGGCGGTGATGCAGTTTTGGCTTTCTTTTCGTCCCTCACGATTCCTTCGCGCACTTTGCGGTTAAGAGCTTTTGACCGCAAAGCACGCAAAGAAGGGCCGCCGAGAAGAGCGGAAACTGCACCACGACATATTCATGCGGTCGTCGCAAACGACATCTAGTCCGTTGAACATCGGGTTACCCCCGGTCGTGTGAACCGCCGCAACCCGACAATCGCACCGGCCACCGCCACGCATCCGTATTCCAGCAGCATAATCCAGCCAGGAACCAACCACGGACGACCAAGCGTGCGCAGATGCCACACGTAGTAAGTTGGGATAATGCTCACCGTCCAGATGATGATCGGCAGCGTCGAGGCTGACCGCAGGAACGGCAGCAGCCAGAGCAGGTACCATGGATATACGACCGGTGCACAGAGAAGCGATGCTGCCATCGGCCATGCAAATGAGTCCGGAGACCATGCTGGAGCTTTGCTTAGCTTTCTTAGGCAGATTGCGGTAAGAAAGCCGACGAGAACTGCCAGCCCAACGACAAGCTGCGGAGACGCCACGCGCTCGAGGGTTGCAAACACTGGATCATTAAAGCGGAAACTCTGCACGTAAGTGCCGAGCGAGCCGATCGGAATGCGGCCGTGGTTGAGAAATGGTACGTATAGGAGTCCGACCACAACTGCCGCCAGCGCAGCATCACGCATGCGAACACGCCTCCAGTAGAGTGGCAGCAGTACAATGGGGAGCAATTTCACTGCGGCAGCCAGCCCAAATGCCAGGGCTGCAACCGCACGCCAGCGCCGTTCCAGCGCGGCGAAAGATACTAACAGCAGCAGCACGCCGACAATATCGATGTGACCGCTGCCCGCCACTTCCGTCGCCAGCAGTGGGTTCCAGGCATAAGCCAGAACCCAGTGCGCTCCTTGGCCACTACGACGCAAGATATCGAGCAAGACGAGAACGATCACCAAGTCGCAGAGTACGAACGCTACTTTCAGCGCGAAGATAGACTCATGTATCGCTGTTACGCCGCGGAAGAAAAGCTGAGCACCCGCTGGATATGGGCTTGGCAGGTCCGGGTTGTTCAGCGTGCGGGTCTCAGGCGTGTGCAAGCCGCTGAGCGCGGGGTCGCTGGGAACGACAATATAAGGGTTGTAGCCGAGCCGCTGCACGCGGCCATCCCAAACATATCGGTGAATGTCGTCATCGATGCCCGCGGGAAGCCGAAGAAATTCGATGTGCCACACCGCAGCCAGGATGAGCCCAATGACCACAACTCGCCGGGCAAATTTTCGAGTAGCGAAAAACTCACGGATCGCCAACAGGTAGGCGATGCCAGCAATCGTCAACGAGGCCATGAAGTACGGCCCACCCCGATCGCCGAAGTTGCGCGAGCAGATCGTCAGTGCCACGAGCAAGATCACGCCGAACCCGTACAGCCTGCGGCATGGCGTGAGCTTCACAAGTCTCCCGTGCCCGTCCGCAACTGTGGCACCGCCTGCCCCCACTGTTTCAGCCAGACCGCGGTTCGTGACGCCCTCGCCGGATCGAGCCGCAGTTCCGCGGCAAGGCGAGTTAAGTCGTCCTCGACGTCGATGTCGTAGAAGGGATCCGTGAAGCCAACGGAAAGCTGCAACCCGCGAGCTCTCGCCAGCAGGGCCTCAAGTGCGCTCTTAGTGCCCAGGCCGTCGCCATCGAAAAGCGTAGGATGGGCGGCCTTGGCCCCTACGAGATAATAGCCGCCATCATGTGTCGGTCCGACAACCACGTCGTGCGCGGTGAGCGCCTCGAACGCGCTTCCAAGGACCGAAGCCGGCAGATGCGGGCTGTCGCTGTTGAAGGCAACGACGCGTTGCCGGCCATAGGCTGCGAAGTGTGCAAACACTGAGGTCAGCCCTGCCGCAAGGCCCTCCCCTTTCTGCGCAACTACGCTCGCGTCACTGCCTGCCAATTGCTCCAGTTCGTTTACGTCGGTGTCCGGGCACATGATGGCAACTTCCACATCGCTTAATGAGCGCGCCAGCGCCAATGTGTCGTTCAAGAGGCAGTGGTAGAGTTCGGTGACCGCTTCAACGGGAAAACTCAGAGCTAAACGGGTCTTGACCATGCCCTGCCTGGGTGCTTTCGCCATAACAACAAGCGTTCGACCTTCGTTGGGCGAATGGGCTTTGTTCTTGCTCGAGGATTCCATAGCAGACTGCTTTTTGGGACGCGGTCGATCAATCCCACAAGCGCGTTTATCGTGACCAATCCGGAGGCATTACTTCCGGATTGCCTCGGCCACGGGTTTGGCGACCGGCGATGATTGCTCGTCTGCAATCTCGAGCCCCGCCTTGCGCAGGCCTTCGATCAGATGCTCGACTTGCTCGGGGTTCCACCATTTGGCGTAGTCCCGGTGCACTGAGGTGGCGATGTCGGGGCGGAGGGCCAGCAATTCCTGAACGGCTCGCTGCGCGGCTTCGCGCTGGCCGAGCTGACCGAGCGCCGCGGCTCGCACCGCCGCGGCGTGAAAAAAGCCGGGCATGTTGATGCGAACCGCGATCTCATTCGCGTCTGCGTACTTGCCTTGAAAATAGGCATTCAGAAACGCAGTGACGCGGAGCACTGGCGGATAGTGTGGATTGAGCTGCATGGCAGCTTCGACCATCTGCGTACCCCGCTCCATCTCGCCGGCGTGGTGCACCAGCAGACCGAGCACGCCGATGACCGATCCATCCATTCGATTGAGTGTGACGGCTTGTTCCACGGCCGCACGAAAGGAACTCATCTCCTTGCGGAAAAAGTAGGTGAAGGCCAGCGCGTAGTAGCCGAGGGCATGCGTGGGGGCCAGATCCACGGCGCGTTGTGCCGCAGCCATAGCGCGCTCGAGAGGATTGGGCCGGGGATTGAATTCGTCGGCAAACTCCGTGTCGTACATGATGGCCAGCATCGCCCAGGCGTCAGCCTGGTCGGGAGCCTGCTCCACAGCGCGCTCCAGGATGCGCCGCACCGTGGCATGTTCCGTAGGGCTGATGCGCTCCAGAAAACTGAAGGAGCGAAGCACTGCCTCATGCGGGGTCAGGTCCTCTTCGTTCTTGCTGCGCAGCTCTTCGCTGATCCTGCGAGGCAAAACGCCGCGCTGATCGGCGACAGTTGAGACGATTCGTGGGACAAGATCGTCTTGCAGCGCAAAAATGTCTTCTGCGCTGAAAGTGCGTTCATAGTTTTCTGCCCAGAGATGAGCGCCCGAGACCGCGTCCACAAGCTGCACGGCGAGCCGCAACCTGCTGCCAGCTTGACGAAGCGTCCCCTCCATTGCGTAGCGCGCGTTCAGCTCTTTGCCGGCGGCGCGAATGTCCGCCGACTGGTCCGCATATCGCGACGAGGAACTGCGCGCGATGACGCGGAGATAGGAAAACTTCGAGAAGCCAGTAATAATTTCGTCAGCCAGTGCATCGGCCAAAGCGGCGACGTCCGCGTTGCTACCCGTGTACTTGAACGGCAGCACCGCCACCCAGAATCCCTCGTCGGCTCGCGTGATGCCGGAACCGGGGGTTGTGGAGGCACGCTGTGCCGTTGTCGGTGTCACGGCGGAGCGTGATGCTGTCCGCGACAGATCGCGGAATTCGTTGCTGACATCGCGCGCCGTCTGCAGTCGGTGGCGCGGATCCTTCTCCAGACAGCGGCGCACAATCCGTGCCAGATCACCGGGCAGATCGGGGCGAACTTCTGTGACGGACTGCGGGGTATCCCGCAGAATCGCGGAAACCAGTTCAGCGGAAGAACTGCCGTCGAAGGGGCGACGTCCCGTCGCCATCTCGTGAAGAACGACGCCCAGAGAAAAAATATCGGTGCGATGGTCGAGCGGGCGGCCCGAGGTCTGTTCGGGAGACATGTAGGCAGGGGTCCCCATCACCATGCCCGCTTGCGTGCGGTGGTCTGAGGTCAGCGTGGCGTCGGCGGGGTCAGACGCGCCAACGTCTTTTGCCAACCCGAAGTCCAGAACCTTGACGCGGCCCTCGCTCGAGACCATGACATTTGCAGGCTTCAAATCGCGATGCACGATGCCTTTTTCGTGCGCCGCGGCCAGCGCGTCGGCCAGTGCACTGGCAATCTCGACGATCTGCTCGACTGGGAGTCCACCTTGAGGAATCACGCGGTCCAGTGGGAGTCCATCTACTAACTGCATCGTCAGAAAATGGCTGCCGTCGCATTCCTCCACCGAATGGATAGTGACGATGTTCGGATGGTCGAGTTGGGCAAGAGCCTTAGCCTCGCGGCGAAAGCGCGCGAGCCGCTCCGGATCCTCCGCCATCTCGGCGGGGAGCACTTTAAGCGCGATGTCGCGCCCGAGCTTCGTATCGGTGGCGCGATACACCTCACCCATACCGCCTGCGCCAAGCGGGGACTGAATTTCATAGGGGCCGAGTTTTGTCCCAGGAGTAAGCGCCATCCGTGCGCGCAATTATAGACTGTGCAGTACGTTGCGGCGAAGTGCGACGATTCCTGACAGGTGGCCCATTCAAGCCTGGTTTTTGGCCTGAGGTCCCTCGACTTGCTCGGGATTTCGGCGCGCGGCTCAGACGCCGCGCAAACGCCTCAACTTGAGTGGGGCAGTTCTGCAGCTGGACAAAGTCTTCCCGCAGCTCGTTCGCGTTTTCGCGCCGTCCATTCCGACTCGATCTCAACCCATTGGCTTGGTAGTGGCCCAGTTTGAACTTATTCTCCTTCGACGCCGTCATCTCGAAACGCGGCGTCCTTCAGCCGCGTGAGGGATCTCCCATAGATACGGCCAGTGGGAGATCCTTCGTTCCGCCTGAAAAACGGCTGCACTCAGGATGACCCCGCACTATAAGCTGAAAAATTCAAATTGAGCCACCACCGTCGGCTTGCATGCGTGGTAAATAACCGACGGCGATGGTAGCAGCAGAAAGTGACGCAATGACTCTGGCCGCTCTGGTGAAACCGCGTTAGTCCGCATGGCATGAGGACAATCTAGTTTGCTCGTTGGACTAAGTCTGTGACATGTGAACCGCCCCACTCAAGCCAAAACCGGGCTTGAGTGGGCCACCCGTCCTTGCTGTGCCTAGACTCACGCTGGCCGTGGCATTCCGGCTCTTCGATGCCGAAAATAATAGCGCACGATTAGACTCAGGATGAACCACGCCGCTCCGACTGTGCCCTTCAGCGTACCGCTGATTTTCGATTTCCCAATGCGCGGATAATAGCTCACCGGCACTTCAACGATGCGGAATCCCCCGAGCGTACCTTTGAGAATTATTTCAACCGCCCAGCCATAGGTGGTCTCTTCGAGTGCGAGCGCGCGTAGCACGTCTGCGCGGCCAGCGCGAAATGGGCCGAGGTCACTAATTTTTAGACCATAAAGCACCTTAATCAAGGCGGCGGCGAGACGATTCCCAAATACCTGATGCCAAGGCAATGCCCCAGCAGCACGCCGCCCCTGCAGGCGCGAACCGAGCGTTATATCGGCGCGACCGTCAGTGATTGGCGCTAAAAGAATCGGCAGTTCAGAAGGCCGATCGCTGTAATCGCCGTCGAGGAACACAACAACGTCAGGGCTACTTGCACCAGCCAGTCCGGTCAAACAGGCGCGACCGTATCCACGACGAGGTTCGTGCAGGACGCGGGCTCCCATCTTTGAGGCGATCTCGGGAGTTCCGTCGGTTGAATTGCTGTCTACAACCAAGACCTCAGTGACAAGATTGGCCGGGAGATCAGCCAAGACGCGACCGATGGACTGTGCTTCATTGTGAGTAGGAATGACGACCGACACTCGCACTTGATTTTGGCTCAAGTCACCACCATGGGGAGGACGGCGAGCGCCGTGCCAGCAAGGCGTCAAGGCCCCACGCTCGACCAGCACGCCCCACCGCGAGCCCGAGCGATGCGAGCACCGGAACCAGCAGCTCCCAAATCCACGCCGTGCCCCACTCAGATATCCAAAGGCTCCCGAGATACAGAAAAGCCACGAATGCGGCCGGCCGCGTCAGCAGACCGACGATGAGTAGGATCCCGAGAGAGATCTCGGTCAGCGCCTGCATAGGAGCCGCCATCGCGGCGTGACTCGCCGCCAAAGCCATCACTGCCTTCCACGCGGCCGGCGAGTGACTCGTCTTTATGTAACCGTTGATCAGGCCTGCGTAGCCCGATGCAGTGTAGAGACCTTTTCCCAGATTTTCGAAGAAGACGCAGACCAACATTGCGCCGATCGTGACACGAACTATTGCCAGCCCATTTGCTGCGGGCAGTTGGTCAGGCACATTTTGCGTTGGGCTTTCGTTCGTCATCATCGTAATCTCCTGCCTGGCGAGTGCCGTACCGGTTTGCGAAGGCCCGGCTGGTTCGTGGGCCAGAACCGCTTGGCTTTGTCTCAGGAACAGAGATCAGACATCTTAAGCCGTCCTTAGCGGACTTGCTAGTGGTTGCACAAAGAACACTTAAGTTGCAAAGCATACAGAGTCTGGGTATTGCTGCAGTTTGACAAGGAGGCGAGCCAAGCGTGCGATATTGCATCGCAAAGGACGCGACGCTTCGCACGGCTCGCCCAGATCGCCTTCGACTACGCTCAGGCCCAGCTTTCGCGGCGCAAGGAGCGCTTGCTCCAGGATGACAATCAAACTGCACCACCCACCAGAATCTGGGTATTGCTGCAGTTTGACAAGGAAGCGATCCAAGCGTGCGATATTGCGTCGCAAAGGACGCGACGCTTCGCACGGCTCGCCCAGATCGCCTTCGACTACGCTCAGGCCAGGCTTTCGCGGCGCAAAGAGCGCTTGCTCCAGGATGACAATCAAACTGCACCACCAGAATCTGGATCACCTTGCCGAGCAGAGAGGGCAACACGCTGCACCAATCACGGGGTTGCCGACGATTCGTTCAGGATGCAAAATTGAATTGACGCGCTGTTTAAGAACGCTCTTTATCATAGGGAGCATAAATCGAGATTTCCATACGCGCGAGACGCAATTCACAGCGATGGATGTTCGGGGGTACGGGGAGCCGGATCAAGAACAATGGTGAATTATGAGCAGACTATCTGAGAAAGTGGCAATAGTGACGGGCGCGTCCAAAGGCATAGGCGCTGGGATTGCAACGGCCTTGGGAGCTGCGGGCGCGCGCGTGGCCGTGAACTATTCCTCCGACCGGAAAGGCGCCGAACGCGTCGCTCAGGCGATCATCGACAGCGGAGGCGAGGCGGTCGCGATCGGGGCCAACGTGTCCAAGGTCGCAGATGTCGCGCGGTTATTCAAAGAAGTGGATTCTGCGTTCGGAAGACTGGACGTTTTGGTCAACAACGCCGGGGTATTCCGCTTCGGCGCCATCGCGGAGATCACCGAAGAGAGCTTTCACCTCCACTGCAACATCAACGTTCTGGGGACGATTCTCACCGTACAGGAGGCGATCAAACGGTTCGGCGCCGACGGCGGGAGCATCATCAACCTCAGCTCCATTGTGGGCTCGCATCCCGTGGCGGGAGCCCTGCTGTACGCTTCCACCAAAGGCGCCATCGAAACACTGACAAAGGGATTGGCGCTCGAACTTGCACCGCGCAAGATCCGGGTCAACGCCATCGCTCCCGGCCATACAGAAACCGAAGGCAACGTAACCGCGGGGACGTTTGCGGGTGGGGCGGGCGCCGTTCTGGCAGGGAAGACGCCGCTCGGCCGGCTCGGTCGCGTCACGGATATCGCCCCGCTGGCGGTGTTCCTAGCGTCAGACGAATCAGCCTGGATCACGGGAGAGGTCATTCGTGCCGCAGGTGGTCTCGTTGTTGCCACATGAGTGCGATGTGCTGACCGCGAAAGTAATTCATGAGGCCAACTTTTCCAATCTGGCATCATATGCACGTACCGCAGCGGAGGAGGTCGCCATGCACAAGAACGCTTCGCCAAAGGCAGATAAGACTTCGCAGACGTTACCTGAAACTCCCTTCACGACGTTCATTCAATTGGACGGGAAGTCCGCGGTTCCATCGCAGTTTCGTACTCCGGGGACTTTTACTATCACCCGGCTCCAGTCGCCGGCGGGGCTTCCTGACCGAATCACAAAGCTATCGCCCGTCCCCGCTCTGCTAGTGTCGATTTCCCTTAAGTCTCTGCCATCACCGAGCTACCAGGTGTGGACAGCAGACAAGCTCATTGCCACATCCACCGTTCACCCGTTTCGCTCCAATGTCATTGATTTCGATTCACAGCCAAGATGCTGGGCAGGTAGTGCCTTCGATTACGTTCACTATTCTCTCCCTCGCAAGGGACTAGATGACATTGCCGAGGATCTCGGTTTTGGCCGGGTACGTGACTTTCGCCTGGTTGTGCTCGAAGACGATCCAGTTGTGGCCCAGATCACCAAAAGCATCCTTCCGTTCCTTGGGCGGAGCGACCGTCTCTCTGTGCTGGCTCTCGATCAATTCAGCCTCATCCTCGGAGCACATCTTCTCCAGCAGTACGGTGTACTCCGGAAAACAGCAAGGCGTTCAAAGGGAGGTCTGGCGCCATGGCAGAAGCGACGAGCGTCGGAACTTCTTCACGAGAACATGCATGGCCGGATCCGGCTTTCCGAGGTTGCACGCGAATGCGGACTTTCCGTGAGCCACTTTGCCCGCTCATTCAAAACCTCTTTCGGAACCTCCACTCACCAATGGTTGATGCAGCATCGCATTGACCGCGCTAAACAACTGATGAGCCAGACCAACATGTCGCTGATCGACATCGCGATTCAGTCGGGATTCAATGACCAGGCGGCGTTCACGCGCACATTCCATCAACTCGTCGGGGTCAGTCCGGGAAGATGGCGACGGCATTACATGACAAGCATTTCCGAGCGTCAGGTCACCTAATGGTTCGAGGCAATCGGGCCTGCACTCACCGCAATTGCTATGATTCCGAGTTGCAAGTTTTGAAAATTCGAAACCCCAAGCTTCGGGCCTGCTCACTAAGGAATTCGCTGCAACATTTAGGCCGGCCGTTCGCAGTTTAGGCCGGCCCGAAGTAAGGAGAACAACGTGGAAAACTTTCGCCGTAGTTCTGCTATAGCACTTCTCAGTCTATGCCTGATCGCTCCCCAACTATTGGCAGCGCAAAACCCCCAAAGTTCGGAGCCCGTAACGAGTCCAATGGAAACCGCCGTCGGGGGGCTCCACGACTTCGATTTCCTCGTCGGCCATTGGAATGCTCATCATCGGAAGTTGAAGGAACGGCTCGCTGGCAGCCACGACTGGATTGAATTCGACGGGACGTTAGACAGCCAGCCTCTGATGGGTGGGTACAGCAACGTCGACGACACCGTGCTCCACGTACCGGGAGCTCCGTATCGCGGCGTAGCCGTGCGAACGTTCGATGCCAAGACCGGCCAGTGGTCGATCTGGTGGTTCGACAGCCGGACGCCGCTGGGTCCTCTGGATCCGCCTGTGCGGGGAGGCTTCCACAACGGTGTTGGGACTTTCTATGCGGACGACACGTTTAATGGGAAACCGATCCGCGTACGATTCATCTGGTCAAAGATCACCCCTACGTCGTGTCACTGGGAGCAAGCGTTCTCTCCGGATGGTGGGAAGACATGGGAAACCAATTGGGTGCAGGACATCCAGCGAGTGCAGTAGGAGGTTTTTTAGGCAATAAACAACAAAAACAGCAAAATTCTGCAAGAGAGCAGTCAGCCTTGACCATACGGTGAGAGGGACACGTCTTTAATGTCCGGCTCTGTCGAAGCCGGAGTACGCGAAAGGAGAACAACAATGACAGCGAAACCTACGCAAACTAAACCTAGCATCGTTTTCTGTCACGGGCTCTGGGCGGACGGCTCGTGTTTCAGCAAGCTGATCGTTCCCCTTCAGGCGGAGGGGTATGAGTGTATTGCAGCGCAGTACGGCCTCAACACAACGGCAGAGGACGTCGCCTTGGTGAAGGCAACGATCGGCCGGGTCAGCGGCCCTGTCATCCTCGTCGGCCATTCCTACGGCGGAA